>Ga0208076_1000001_pt1 | contig 24624 bp, 21 predicted proteins | sample NGESurshal072012_8_FD_184459 | JGI IMG/M metagenome (GOLD analysis project Ga0208076, IMG submission 184459) | Arctic peat soil microbial communities from Barrow, Alaska - NGEE Surface sample 210-3 shallow-072012 (SPAdes) | ecosystem: Environmental > Terrestrial > Soil > Wetlands > Peat ...
TGCCAGCCACGGCGCCGGCCAGCCAGCAGCAGGGCGACCTGCTGGTCAACCCGGGCGGCCCTGGCGGCAGCGGGCTCAGCCTCGCGGCCTCTGTCGCAGCCGGGCTCAATCCGCAGGTGGCGGCCGACTACAACATCATCGGTTTCGACCCCCGCGGCGTGGGCTCCAGTGTTCCCGCGATGACCTGCGACCCCTCCTTCTTCTCCGGGGTGCGGCCGGACTACATCCCGGCCAGCCCCGCCGCAGAGCAAACCCTCATCAGCCGGGCCAAGACGTACGCGGCGGACTGCCAGAAGCGCTATGGCTGGCTGCTCCCGTACATGACGTCGCAGGACGTGGCCCGGGACATGAACTCGATCCGGGCCGCGCTCGGCGTCCCCACGATCAGTTATTTCGGCTACTCCTACGGGACATACCTGGGCCAGGTGTACGCCACGCTGTTCCCGCACCGGCTGCGCCGTATGGTCCTGGACAGCACCGTGGACCCCACTAGGGCGTGGTACGCCGACAACATCGCCCAGGATTACGCGTTCGAGGGCCGGAGGGAGGCCTTCTTCGCGTGGGTCGCGGCGCACAACGCCACCTACGGGCTGGGCAGTACCCGCGCCGCAGTGGATCAGGCCTGGTACCGCGCCCGGGCCCGGCTGCAGGCCCACCCGGCCGACGGCCGGATCGGCGCCGACGACTTCGACGACACGTTCCTGCAGGGCGGGTACAGCAACGCGCTGTGGCCCGGCCTGGCCGCGGCACTGTCCGCATACCTGCACAGTGGTGCCACCGGGCAGCTGATCAGCCAGTACCAGCAGGGTGGCGTGCAGCCCGAGAACGAGTTCGCGGCCTACAACGCGGTGGAGTGCAGCGACGTGAACTGGCCGCGGACCTGGGCCAAGTGGGATTCCGACACCCGCCGGGTGTACCGGACCGCGCCCTTCCAGGCCTGGGACAACGCGTGGTTCAACGCCTCCTGCGCGTTCTGGCCGGTACGCGGGCCCGCGCACCCGCTCCAGATCAAGGGGGCCGGCCTGCCCGGCATCCTGATGCTCCAGGGCACCCTGGACGCCGCCACCCCGTACGCGGGCGCCCAGGTCGCGCACCGGCTGCTGCCGACCGCCCGGATGGTGGTCGTGGTAGGCGGCGGCAATCACGGCCAGTCCCTCGCCGACCCGCCCAATACCTGTGTCGACGGCTATCTGAACCGTTATCTGGCCACCGGGGCGCTGCCCAGCCGCCCGGGCCCGGTCAACGCCACCTGCCCGGCCCTGCCGGCGCCCTCGCCGAGCAGCTGACCTCCCTCGGGGGCAATCCTGAGGAGGGACAGCTACCCTGGGAGGGTGCTGCGCACTAAGGCGTCGCGGTCCTCATCGTTGCGCCTGCTCAACGACCGCGATCGCGAGGACGTGCTCCGGTTGTGCGACCGCGATCCGGTGGTGAACGTCTTCGTCAGCTCCCGGGTCCACGAAGCAGGCCTCGATCCGGTCCGGCTCGGCGGGCAGATGTGGGGCTTCGTGCCGGGTGGCAAGCTGACCTCGGCCTGTTACGCGGGGGCCAATCTCGTCCCGGTCGGGGCGACGGAGGCCGCCGCGACGGCTTTCGCCAGCCGGGCCCGCCTCCAGGGCCGCCGCTGCTCGTCCATCGTGGGCCCGGCGGAAACCGTCGGGCAGATGTGGGAGCTGCTGCGTCCTTACTGGGGCCAGCCCCGGGAGATCCGGGAAGCCCAGCCGGTCATGGCCATCTCCGGGCCGCCGCAGGCGGCCCTCGACCCCGAGCTCCGCCGGGTCCGGCCCACCGAGCTCGACATGCTGCTGCCCGCCTCGGTGGCCATGTTCACCGAGGAAGTCGGGGTGTCCCCGCTCGGGCCGGACGGCGGGGCCGCCTACCGGGCCCGGGTGGCTGAGCTGATCGGGCTGGGACGGGCGTTCGCCCGGATCGAGGACGGCCGGGTGATGTTCAAGGCCGAGATCGGGGCCGTCACCCCGTATGCCTGCCAGGTGCAGGGGGTATGGGTGCGGCCGGACCTCAGGGGCCGGGGGCTCGGGGTGGCCGGGATGGCCGCGGTGGTGCAGGAGGCGCTCCGGTCCGTCGCTCCCGTGGTGTCGCTCTACGTCAACGACTTCAACGCGCCGGCCCGCGCCGTGTACCGCAAGGTTGGCTTCACCGAGCAGGCCACCTTGACGTCAATCCTCTTCTGACCTGCGGGGCCGGCGTCGTACGCGGCCGTCGGCCACCATGAGGTGAATGCCGATTCCAGGGGCCTGGCCCAGGCTGGAACCGTGACCGGAGGGGACGGGCGACCCGGCAGGCAGCCCGTCCCCCCGGTCCCCCTGTCGCCGTCTCGCCCGTAGCCCGAACATCCCCTCCCGGCGAGAACTGCACCGTAGGCTAGTCCGCGTACATCGCACTAAGTGCGCAAAGACCAGAGCAGATAGAGCCATGTCGTGACTGAGCCGCAGCTCGCGGCGGGCCGTGAAGCCGCCGGGCGTTACCTGCGTGAATTACTCCTGCGCCCCGGCCGGTACCGGCAGCTCTGGGAATCTCACGCACAGCGATCACGGCCTGGCGCGATCAATCACCTGGCCGTGTCCGACGTGCTCGCCCGGCACCTGTGGGATTCCCCCCGCGCGGCAGGCCATTCCGATGTGCTGGCACATCAGCTCAAGGACACCGTGGGCCGGGCGCTGTCCGGCCGGCTGCTGAGCCGTTCCACGCCGGACCTGTTCGTGGCCGCGTTCCGGTTCACCAGCCCGGAGCAGGAACGGCTCTGGCGGCTCTGGCGGCTCTGGCGAGGCACCGGCCGGATCACCGTCCTGGCCGGGCCGCGGGCGATGCGCTCCGGCGCGGCCGCCGAGGTGGCCGGGGTGCTCGGCCCGCTCCAGGTCGTCGAGGCCCTCGCCGACGGCCTCGACCGCATCCCCTACCTGTACGACACGAACGCGGTCACGCTGGAACTCGGGCAGGGGTGCGCGGGCGCGCCGGGGCCGGTCCGCCGGATCGGCGAGGTGTACGGCACCGACATCCGCCTGGCCCGGTCGCTCGGCGTGGGCGAGACGATCACCCTGGAGTACTGGACCTCCTACCACTACGACGGGAATCCAGCCGATCCCGCGGAGTGCCAGTACCGCCGGGCGGTGATGAACTCGCTGGAAAACTTCGACATGCGCATTGAGTTCCACCCCCAGCAGGTGCCGGACGCGGTGTGGTGGGCGGTCTGGGACGGGGGTGGAAGGCCCGGTGCTGGAACAGGAGCAGGTCACCCCGGACAGCCAGCACTCGGTGCAGCGTTACCTGCGTTCGCTCGAGAGGTCGGTGGTGGGCTTCCACTGGCGCTGGGAGCCGGCCGGCGCCATGCCCTAGCATCGGCAGCGTGTCAGATGCGCAGAAGGCGGTGACCGCGGGCGGCGAGGCCGCCCGGGACAGCGCCGCGAGCCTTGCCCATGCCGCCGACGATGTCATCAATCAGGCGCTGCGGGAGATGGCCGGGCGGCTCACCGAGCGGACCCCGGAGATCCTCGCGGCCAACGCCGGGGACATGAGCGATGGTGAGGCCGCGGGCCTGGGCCAGGGCCTGCTGGACCGACTCCGCCTCGACCCGGGCCGTATGCAGGAGATGGCCCGCCAGATCAGGCTGCTGGCGGACGCGCCGTTCCCGCCCGCGCTGACCCCGCTGGGCGAGCTGGCCGGCGGTCCGTCCGGGAGCCGGCTGCGGCTGGCTGAGCGGCGGGTGCCGGTGGGGGTGATCGGCGCGAATTTCGAGGCCCGGCCCAACGTGACCATCGACATCGCCTCGCAGCTGCTCAAGTCCCGCAATGCCGGGGTGCTGCGCACCGGCGGTGCCGCGCTGCGGTCCGCCGCGGCCCTCGCGGACCATGTGATCGCTCCCGCCGCGCAGGCCGCCGGGCTGGATCCGCGGGTGGTGCAGCTGGTCCGGTCCGCGGACCGGGAAGCCGCGGTCGAGCTGGTCCGCCAGCCGGGACTGATCCCCCTCGTCATCCTGCGAGGCAGCGGGGAGACCACGCGAAGCCTGGCTGCCGAAGCGGCCCGCGCCGGGGTGCGCACGCTCGCGCACGCCGACGGGGGTGGCGTGCTCTACCTGGACCGCGCGGCCGACCCGGCGCTGGCCACCGAGATCGTTACCGCGAGCCTGGACCGGCTGGGGGTGTGCAACCGGCTGAACCTCCTGCTGATCAGCGTGCAGGCGTGGGACCAGTTGCTCGAGACAGTGCTCGGACCGGTCCGCGCGCTGGGCATCACGCCCTCGCTGCCGCCGCATGACCACCCGCTCGGCCACGAGTGGGCGCTGGACAGTGGCCGCGAGGCCACCCTGACCATCGCCCCGGCGGACAGTCCGGCGGCAGCCGCGGGCCTGGCCAACGACTGCACGTCCGGCCTCGCGGCCGGCATCGTCACCGCCGATCCTGCCGCGGCCCGGGAGTTCCTGGACGCTTACCGGGGGACCGGCGCCTTCTGGAACGCCAGCACTCGGCTGCTCGACGGGTTCAAGCTGCGCGGCGTGCCGGAGACGGGCATCAACGTGGACCACGTGCCCGGCCCGCGCGGCCCGGTCACCTTCCACGATCTGTGCCTGCGGCAGTACGTGGTCGTCCCCGCCTGACACGCCGCGCCGGGCCTGGCGCACCGGGCCTGGTGCATGGGGCCTGGGCTCCCACCTGCGGCGGGTTACGCGGCAGTAGTCTCCCGGCCCGGCCGGCGTTATCCTGACCGGGCCATCGGCACGGGCCAGCCGTCCGCCACGGCCAGATGGTGCGCTAGGGAGCGGCCGAACCCGGCGCTGGGCGGCGGCGCCACGGCGCTGGCCCGGTCGCAGGCGCACCGGCTCAGCAAGCACCGGCCCGGGCCGCCGGGGAGTATCTGCGGGCCGCGCTCGCCACCGCCACCAGCCACGTCTATGCCTCCACCGGCTCGCGGGGAAGGCTGGCCCCGCGGGGAAGGCTGGCCCGCGGGGAAGGCTTTCGCCGCGGGGAAGGCTGGCCCGCGGCGAAAACGGAGTGACCAGGCCCCGGCGGCGTTGCTAGGCTCTGGGGCTCTTGTGCCCACCCCACGCCATCGAGGTGATCACCCATGCCCTCGGCCAGCGGGACCCAGCGTGACCCGCCGCCTGAACCCCCGGACCTGGCCCCGGCCCCGGGCGCCGCCGTCCCGGCCGGCGGCGCCCGTCCCGGTGCGGTCCTCGTTGCGGAGCGTGAATACCTCAGCCAATCGCGGCGGTTTCTCCGGCTGATGCGCGAGGATGTGCTGTCGCTCCGGGCTTTGGGCGGCGACCCCGTCTCCGAGGAGTACCTGAAAGCCGACCTGTACCGGCGGGTGGAAGCGCTCAGCGACCTGCCGGACACGCCCCTGTTCTTTGGGCGGCTGGACTACGCAGGAGGACGAGGTGCTCACCGGCGGCCCGGGGGCTGCCCGGGAGACCCCGGTCAGCCGTATCCTCATCCAGGAGATCGAGCGGCCGCGGTCCGGGCCGATGCGCGACATCGTGGCCACCATCGCCCCGGACCAGGACGATATCGTCCGGGCCGGCCCAGACCACACGCTGTGCGTCCAGGGTGCGCCCGGGACCGGGAAGACCGCGGTCGGCCTGCACCGGATCGCCTACCTGCTGTACGCCTATCCCGGGCGGATGACCCGGGGCGGGGTCCTGGTCATCGGGCCAAACCGTGCCTTCCTGTCCTACATCCGCAACGTGCTGCCTGCTCTCAGCGAGGTGGACGTTACCCAGACGACCCTGGCTGACCTGCTGGCCCGGGAGAACTGGCCGGGCTGGTCGCGGAACTGCGCGACCGCGGGGTCCGCTACGCGGCCGGCCGGGAGATGCTGGGCCACCGGATCGCGCACGTCATCCTGACCCGGATGGAGGCCGCCGGGGAGACCTGTGACGACCGGACCCATGAGGCAGTGCGGCGGACCCGGCCGGTGCGCGCCGCGGTGGACGCCGTCTGGCCCCGGGCCGACCCGGCACGGCTGGTGCTGCGGCTGCTGTCCGACCGGGAACTGCTGGCCCAGGCCGCTGAGGGGCTGCTCGACGAGGCCGAGCAGCAGGCCATACGCTGGAGCCCGGCTGACGCGGTCCTGGTCGACGAAGCCGCCGACCTGATCGAGCGGACCCCCAGCCTGGCCCATGTGGTGCTGGACGAGGCGCAGGACCTGTCCCCGATGGAATGCCGCGCGATCGGGCGGAGGTGCGCGACCGGGTCGGCCACCGTGCTCGGCGACCTGGCCCAGAGCACCGCCCCCGCCGCGGCCGGCAGCTGGCCCGGGCTGCTCTCCCATCTGGGCAAGCCCGGGGGCGAGGTGCGCGTACTGGAGACCGGGTACCGGGTGCCGCGGCAGATCCTCGACTACGCCAACCGGCTGCTCGGCGAGCTCGCCCCTGGCCTGGCCCCGGCCCGGTCGCTGCGCCAGGACCCGGACGCGCTCGCCGTCCGGCGCGCCCCCGCCGGCTCGCTGCCGGCCGCCCTGGCCTCCGCCTGCACCGCCGCCACGGGCGACCCCGGCTCGACCGCGGTGATCGCGGCCGATGACCAGGTGCCGACGCTGGCCCGCGGTCTCCGGGCGGCCGGGATCCCGCACAGCGTGCTCGACGGGTCCGTGGACGGGCTGGCCAGCGGCGGCCTCGTAGTAGTGCCGGTCACCCTGGTCAAGGGCCTGGAGTTCGACCACGTCATCGTGGTCGAGCCGGGCCGGATCGCCGCGGCGGAGGCCCGCGGCCTGCACAGGCTCTACGTCGCGCTGACCCGGGCCGTGTCCCGGCTCACCGTGCTGCACACCGAGCCGCTGCCCGCGCTGCTGGGCTGAGCCTGCCTACTGCTGCTTGAATACCGAGGTGATCAGCTGGGCCGAGTCCGCGAACGACAGCGCGGTGGCCCGCAGGTGGTTGAAGAACATGTTGTAGCGATCCACTTCCTCGACGTTCTCCACGTAGAGGGCGCTGGTCAGATCCTCCAGGTAGACGACGTCCGGGTCGGCCCGCTCCGGGAAGGCCAGGATCACGAACGGCCGTCCCATGGCCGGATGCGCCCCGGCCCCGAACGGCAGCACCTGGATCGCGACGTTCGGCAGGGCGCTCATCTCCAGCAGGTGCTCGAGCTGCAGGCGCATCAGCCCGGACCCGCCGACGCGGCGGTGCAGGGCGGCCTCGTCAAGAACGGCCCACAGTTGCGGCGGCTCCTCGGTGAGCAGGGTGGGCTGGCGGGCCATCCGGACCGCGACGTTGCGCTCCACCGCCTCCGGGGCCCCGTCCACCGCCCCCGCGGCGATCACCGCGCGGGCGTAATCCTGCGTCTGCAGCAGCCCCGGGATCAGCGTGACCTCGTAGATCCTGATCTCCGAAGCCGCGCTCTCCAGCCCGATGTAGGTGGCGAACCGCGGCGCGATGGCGTCGCTGTACGCGTGCCACCAGCCCTTCTGCCGCGACTCGCGGGCGAGTTGCACCAGGCTGTCCTGTTGCGGTGCGGGCACGCCGTAGAGCTGGAGCATGTCGCGGACGTCCCGGGGTGAGACAGATACCCGGCCGGTCTCGATCCGGCTGATCTTGGACGTCGAGCACTCCAGATGCTCGGCAACTTCCTCACAAGTAAGGCCGGCCGCATCACGGAACCGGCGCAGCTCCAGCGCCAGCCGGCGACGCCGGACCGTGGGGCTCTGCTGAGTGGCCGTGGGATCTCCTCCTGTCCGGTATAGCCCGTGGCATCAGTGTGGCACCTGCCACAGGCCCGCCGTGCCGCTTAGCCCGAGCGAGGCCGCGTTCCCGGTAAATGAGCCCCCACCTGGCCATAAGCGATTCTGGGCGACTGTCATGGTGAGCCCCGTTATTGGTGTATTCGTCGGAGAGCGGCCCCGGGATTGGCTTCTGGCTTTCTGCCCGGCGGCGGGCGTCGGTGATCCGGCCGGTGGCTTGCGCGCTGCCCGTGGCGTTCCGGGCCGCCGGCCTGCGGATCGCCGGCTAGCGTCCGGGCCGGAATAGGCGAAGTCCTGAATGCGCGTTGCAAATAGCAATGACAGACGGCATCCTGGCTCTGGAAACGCTTCGCTGTCTTCCGATTACGAGAGGTGATTTTGATGGTTATGGGGGCTCCTCAGGTGAGTTCCCTGTCGCCGCCGGACCAGGCCTACCTGGACCAGCTGGACAGGTTGGCGCCCGTGCTGGCCACACAGGGGATGACCACGAACCTGATGGCGCCGCCCGGCCGGGTGCCGAGCCTGCGGGTGGTCAATCCCGCCGCACCGGCCCTCGCCGAGGACGTCTACGCAGGGTGCTGCGAGGACGGCAGCTGGTGGTTCTGGTGGTCCTGGGCCGAGCGGATCGCGGCCGCCACCGACCTGGAGAGTGCGGCGGAGCGGGTCGCGCACGTGCTGTCCGCGCCACACGAGAACTGAAGACCGGCGCCGGAGCCCACGGCCGGGAATGCACTGCGGGCCGCCGGGCTGGCGCCGCGGAATTATGGCGAGGCTGACGGCCCCGCGGCCGCCGCCCGGCCGGAGCCGGAGGACAGTCCGGGAAAGGCCACCGTCCGGCCCAGCCAGGTCGTCGCGCGCAGCGCGCAGGCCCGGGCCTGCGTGGCCGCCCAGACCCGCAGCCGGGAGTTATCCAGGACGACGATGCCGAGGTAGGCCGCGGCGACCCGGTTCTCCAGGTACCCCGCGAGCGAGATCGCGGCGCCGGTGCCGTGCACCGGGAAGGGCAGCTGATAGGCGGGCCGCGCGGCGGCCGGCAGGACGCCCAGTGAGGTCAGCATGGCTTCCAGCTGGTCCCGGGCGACCTCATGCTGGGTCCAGTCCCGCAGCGCCTGGTTCCGGGCCGCGGTGCCCAGTTGCCCGCCAACCACGCCGTAGCCGTAGATGGCCGCGTTCTCCGCGGCGAGTGCTGCCTGCAGCGCGGCGCCGGTGCCCCGCGTGGCGGCTCCGCTGAGAGCAAGGCCGGCCGGGGCCGCACCCGTAGCGGCGGGACCAGTGCTGGCTGGATGCGTGCTGGCCGGGCCCGGGCTGGCGGTCATCCAGCCGCCCCGTGTGCTCGCAGCAGCAGAGCGTGGCTGGCCTCCGAGGCCGCGATGCTGGCCAGCAGCTGGGCCAGGGCCGGGGGAGCCAGGGCCAGCCGGCCCGCCAGCGAACTGGCCGCGTCGGTCTCGGCCGTCTCAAGGGCAGCCAGGGTGGCCGACGGATCGGACCCGCTGCCCGCCGGGGCGGAGGCCGACGGCGAGGGCCGTGGTGTGCCGCTGGGGCTGGCGGGCTCGATCAGCATCGACGTGAGCCGGGCCAGGTGCTCGCGGTGCTGGGCGAGCAGCGGGCTGAGCGTCCCGGCCAGTCCGGGTGACCTGGCGATGGCCAACCGGTACCGGGCGATCAGCGCCTGCTCCGTGTCGATCGCGCCTTGCAGCAAGGCCACGTCGGGCCCGGATTTCGGGAGGGTGCCGAGTCCTCCTACGCCTTTGCAGGCCGCCGTCAGCAGCGGCATGGTCAGCACGGTCGCGGCGAGCACGCTGCGCCGTCTCAGGTCTGCCCGCACCGGCTCCTCCAGTCCCTGCCCCCGGGTGCTCACGCTGAGCGTAGGGGCAGCGGGGTGGTGCCTGCGGGGCGCCACCCCCGATGGCCATCCCAGACTTCCGGCCGGCCGCCGGCCGGCTGGCTGGCGGGGCAAATCTCAACTGCCGGGCGAGCCAGGGCGAGACCTCCGCGCAGGACGGTTAGGCTAGATCGCGCCAGACAACAGCACAGGTCGCGGACGAGGAGGTCGTGATGCGTGGTGAATCCCGTCACGTACCGTCACGCCCGCGTCCAGCCGGGCGTGCGGAGGGTTCTGCCGAGGCTGCCCGGCTGAGCCGGGTGCTCGAGCCCATCGTCAGGTCGGCGGGCCTGGACCTGGAATCGCTGAAGGTGGCGGCGGCCGGCCGCCGCCGCCTGCTCCGCGTCGTCGTAGACGCCGACCAGCGGCCCAGCCTGGATGACATCGCCGAGCTCAGCCGGTCGATGTCCAAGGAACTGGACGACTCGGGAGTGATGGGCGAAGCTGCGTACACCCTGGAGGTCAGCTCCCCTGGGGTGGACCGCCCGCTCACCGAGACACGGCACTGGCGCCGGGCCCAGGGCCGGCTGGTGCGCGTCCCGCTGGCCCCCGGGGCGGCCGGGCATCCGGGCACTGTCGAAGGCCGGGTGGTCACCGCCGGGGCGGACGGCGTGATCCTGGAGATCGCCGGCCAGCAGCGCGAGTACAGCTACCAGGAACTGGGACCCGGCCAGGTGCAGGTCGAGTTCAGCGGCGGGGGCGCCGCCCACGACGATCAGCCGGGGGACGAGGGGGAGCCCGATGGACATTGACCTGAGCGTCCTGCGCAGCCTGGAGAGCGAGAAGGACATCTCGATGGACCTGGCCATCAAGGCCATCGAGGATGCACTGCTGCGTGCCTACCACTCCACCGCGGGCGCCGCGCCCACGGCCCGAGTGCAGATCGACCGCGGTAGCGGTCACGTCACCGTCTGGGCCAGCGAGCCCGCCGAGGACGGCGGAGCGGGCCGGGAGTACGACGACACCCCGGATGGCTTCGGCCGGATCGCCGCGACCACCGCGCGCCAGGTGATCCTGCAGCGGCTGCGGGACGCTGAGGACGAGCTCACCTTCGGCGAGTATGCCGGCCGGGAGGGCGACATCGTGGCAGGCGTCATCCAGCAGGGCAAGGACCCTCGGGCGGTGCTGGTCGACCTGGGCAAGATCGAGGCCATCCTCCCCCCGACCGAGCAGGTCCCCGGAGAGCGCTACGCCCACGGCGAACGGCTGCGCTGTTACGTACTGCACGTGCGCAAGGGCTACCGCGGGCCGTCGATCACGCTGTCACGTACCCACCCCAACCTGGTCAAGAAGCTATTCGCGCTCGAGGTGCCGGAGATCGCCTCGGGAGCGGTGGACATCGTGGCCATCGCGCGCGAGGCGGGTCACCGGACGAAGATCGCAGTCAGCTCGCACCAGCAGGGAGTGAACGCCAAGGGCGCCTGCATCGGGCCGATGGGCAGCCGGGTGCGCAACGTGATGACCGAGCTGCATGGGGAGAAGATCGACATCGTCGACTACTCCGACGAGTCCGCCCAGTTCGTCGCCAACGCGCTGTCCCCGGCCCGGGTGCTCCGGGTCAATGTGGTGGACGCGCAGGCCAGGGTGGCCCAGGTGATCGTGCCGGACTACCAGCTGTCGCTGGCCATCGGCAAGGAAGGGCAGAACGCCCGCCTGGCGGCCCGGCTCACCGGGTGGAAGATCGATATCCAGCCGGACAACCCGTCGGGCGCGTCCCGCCCGGTGCCCGCCGCGCCCGACGCGGGCGCGGCGGACACACCGGCGGAGCCGGCTGACAGCGCGGGAGGCCAGCCGGCCCACGGGGAGCCGGACGGCGGAGCCGGCCAGGAGACCGGCCCGGCGGCGGGTGCACCGGGAAATGTGCGCGGTGCCGCCGACGCGCCGGCGAGGTAAGCTTGCAACGACGATGGCCAGACGGTCCCCGCGACAGGTGCGTTCCGCGCCCGCGATTCGCACCTGCGTAGGCTGCAGGGTCTGTACGGCCAAGTCTGACCTGCTGCGCTTGGTGGCGGTCGGGGGTGACATAGTCCCTGATCCGCGGGCGCGGCTGCCCGGCCGGGGCGCGTATCTGCATCCCAGCCAGGAATGCTTCGAGCTCGCACAGCGCCGCAGGGCACTGGCGCGGGCGCTGCGCCAGCCGGCGCCACTTGGGGCCGGCCCGCTCGAGGAATACCTGGCGGGGCGGTATGGTACGGGCTCTCACGGGCTGCCGGACGAGTCCCAGGACTTAACCCGGCGTGGTGAGACGGTCGAAGCTAAAACGGCAGCAGTGCCGGGAAAGCGGGATCAGTTGTGATGAGCGCGCGATGAGCACTCGGCGATGAGAACCAGAAGCTGAGGCCGACCGGAGCACGCGCTGCCCCGGATCGGCCACGATGGCCCGGCGTAGCCGGGCCGACAGAGGGAGCGCAGTGGCGAAGGTCCGGGTATACGAGCTCGCGAAGGAGTTCGGGGTAGAGAGCAAGGCCGTCATGGCCAAGCTCCAGGAAATGGGCGAGTTCGTCCGTTCGGCGTCATCCACCATTGAGGCGCCAGTAGTCCGCAGGCTTAAAGACGAGTTTGGGTCCCAGGCCCCCAAGGCCCAGGGCAGAAGGTCTCAGGGTCAGGGTGCGCCGGCCGCCGGCCGGCCAGCTGACGGCAACGGCGGGCGCCCGGTGCCCCGCCCCGGCCCGGCGCGCTCGCAGGCACCTGCCGCGGCGGCCGACCTCCAGGCCGGTGCTCCTCCGCAAGAGACTTCCAGCGCGCCAGCCGCGAGCCCGGCGGCGGCCAGCCCGGCGGCACCCGCCGCGGGCGAGGTCACCCGCCCGGACAGCGCGGGTCCCGGCGCGCCCGCCCCGGCCACGCCGCGGACCCCGGTTCCCCCGGTGCCCTCCGACGGCGGTGCGCCGGCCCAGCCTGGCCGTGGCCCGGTGCCCGGGCCCCGGCCCACCGTGCCGCGTCCCGGTGGCTCAGCACCGGGGAGCTCAGCACCCGGTGGTGCAGGACAGGGCGGGACCGGTGCAGGACAGGGCGGCCCAGCACAGGGCGGCCCAGCACAGGGCGGCCAGGGACAGGGCGCGTCCCGGCCTGGCGCGCCCCGGCCTGGTGGCCGCGGTGGCCCGCGGCCTGGCCCGCGTCCCGGTAACAACCCCTACGCTCCCGTCGCCTCCGGCATGGGGTCCGCTCCGCGTGGTGCGCCCGCCCGGCCGGGCCAGCCCGGCCCGGGCAGCGCCGGTCCCGCGTCCCCCGGCCAGGGTGGTCCCCGGCCGGGCGGTCCCCGTCCGGCCGGCCCGCGCGGCCCGGGGGGCCCGGGGCGGCCCAGCCCGGCGGACATGGCCCGTCCTGGCGGCCCGCGTCCCAGCCCGAGCAGCATGCCGCCGCGGCCCGCCCGTGGTGGTCCCGGCGGCGGTCCCGGCGGTCCTGGCCGTAGCGGTCCCGGCGGCGGTGCCGGCGCGGGTCGCCCCGGTGGTGGTGGTGGCGGCCGTGGCGGTCCCGGCACGGGTGCCCCCCGTCCCGGCGGCGGTGGCGGCGGTGCTGGCCCACGTCCCGGGATGACCGGCGGGCGCCCGGGTGGCGGCGGCGGCCGTGGCCGCAGCGGCACCCAGGGTGCGTTCGGGCGGCCCGGTGGCCGTCCCTCGCGGGCCCGGAAGTCACGCAAGGCGCGCCGCCAGGAATTCGACAACATGCAGGCGCCGGCGATCGGCGGCGTGTCGATACCGCGCGGCAACGGCCAGGTGATCCGGCTGTCCCGCGGTGCGTCGCTGAGCGATTTCGCCGACAAGATCGGGGTGAACCCGGCCTCCCTCGTGCAGGTGATGTTCCACCTGGGCGAGATGGTCACCGCCACCCAGTCGGTGAACGACGAGACGCTGCAGCTGCTGGGGGCCGAGCTCAACTACAGCGTCCAGGTGGTCTCCCCGGAGGAAGAGGACCGGGAGCTGCTGGAGTCGTTCGACATCGAGTTCGGCGAGGACGAGGGCGGTGAGGAGGCGCTGGTCGCCCGGCCGCCGGTCGTAACCGTCATGGGCCACGTCGACCACGGCAAGACCAAGCTCCTCGACGCGATCCGGCACACCAACGTGGCCGGCCGCGAAGCAGGCGGCATCACCCAGCACATCGGTGCCTACCAGGTCACCACGGAAGTGGACGGCCAGGAGCGCAAGATCACGTTCATCGACACCCCGGGTCACGAGGCCTTCACGGCCATGCGGGCCCGCGGCGCGGAAACCACTGACCTGGTGGTGCTCGTGGTCGCGGCCGATGACGGAGTGAAGCCGCAGACGACAGAGGCGCTCAACCACGCCCAGGCGGCTGGGGTGCCGATCGTGGTGGCGGTCAACAAGATCGACAAGGAGGGGGCGGACCCGCAGCGGGTGCGTTCCCAGCTCACTGAGTACAACCTGGTCGCTGAGGAGTTCGGCGGCACGACGCTGTTCGTCGATGTCTCCGCCCGGCAGGGCGTCGGCATCGAGGAACTGCTCGAGGCGGTCGTGCTGACCGCGGACGCCGAGCTGGACCTGCGGGCCAACCCGGGCCAGCAGGGCCAGGGCGTGGCCATCGAGGCCCACCTGGACCGCGGCCGCGGCCCGGTGGCCACGGTGCTCGTCCAGCGCGGCACGCTGCACGTCGGCGACTCCATCGTCGCGGGCGAGGCGTTCGGCCGGGTCCGGGCGCTGCTCGACGAGAACGGCTCCCCGGTGCCGGACGCCCCACCCTCGCGTCCGGTGCAGGTCCTTGGCCTCACCGCGGTGCCCGACGCGGGCGACAGCTTCCTGGTGGTCAACGACGACCGGGTGGCCAGGCAGATCGCGGAACGCCGTGAAGCGCGCGAGCGCAACGCCATGTTCGCCCAGCGGCGGCCCCGGGTCACGCTGGAAGACCTGGAGTCCGCGCTCAAGTCGGGCGAGCGGGAAGAGCTCCTGCTCATCATCAAGGGCGACGTGTCCGGGTCGGTCGAGGCCCTCGAGGACGCGCTGCTCAAGATCGATGTGGGCGAGGAAGTGAACCTGCGCGTCATTGGCCGCGGCGTCGGCGCCATCACCCAGGACGACGTGAACCTGGCGATCGCATCCGAAGCGGTGATCGTGGGCTTCAACGTCCGGCCGGCGGGCCGGGCCGGGGAACTGGCCCAGCGCGAGGGCGTGGACATCCGCTACTACTCGGTCATCTACCAGGCAATCGAGGAGATCGAGGCGGCCCTCAAGGGTCTGCTCAAGCCCGAGTTCGAGGAAGCGCAGCTCGGCACCGCCGAGATCCGGGAGGTCTTCCGGGTGCCCAAGGTGGGCAACGTGGCGGGCTCCCTGGTCCGCTCCGGCACCATCACCCGGGGCAGCAAGGCCCGGCTGGTCCGCGACGGCGTCGTGATCTCGGACAACCTGACCGTGGACTCGCTGCGCCGGTTCAAGGAAGACGCGACCGAGGTCCGCGAGGGCTACGAGTGCGGCATCGGCGTCGGGTACAGCGACATCCGGATCGCCGACGTGATCGAGACCTTCGAGATGCGGGAGAAGCCGCGGGCCTAGGACAGGCACCCCCGGTCCCGGCTACGGCCGGGACCGGGCGGCCGCGGCCAGGAGGGGCGTCGTGTACCTCGGGGCCCTGACGCTGGATGTGCTGCTGGGTGACGTGCGTTCCCTCAAGCAGAAGAGGTCGGTGGTGTCCTCGGTCGTGGCTGAGGTGCGCCGCCGCTATCCCGGGGTCGCGGTGGCCGAGAGCGGCCACACCGACCTGCACCGCCGCGCGGAGATCGGGGTGGCGGTAGTGTCCTCCACGGCCGCTCACGCCGCCGAGGTCCTCGAGGCATGCGAGCGCCTGGTGGCGTCCCGCCCCGATATCGAACTGCTGTCCGCGCGGCAACGGCTGCTGACCGAGGAGGAGTGAGCTACCCATGGTGGATCAGGCCCGGGCACGGAAGCTCGCCGACCGCATCGCCCAGATCGTGGCAGAGATGCTGGAGTGGCGGATCAAGGATCCGCGGCTCGGCTTCGTCACGGTGACCGAGGCCCGGCTCACCGGCGACTTGCGGGAGGCCACCGTCTTCTACACGGTCTACGGGTCAGACGAGGAACGGTCCGCCACCGCGGCCGCGCTGGCCAGCGCGACCGGGGTCATCCGGTCCGAGGTTGGTCACCAGACCGGGCTGAAGCACACGCCCTCCCTTACGTTCGTGCCGGACATGCTGCCGGAGGGAGCACGGCAGATGGAAGATCTCGTGGCCCGGGCCCGCGAGGCGGACGCCCGGCTGGCCGTGGTACGCGAGGGCGCGGAACCGGCCGGTGACCCGGATCCGTACCGCGAGCCGCCGGGGTCGGCTGGCGACGATCTGGCCGGCGACGATCCGGACGACGACCTGGACGGCGACGACCTGGACGGCGAGCGGGAAAGCGCCTCACCGGGCCGCGGATTCCCCCGCGATCTTCTGGGCGGAACGTCCGCCGGCGGCGATCACGGCGCGGGATACTCACCACCGTGACCGCCGCGCCAAGCCACGCTGAGCCCGCGACCACGGAGCCGGATGGCCCCACGGGACCCGGGCCCGCCCCGGGTGACCTCGCTGACCAGCGGGCGAAGGCGCTGGCGCTACTGGACGCGGCGGACGAGGTGTGCCTGGCCTGCCACGTGCGGCCGGACGCCGACGCGCTCGGGTCCATGCTGGCCGTGGCGCACGCGCTGCGGACCCCGGGCCGCCGGCCGCAGCGCGTCGTCGCCTCGTTCGGTGATGAGCCGTTCGAGGTTCCGGAGATCCTCCGCTTCCTCCCCGGGCTCAGCCTGCTAAGCCCGCCGGACGCGTATCCGCACCGCCCTGAGCTCATGGTCACCTTCGACGCTGGCAGCATCGACCGGCTGGGGATCCTGGCCGGGCACGCCTCACGCGCCGACCAGCTGATCGTGGTCGACCATCACGTCTCCAACACCCGGTTCGGCACCGTCAACCTGATTGACCCGGGAGCCGCCGCCACGGCGATGCTGGCTCTGGACCTGATCGACGCGGCCGGTGCCGGGCTGACCCGGGAGATCGCGTTCGGCCTGTACGCCGGGCTGGTCGCCGATACGGGCTCCTTCAAGTACTCCGCGACCACGCCCGCCGTCCACCAGGCCGCCGCGCGGCTGCTGGGCACCGGGATCAAGCCGGGCACGGTGGCCCGCGAGCTGTGGGACCGCGCCCCGTTCGGCTACCTGGGGCTGCTGTCGGCGGTGCTCGGCCGGGCCGTGCTGGAACCGGCCGCGGCCGCCGGGCACGGCCTGGTGTGGACCTCGGTCAGCCGCGCCGACCGGGCCGTGCACGGCCTGTCCCTGGACGCGGTCGAGTCCGTCATCGACGTGGTGCGCCGCACCGACCAGGCCGAGGTGGCCATCGTGCTCAAGCAATCCGACGACGGGCTGTGGCAGGCGTCCGCCCGGTCCAAGGGCCGGGTCGACGTGGGCCGCGCCTGCTCCAGCCTGGGCGGCGGCGGGCACCGCAACGCGGCCGGCGTGACGCTGGCCGGCAGTGCTGAGGACGCCATCGCACGGCTGCGCGGTCGGCTGGCGGAAAGCAGCTAGGCCGGTGGCCCGGGATACCGGGGGGAACGTGGCCAGCGGGCTGATCGTGGTGGACAAGCCTGGCGGGCTGACCTCCCATGACGTGGTGGCGCGGGTCCGCCGCCTGGCTGGCACCCGCCGCGTCGGGCACGCTGGCACCCTCGATCCGATGGCGACCGGCGTGCTCGTCGTCGGCGTCGAGAAGGCGACCCGGCTGCTCGGCCACCTCACCCTGACCAACAAGGAGTACCAGGCCACCATCCGGCTGGGCCAGGTCACCGACTCGGGCGACGCCGAGGGCACGATCACCTCGGCCCGGCCCGCCGGCCAGCTGGTCCTGGCACAGGTGCGGGCGGCCGCGGCCGCACTGACCGGGGAGATCCAGCAGGTGCCCCCCGCGGTCAGCGCGATCAAGGTGAAGGGCCGGCGGGCTTACCAGCTCACCCGCGAGGGAACCCCGCCGGTGCTCGAGCCGCGGCCGGTGACCGTATGGTCCTTCACCGTCCAGGCCGTCCGGCCCGCCCAGGCTGGCCCGTCCGGGCCGGCCCCGGACGGCTCCCCGGGCGCGGCCCCGGCCGGCGGGCCGGGTGACCTGCTGGATGTCGACGTCGAGGTGTGCTGCTCCAGCGGCACCTACATCCGCGCCCTGGCCCGCGACATGGGCGACGCCCTGGGGGTGGGCGGTCACCTCACCAGCCTGCGCCGGACCCGGGTCGGCCCGTACGGCCTGAGCGTCGCGCACACCCTGGACGAGCTGGCCGGTGAGCTGACCGTGCTGCCCCTGGCCGAGGCCGCAGCGGAGGCCTTCCCGGTCCGCCACCTCACCGCAGAGCAGGCCAGCTCCCTCTCGCACGGCGGTCGGCTGCCCGGCCTGGGCGCGTCGGCTGGTCCCGGGGAGGCGGCCGGCTCCGGCGAGGTCGCCGGCCTACCCGAGACGGCCGGCCCGGTGGCCGCGTTCGCGCCCGACGGCACGCTGATCGCCCTGATCCAGGAGAAAGACGGCGTGGCCCGGCCGCTGGCCGTGTTCGTTCCCTGACCGCCGTGGCCGGGGGACCGGCGGGGGACGGTTTTCGTTGCGGCGAATTGGAATTGCGGCGTCTGGGGCGGACGGCCCACGCCGGACTGGGGGCCGGGCGGCGCGCGGTGGTCCCTGATCACGCAGCCGCGTCCGGCAGAATGGCAGTTGCGGGCAGCCGGCCCGCGGGAGGAGACCGTAATGCCGCACACCAGCGATACCCGGATTCTGGGCTATGAGCCGTTGCTCTCGCCCGCGGCGCTGCTGGAGGAACTGCCGCTCGGGCCCGCCGAGGCGGACATGGTCGAACGGTCCCGCACCGAGGTGCGCGCCGTACTGGACGGCGAGGACGACCGGCTCCTCGTGGTGGCCGGTCCGTGCTCGGTCCACGACCCGGCCGCCGGCCTGGACTACGCGGGCCAGCTGGCCGCGTTGCGCGACTCGCTGGCCGGTGAGCTGCTGGTGGTGATGCGGGTCTACTTCGAGAAGCCGCGCACGGTGACCGGCTGGAAGGGTCTCATCAACGACCCCGGCATGGACGGCACTCACGACGTGCACCGGGGCCTGCGGATGGCGCGCCGGTTCCTGCTCGACGTGATCTCCCTCGGCCTCCCGGTCGGCTGCGAGTGGCTGGACCCGATCACGCCGCAGTACATCGCCGACGCCGTGGCGTGGGGCGCGATCGGCGCGCGGACCACCGAAAGCCAGGTGCACCGGCAGCTCGCCTCGGGCCTGTCCATGCCGATCGGGTTCAAGAACGGCACCGACGGCGACGTGACCGTGTCCGTGGACGCCTGCCGGGCCGCAGCGGAGGGGCATACGTTCTTCGGTGTCACCCGGGCCGGCGCGGCGGCCGTGGTCACCACCGCGGGGAACCCCGATTGCCACGTCATCCTGCGGGGCGGCCGGCCCGGACCCAACTACCAGCCCGGGCCGGTGCGCGAGACGCTCGAGAAGGTCACCCGGGCCGGGCTGGCCCGCCGGGTGATGGTGGACGCCAGCCACGGCAACAGCGGCAAGGACTACCGGCGCCAGCCGGTCGTGGCCGGGGTGCTGGCCGACCAGATCAGCGCCGGCGAGCCGGGCATCGTGGGCATCATGCTGGAAAGCTTCCTGCAGGCCGGGCGGCAGGAGCCCGGCGACCCGGCGACGCTGGCCTACGGGCAGAGCGTCACCGATGCGTGCATCGACGTGGATGCGACCGCTGACGTGCTGCGCGGGCTGGCCGCCGCGGTCCGGCGCCGCCGCGACGTCACGCCGCCGCGGGCGGTGGCGGGGTCCGCCGCCGCGCCGGCACCCTGAGCGCCGGCACCCTGAGCGCCGGGGCCCTGAGCGCCGGGGCACGGCGGTGGCCTGGGCATGGCAGTCTTGAGGGTGCGGAGACCGCTGTGGCCACCCGACTCGACCATTCGAAGGAGCAGCACCGTGCAGCGCTGGCAGGGCCTGGATGACGTGCCCGGAGACTGGGGCTCCTCGGTCGTCACCATCGGCGTGTTCGACGGCGTCCACCGCGGGCACCAGCACATCGTCGGCCGGGCGGGCGAGGTCGCGGGCCGGCTGGGCCTGCCCGTGGCCGTGGTCACGTTCGAACCGCACCCGGCAGAGGTCACCCGGCCCGGCTCGCATCCCCCGCTGCTGTGCAGCGTCCGCCGCCGGGTGCAGCTGCTGGGCGGCCAGGGCTGCGACGCGGTCTGTGTGCTGCCCTTCACGCTCGACTTCTCCCGGCTGGGCCCGGATGACTTTGTCCGGACCGTGCTCGCCGACCGGCTGCACGCCCGCTGGGTGGTCGTGGGGGAGAATTTCCGGTTCGGCCACCGGGCCGCCGGGGACGTGCCGCTGCTAGCCGAGCTGGGCGAGAAATACGACTTCGGGTCGGAAGGCGTGCCGCTGCTGGCCGAGCACGGGGTCACGATCTCCTCCAGCGGGATCCGGGACCTGCTCAACCAGGGGGATGTGACCGGCGCCGCCGAGGACCTGGGGCGCCCGCACCGGGTGGAGGGGGTCGTGGTACGCGGCCAGCAGCGCGGCCGGGCGCTCGGCTTCCCGACCGCCAACCTCGAGACCGCCCCGTACACCGCTAGCCCCGCCGATGGGGTGTACGCAGGCTGGCTCGCCCGGCTGGGCGCTGACGGCCAGGAGGAGCAGCGCTGGCCCGCCGCGATCTCGGTCGGCACCAACCCCACGTTCGACGGCCGGGAACACACGGTGGAGGCCTACGCGCTGGACCGGGACGACCTGGACCTGTACGGCACCCACGTGGCGGTGGACTTCGCGGCCCGGCTGCGGGGGATGGTCCGGTTCGACTCTGCGGCCGCGCTCACCGAGCAGATGTACCGCGACGTCGACGAAGCCCGCGGCCTGGTCGGCGGTGCATCCTGACGGCGCTCCCGGGAGCCAGGCGGTGCGGCGGGCCGACCCGGCGTTTACTGATCGGCCCGCGTGATACCTTTAGCTCAACGGCCGGCCTGTTCCGGCCCGGTTAGCTGCACCCTCAAGCGGCTGGCTGAGGGGCTTCCCCGCACTTCCAGTTCTTTTCCTGGGCCGCGCTGAGCCCCGCCCCGTAACCTTGCGACAAAGATAGGAAAGCCACGTGCCGCTGGACACAGGCGTGAAGAAGGAGATCATCGCGGACAACGCGACCAATGAGGGTGACACCGGCTCGCCGGAAGTCCAGGTTGCACTGCTGACGCGACGTATCAATGACCTGACCGAGCACCTCAAGGTGCACAAGCACGATCACCACAGCCGCCGCGGGCTGCTGCTGCTGGTCGGGCGCCGTCGGCGCCTGCTGAAGTACCTGGCTAGCTCGGACATCGAGCGCTACCGTGCGCTCATCGCCAAGCTGGGCCTGCGCAGGTAGGCCCGGACAACTCAAGAACGACTTCCCGCGGCCCCCGATCCCGGAGCGCTTAGGGCGCCAGGACCGGTCCTCGGTAGTGGTTCTCGGGTCGGTACGTATCCCCGCAGGGGAGCGTCACCGGGCCGAGGGCTTCGATCGAAGACCGGGCCGGCCGCTGGCCGGGTCAGCTGGAACGGACTGGACGGCTCACGCCACATGCGCGAGCCACCAGCACCGGCTAGATGACGCCAGCCACGTGTACCGGCGGCGGGCGGAGCGGGACCTCAGTCAAGGAGGTCCACCCATGGAGGGTGTGTTTACCGCCGAAGCCGTTATCGATAACGGATCCTTCGGCACCCATACGATCAAGTTCGAGACTGGCAGGCTGGCCAGGCTGGCCGCCGGGTCCGCCACCGCGACGCTGGACGACGAGACCGTCATCCTGTCCGCGACCACGGCGGGCAAGCACCCCAAGGAGGGGCTGGACTTCTTCCCGCTCACCGTGGATGTCGAGGAGCGGATGTACGCCCTCGGCCGCATCCCCGGCTCCTTCTTCCGCCGGGAAGGCCGCCCGTCCGAGGACGCGATCCTCACCTGCCGGCTGATCGACCGGCCGCTGCGGCCCTCGTTCGTCAAGGGCCTGCGCAACGAGGTCCAGGTCGTCGAGACCATCCTCGCGCTCAACCCCGAGCACCTCTACGACGTGGTCGCAATCAACGCCGCGTCCCTGTCCACCATGCTGGCCGGGCTGCCGTTCTCGGGGCCGATCGCCGGCGTGCGGGTCGCCCTGATCAAGGGCCAGTGGGTCGGGTTCCCGACGCACGAGCAGCTGAACGACGCCACCTTCGACATGGTGGTCGCCGGCCGGATGCTCGCCGACGGTGACGTCGCCATCATGATGGTCGAGGCGGAGTCCACCACCGGCACCATCGGGATGCTGGCCGACTCCTCCAGCGGCGCGGTCGCGCCCACCGAGGACACGGTGCCCGAGGGACTGGAAGCGGCCAAGCCGTTCCTCAAGATCCTCTGCGAGGCCCAGCAGCGGGTCGCCGATCAGGCCGCCAAGCCGACCGCCGAGTTCCCCGTGTACGCGGACTACCAGCAGGACGTCTACGAGGCCGTGGCCGCGGAGGCCTCCGGCGAGCTGGCGCGGGCGCTGACCGTCGCGGGCAAGCAGGAGCGCGATAACGAGACCGACCGGGTCAAGGCGCTCGCCAAGGAGAAGCTGGCCAGCCAGTTCGAGGGCCGTGAGAAGGAGATCAGCGGGGCCTTCCGGGCGCTGACCAAGAAGCTGGTCCGCGAGCGCATCATCCGGGACGGTGTCCGGATCGACGGCCGCGGCCTGACCGACATACGCGCGCTGTCCGCCGAGGCGCACGTGCTGCCCCGGGTGCACGGTTCGGCGCTGTTCGAGCGCGGTGAGACGCAGATCCTGGGCGTCACCACGCTGAACATGCTCCGGATGGAGCAGATGATCGACACGCTCAACCCGGAGCGCACCAAGCGGTACATGCACAACTACAACTTCCCGCCGTACTCCACCGGGGAGACCGGCCGGGTTGGTTCCCCGAAGCGCCGGGAGATCGGTCACGGGGCGCTGGCTGAGCGGGCCCTGCTGCCGGTCCTGCCGAGCCGCGAGGAGTTCCCCTACGCGATCCGCCAGGTCTCGGAGGCCATCGGGTCCAACGGGTCGACATCGATGGGCTCGGTGTGCGCGTCCACCATGTCGCTGCTGGACGCGGGTGTCCCGCTGCGGGACATGGTGTCCGGCATCGCGATGGGCCTGATCCATGAGGGCGGCGAGTACGTCACGCTGACCGACATCCTCGGCGCCGAGGACGCGTTCGGCGACATGGACTTCAAGGTGGCCGGCACCAAGGACATCATCACCGCGCTCCAGCTCGACACCAAGCTGGACGGGATCCCGGCCGCCGTGCTCGGCGCGGCGCTGCGCCAGGCCCGCGGGGCCCGGCTCACCATCCTGGACGTCATGCGCGAGGCGATCGACGCCCCGGGCGAGATGAGCCCGCAGGCACCGCGGATCATCACGATCAAGGTCCCGGTAGACAAGATCGGCGAGGTCATCGGCCCCAAGGGCAAGATGATCAACTCGATCCAGGAGGACACCGGCGCCGAGATCACCATCGAGGACGACGGCACCATCTACATCGGCGCCACCGATGGCCCGTCGGCCGAGGCCGCGCGGACGACGATCAACGCGATCGCCAACCCGCACATGCCCGAGGTGGGCGAGCGGTTCCTCGGGACCGTGGTCAAGACGACCACGTTCGGCGCGTTCATCTCGCTGCTGCCAGGCAAGGACGGCCTGCTCCACATCACCCAGCTGCGCAAGCTGCACGGCGGGGCCCGGATCGACAACGTCGATGACGTGGTGAAGGTCGGCGACAAGATCCAGGTGGAGATCCGCGAGATAGACGATCGCGGCAAGCTGTCCCTGGTGCCCGTCGAGGTCGTTGAGCGTGAGGCGGCGGCGGGGAACGGCGACGGGGGCGCGGACGACTCGTCCGGCGCGGACGACCGGGCCCCTGCGGGCCAGGGCGCCGGCGGCGACGGCCCCCGGACGCGGCACCGCGAGCGCCGGCACAGCAACAACTCGTGAGCAACCCGGACGTGAGCACTGAGTTGCTCGACGACGGGCCGGGGACCGTCCGGCGCAGCGTGCTGCCGGGCGGCCTCCGGGTCATCACCGAGAACCTGCCGTCGGTTCGCTCGGTCGCGTTCGGCATCTGGGCGGGGGTGGGGTCCTGTGACGAGGACCTCCCCCACGCCGGGGCTACCCACTACCTGGAGCACCTGCTGTTCAAGGGCACCAGGCAGCGGACCGCGCTGGAAATCTCGGCCGCGATGGACGCGGTCGGTGGCGAGCTGAACGCGTTCACCGGCAAGGAGTACACCTGCTACTACGCGCGGGTGCTGGACGAGGACCTGCCGCTGGCCGTCGACGTGCTGTCCGACATGGTGAGTAATTCGCTCGTCGAGCCGAAGGACGTGGACGCCGAACGCGGCGTGATCCTCGAAGAGATCGCCATGAACGACGACGATCCCTCCGACACCGTGCACGAGGCGTTCGTCGGCCAGCTGTTCGGTGACACGCCCCTCGGCCGGCCGATCCTCGGCACGGTCGACTCCATCAACACCATCACCCGGGACCAGATCGTCGAGCACTACCAGGCCCGGTACACCCCCGACCACCTGGTCGTGGCCGCGGCCGGCAGCCTCGACCACGACATGGTGGTCGAGCACGTGCGGCGCGAGTTCGCCCATGTGCTCAAGGGGGACGCGCGGCCGGCCGGCCCGCGGCTGGCCACCCCGGGCGGGCCGCCGGCCGTCGCCGGCGCGGTGCCCGGTGATCCCGCCCGCGGCGTGCGGATGGTGTCCCGCGGCATCGAGCAGGCGAACCTGATCCTCGGCTGCGAGGGGCTGAGCCGGACCGACGACCGGCGGTTCGCCCTGGGCGTGCTCAACGCGGCCCTCGGCGGCGGCATGTCATCGCGGCTGTTCCAGGAGGTGCGCGAGAAGCGCGGGCTGGCCTACTCGGTCTACAGCTTCACCTCCCAGCACGCCGACACCGGGATGTGGGGGGTCTACGTCGGCTGCCTGCCGGCCAAGGCCGACGAGGTGCTGTCGATCTGCCGGGACGAGATCGCCAGGGTAGTGGACGACGGCCTGTCCGACGCC
>Ga0208076_1000002_pt1 | contig 22419 bp, 27 predicted proteins | sample NGESurshal072012_8_FD_184459 | JGI IMG/M metagenome (GOLD analysis project Ga0208076, IMG submission 184459) | Arctic peat soil microbial communities from Barrow, Alaska - NGEE Surface sample 210-3 shallow-072012 (SPAdes) | ecosystem: Environmental > Terrestrial > Soil > Wetlands > Peat ...
GGGGGCAGCGGCCGCACCTGGGCGTTCATCCAGGTGTCCAGGTCATCGCGGGGGTCAGTCATCGGTCTCCCCCAGGGCCGCGCGCAGCCGGGCCCGGGCGTGGAACAGGTCAGCCTTGATGGTGCCCTCCGGGCGGCCGAGCAGCGCGGCCACGTCCCGGACCGGGAAGCCCGCGTAGTAGTGCAGCAGGAACGGGCTGCGCAGGCGGTCCGGCAGGGTCTGCAACAGCTCTCTCACATGGACATCCTGGGCGGGCTGGTAAGACGGGTCGGCGGGTACCCCGGCCTGGACGGCCTGCAGCGCCTTGCGTTCCCGGCCGGCCTTCCGCCAGTGATCACGGACCAGGTTCGTGGCGATCATGTAGAGGTAGCTCTGCGGGTTGTCCAGCCAGGCCCACCGGCCGAGCAGGCGGGCGAACGCCTCGGCTGCGATCTCATGCGCGGTGTCGTCGTCATCGACAAGCCGGCGGACCCAGCCCGCGAGGCGCGGGTAGCACGTGTTGAAGAGTTCCTCGGCTGCGGCCCGGTCGCCGGTGCGCAGCCTGTCCACGGAACCCCCTCGGGTGGTGGTTCCCCCCGGCATGCTCCACGGCCCGGACAACGTCAGGACCTCCCCGGTAGAGGTGCCTGCCGGCCTGCTGACGGCTAGGGATTGCACAGATTTACCACACCTTCGTCGCGGCGGCGCGGACCCTGGACCGCAAGGACGTGCCCCCGCAATGCCCTTGCGCTATGTGAGACGGCGCTCGATGCCCGGCGGTTGGGATGAATTAGGCAGATTTCAGCGCGCACTCAGGTGCGGCGGCGGTCCGCCCGCGCGGTGTGCCTCGTGGGACCGGTGTGCCGGTCGCGGCATTCTCTGGGCCCGGATCGTGAGGGTTGGCACGTGGGAATTTTCGGCTCCGGCAAGAACCGGGAAAGTTCGTCTTCGCTCGCTCATGAGCTGACCAGGATCATCGCGTTCGGCCAGTCCCAGCTGGATTCACGCTCGGTGGACCCGGCCGCCTACGGCCTGCTCGAGGCGGACCTGTATCAGCGTGCCGTAGCCGATCCCGAGAGCTTCACCCGGGAGCTCGCGGAATTGGTGCTTCCCGCGGGAGGTCTGGCCACCTATGGCGGTGCCCGGCTGTCCGGGAGCCTGCTCGGCTGGGACTACCAGGGCCGGTACTACCTGTCGATGCTTGATGCGGCGCTTCAATGGCGGCATGAAATGGGGGCGAGTGCCGCGGAGCTAGCCCCTTACCAGTTGCAGAGGTGGGAGCAGGTCCACGGCTTCGGCGCCTGGTGACCTGCCGGGCAGACACCCGCGGGGCTGTTGTCGCGGACGCCGGGAGGGCCGGCTGAGGATGACCCTGGCGACGAGGGGGTAGAGTCAGGGCAAGATAGTAGGACGTCCTACTATCTTCGGAGCCAGGGCGCCTGTCGGAGGGGAACGGCATGAACACGCACGCAGCGTCGCGTCAGTCGGAGGCCGGAGCCGGGCCGGCGGAGGCCCGGTCTGTGGACGCCGGGTCTGTGGACGCCGGGTCTGTGGGCGCCGGGTCGCTGGACGCCGGGCCGGCTCCAGAGGGGTCGGTGGAGGCGGGCCGGCAGCGGTGGCAGCGCCGGTTCGCTGACTCCAGGATCCGGGCGGCCGACTTCACTACCCTGTCCGGCCTCGACCAGGACCCCGTGTACGGGCCGCCCGAGGGGGCGGCCGGGCCGGACTTCGAGCGGATTGGCTGGCCGGGGGAGTACCCGTTCACCCGGGGTCTCTACCCGTCCGGGTACCGCGGGCGGGCCTGGACGATCCGCCAGTTCTCCGGGTTCGGCAACGCCCGGCAGACCAACGAGCGGTACAAGATGCTGCTGGGCGCGGGCAACACCGGCCTGTCCGTGGCCTTCGACATGCCCACCCTGATGGGCCGGGATTCCGACGATCCGCGCTCGCTCGGCGAGGTCGGCCACTGCGGGGTGGCGATCGACTCCGCGGCGGACATGGACACCCTGTTCGCCGGGATCCCGCTGGCCGACGTGACCACCTCGATGACGATCAGCGGCCCGGCGGTCCCGGTCTTCTGCATGTACCTGGCCGCCGCCCAGCGGCAGGGCGCCGACCTGAGCGCGCTGGACGGGACGCTGCAGACGGACATCTTCAAGGAGTACATCGCGCAGAAGGAGTGGCTCTTCCCGCCGGAGCCGCATCTGCGCTTGATCGGCGACCTGATGGAGTTCTGCGCGAAAGAGATCCCGGCCTACAAGCCGCTGTCGGTGTCCGGATACCACATCCGCGAAGCCGGCAGCACCGCCGCGCAGGAGCTGGCCTTCACCCTGGCCGACGGGTTCGGGTACGTGGAACTCGGGCTGTCCCGCGGGCTGGACATCAACACGTTCGCCCCCGGGCTGTCCTTCTTCTTCGACGCGCACATCGACTTCTTCGAGGAGATCGCCAAGTTCCGCGCAGCGCGGCGGATCTGGGCCCGGTGGCTGCGCGACACCTACGGGGCGACCTCGCCGCGGGCCCAGTGGCTGCGCTTCCACACCCAGACCGCGGGGGTGTCGCTCACCGCACAGCAGCCGGACAACAACGTGGTGCGCACCGCCATCGAGGCGCTGGCCGCCGTCCTCGGCGGGACCAACTCGCTGCACACCAACGCCCTGGACGAGGTGCTGGCCCTGCCGAGCGAGCGCGCCGCGGAAATCGCGGTGCGGACCCAGCAAGTGATCATGGAAGAGACCGGGGTGGCCAGCGTCGCCGACCCGCTGGGCGGCTCCTGGTACCTGGAGGCGCTGACCGACCGGCTGGAAGCCGAGGCCGAGGCGACCTTCGCGCGGATCAAGGCGATGAGCCCCGACGGGTCGATGACCGGCGGGATCCTCCGCGGCATCGAGGACGGCTGGTTCATGTCGGAGATCGCCGAGGCGGCGTTCGTCTACCAGCAGAAGGTGGAGAAGGGCGAGAAGAAGGTCGTCGGGGTGAACTGCCACACCGGGACGGTCGGCTCGCCGGTCGAGATCCACCGGGTCAGCCATGAGGTCGAGCGGGACCAGGTCGCGGAGCTGGGCCGCCGTCGGGCCGGCCGCGACCAGGAAGCCGTCGACTCCGCCCTTGGTGCCATGCTGGCGGCAGCCCGGTCCGGCGAGAACATGATCCCGCCCATGCTGGCCGCGGCCCGGGCTGAGGCGACCCTGGGTGAGATCTGCGATGTGCTCCGCCAGGAGTGGGGCGTGTACTCCGAAGCGCCGGCCTTCTAGGCGCTGTGTTCTAGACGTGGTGTTCCCGCGATCCCGGCCCGCGTTCCCGGGGTTACTGCCTTCCCGGGTCACTGCCCCCAGGGGAGCGCTACCGCCAGCACAGGCGGCGGTCAGGCCGGGCTGGCGGTCGGCAGCCCGGCCTCTCTCGCGGCCGCGAGCAGGCGCTTGTCATACGAGACGAAGGTCGTGAGTTCGCGCCGCAGCACCAGGGCCGAGGCCAGATGTACCGCATCGATCGTGCGCAGCGTCGCCGGCCTGACGCCAGCCGCCTTGCTGAGCACCTCGTCGGTGAGCTCAATCTCCGTGGTGCGCCGGATGACCAGGTAGCTCTCGGGCAGAGCGGAAGGTTCCGCGCGCCAGACCGCCCGCGGAACCTCGACCCGGATCAGGGTGCTGGCCACCCTGACCAGGTTCGGCTGCGCAGCGAGCCAGGCGCGCAGGCCAGGCGACTCTGGCTCGGTGACGGCCAGCTTCACCAGAGCGGATGAGTCCAGGTAGATCAATACCTCTCCTCCTCCCGCATCTGGAGCAGGATCTCGCTGGCCGTTGGCTGGCCCTCCGGTACGGGCGGCGCGGGCTCGACGTCCAGCAGGCTGCCGGGATCCTCGGCGGGCCGTAGGATCCCGGCAGCGATCAGCCGTTCCAGCGGGCTCGCTACCTCCCGCGCCGGCACGAGGCGGGCCACGAGCCGTCCCCGGTTGGTGATGTCCACCGTCTCCCCTTTCTCCACGAGGTCCACGTAGACGCTGGCGTGCTGGCGCAGCTCACGGATGCCGATGCGGTGGATGGGCTGATGGTGCCGGGGCTCGTGCCGCCGGATCTGGCGCCCGGTCGGCTGGCTCTGGCTTGTATCACTCACAGGACTACGGTAGCACATTAGGTGCTACATGGTTACGAGGCTGGCAGGGCGGTCAAGGCATCGCTGGCATGCGGCAGGATAGAGATATGCAGCAGCCGCGGGACTTTTCGCTCTACGGCGCCGTTGACCTGGGTGCGCGGCAGGCCGCCGCGCAGCGCAGTCAGCCGGCCGCCACGCGCACTGGCGGGCCGGATGGCTTGCCGGACGCCAACGTGATCGACGTGACCGAGGAGACCTTCAACGTGGAGGTCGTCGAACGGTCGCGGTCGGTGCCGGTCATTCTGGACTTGTGGGCCGAATGGTGCGGCCCCTGCAAGCAGCTCAGCCCGGTGCTGGAGACTCTGGCCAATGAGGCCGCCGGGGACTGGGTGCTCGCCAAGATAGACATCGACGCGAACCCGCAGCTGCGGGCGGCGCTCCAGGTGCAGAGCATCCCGATGGTCATGGCGGTCGCGGGTGGCCAGGTGGTGGACGGCTTCCTCGGCGCGATGCCCGCGGAGCAGGTGCGCCAGTGGATCGATCAGGTCATGCAGGTCGCCAGCCAGATGGGCATGCCCGTCAGGGGCGGCGCGGAGGCTAACGGCGGACCGGCCGACGGACAGCCCGGTAGTGCCGAGGGCCAGCCAGGCGGGCGCGGTCCGGCGGGCCCAGGTGGCCCGGCGGGCCCAGGCGGTAACGCGGGCCCCGGGGGCCCAGGCGGGCCGGGGGGCCCAGGCGGGCCGGGGAGCCCAGGCGGGGCCGGGGGCCCAGGCGGCCCGGGCATGCGGGGCGGCCCCGGCGGGGGCATGATGGCCGACCCGGCGTTCGAGGAAGCGCAGCAGGCGATGGAGCGCGACGACCTGGACGGGGCCGCCGCGGCCTTCCAGAAGGTCCTCGCGGGCTCGCCCGGTAACCCGGCGGCGGCCATGGGCCTGGCCCAGGTCAACCTGATCCGCCGGGTGAGTGGCTACGACCAGGCCCAGGTGCGCCGGGCCGCCGCCGAGGACCCGGCCGACGTCGACGCGCAGTCAAGTGTGGCCGACGTCGAGGTGGCCACCGGCCGGATCGAGGAGGGCTTCGACCGGCTCCTCGGCACGATCAGGAGGACGTCCGGGGAAGAGCGGAACCAGGCCCGCCTCCATCTGGTCAGCCTGTTCGACGTCTTCCCGCCCGGAGACCCGCGAGTGGCCAGGGCCCGCGCGACCCTGTCCAGCCTGCTCTTCTGATCAGCGGTGCCCAGGCTGATCAGCGGTGCCCAGGCTGATCAGGGGGGTGCCTGAGGGCACCCGCTGCGCGCTGGGTCAGCGGTTGCGCGCGTCCGGCGGGGTGGCGTCCGCGATCTGTTCCAGCGCGGGCAGCGCCGCGGCCAGGGCGGCGAGCTGATCCGGGCTGAGCGTCCGCAGGTTGTCGGCCAGCAGGATGGTGCTCTCCCGCCTGATCTGCTCGAGGATGGCATGCCCTTCGGGGGTGATGATCAGCGTGCTGGCCCGGGCGTCGCCCGGCACCGGATGGCGCTGCACGTAGCTACGATCTTCGAGCACCGTGACCAGCCGGGTCAGCGTGGATGGGGCGATCTTCTCGGCGGCCGCGAGGTCGCCGAGCCGCAGCGGGCCAGCCTGCTCCACGGTGGCCAGGGCGGATAGCTGGGTCGGGGTCAGCCCGGCCAGTTCGTGCCGGCGCAGGCTCCGCGAGACCCGGGCGATGGCGACGCGCAGCCGGGTCACGTCGATGGTCGGCGGCCCGGCGTCCGCGGTCACGGCGGCGGCCCGGCCGGCCGTGGCTGTGCGGTCTGGCGCACTGGCGGTCATTCCTCCGTTGGACACCCTTGCAGGGTACGTGGCGGGGCAGGCGGGGACATCCCGCCGCGCGGGCACCGCCCCGGGCCTGAACATGGCCCTGCTGGTGGGACGATTGTGTCCTGCATCGGAGCTCTAGGAAGGCGGCTTGGACGTGTCGGTAGCACCGAGTGTGTCGTATTCGATCACCGTGCGGCTCGAGGTGCCATCCCGGGGGCGGGCGGTCAGCGACCTCACCCGCGTCGTGGAGCAGTCCGGCGGCGCGGTCACCGCCCTGGACGTGATCCCGTTCAGCCACGAACGGCTTCGCGTGGACCTGACCTGCGCGGCCCGTGACACGGACCACGCCGAGGCGATCGTCGCGGCCCTGAGCGAGATCGACGGCGTCCTGGTCAGCAAGGTCAGCGACCGGACCTTCCTGCTCCACCTGGGCGGGAAGATCGAGACCGCGGTCAAGATCCCGCTGCGCAACCGGGACGACCTGTCCATGGCGTACACCCCGGGCGTGGCCCGGGTCTCCATGGCCATCGCCCGTAACCCGGAGGACGTTCGCCGGCTGACCGTCAAGCGTAATTCGGTGGCGGTGGTCACCGACGGTTCCGCCGTGCTGGGCCTGGGCAATATCGGCCCCTACGCGGCCATGCCGGTGATGGAGGGCAAGGCCGCGCTGTTCAAGCGGTTCGCGGGCATCGACGCCTGGCCGCTGTGCCTGGACACCCAGGACACCGACGAGATCGTGCGCACCGTCCAGATCATCGCGCCCGCCTTCGGGGGCATCAACCTCGAGGACATCAGCGCGCCGCGGTGCTTCGAGGTCGAGCGGCGGCTGCGTGATCTGCTGGATATCCCGGTTTTCCATGACGACCAGCACGGCACCGCGATCGTGGTCCTCGCCGCCCTGACCAACGCGCTGCGCGTGGTCGGCAAGAAGCTGGGGGCGGTCCGGATCGCGATGGCCGGTGCGGGCGCGGCCGGCACCGCGGTGCTGCGGCTGCTGCTCGCCTCGGGCGCCGCGGACGTGATCGTGTGCGACGACAAGGGCGCCATCCACGTGGACCGGCCCGGGATGGACGACAACCTGCGCTGGGTGGCCGAGCACACCAACGCCGAGCACTACGACGGGAATCTGGCCGGCGCACTGCGCGGCGCGGACGTCTTCATCGGGGTGTCCGCGCCGGGGCTGCTGACCGGCGCCGACATCGCGACCATGCAGGACGAGGCGATCGTGTTCGCGCTGGCCAACCCGGATCCCGAGGTCGACCCGGATGAGGCCGCCCAGCACGCGGCGGTGGTGGCCACCGGGCGCAGCGACTACCCCAACCAGATCAACAACGTGCTGGCCTTCCCCGGGGTGTTCCGCGGGCTGCTGGACGCGCAGAGCCGGACGGTGTCCGACGACATGCTGGTGGCGGCGGCCCGGGCGCTGGCCGGCGTGGTGTCCACCGCCGAACTCGGTCCGCACTACATCATCCCGTCGGTATTCAACGCGAACGTGTCCGCGGCGGTCGCGGCCGCCGTCCGGGACGCCGCGGCCGTCCGGGACGCCCCCGCGGTCCGGGACGCCCGCGCGGTCCGGGACGCCCGCGCGGTCCGGGACGCCGCCGGCGCCCGGCCGGCGCGTCCCTGACGCTGGGCGCCCAGGCACCAGCCAGGCACGAGGTGGAGCCTGGCCGAAACTCCCGGCCGGTGTCTCAAATTGGCACGAACTCCTTCGCGGGGCCACCGAAGCCTGAACAACCGTGCACCGTCCGCCAGAATGGAGGCATGGAGGACGACCTCTCGGGCCGGCTGCTGGTCGCTACGCCGTTGCTGAGCGACCCGAACTTCCGCCGTACCGTCGTCCTCATCGTGGAAGACGAGGTGGAGGAGGGCACCCTCGGCGTGGTGCTCAACCGCCCGACCGAGGTGCCGGTCGGGCAGGTCCTCGAGTCCTGGACGGAACTGGTGACCGGGCCTTCCGTGGTGTTCCGGGGCGGCCCGGTCGCGCCGAACAGTGCGTTGGCGCTGGCCATCGTGCCGGGCGATGAGGAGCCGGTCGGCTGGCGGGCGCTGGACGGGTCCGCGGTGATGTCCCGGATCGGCCTGGTCGACCTCGACGCGCCGCCCCAGCTGCTGGCGGGCGGGATCGCCTCACTCCGGGTCTTCGCTGGCTACGCAGGCTGGGGACCCGGCCAGCTTCAGGCGGAAATCGACGAAGGTGCCTGGTACGTGCTGACGGGCGAGCCCGCCGACGCGTTCGCGGACGAACCGGAGCGCCTGTGGAAAAAAGTGCTGCGCCGGCAGGGCGGTAATCTCGCGATGGTCGCCAACTATCCTGACGACCCCGCGCTCAACTAACTAACCCGCCGAAGCATGGTGATCTCCACGTGACCGCACGCGTTCCGGACGACGATCCGCGCGGCCGGCTGGCCGCCGAGGCGATCACCGCAGGCCTGGCCTTCGGGGCCGTGCTGGGCTGGGCGAGCACCGCCCTCGTGGGCAGCTTCCGCGGCGAGGACCTGCCCGGCCGCTACTGGCAGCCCATCCCGGTGCGTACTGACACGTCCGGGTTCGTCGCGTTCCTGGTCGCGACGGTCTGCCTGGCCACCAGCGAGTACCTGCGGTTGCGCCGGCGCCGCGAGGCAGCCGCCTGCCCGCCACCCGAACGGCCCGCGATGCTGCTGCTGGCGGCCGCCGAGACGGTGGCCATCCTGGCCACGGGCCTTTTCATCTACCTGTCGTTCAACGCGATCACCCACCCGGGGTCACTGCCTCTGCACATCACGCATCTGCTCCCGTGGCCGGCCGAGGGGACGGTACGCGTCGAGGCGCTGCTGCTGTGCACCTGCTCCGCGGGCGCATGGCGCTATCTGCGGGCCCGGTACCGCTGGGCGCCCGGCCCGGCCCCGGCGGTCGCGGACCAGGACGCGCCGTCACCCGGAACCAGCCGCTCACCGGCACCGCGTACAATCGTTGATCGTGAGCACTGAGGTCCTGCCGGATTCCGGCACTCGTGAGGACACTGGCACCACGCCAGACATCCGTCCCGGCGACGGCGACCATGAGCGGTTCGCGCACTACGTCGAGCGGGACAAGATCGTGGATAGTGCGGTGAGCGGTACGCCCGTGATCGCGCTGTGCGGCAAGGTCTGGGTGCCGAGCCGGGATCCCAAGCGATTCCCGGTCTGCCCGGACTGCAAGCGCATCTACGAGGGCCTTCCCAAGGGCGACGACTAAGCGCCACCCGGCGGGCTGCGCTCAGCGCTCTACCGGAGCGCCCGTGGCCTGGGCCCCGGCCGCCGTGATGGCCTGGACCGACTCGGCGGTGGTGGTGGGGTCCACCCCGGCGGTCATGCCGAGCAGCACCCGGGTACGGAAGCCCTCCTGCGCGGCGGAAATCGCCGTGGCCCGGACGCAGTAGTCGGTGGCGATACCGACGACGTCCAGCTCGTCCACCCCGCGTTCCCGCAGCCACGCCGCCAGGAGCGTGCCGGCCTCGTCGCGGCCGTCGAACGCGCTGTAAGCGGCCTCGTGCGCGCCCTTGCTGAACACCGTCTCGATGTGGCTGGTGTCCAGGTCCGGGTGGAAGTCTGCGCCCCCGCTGCCGACCACGCAGTGCCGGGGCCAGGAGTTGACGTAGTCCGGGCGGGCGGAAAAATGGCTGCCCGGGTCGATGTGGAAGTCCCGCGACGCGACCACGTGCCCGTATCCGCCGGACTCCAGGTACTGGCTGATGGCCCGGGCCACCTCGCCGCCACCCGCCACCGCGAGCGAGCCGCCTTCACAGAAGTCGTTCTGCACATCCACGATCACCAGTGCTCGCACAGCCTGAGCGTACGGCATCTGATGCCGCGCCGGCCGGGACCCGTGCAGGCCGGCGCTAGCGCCGGGCGGGGCTAGCGGACGCTCCGCCTGGCGGCCCGCTGTCTCGCTGAGGGTTCGTGGCGCAGTGGCCCCGAGGTACGGAACAGGAATTCGGCGTAGTCGTCCGGGGCCTGGCCCGAGTCAGGCAGGTAGCGGTCCGGTGAGAGCCTGCGCGCCATCATGACGCGGTTGGCGTGATGACATTCCGCCACTGCTGCAGCGATGGTGAGCGACACGGCCCGGATCAGCTGTCGCCAGCTGCGCCTTCGGGATGGGACAGAGCCGGCGGAACGAGAGTCTGTGCTCATGACCTCAAGTCTTGGCCATCGGCGCGCAGCCGAACAGTGGCAGCGATGTCATCTAGGGGTGAGATCCTGCCAATCGCGGGGCATGATAGAGGGATGCTGCAGAACGTGGCCGTGGTCATCCTGAACGGCTTCACCCCCTTCGAGCTGGGCGTGCTCTGCGAGGTGTTCGGCGTGGACCGGACCGACGACGGGCTGCCCGCTTACGACTTCGCCGTGGTGGCCGGGGAACCGGCTCCGCTGGTCTCGGCCGCGGGCTTCACCGTGTTCACGCCGCACGGCCTGGACCGGCTGCGGGAGGCTGACCTGGTGGCCGTATCGGCCGTCTGCGACGACCAGCTCAAGGCCTACATGTCCGGTGAGTTCCCGGCGCCGCTGCTCGACGCGCTGCGGGCCTCCGTGGACCGCGGGGCCCGGGTGCTCAGCGTCTGCAGCGGTGCGTTCGTGCTCGGCGCGGCCGGGCTGCTCGATGGGCGGCGGTGCACCACGCACTGGCGGCACGCCCCGGCCCTCGCGCGGCAGCATCCGTCGGCCATCGTCAACCCGCGGGTGCTGTACGTCGACGAGGACCCGGTCATCACTAGCGCCGGCACCGCCGCGGGCATCGACGCGTGCCTGCACCTGGTGCGCAAGGAACAGGGCAGCCGGGTGGCCAACGGGATCGCCCGGCGGATGGTCGTCCCGCCGCACCGCGACGGCGGCCAGGCCCAGTACGTGGACCGGCCGGCCGCCGTGCCAGCCTGCGACACGCTGGGCGAGGTCATCAGCTGGCTGCAGCGCCACCTGGGCGAGCCGGTCACCATCCGCCAGCTCGCGGCCCGGGCCCGGATGTCCGAGCGAACCTTCGCCCGGAGGTTCGTGCAGGAAACCGGGACCGCGCCGGTGCGGTGGCTGACCGGCCAGCGCATCCTGCTGGCCCAGGAGCTGCTGGAGGAGACGACCGAGACGGTCGACGTGATCGCGGAACGGGCCGGGTTCGGCAACGCCGCCGCGCTCCGGCACCACTTCCGCGCCTGGCGCGGCACCACCCCGCAGGCCTACCGGCGAGCCTTCTGCCCGGACAGCACGCTAGACGCCATCCCGGATGTACCGCACGCCATCCCAGCCGCCTCCAGGTCCCTGGCCCCCGCCTACTCCTCGTCGGGCAGGAACACGGTCGGGATAGCCGGGTAGCCGCGGGACAGCTGGAGCGCGTGCACAGGCAGCTCGGCCAGCGCCGCCCGGTGGCGTTCCCGCGCTGCGGTCAGCGGCTCCCGGCCGACGACCTCACCGCCGCGCACCAAGGGGCGCAGCAGCGGACGCTGCGGTCGGCCGCCCGGGTCGTCGCCGGTCCCCGTGTCCGCCCGGGTGATCAGCTCGGCGACCGCCTCGCCGTGCTCGTCGAACTGCCGGGCCGCCCACTTCCGCCCGCCCCGGCCGGGCTTGCCGACCGACCGCTTGGCCACAGGCTCGAGCGTCCCCTCGCCGTGCGCGTCCCTGGCCCGGGCCACGAGCTTGTACACCAGTGCGGCGGTGGGCGCCCCGGAGCCGGTGACCAGGGAGGTTCCGACCCCGTACCCGTCGACCGGGGCGGCCGCCAGCGCGGCGATCGAGTATTCGTTGAGGTCGCCGCTGAGCACGATCCTGGTGTGCTTCGCGCCCAGCTCGTCCAGCAGGCTGCGGACCTGCCGGGCCACCATCGGCAGGTCGCCGCTGTCGATGCGGACCGCGCCGAGGCCCGGCCCGGCCAGTTCCACCGCGGTGCGGACCGCCCGGGCCACGTCGAACGTGTCCACCAGCAGGGTCGTGCCGTCGCCCAGCGCGGCCAGCTGGGCGGCGAACGCGTCCCGTTCGCTGTCGTGGACCAGGCTGAACGCGTGCGCGCTGGTGCCGCTGGTCGGGACGCCGTACTCCCGTCCGGCCTGCAGGTTGGAGGTCGACCCGAAGCCCGCCAGGTACGCAGCCCGGGCGCTGGCCACGGCGGCCATCTCATGGGTGCGGCGCGAGCCCATCTCGATGAGCGGCCTGCCGTCCGCCGCGCTCACCATCCGGGACGCGGCTGAGGCGATGGCTGAGTCGTGGTTCATGATGGCCAGCACGAGCGTTTCCAGCACGACCGCCTCGGCGAACGGCGCCTCCACGACCAGGATGGGCGAGCCGGGGAAGTAGCAGTCACCTTCCCCGTAGCCCCAGATATCCCCGCTGAAGCGGTAGGACTCCAGGTACCTGAGGGCACCATCGTCCACCATCTCGTTCTCGCGCAGGAACGCCAGCTCGCCCGGCCCGAAGCGGAACTGCTCGAGCGAGTCGAGCAGGCGCCCGATGCCGGCCACCACGCCGTACCGGCGGCCGTACGGGAGGGCGCGGGCGAACACCTCGAAGACGGCGTGCCGTCCCGCCGCGCCGCTGCGCAGCGCGGCGGTCAGCATGGTCAGCTCGTAACGGTCGGTAAGCAGCGCCGTGCTCGCGGATGCCGGCCCGCCTGAATCAGTCGTCACGAGGAAGAAGCCTACGTAGGCCCCCCCGGCGGCCGCAGCCGCCGGGGGGCAAGGCGAGGATCTACGGATGTGACGAGGGGCCAGCCGTCCCAAGCGGGCCATTATGGACGAGCTCGCCGTTAATGTCCGCGATGAACATTGGGTGACGTCTTGATCACGGGTTCGGCGGTCTCCCAGCCTCGCCTGTGCCCGGGGCTGCTGTACTGGGAAGGACACGTGCCGGGAGATGGCAGGGGCACCCCGCGGGCCTGACAGACTAGAAGGCGGTGCGTGAGGAGGTGAGCGCCCGGTGAGCGTGGCACCAGCAGAGGTACAGCGCCCGGAGACGTACGAGGAAGTCGTCCCTGACACACCGTGGGTCACCATCGTCTGGAACGACCCGGTGAACCTCATGTCTTATGTGACCTACGTGTTCCAGCACGTCTTCGGCTACTCGAAGCGCAAAGCCGAGAAGCTCATGCTCGATGTCCACCAGAAGGGCCGGGCCGTGGTCTCCTCCGGTACCCGGGAGTCCATGGAGCGGGACGTCGAAGTGCTGCACGGGTACGGGCTGTGGGCCACCGTGAGTCACGATAAGTGAGCTTCCGACGCAAACGGGGCGCAGGCGACTCCGACGAGGCAGGTGAGGCCTTGAACGGCTTCCGCGGTGTGCGTGGTGGCGGGGCCACTGCCACCTTTGTGCCGTCCCAGGCCGGGATCATCCGCTCCCTGGTCAGCCAGATCGCGGAGCTGGTCGGGGCCGAGCCGGGCACGCTCGAGACTGGCACCGGGGAGCCAGGCCAGGCGGGCCCCGGGCTCACCGACGATGCGTTCACCGGCCGCGCCCCCGACCGGCCGGCCCCCGGCGCGACCGCCCCGGATTCAGCCAGCGCGGGCCGTCCGCCTGACCCGCTGGACGACCTGGCCCGCCTGCTCGGCCAGTCCGGCCCCGCCACCCCGCCCGACGACCCGGTGCTGGCCCGCCTGCTGCCCGACGCCTACCGGGAAGACACCGAGGCGGCGGGTGACTTCCGCCGGTTCACCGAGCAGGAACTCCGCAACGGGAAAGCGGCCGCAGCCCGTACCGTGCTGGCCACGCTGCCCGAGGAAGGCGGCCGGGTCCGGCTGTCCGACGAGGAAGCGCAGGTCTGGCTGCGCGCCCTCAACGACGTCCGGCTGGCCCTCGGGGTCCGCCTGTCGATCACTGCGGACTTCGAGGCCCGGGTAGCGGACCTCGACCCGGCGGACCCGCGCTCCGCGTACATGTGGATCTACGACTGGCTCACGTTCCTGCAGGAGACCCTCGTCCGGGCCCTCTGGTAGCCACGGCCCGCCCGCCCACGGCCCGCCGCGGCCCGCGCCCCCGGCCCCGGCTGTCCACGGCCGGTAGGGTCGGATCCATGCTGACGCTCCACTCCGCGCTGCGGGACAAGATCGTGGCGCACGCCCGCGCGGACCACCCGGACGAGGCCTGCGGGGTGATCGCCGGGCCGGCCGGCCAGGACCGTCCGGAGCGCTTCATTCCCATGCTGAACGCCCAGCGGTCACCCACGTTCTACGAGTTCGACTCGATGGAGCTACTGCGGGTCTGGCGCGAAATGGACGACCGGGACGAGGAGCCGGCCGTTATTTATCACTCGCACACCGCGACCGAGGCGTATCCGTCGCGCACCGACATCAGCTACGCGAACGAGCCGGGGGCCCACTACATCCTGGTTTCCACCCGCGACCCTGACCAGGTGGAGTTCCGCTCGTTCCGGATCGTGGACGGGACCGTAACCGAAGAGGAAGTCCGGATCACCGATGACCCGCCGGGTGACCAGTCCCATCCCCCGGGCGGTCCCGGCCTGGAATGATCGCGGGGGGCATCCCGTTGGCATCCGGTGACGGCCGTCACCGCCCGCGCCGGCCCGGACGCCTCGAGACACTGCCGCCCGCAGAGACCCACCGCCTCACCCTGGAGTGTTGTTCATGGCCATCGAAGTCCGCATCCCGACGATCCTGCGCACCTACACCGGCGGCGAGAAGGCGGTGGAAGGCTCGGGCGCGACCATTGCCGAGCTCATCGGCGATCTCGACACCCGGTACGGCGGTCTCCGCGACCGGCTGCAGGACGAGGCCGGGCTGCGCCGGTTCGTCAACGTCTACCTCAACGACGAGGACGTGCGCTTCCTCGGTGGCCTCGAGACGCCGGTCAAGGACGGTGACACGGTGACTGTGCTGCCGGCCGTGGCGGGCGGAGCGGTCTGACCCCGCCCGGGAGAGCACATGCGTTACGACTCACTGCTGGACAGCCTCGGCCACACCCCGCTGGTGGGGCTGCCGAGGCTTTCTCCCGCACCCGACGTGCGGCTGTGGGCCAAGCTGGAAGACCGCAACCCGACCGGCTCGGTCAAGGACCGCGCCGCGTTCTTCATGATCGAGCAGGCCGAGAAGGATGGCCTGCTAGCCCCCGGGACCACGATCCTCGAACCCACCTCCGGGAACACCGGGATCTCGCTGGCCATGGTCGCGCACCTGCGCGGCTACAACATGATCTGCGTCATGCCGGAGAACACCTCGGTGGAGCGGCGGCAGATCCTGGAGATGTTCGGGGCGCAGATCATTTTCTCGCCGGCGGCGGGCGGGTCCAACGAGGCTGTCCGGGTGGCCCGGCGGCTCGCCGGGGAGCATCCCGACTGGGTCATGCTCTACCAGTACGGCAACGAGGCCAACGCGCGGGCCCACTACGAGACCACCGGGCCCGAGATCCTCGCTGACCTGCCCGGCATCACCCATTTCGTGGCCGGGCTGGGCACCACCGGGACCCTGATGGGCACCGGTCGCTTCCTGCGTGAGCGGGTGCCGGGCATTTCGATCGTGGCCGCCGAGCCCCGGTACGGCGAGCTGGTCTACGGCCTGCGCAACATCGATGAGGGCTTCGTGCCCGAGCTGTACGACGAGTCAGTACTGACCACCCGGTTCTCGGTGTCGTCGAAGGACGCGCTGCGCCGCACCCGGGAACTGCTCGACCAGGAGGGCATTTTCGCTGGCATCTCGGCCGGTGGTGCCCTGCACGCGGCTGCGGGCATGGCGGCCAAGGCCCAGGCGGCGGGGGAGCGCGCCGACATCGCCTTCGTGGTCGCTGACGGCGGCTGGAAGTACCTTTCCACGGGCGCCTACTCCGGGACGCTGGCCGAGGCCGAAGCGCGGCTCGAAGGCCAGCTATGGGCCTGAGGTTCTCCGCAACGAAAACCGCGGTCGAGCCCGTCGGCAACCGCGCCAGCCATGACATCGAGGGCCACCCTGTCCCCGCGGCTCCCTGGCCCCGTCCCGGCACCGCCGGTTAAATGGGGGCGTTCGACGAGGCCATCGCGGTCAGGCCCGCCGGCGACGGGCGCTATGAGATCCGGCCGGACGAGCGCTTCGCCATCGCGGGGGCGGTGAACGGCGGGGTGCTCCTGGCCATGGTGCTCGGGGCCGTGCTGGATTCGTCCCCGCACCCGTACCCCATCGCCACCAGCGCGCACTTCCTCCGGGCGCCCCGGCCCGAGCCGGCGCACGTCGAGGTGGAATGGCTGAAGCAGGGCAAGGTGGCGGCCACCGCCCGGGCCACGCTGGTCCAGGGGGGCAGGCCCATGCTGGAGACCACGGTCACCGCCGGCACCCTGGGTGACCCCGGCGACCCCGGCGGGCTGTCCTGGACTGGCGAGCCGCCCCGGCTGCCGCCCATCGCGGAATGCCAGGACATCCAGGACGCGCAGGGGCCCCGCGCGTTCAGCGGCTACGCGAAGCAGGTCGACATCAGGCTCGACCCGGCCACGGTCGGCTGGATCCATGGCGAGCCGTCCGGAACGCCCGAGATGCGCGGGTACTTCCAGCTCCGGGAGCCCCGTGAGCCCGACGCCTACCTGCTCGCGCTGGCCGTGGACTCGCTGCCGCCCGTGGTGTTCGGCATCGAGGTCGTCGGCTGGTCACCGACGGTCGAGCTGACCTGGCACATGCGGGCCGTCCCCGCCCCTGGCACGCTCCGGGTCGCGGCCCGCTGCCGGCACGTCAGCGGCGGCTGGTTCGACGAGGAGGCCGAAGTCTGGGACAGCGCGGGCCGCCTGGTCGCGCAGAGCCGCCAGATCGCCCTGGTCGGCCGGACCGGCCGGTCCTGAGACGCCGGGGCGGCGTACTCTGGGTGCCCGTGCGCCTCACCGTCCTCGGATGCTCCGGATCGTTCCCTGGCCCGGACAGTCCCGCCTCCTCATACCTCATCGAGCACGACGGCTTCCGGCTGCTGCTCGACCTCGGCAACGGTGCCCTCGGCCCGCTGCAGCGCTACGCCAGCCTCTCCGGCGTGGGCGCCATCTGCCTGAGCCACCTGCACGCGGATCACTGTCTCGACCTGTGCGGCTACTGGGTGGCCCGGACATACGGGCCGGACGCCCCCTTGCCGCGCATCCCGGTGTTCGGGCCGGCCGGGACCGCGCGGCGGATGGCCCAGGTCTACGGCCTGGATGAGCATCCGGGGATGACGGAAGCCTTCGATTTCGGCACCCTGGAGCCCGGAACCCGGGAGATCGGGCCGCTGCGCGTCACGCTGGCGCAGGTGAATCACCCGGTGGAGACGTTCGGATTCCGGATCGAGGCCGGTGGCCGGACCCTGGCCTACTCCGCGGACACCGGCGAGTCGGCCGCGCTGGTAGACCTGGCCCGCGGCGCGGACCTGATGTTGTGCGAGGCCTCATTCCTGGACGGCCCTGACCTGCCCGTGGGCCTGCACCTGACCGCCCGGCAGGCCGCGGAGCACGCGGCCCGGGCCGGCGCCGGGCAGCTGATCCTGACCCATCTGGTGCCCTGGAACGACCAGCGGCGGACCCTGGAGGAAGCGGCGCCGCACTTCTCCGGCCCCCTGTCCCTGGCCGCATCTGGCCTGGTCGTGAACTTGGCCTGAGCCTGGCCCTGGTTCCAGCGCCTAGGATGCTCAAGCATGCGGGTACTCGTGACCGGCGGCGCCGGGTTCATCGGATCCCATCTCACCGACGCGTTCCTGGCCCGCGGCGACGAGGTGTACGTGGTCGATGATCTGTCCACCGGCCGGGCGGGACGCCTCGACGAGCACACCTGGCTGCACAAGCTCAGCATCACCGACGCCGCCTCACTGGGCGAGATCGTCCGGGGGACCCGGCCCGACCTGATCTGCCACCTGGCCGCCCACATCGACGTCCGGACGTCGGTGGATGCCCCCGCGCAGGACGCCCAGGTGAACGTGGTCGGCACCGTCAACGTGCTGGAAGCGGCCCGCTCGATCGGGGCCCGGGTGCTGTTCGGTTCCTCGGGCGGCACCCTGTACGGCCGTAACGCCCCGATCCCGTCCCGGGAGGACGTGCTGCCGCTGCCCGAGTCCCCGGTGGGCATCGCGAAGTATTGCGCCGAGCAGTACATCGGGCTGTACAACCGGCTGCACGGCACCCGGCACTCCATCCTGCGGCTGGCTAACGTGTACGGGCCCCGCCAGGACCCCGGCGGTGACGCCGGGGTAATCCCCATCTTCTGCGGCTGTGTCCTGGGCGGGGAAGGTCCGCCGCTCTACGGGGACGGCTCGCAGACCCGTGACTACGTGTACGTCGGCGACGCGGTCAGCGCCTTCCTCGCCGCCGCCGACGCCGGGCGCCCCGGAATCTGGAATATCGGAACCGGGGTGGAGATCAGCGTGCTGGATATCGTGGCGATCATCGGCGAGGTGGCCGGGCGTCCCATCGGGACCCGCCCCGGGCAGCCCCGGGCCGGGGAGTTGCTGCGCAGCTCGCTGGCCGTGGACCGGGCGGCCAGGGACCTGGACTGGGCGGCACGGACGCCGCTGGCCGAGGGGATCGGGACCGTGTACCGGTGGATCGAGGCCGGCGCCCCCGACCGCGCCGCCTGCTAGCCCCTGCCCGCCCGCCGTGTGCACTTCATCGGCGGCGGCCAGACCGGCTGAAGGCCACTCCAGGCTGACGCCGCCCACTGACATTTCCCGCGCGACGTGCGTTATGGCGGGTGATTTCCCCGATTATGGCGAACGTTCCGCGGGAAATGTGCTCGGGCGATAGCCAGCCGCCGCCCTGGGGGACAGGGCGCGCGGGAGCGCGAGAGCGGTGCGGCGGTGGATAGGGTGGCAGGCATGTCCCGACCTGATGGGCGCAGCAACGCGTCACTGCGCGAGATACGGATCACCCGAGGCTGGCTGGACCATGCGGAAGGCTCGGCCCTGGTGGAGTTCGGGGCGACCCGGGTGCTCTGCGCGGCGAGCGCCACCGAGGACGTGCCCCGCTGGCGCCGGGGCAGCGGTCTCGGCTGGGTGACCGCCGAGTACGCGATGCTGCCCCGGGCCACCAACACCCGCGGCGACCGTGAGTCGGTCAAGGGCCGGATCGGCGGCCGCACCCACGAGATCTCCCGGCTGATCGGCCGGTCCCTGCGGGCCTGCGTGGACACCAAGGCTCTCGGCGAGAACACCATCGTCATCGACTGTGACGTGCTGCAGGCCGACGGCGGCACCCGGACCGCCGCGATCACCGGGGGATACATCGCGCTGGCCGACGCCGTGGGCTGGCTGGGCGGCCGCAAGCGGCTCAAGGGTGACCCGCTCGTCGGGTCGGTGGCCGCGGTCAGCGTGGGCATCGTAGAGGGCCAGCCCCGTCTCGACCTGTGCTACGAGGAAGACTCCGCCGCGCAGACCGACATGAACGTGGTGTGCACCGGCGACGGCGACTTCGTGGAGATCCAGGGCACCGCGGAGCAGGAGCCGTTCAGCCGTGATCTGCTCAACGAGCTCCTCGATCTCGGCGTCGCGGGCTGTGCCCAGCTGACCCGGATGCAGCGGGACGCCCTCGCCCGTGACCTGCCGGGGCGGTGACCCGATGGGCAACAGGCTTATCGTGGCGACCCGCAACCAGAGCAAGCTCATCGAGCTGCGCCGGATCCTGGAAGCCGGGCGCGTTCCGGTCGATGTGGGCGATCTGGGCGAATACCCGGACCTGCCCGAGGTCGCTGAGACGGGGCTCTCGTTCACCGAGAATGCCCTGCTCAAGGCCCGCGCCGTGGCCGCGTTCACCGGCATGCCCGCGGTAGCCGACGACTCCGGCCTATGCGCCGACGCGCTGAACGGGATGCCCGGCGTGCTGTCCGCGCGCTGGTCCGGCCGTCACGGGGACGACGAGGCTAACCTGCAGCTGGTCCTCGGCCAGCTGGCCGACATCACGCCGGAGCACCGGGGTGCGCACTTCGCCTGCGCGGCGGCGCTCGTGCTGCCCTCCGGGGCCGAGCACGTGACCGAGGGCGTGCTGGACGGCTCGCTGGCCACGGCACCACGGGGCACGAACGGTTTCGGCTATGACCCGATCTTCGTCCCGGCGGGGGCGGGGCTCACCACGGCCGAGATGAGCCCTCCGGACAAGGACAAGATCAGCCACCGGGCGAAGGCGCTCCGCGCCCTCGCCCCCATCATCGCGGCCCTGCTGGGCTCCTGACCCGGCCGCGGAAACGCGGAAAGGCCCGCCGTCCCGGAGGATGACCTCCGGGACGGCGGGCCTGCCGCTTGCGGTCAGTCGCGGGTTACCAGTGCGTGGGACCCGCCCCGGTGGGGACCGGCGTGGGTGTGCTGGGCACACCCGCGGTGCTGGTCGCCACCGGCGTCGGCGTCGCCCCCATGGTGGGGGTGGTGGTCACGGTCGGCTTGACTGTCGGCGTGACCGTCATGCTCGGCGTCGGCGTGGCGGTGGGGGTGCCGGTGCCCGGCAGCACGAAGATCAGCGTGGTCGAGGGCATCGTGATGTGCATCGGCCGGTTAATTGCCGTGATCACGAGAGTGATCGTGATCTGGGTGTTGTTTCCGACCTCGATCAGGACCAGCTTGCGGACCTGATGCGTGGAGTCCATCCAGGTGCGGAACCGCGTCATGGTGATGCCGCTGTTCATCACGGACTGGAAGCTCGGCTGCAGGCTGGAGTTCAGGCTGCCCATGACGTTGGAGAGCATGTAGTGGCCGCCCCACTCCGACATCCGTGAGCCATCCATCATCGAGTGGCCCATCATCCGGAGGTTCGAGGACTGGCTGAACAGCGGGACCTGGACCAGCGGGCTGCTGGTCGAGAGCAGGCCGAGCAGCGGGCCCAGGTTCAGGCCGGACGTGCTGCTCATGGTGGATGCGGAGCCCAGCACCCACGGCTTGCCGTAGGTGCTCATCATGAACGGGCTCCGCATGTAGGCCATGCCGTTGGCCAGGATGACCCGGATGTTGCCGAGCGCACCGGCGTTGGCGTGCAGGGACATGATCGGGCTGGGCGTGGTCACCTCGTGCAGGGTGCCGGTCAGGGTCGCGTTCAGCGCACCCGCGGCCTGGATCTCCACGTCCGCACGGAACGACCTGACCTGCTGGGTCTGCTGCGCCGCGAGCGACAGCGCCGAGGATGACGACATCCCGCTCTGTGAGCCGCTCGAGGGGGTACTGCTGTAGACCCCTGGCTTGCACCCGGCGACGGTGAGGGCGGCTACTGCCGCCACCGCCGCGATGCCGAGCGGGCGGACGGCCCGGGTCGGCACGCCGAAGCGGGTAGGCCGGGCCGGCCGGTCCTGGGTCGTCCCCGGCTGGGGAGCGCCCGACTGTCGGGCCTTCAACTGCGAGAACACGCTGGGTCCTCCTTGGGTTGGCGATTGCCCTAGTTGGCACGCAATTTCGCGCAATCCCCCGCCACCCGTCGTGGACTCTACGGCGGTCACTTAGCGTCTACGTAGCCTGCGCAGACCGCGTAAGCCGGTCGTAATAAGGTCACCCGCGGGCCTGTCCGGCCCGGTAACGTGGAGTCGTCTTTGCGGAGGGAGCGCACGTGACCGACCAGAAACTGGCGCCAGGGGATGAGGCGCCGGACTTCTCGCTGCCAGATGCGGACGGCAAGACGGTGCAGCTGTCCGCGCTGCGCGGGCAGCGCGTGATCGTGTACTTCTACCCGGCCGCGATGACCCCGGGCTGCACCAAGGAAGCCTGCGACTTCCGCGACAACCTGGGCGTGCTGGCCGACGCTGGTCTGGCTGTGCTGGGCATCTCCCCGGACACCCCGGAGAAGCTGGCCAAGTTCCGCGACAAAGAGTCCCTCAACTTCAGCCTGCTAGCCGACCCGGACCGCGGCGTACTCAAGGCCTACGGGGCGTTCGGGGAGAAGACCATGTACGGCAAGAAGACGGTCGGCGTGATCCGCTCCACGTTCGTGGTCGGCGCGGACGGGCGGGTCGAGCGGGCCTACTACAACGTCAGGGCGACCGGTCATGTCGCCCGGCTACGCCAGGACCTAGCGGCCTGACCGGGATGCCGCGATCCGGAACCCGGTCTTGACCAGCAGCGGGGCCGTAGCCCAACGGCAGAGGCACAGGACTTAGGATCCTGCAAGTATGGGTTCAAATCCCATCGGCCCCACCGATAGTGGCCGGGCTGGCTACGGGACTCGGCCAGCCGACGTGCCAGCCGACAGTGACGTGCCAGCCGACCATCACGTCCACTCGCAGTGGTCGCATGACACCGGCCCGCGGGCCTCAATGGCCGCCGCGTGCGTCCGCGCGGTCAGCCTCGGCCTGCCCGCTGTGGCCTTCACCGAGCATCTCGACTTCACCGACTGGGGACCCGACGACCCGATCGCGGGCACCGGCATCACGCCTAACGACCAGTGGGGACCCCGGCCGTTCGACGTCAGCGGATACCTCTCCTGCCTGGACGAATGCCGGGGCCGATTCCCCTCGTTGCGGATCTTGTCTGGTGCGGAAGCCGGCGAGCCGCACCTGTTCGCGGGCAGCGCCGCCGCAGTGCTGTCCGCCGGCCGTTTCGACCGGATACTCGGCTCCGTGCACACGCTGCCCAGCGGGGGGCGGCTGGTCTACGCCCGGGCGCTGCTGCGCCGCGAGCCGGCCAGCGCGCTGATGCGCCGGTACTTCGCCGAGGTGGTCGCGATG
>Ga0208076_1000003_pt1 | contig 21812 bp, 19 predicted proteins | sample NGESurshal072012_8_FD_184459 | JGI IMG/M metagenome (GOLD analysis project Ga0208076, IMG submission 184459) | Arctic peat soil microbial communities from Barrow, Alaska - NGEE Surface sample 210-3 shallow-072012 (SPAdes) | ecosystem: Environmental > Terrestrial > Soil > Wetlands > Peat ...
CTCATCGTGATGTACGCGGGCCAGATCGCGGAGTCCGGCCCGGTGGAAGAGGTACTGGCGGCACCGAAGCACCCGTACACCCAGCTGCTGCTGTCCGCGGTGCCGGACCCGCGGGCCCCGCTGGCCGTCACCGCCGAAACTGACCGCGGCGAGCCGCCCCGGGTCATCGACCCGGTGCCCGGATGCCGGTTCCGCTGGCGCTGCCCGCTGGCCATCGATCAGTGTCACCAGGCCACCCCGGAGCTCGCTGAGCTGGGTCCGCAGCACGCAGCCGCGTGCTTCGTGGCCCAGGCCGGCGCGGACGTGAAGGCTTTCTGATGAAGATCGCGGTCGTGGGCGGCGGATCGACCTACACACCGGAACTGGTCGACGGGGTGGCCCGGCTCACCGGTGCGCTCAAGGTCACCGAGCTGACCCTGGTCGATCCCGACGAGAGCCGTCTCGCGGCGGTCGGGCCGGTGTCGGCCCGGATCATGCGCGCCTGCGGCCACCCGGCGCGGGTCAGCTGGACGACGGACCTGGATGCGGGCATCGACGGGGCCGGCGCCGTCCTGCTCCAGCTCCGGGTCGGCGGCCAGGCCGCCCGGCAGCGGGACGAGACCTGGCCGCTGGAGTGCGGCTGCGTCGGGCAGGAGACCACCGGCGCGGGCGGCCTGGCCAAGGCGCTGCGCACGGTGCCGATAGTGCTGGACATCGCGGAGCGGGCCCGGCAGCGGGCCGACCCCGGTGCCTGGATCATCGACTTCACCAACCCGGTCGGCATCGTGACCCGCGCCCTGCTGGACGCCGGGCACCGCGCGGTCGGCCTGTGCAACGTGGCCATCGGGTTCCAGCGGCTGTTCGCCCGGCTGCTCGGGACCGACCCCGCGCAGGTCCAGCTGGATCACGTCGGCCTCAACCACCTGACCTGGGAACGGGCCGTCCTGGTGGACGGCACCGACCGGCTGCCCGGGCTGATCGCGGAGCACGGCGAGGAGATCGCCTCGCACACCGGCCTGCCCGCGTCGGTGCTGCACGATGTCGGCGCGGTGCCGTCCTATTACCTGCGCTACTTCTGGGCGCACGACACGGTCGTGGCGGAGGAGCGGACCCGCCCGACCCGGGCCGAGGAGGTCGCGGCCATCGAGCGGGAACTGCTGGCCATGTACGCTGACCCGGCCCTGGACCACAAGCCCGCCCTGCTGGCCGAGCGCGGCGGCGCGTTCTACTCCGAGGCGGCGGTGGCCCTGCTCGCGTCGCTGGTCACCGACACCGGGGACACCCAGGTGGTGAACGTCCGGAACGCGGGCACGTTCTCGTTCCTGGCTGACGACGCGGTGATCGAGGTGCCCGCGGTGATCGGCGCGGGCGGCGCCCGCCCGGTGCCGGCCGCGCCACTCCCGCCGCTGATGCGCGGGCTGGTCGCGCACGTGTCCGCGTACGAGGAACTGGCCACCGACGCCGCCCGGCGCGGCGGCCGGGACCGGGTGCGTGCCGCGCTGCTGGCCCATCCCCTGGTGGGCCAGCTCGACCTGGCCGACGGGCTGGCCGACCGGCTCCTCGCGGAAAACCGGGACTTCCTGCCCTGGGCCACGGGTGAGTAGCGCACTGCCCGCGGTCCTGGCCATCGACGGCGGGAACAGCAAGACCGACATCGCGCTGGTGGGCGCGGACGGGACGCTGCTGGCCGGGGGCCGCGGCCCCGGGGTGCGCACGTTCCCCACGCCGGGGGTGCTGGCCGCGATCGGCGCGGTGATCGAGGCGGCCGCGCTTGACGCGAGGCTGCCGGGCGGGTGGCCGGTGGCGGCGCACACCGTGGCCTGCATGGCCAACGCCGACCTGCCCGAGGAAGAGGAACGGCTGGCCGGCATGATCGGGGCCGCCGGATGGAGCACGACCACCGAGGTCGCCAACGACACGTTCGCGGTCCTCCGGGCGGGCCTGGACACCCCCCGCGGCCGCCCCTGGGGTGTAGGGGTGACCTGCGGCGCCGGGATCAACTGCGCGGGAGTGGGCCCAGACGGGCGGACCACCGGGTTCCTGGCCCTGGGCGGCATCACCGGCGACTGGGGCGGCGCGTACGGCCTGGGCCGGGCCGCGCTGTGGTGGGCCATCCGCGCCGAGGACGGCCGGGGCCCGCAGACCGCGCTGCGCGAGGTCGTGGCCGGCCATTTCGGCGTCCCCGAGGTCCGAGACGTCGCGGTGGCGATCCACCTGGGCAAGATCTCCGAGGATGACCTGCAGGGCCTGGCGCCGCTGCTGATGGCCGCCGCCGGCCAGGGCGATCAAGTGGCCCGCGACCTGGTCAGCCGGCTGGCCGGGGAGATCGCCACGATGGCCGGCACCGTGATCCGGCGGCTCGGCCTGAGCGGGTCCGCGGTCCCGGTCGTCCTGGGCGGCGGGGTGCTCACCGCCCGGGACCCGCTGCTGCTCGGCTGGATCACCGAGCGGCTCGCCGCCGCGGCGCCCGGCGCGGAGCTGAGCGTGGTGCAGGTGCCGCCGATCGCGGGCGCCGCCCTGCTCGGCCTGGACCGGGCCGGTGCCGCCCCGGCCGCCGAGCGCCGCCTCCGCGCCGCCTACCTCGCCCCTGGCCGCGACGCCGCCTCGCAGCCCCACGAGCAATAGCCCCGCAGCCCGGCCAGCCCCGCCAGTTCCCCATCGCCGCTGTGCATGAAGGCCTGGCGTAGTCCGGGACTACCCCAGACCTTCATCCATGCCCTGGAGGCGGGGAGTTGTGGGGCTGAAGGGGAGTTGTGGGGCTGGTGGGGTGATGGGGCCTGAGCCGGTAGGGGCAGCGGGGGCCATGAGGGCATGGCAGGCTATAGCGGCGGCCGCGACGACGTTGAGGGAGTCCACGCCGGCCGCCATCGCGTGCGGGGACATCGGGATGCACACGCTCTGGCCGGCTTCGTGCCGCCAGTGTGAGGACAGGCCGTCACCCTCGGTGCCGAGCAGCAGGGCGACCCGGTCGTCCGGCCGGCCGCCGGGCCCCAGTGCGGCGCCGATCGGCGTCGCGGACTGGTCCGGGGTCAGGGCGACCAGCCGGAACCCCGCCGCGCGGAGCTGGGCGAGACCGCCGTACCAGTCGGTCATCCGGGCGTAGGGGACCGCGAACACCGCGCCCATGGACACCTTCACCGCCCGCCGGTAGAGCGGGTCGGCGCAGCGCGGCGACACGATCACCGCGTCGGTGCCGAGCGCCGCCGCGCAGCGGAAGATCGCCCCTACGTTGCCGTGGTCGACCAGGTCCTCCAGCACGACGACGCGGCGCGCGCCGGCCAGCACCCCGGCCACCGAGGGCAGTTCGCGCCGGGCCATCGAGGCCAGTGCGCCGCGGTGCACCTGGTACCCGGTGAGCTGGCGGGCAATGTCGTCGGCGAGCACATACACCGGGGCGGCGCACTCCTGGGCCAGGCTGCCCAGCCGGGCCAGCCGGTTCTGGGTGACCAGCAGCGACCGGGCGGGGAACCCCGCGGCGAGGGCCCGCCGGATGACCTTTTCTCCTTCCGCGACGAAAACCCCGTCCCGCGCCTCCATACTGATGCGCAAGGCGGAATCGGTAAGCGAGACGTAGTCTGCGAGCCGCGGATCAGCCGGGTCGCGTACCTCGATAGGGGCAGCCACCCTGACACATTACAAACCGGGGAACCGCCAGATCCGTTCCGCATTGCCCCGATAAAGTCGGGGATCAACACCGTGGACGACCACGGGTTTCCTGACCGAGGGACGCCGTGAACGCTGGAGTTACCGGGCACCCGGATAGCCGTAACCGGCGTGCACGGCCGCGCCGGATCACGGTGATCACGCTGACGCTGGCCGGCGTGATCGCCGCGACACTCCTGGTCGCGTACGGAGCGGAAGCGGTCGTCTCCCGGGCGTCGTGCACGGACCACCCGGTCGCGGTCAACCTGGCCGCCGCCGATGAGGTCGCCCCGGCGATCGAGCACGTGAGCAAGTGGTTCAACGCGCAGCGCCACGACGTGAACGGCCACTGCGCCGTGGTCCACGTGGTCAGCGTGCAGCCGTCAACCGCGGCCGCGGAGGTGTCCGGGCTCAAGTCAGCGTCCGGTCACGCCGCGTTCGACGCCTGGATCCCGGACTCCTCACTATGGGTCGACGTGGCCCGCAGCTCCCCGGTCGGATCGCAGCTGGTCCAGCCGACTGGCATCACCGTGGCCCGGTCCCCGCTCATGATCGTGATGCCCCGGTCCGTGGCCGCGCAGATGCCTGCCTTCGGCACGGAGGTGCCCTGGCAGTTCCTGCTCCCCCAGCGGGTCGGCGGTCCCGCCACCGGGCTCGGCCTGCATGTGGAGTTCCCGGACCCGGCGCAAAGTTCCGCCGGCCTGGCCACGCTCATCCTGCTCCAGCAGCAGCTCCAGCAAGTGGTCGGCACCGGCGCCAAGGCCCTGGCCGCGTTCACCGACTTCGTGTTCAACGTCCAGGTCACCCGGGATTCGGGGAGCAACGGTGCGCTGGCCGCGCTGGCCAGCCTGGCCCAGCCACCCCGGGCCGAGCGCCCGGTCACCATCGCCTCCGAGCAGGCCGTCGCGCAGTTCAACCGGTCCCATCCGCAAGACCCCCTGGCCGGCCGCTACCCGGTGCAGGGCTCACCCGAGCTGGACTACCCCTACGTCACCACCACCTCGGACCCGCTCAAGCTGAAGGCGGCCCGGGTCTTCGAGAAGGCGCTGCAGTCCAGCTACGCGACGTCTTACGTGCGCTACGAGGGCTTCCGGTCCGCCACCGGGAGCGCGCCTTCCTGGATCGGCCAGTACGGGCTGAGCACCGGGCAGCTGAAGCTGACCCCCGCACCCGCCGCCGGGGAGGCCGAGACCAGCCTGCAGGCCTGGCAGCGGCTGAGCCTCGGGTCCCGTGATCTTGTGCTGCTCGACGTCTCCCAGCAGATGGCTACCCCGGTTGCCCCCGGCGGCCCCACCCTGGAGCAGGTGCTGGCCAAGGCGGCCGGCCTGGGCCTGGCCCAGTTCCCGGACGGCACGCAGATGGGAGTCTGGGCGTTCGCGGCCGGCCTGAACGGCAAGCTCCCGTACAAGCAGATCGTCTCGGTCGGCCCGCTGCCGGCCCCGCTCGGCCTGATCAGCCGCCGGCAGCAGATCGTGCAGGAGACCGGGCTGACGAAGCCGGCGCCCGCTCCCGCGGCCCTGTACGGCTCGATCCTGGCGGGCTTCAAGCAGGTGACCGACACCTACCAGGCGCGGTACGCCAATGCGGTCCTGGTCATGACCGCGGGAGTGGACAACGCTCCGGGCGACATCTCCGCCCCCGACCTGATCAAGCAGCTGCGCAGCCTGTACAACCCCAGGCGGCGGGTCGAGATCATCATCATCAAGTTCGGCAACGCCGGCGACTTCCCGGCGCTGCAGCGGATCGCGAGCGCCACCAGTGGCCAGGCCTACGACATCACCAACCCGGCGCAGATCAGCAAGGTGTTCTTCAGCGCGATCGCGCGGCGGCTCTGCGCCCCCAACTGCGGGGCTTAACCGGGACGAGGCCACGGCCGCCGTCCAGCCAAAATTTCTTACGGCTTTATGACAACCCCCCCGGGGCGCGCCGCGTCTTGATTGTGAGGCCCGACGAGAGCGGGGCGTCGGGCCTCACAGTACTTCTCCGGAAGGCGCCGGGCGGCGGTTGCCGCCAGGAAACCAGCCGGAGAGCAGGGCGCGAGGTCCGGCAAGAGCGGGGTGCCGGGCCTCGCGGTAGCCCCCCGGCACGGTCGGCCCGGCGCGAGTTTTCACTGGGCCACTACCCGGGGACGGGACATGAGGTCCGGCAAGAGCGGGGTGCCGGGCCTCATTTCCTTGCCCGGGTTAGACACCCTCGTCGAGCAGCCGGTGCGCCCGCTGGATGATCAGCGGGACCGCCGGCCCCTCCTTCTCGAACCCCTCACCCACCGTCTGGTTCAGCAGGAATCTGGCGTGGATGCCCTCGAGCACCACCGCCAGCTTGAAGCAGCCGAAGGCCATGTAGTAGCCCAGCGCGCTCACGTCCCGCCCAGTGGCCGTGGCGTAGCGGCCGGCGATCTCAGCGCGGCTCATGAACCCGGGCCCGGTGGTGATCTCCGGGGCCCACTCGACATCCAGTGAGTCGCCGTCGCCTGGCTCCGTCCAGTACACGAGAGCTAGCCCGAGGTCAGCCAGCGGGTCGCCCAGCGTGGACATCTCCCAGTCCAGGACGGCCGCGATGACAGGCCTGGCGGTGCCGGCGGCGTCCAGCCTGACCAGCGTGTTGTCCAGCCGGTAGTCACCGTGCACCAGGGTCCCCGCCGAGGACGGGAGTGCGGGCCGGCCGGGCAGGCCCTCCGCGAGCCGCTGGGTGAGCTCGGTGTACCCGGGCACCTCGCGGGTGGCGGACAGCTCCCACTGCCGTTGCCAGCGCGACAGTTGCCGTTCCATGTACCCCTCAGGGCGCCCGAAGCTGGCCAGCCCCGTGGCGCCCAGGTCCACCCCGTGGATCGCGGCGAGCATGTCCGTGAAGCTCTCGGACAGCTGCCGTGCCTTGACCGGGGTGAGCCGCTTCCCGTCTTCGGCGCTGCGCAGGACCAGCCCCGCTACGTAGGGCATCAGGTAGAACGGCGCGCCGATCACGTCGGCGTCCGGGCACAGGGCGACCGGCGCGGGTACCGGGACGTCGGTGCCCGCCAGCGCGCTGAGCACCCGGTACTCCCGGCTCATGTCGTGCGCGGTCGGCAGCACGTGGCCCAGCGGCGGCCGGCGCAGCACCAGCGGAGCTGCCTCCTCCCCCGGCTCCAGCAGGTAGGTCAGGTTGGACCGACCCCCCGCGATCAGCCGCACCCTCGGCGCGGCCTGGGTCGCGGTGATGCCCTTCCCGTGCAGCCACCGGCCAAGCCGGGGGACGTCTTCGATCCCGGGGATATCGTCATCCGCCACAGCCCTCACTCCTGTCCCGCGTTCGTGCCGGGGGCCGCCTACCCGTCCGGTGACCGTGCTGTCCATCGGCCTCTGGACTATTGGGCTGCCCTGGCGTAGGTACTTAAAGAGAGCCAGATCGGCCATAGGTCTAGACCCCTCGGAAGGATCGTAGTGACTGACGCGTGGATGCCGGGGGCCGAGCGACTCACCGCGGCAGCCGACGGCGGCCGGCTGAAAGGCGGCGCCCCGCGGGTGGTCTGGCTGGTGCTGGACGCCGACCCCGTCATGGTGGCGGCCCGGGCCGCGGCGGAACGCCTCATCGAACTCGGCCGCCCCTCGCATCTGGTCTGGAATCCGCTCTCCGGCGAAGTGGCCCAGCTCATCCCGGTGGTCCGCGCCGGACGGGCGCTGGGCTGGGCCGACGGACCGCGCTGGAGGCCGCGGTCAGCTGGCCTGGGCGGGGGGCCGGGCCCGGGTACCCGGCAGCCAGACTGGGGCACCGGCTGCGGCTGGGTGGAGGCGCCAGATCATGCGCCGGGACCGGGGACCGGGGGCCAGGACTGGGCCGGGGACACCGACTGGAAGCGGCAGAACGACTGGACGCAGAACCACGAATGGGCGCAGGACCCGGACTCGGCGCAGGACCCGGACTGGATGCAGAACACCAGCTGGACTCATGGGGCGGACTGGACCCAGGGTGCCGGCTGGACGCATGGTCGTGGCCGGCGGCAACTGGCCGCCACGGCGGGTCGGCCCCCCGGGGAGCCGACTGCGCCCCCGGCCCGGGACGGTCTCGCCGGGGTCAACAACGAGGGCCGGCTCTGCGTGCAAGTCGCCGTGCTCGGGCACGCGTGGGCGCCGTTCACCGATGGCCCGGTGGCGGGCGCGGGTGAGATCGTCAGCTGGCTCGACTCGTGGCAGGTGGCCCGCGTCTGGCCCGCGGGACGCCCCACGCCCTTTCCCGGCCCCATCCGGACGGGGCAGCAGCGCCGCCGCAACTGGGCCCGCGGCGGCCATTTCGGCGCCTCCCAGGTACCCGGCTGCAGTGGTGCCGGGCCGGGAGCCATCGACGTGGAACGGCTGGTCGGCCCCCTGGCCAGTCAGCGCGGGCCGGTGGCGCCCCGCGTCCCGGTCAGCGCCGCCACGATCTCCGCGATCACCTGGCCGCCGCGGCTGACCCCGGCCAGGTCGGCCGCGCCATAGCCGAGCACCAGCCCCTCACACGTGGGCGGCCCGCCGAAGTAACGGTCCAGCGTGGCCACGCCGACGCCGCGCTCCCGGGCGGCTGCGGCCACGCTGGCGGCCGTGCCGGGCGGAAGCTCCAGAACCATGTGCATCCCGGCGGTGTCGCCGGTGAGCCCGCGGCCGAGCGCCGCCACCAGGGCCGCGCGGCGCCGGGCGTACTCATGCCGCATCCGCCGCACGTGCCGCTCCAGCTCCCCGCTGGCCAGCAGTTCCGTCACAGCGTGCTGAACCGGCCCGGACACCCGCTCACCGAGGTCCGCCGCGGCCGCGATGAGGACCGGGATGAGGTCCTGCCGGGCGGCTAGCCAGCCCGCGCCGAGCGCCGGGGTGAGGGTCTTGCTGGTGGTCCCCAGGTAGATGACGACGTCCGGCTCAAGGCCGAACAGCGTGGGCAGGGGGGCGACGTCATAGCGGAACTCTCCGTCGTAGTCGTCCTCGACGATGAGTGCCCCGGTGGCCCGGGCCCAGGCGGCCAGCGCCTGGCGGCGCGGCACCGGCAGGCGGCCGCCTAGCGGGTACTGGTGCGCGGGCGTGGTGTAGACGAGCCGGAGGTCGGCTGGAAGCTCCTCCACCACCAGGCCGTCCGCGTCCACCCGGCACGGCACCAGGTGCGCGCCGCGGGAGCCGAAGACCGCCCGGGCCGCCTGGTAGCCGGGCTCCTCGACGCCGACCCGGTCCCCGGGCCGGAGCAGGGCGGAGGCGACCAGGCCGAGGCCGGCTGACACACCGCGGGTGATCAGGATCTGGTCCGCGGTGGCGCGCACGCCGCGGCTGCGCCGCAGGTAGCCGGTCAGGGCCTCGCGCAGGGTGGCGCGGCCGCGGGGATCGGGCTGGGCGAGCACCGGCTCGGTACCCGCGTGACGCCAGGCCCGGCGCCATGCCGCTGGGTCGATGCCAGCCTGCCATGGGATACCGGGACAAAGGTTGACCGCTGCCGCCCCGCCGGGCGGGGGTGGGCCCGGATGCGGCCGGGCTCCCGGGGGCAGGGCAGGGGCAGCGCCGGTTCCGGGCGGCCCGGTCGTGCCCAGGGCCACGTAGGTCCCCGAGCCGTGCCGCCCCTCCAGCCAGCCCTCCGCGAACAGCTGCGTGTAGGCCGCGGTGACCACGGTCCGGCTCACACCCAGGACCGCGGCCAGCGCCCGGGTGGACGGCAGGCGTTCACCGGCGGCCAGCCGGCCGTCGGTGAGGGCCTCCCGCAGCTGCCCTGCGATCTGACCGGTAAGCGGCGCCGAGCGGTGCCGGTCCGCCGCCACTGGCAGCGCGACAGGCACCTCGACGGACAGCCGCGCAGGCGCCTTCCGCGGGGCTGGCCCGGGCTTGCGGCAGAAAGTGGTCATCAGATCTTCCGGTGAAGTGGCTACAGTCAACGGTCCACTTCCTCGGTACCGTAGTGCATCATGAGTACCGAAACTCCGCTAACCAGCACGGGGCGGACCACCCTGCACCGGCACAAGGAGCGCGCCCGGACCGCCCGCGAGGACCTGTACGCGGTGCTCGACGCAGGCCTGATCTGCCACCTCGGCGTAAGCATGGACGGCGTCCCGGTCGTCCTGCCGACCGCGTACGGCCGCGAAGGCGACCGGCTCTACCTGCACGGGTCGTCCGCCAACCGGAGCCTGCTGGCCGCCGACGGCCAGGAGGTCTGCGTCACGGTCACTCACCTCGACGGGATCGTCTGTGCCCGGGCGGTCTTCAGCCACTCGATGAACTACCGCTGTGCGGTGATCTTCGGTACGGCGCGGCTGGTCCTCGACGAGGGCGAGCGGATGACCGGGCTGCGGATCATCACCGAGCAGCTGGTGCCAGGCCGCTGGGCGGCCGCGCGGCCACCGTCCCGCAAGGAAATGGCCGCCACTGCCGTCCTCGAGGTCCCGCTCACTGAGGCGTCGGTCAAGGTGCGCACCGGACCGCCCGGTGACGACCCGGCGGACTACGGGCTGGACGTCTGGGCAGGCGTGCTGCCTGCGGCCGTTACATTCGGTGAGCAGCAGCCCGACCCCACGCTCGCCCCGGGCATCGGCGTGCCCGGGCACATCCAGGCGCGGGTGAACCGGCCCCCCGGCGCTGACCTGGTGGGGGACCCGGGCGAGGGAACTTCGCCGAGGCTCTAGTCTTGTGGGATGACTGACCGGCTCGTCTGGATCGACTGCGAGATGACCGGGCTTGACCTCGCCCGCGACGCCCTTATCGAGATCGCCTGCCTGGTTACGGACGGTAACCTCACCGTCCTCGACGACGGGGTGGATCTCGTGATCAAACCTCCCGCCGAGGCGGTGGACGGGATGCTCCCCGTCGTCCGGGACATGCATACCACCTCCGGACTTATCGACGAGCTGGGCGCGGGCGTCACCCTGGCCGAGGCCCAGGAACAGGTGCTGCGGTACGTCCGCAGCCACATCCCGGACGCGCGGAAGGTGCCGCTGTGCGGCAACTCGATCGCCACCGACCGCGCCTTCCTGGCCCGTGACATGCCCGAACTGGACACCTTCCTGCACTACCGGATGGTGGACGTGTCGAGCATCAAGGAACTCGCCCGGCGCTGGTACCCGAGGGCGTATTTCGCCAGCCCGCCTAAGCACGGCGGCCACCGGGCGCTGGCCGACATCCGGGAGAGCATCCAGGAGCTGCGCTACTACCGTGAGGCGGTCTTCGTGCCGCTGCCGGGCCCGGACTCGGCCACGGCACGGGAGATCGCCGGCCGCTACGGCATCGCCCCGGCCGGTCACGCCAGCTCAGCCGGTACCGGCGCCCCGGCCGGTGACGCCCGGAGTAGCCCGGACGCCGGCCCGGCCGGCGGCTAGTCACGTATCCCGTTCGGACTTCTCCCCCTCCGCCGCTATGCTTCATGCAGCCGCAGGCGATGGTGGGTGTAGCTCAGTTGGTTAGAGCGCCAGGTTGTGGTCCTGGATGTCGCGGGTTCGAATCCCGTCACTCACCCCGGGGAAGTAGCAGTGTGAAGTAGCAGAATGCGGTAGCAGTCCAGAGGGCCCGGCCGGGATTCAGGCCGGGCCCTCTGCCGCATCTGCCCCCGCCGCCCCTCTGCCGCGCCGTCTGTGCCTGCGCCCGGACCGGGTGGCGTGCAAGCGGAATGCAATAAAACCGTGCGGGCCGGCCTCCGAAGCTAGAGGGCGGGCGGGGAGGCCCCTGCCCAGGCAGCCCGAAGGAGTCACCGTGACCGTCACCACCGCCGGCCATCCGCCCGTCCTCCGTTTCGATTCCCAGCCGGATGGCGGGCCGCCACCCATTCTCTGCACGGGCGGCCACGACTATGCCTTCCGGCCCGCCGGTGGGCCGGCCATGCTCGTCGCGCGGCGGCGCCGCGACGTCATCCGCGTCCTCACCGACTCCCGGAACTTCGGCATGGCCGCCGTCACCCGGACGGGAGGGTTGCTCGGTTGTCCGCTCACCGGCGCGGAAATGCAATCCCCGGATGGTGGCCTGCTGAACATGAACGGGCCGCGGCTGCGCTCGTACCGGCAGCGGATCGCCGGGCTGTTTACCCGCCGCGCCGCGGAAGCGACCCGCCCGCTGGCCCAGGCCTTCGCCCGCAGCCTCGCCGACGGGCTGCACGGCCGTGCCACCGCAGACGCCCTCACCGGGTTCGCTGAACCGTTCACCGCGACCGCGGTCAGCGCGGCCATGGGGACACCGCTGACGGACTGGGACCGGATCCTGGAAGCCTCCCGCATCGCATTCGCCGTCGTCCCGGGCCCGGACGCCGTCGATGACGTAGCCACAGCCTGGGAGGACCTGTACAGCTACTACACCCACGCCGCGGCCCGGCCCGGCGGAGGATTAACCACCCAGCTCGCCGCGGCGCTGCACGGGCACACGGCCGCCCAGGTCGCGCACGTCACTGGCACCGTCTCCAACGGATTCGGCGCGATGCTCCCCATCCTCGCCGTCGCCATCGCCGAAATCGTCCAGCAGCCGCACGTCATCGCCTCCTGCACGCGGGGGGAACGCACCTGGGAGTCCGTCGCGGCGGAACTGCTGAGCACGCGCACCATGTTCCCCGCCGCCCTCCCGCGCATCGCCCTGACCGACACGTGGCTCGGCGGACGCCGCATCACCCAGGGCACGACGGTGCTGCCGTCCCTGGTCGCCGCGGCGCACGACGGGCCGGCCTCAGCCAGCATCCCGTTCGGACCAGGCCCGCACTACTGCCCCGGGGCCGCACTTGCCCGCGTCTGGCTCTGCGTAGCACTCGAGGCGTTCTTCGGGACGTTCCCACACGCGCGGCTGGCGGGTGAGCTGGACTGGCAAGCGGGGACGCTGTCAGTCCCCCGGGAGATAACACTGGCGCTGCGCTGATCTGGCCGCGCTCCCGGCTGGCTGTCCGGTCTCTGGGAGAGCTGACATCAGGAATGCTGGGCGAAGAACGCGTGGCTGGCTCATCATGATCACCAGTACGTGGCCACTGTGCCCGGCCTCGGCACGTTTGCGCGCAGCCGCTGAGGCCCAATGGACCTGGGAGGTCCCCATACCATCCCTGAGCGACCTGCTCCAGAAGTGGCGGGCTGACCTGGCTGGCTGGGCCATTCCCGAAGACATCGAGTGCGCCGTGACCGAGTCCCCCTGGGTGCTCCCCCGGGACGTGTTCGCCCGCCGAGCGGACCGGCTGCGCCGGGCGCCGGCCGGCCCCTCCTATGACCGCGAACGGGCCGCGCTCGGCCAGCCGGGGAGCGTGCTCGACGTGGGCGCCGGAGCCGGAGCGGCCTGCCTTCCGCTGGCCAGCCAGACCACCGCGCTGACCGCGGTGGACACCGACGACGGGATGCTCGCCCGGCTGGACAGCCGGGCCCGCGCGGCCGGACTGGAGCCCCGCCTGCTGACGGGCCGCTGGCCGGACGTGGCCGGTCAGGCCGGCCCTGCTGACCTGGTCACCTGCCACCATGTGCTGTACAACGTGCCGGACCTGGTCCCGTTCATCGAGGCCCTGACCCGGCATGCCCGCCGGCAGGTGGTCGTGGAACTCACCACCGCCCACCCGCTGATTTCCCTCAACCCGCTGTGGCTGCTCTTCCACGGTCTCAGCCGGCCGGAAGGGCCGACCGCAACCGACGTCCTGGCCATCCTGGACGCGATGGGTCTGCAGGCAGGGCACACTGAATGGAATCGTCCGGCTCAGGCCGATTACGCGACAGGAAGTGAGCTGGTGGACACCACCAGGCGCCGGCTATGCCTGCCACCCGGGCGTGCCAGTGACGTGGAAACGGCGCTCCGCGAGGCAGGGCATCTAGGCCAGCCTCGCGACCTCGGCACGTCCGGGCGCTCAGTGGTGACGATCTGGTGGGAGGGTTCCGCGTGAGCGACACGCCTGACGACTGGTTTCGCGATCCCGCGCCGCGGCCACCTGGCGGCGGGAGCCGGGGCTCCGTCTGGGAGCCCGCCGGCCAGCAGCCCGCCGGGGCCGGCTACCGCAGCCCGGGCGGCGCCTGGCCCGACCAGCCCCCGCTGCACGGTGGGAGCGGCGGCGGGCGGGGCGGCAGCCCCGGGCCGCAATATCAGGGTGGCCGCCCGCCGGGATCAGGCCAGACGCACGGCCGGGGCTCTTCCGCCCGGGGCTCGTCCGGCCAGGGCCGGCGATGGCTGCGCCCACGCCGGATCCTGGCCATCATCACCCTGGTCGTCGTGGTCCTCCTGGTACTGAGCGGGGTGACGTACTTCTACCTGAACTCCAAGCTGACCCGGGCTAACGTGCTCGTCGACTACGCCGGCCGGCCCGTCGCCTCGGCCGGGACGAACTGGCTCATCACCGGGTCAGACAGCCGCCAGGGACTGACCCGCAAGCAGGAGCGCCAGCTGGCCACCGGGGTGGGCATCGGCGGCCACCGCTCGGACACGGTCATGATCTTGCACGTCCCGTCGAACGGCGGTCCCTCCGTGCTGGTCAGCCTGCCCCGTGACTCCTATGTGGACATCCCGGGGTTCGGCATGAACAAGCTGAACGCCGCATACTCCTTCGGCGGCCCCAAACTGCTGGCCAAGACCGTCCAGAACGCCACCGGGCTGGAGATTAACCACTACATGGGGATCGGCTTCGGCGGCCTGGTCAACGTGGTGAACGCGGTCGGCGGGGTGCGGATGTGCATCCCCCAGAACCTCAACGACCCGGCGTCCGGCCTGCACCTGATGAAGGGCTGCCAGACTCTCAGCGGGGCGCAGGCCCTGGGCTTCGTAAGGACGCGGCACCTGTTCGCCACCCAGGACCTGCAGCGGGAGCAGGACCAGCGGGCGTTCATCAAGGCGCTGCTGACCAAGATGACCAGCGCCGGGACGCTGGCCAACCCGTTCGCGGCGTTCCCGGCGGCCAACGGCGCGGCCAGCACGCTCACCGTGGACAAGGGCACCCAGCTGTACCAGCTCATCCAGGTCGCGTTCGCGCTGCGGCACCCGGAGACCACCACGGTGCCCATCGGCAGCACGCCGCTGCTGGCCGTCGGCGACGTGGTGGTCTGGGACAAGGCACAGGCGCTGCGCCTGTTCGACGCGATGAAGAACGACCAGCCCGTCCCCAAGAGCCTGCTCACCGGCTCGAAGGTCGGCTGACGGGCCGGGGACGGTCCGCACGGCCGGTCCCGGCTGGCCCCCCGGTGGCAATCGTGTGCGAGTTGTGCCATTCAGGGCTCTTGCGCTGCATGTGGCCGCCTCCATACCATGCGTCGCATCCTGTACCGCTGGTAGCCGTGGCCCGGAGGTTAAATGAGGACCGGCAGCATCCCCAGCATGGCCCGTCCGCTTGGCTTGTCGCTGCGCGAAGCGGAGATCATGTCGCTCATCGCCGAGGGTCACTCCAATCGCGAGATCGCGGCCCAGCTGGTGCTCGCCGAGAAGACCGTGAAAAATCACGTGAACCGCATCTACGCCAAGCTCGGCGCGGAGTCCCGCGCGGCCGCCATCACCCGCTGGGGCGACCGGGACGCGACCTGAACGGTCAGCCTTCGGGGACACAACCGCCAGGGTTCCCCTGATCATCAGGCCAGCCCCAGGCGGCCTTCAGGAAATACTCAGGTTCAGGCCGGAAAATGAAGGTCATGACCATGCCGTCGATGAATGGACGGGCCCAGCCGGCTGCCAGGCTTCTCGTAGTCGAGGACGAGCCCAACATCCTTGAGCTGCTGTCCGCCAGCCTCCGCTACGCCGGGTTCGATGTGCTCACCGCGACCGGCGGTACCGAGGCGGTCCAGGCCGCGCAGCGGCACCGGCCCGACCTCATCGTGCTCGACGTGATGCTGCCCGACATGGACGGTTTCGACGTGGTCCGCCGGCTGCGCGGCGGCGGGGCCCGTATCCCGGTGGTCTTCCTGACCGCCCGGGACGCCATGGAGGACAAGGTCCGCGGCCTCACCCTGGGCGGGGACGACTACGTGACGAAGCCGTTTAGCCTGGAAGAGGTCATCGCGCGGATCCGCGCGGTGCTCCGCCGGACACACGGGGACGGGGTCGAGCCCACTCCCCGGCTGAAGTTCGCCGACCTGGAGCTGGACGAGGAGAGCCACGAAGTGTGGCGCGCCGGGCAGCACGTCCAGCTCTCCCCCACCGAGTTCAAGCTGCTGCGCTACTTCATGGGCAACGCCAACCGGGTGCTATCCAAGATGCAGATCCTCGATCACGTATGGGACTACGACTTCCGGGGCGACACCGGGATCGTAGAGTCCTACGTGTCCGTGCTGCGCCGCAAGGTCGACACCAGCGAGCCCCGGCTCATCCACACGCTGCGCGGGGTCGGCTACGTGCTGCGGCTGCCCTCGTAGCTGGCTGGCCATGACAACGACGTCCAGGCTGCACCGCTGGCAGGGGAACCTGCGGCGGCTGTCCGGGCGTACCCCGCTGCGGGTCAAGCTGGTGGCCGCGCTGCTCACTCTGGTGGCTATCGCGCTGGCCATTATCAGCGTGGCCAGTCTCTCGGTGTTCCGCAACTACCTCCAGGACCGGGCGGACGGCCAGCTGTACAGCTTCGTCAACCAGGCCACCCCGGGCACCATGGGGGTGAGCCCTGGCCAGCAACAGCCCTTCTTCCTGCCCGGGTACGTACTGGAACTACGGGACTCCCAGGGCCACCTGGTCCAGGGCGTGGGGAACTGGCAGCAGCTCAACGTGCCCGGGCCAAGCGTGCCGACCGGCAAAGCGTGGATGAGTTCCAACGCCGGGCACCTGGTGACCGTGCAGGCGGTCAGCGGTGCCGACAACTGGCGGGTCATCGCGGAGCCCTACACCTACGGCACCCGGAACCTTTTCACCAACGAGGTCACCACCCATCACGGCACCCTGTTGGTCGGGGTTGACCTAGGCAACATCGACCAGACCATCACCTGGCTCAGCCACATCGACCTGATCGTGAGCCTGCTCATCATCGTGGGCCTGGCCGTTGTGGGCATCGCGATCGTGCGGGCCAGCCTGCGCCCGCTGACCGACATTGAGCTGACCGCGCGGGCTATCGCGGCCGGCGACCTGTCCCGGCGGGTGCCGGACCGGGACCCGCGCACCGAAGTCGGGCGGCTTGGGCGATCGCTGAACTCCATGCTGGCCCAGATCGAGTCGTCGTTCTACGCGCAGGCCCAGTCCGAGGCGGCCGCGCGCCGCTCGGAGGAGCGGATGCGCCAGTTCGTGGCGGACGCCAGCCACGAGCTGCGGACCCCGCTCACTGCGATGCGCGGCTACGCCGAGTACTACCGTCAGCTGGGCGGCCTGCAGGACGACGCGTCCGCGCCGGACACCGCCCCCCCGCCGAACGGTGGCGAGCTGGGTAGCAACGGACGGCTCGGCCGGGCCGACATGGACCGGATCATGCAGCGGGTCGAGCAGGAGTCGGCCCGGATGGGTGTGCTGGTTGAGGACATGCTGCTGCTGGCCCGGCTGGATCAGCAGCGGCCGATCGAGCACCGCCCAGTCGACCTGCTCACGCTGGCCGCCGACGCGGTCCAGGACGCCCGGATCATCGCCCCGGACCGGGAGATCACCCTCGACGTCGGGTCCGGCGCCGCGTTCCTGGTCCTCGGCGACGAGGTCCGGCTCCGCCAGGTCATCGGCAACCTGATGAACAACGCGCTGACGCACACTCCCGAGGGCAGCCCCGTCGCGGCACGGCTGCTGGCCGGGCCGCGTGAGCCGGTGCCGAGCGTGGTGCTCGAGGTCGCCGACCAGGGGGAGGGCCTGCGGCCGGACCAGGCGGAGCACGTGTTCGAGCGGTTCTACCGCGCGGATCAGGCCCGGACCAGGACGGCCGGCGGCACCGGCCTCGGCCTGGCCATCGTCGCCGCGCTCGTCGCCGCGCACGACGGCACCGTCGCGCTGAGGACCGCGGCGGGCGAGGGCGCCACGTTCCGGATCACGCTCCCGCTGGCTCCCGAGGCCCGTGACGGGCAGCCGGACGAGGGCGACGAGGCTGACGAGATCGGCACGGCAGCTTCGCGCGCCGACGTCGGGGGACCGGCGGCCTGAGCCGCGGGCGGTCCCCTCAGCCAGCGGCGAGGGCGGCCCGCGCGGCGGCCAGCACAGGCTCGCGGTAGGACTTCCCGAACAGGCAGGCGTGCACCAGCAGCGGATGCAGCTGGTGCAGCGGGATCCGGCTGCGCCAGCCGTCGGCCAGCGGAGCCACCTCCTGGTAGGCGCCCAGGATCCGGTCGAGGTGCGGCGCCCCGAACAGTTCCAGCATGGCCAGGTCGGTTTCCCGGTGGCCGCCCTGAGCGGCCGGGTCGATCAGCCAGCCGCGGCCGCCGGACCACAGGACGTTGCCGGACCAGCAGTCGCCGTGGATCCGGCTGGGCGGCTCGGGCGGCCCGGCCAGGCTGGCGATCCGGCTGATGACCTCCTCCACCAGGCGGGTGTCGGAGCCGGTCAGCACCCCGGTCCCCGCGGCCCGGCGCAAGTACGGCAGCAGCCGCTTGCTTGCGTACCAGCTGGCCCAGTCTCCCGCACCGCTGATCAGCGTGACCGGGCTGGCCGCATCGGCCCCCGCGATCACCGGGCCGGGCACGGTCGCCTCGGCGGCCACGGTGACCGTGTCACCAGAGCGGTCCCCCAGCGGCAGGGTGGCGATGAACCCCGGCCACGGGCTGCCGAACCGGATGGCCCCGGCCGCGTGCAGCACGGCCAGGTCACGGCCAAACTGCTCGACCGCGTGGTCGTCCGGGGCCTGCTGCGGCAGCCAGGTCACGGCCAGCGTCGCGGTGTCCCAGCCGATGACTTCGGGCAGCGGTACCGCATGCGCGTCGGCCAGCCAGCGCAGCCCGCGCGCCTCGGCCTCGAAGACGCCGCCGAGGTCCTCGCGGGCCGCCTTCGCGAACGCCATCCGGCCGTCGGCCAGCGTGACCTGGTAGTGAGCCCACTGATGCTGGGATCCGGCCGGCCGGATCTCACGCACCGCGGCACCGGTGATCCGCGCCAGCCGCTGCGCCAGCTCGGGGACCCGGCGGGCGAGTTTGGGGCGGGGCGCGGGACCTGGATCCCCGGCTCCTGGCTCTGCGGCTCCCTGTCCGGCGGACCCGCTCATCATGCGCCCGTACCGCCCGTGCGGACTTCCGGTCCGGTGGATGGCAGAGCCGCGGGCACCTGGACCACCTCAGCCAGTCGTCTCACCAGGCCCCCGACCGCACCCTGCACCAGGTCCAGGGCTTGCGTGTAGGCCGCCGGCGGCTCTCCATACGGGTCGGGCACCGCACCATCCGAGGGATCGCCGAGTACCCGGCCGGCCAGATCCGGGTCGAACGACCGGAACAGCATTAGCCGCGGCCCGGCCGCCTCCGCGTCCGGGGCCAGGACGCGGAGCGCGGCGAGGTTGTTGAGGTCCATGGCCAGCACTAGGTCCCGCTGGGCGAACCAGGATCGCTGGATCTTCCGGGCCCGGTGCACGGACCCGTCGAAGCCGCGCTGGGCCAGCTCGGCCGCAGCCTGCTCGGCCATCGGCTCGCCCAGGTGCCAGTCGCCGGTACCCGCGCTGTCCACCTCCACCAGCCCGGCCAGCCCGGCCTGGCCCACTGCGGCACGCAGCGCCACCTCGGCCATCGGCGAGCGGCAGATGTTGCCCAGGCAGACCACGCACACACGGTACGGGCCGGGGGAACGGCGGGGCGGCGGGAGGTCCGGCCCCGCGAGCGCGGGGGCGGGCACGTCAGCGGGCATGGCTTCAGGATGCCCGACGCGCGGACTGCTTACGCACGCAAAGCCGGCCTGCAACGCCGGGGTGGGGGAAAGAAGCCCCTTGATGGGGGCGGACGGGGGAAAACAGCCGGGCGGCGGGGCCGGCCGGCGGACAGCAGGCGACCGCCAGGGAGGGGACGGGGCATTGAGCCCGGCATGTCACGATGGGCGGATGCCGTACCGTTCACTGTCTTACTGGCTGGACTCGGTGCCCGGGGACCTGTCTCCCCGCGATCCGCTGCCCGGCGATCTCGACGTTGACGTGGCCATCGCCGGGGCCGGGTTCACCGGCCTGTGGACCGCGTACTACCTGGCCGGCGCCAGCCCTGGACTGCGCATCGCGGTCTGCGAACGGGAGATCGCGGGTTTCGGCGCCTCCGGCCGCAACGGGGGCTGGTGCTCCGCATATTTCCCCGCGTCCCTGGCCAAGCTGGAGCGGATGGCCGGCCGTGACCGGGCCATCGCCATGTACCGGGCTATGGAAGACACGGTGGACGAGGTCGGCCGCGTCGTCGCGGCCGAAGACATCGACTGCCATTGGGCCAAGGGCGGCGCACTGCAGCTGGCCCGCTCACCCGCGCAGCTACAACGGGCCATCGACTACGTCAACGAGGCCCGGTCATACGGGTTCGGCGAGGACGATGTGCGGCTGCTGAGCCCGGCGGAAACCGCAGAGCGGGTCACCTCGGACGGAGTGGTTGGCGCCACGTACACGCCGCACTGCGCGGCGATCCACCCGGCACGGCTGGCACGCGGGCTGGCCGAGGCGGTCCGCCGCCGCGGGGTCCGCGTGTTCGAGGGCACGCCGGTCACCGCGATCGCGCCCGGTCGGTTGCGGACCACCCGGGGCACGGTGCGGGCTCAGTACGTGATCCGGGCCACCGAGGGCTACACCCCGGAGCTGCCCGGCCTGCATCGGGCGATCGCCCCGGTCTATTCGTTGATGATCGCAACCGCGCCACTGCCGCAGTCCATCTGGGACGAGATCGGCCTGGCCAGCCGGCCGACATTCGGCGACTACCGGCACCTGATCATCTACGGGCAGCGCACCGCCGACGGCCGGCTGGCCTTCGGCGGCCGGGGCGCACCGTATCACTTTGGCTCAGCCGTCCGGCCCGAGTTCGACCGCTCCCCCGCCGTGTTCAGCGCGCTGCGCCACACGCTGCAGGAGCTGTTCCCGGCCCTCGGTGACGTCGAGGTCACGCATACCTGGGGTGGCCCGCTCGGGGTGCCCCGGGACTGGTGCGCATCCGCCGGGCTGGACCGGGCTTCGGGGCTCGGCTGGGCCGGCGGCTACGTCGGGGACGGCGTGGCCACTACCAACCTGGCCGGCCGCACCCTAGCCGACCTGGTGCTGGGCAACGACACCAACCTGACCCGGCTGCCCTGGGTGGGGCACCGGTCGCGGCCGTGGGAGACGGAGCCGCTGCGCTGGCTCGGGGCCAACGCCGGCCTGCAGGCGATGAGCCTGGCCGACCGGGCCGAGGCGCGCAGTGGCCGGCCGTCGCGGATGGCCCAGCTGGCCGGCCGCTTCCTGGGCGGCTGAGCTGCGGCGCGGCCCGCTCGCCGGGTCCGTCGCTGGTGACAGTGATGACGTTCGGCCCTGCTGGTGTCCCCGCCTGCCGCAGCACGCTGGTGGCAGCCAATGAGAGGCGAAGGGGAGAACTATGCGGGCTGTGGTCGTTTACGAATCGATGTACGGCAATACGCACCAGGTCGCCGGGGCCATCGGGACCGCCCTGGAAACCGCCTACGAGGTCAGCGTGGTTCCCGTGTCACGCGCGGACCCCGCTCTGCTCGACGCGGCTGACCTGGTCGTCGTGGGCGGGCCGACGCATGTTCACGGGATGAGCCGGCCGGGCACCCGCAAGGGCGCGGTCGAGGCGGCGGGCAAGCCGGACAGCCCGCTGAAGGCCGAGCCGGACGCGCTGGGCCCGGGACTGCGTGAGTGGTTCGGCACGCTGGGCCGCTACCCGGCCAAGGCCGCGGCCTTCGATACCAGGCTGCACGGCCCGGCCAGGATGACCGGCCGGGCGTCCAAGAAGGTGGCCCACCTCCTGCGCGCGCACGGGTTCGAACTGATCGCGCCGCCGGAGAGTTTCCTGGTGACGAAGCAGAACGAACTGGAGCCTCACGAGACCACGCGGGCGCGGGAATGGGGAGCCACACTGGTGGCCAGCAGCACGCCGAGCCACAGCCGGCAGTGACGGCCCGGGACTGACGGCCCGGAGCAAGCGGTGCTGTCCTCGCGAGTGGCCTACCCATGGCCCGGGCCGTCGGCCGGGTCCGCGAGGCTGGCAGGCTGTCGTACGCGCAGCAACCGCGACCCCCTGGGTCGGGATCGGGGCGAATGTTGAAGGCAGTCCGTTTCAGCCAGTTCGGGGGCCCGGAGGTCCTCGAGATCGTGGATCTCCCCGATCCGCATCCGGGTCCCGGCCAGGTCCGGATTGCGGTGCGCGCGGCCGGCGTCAACCCGAGCGACTGGAAGAAGCGCAAGGGCCTGATGGATGGGCAGCTCCCGCAGACCATGGGCTACGAGGCGGCGGGCGTCGTCGACGA
>Ga0208076_1000004_pt1 | contig 20443 bp, 16 predicted proteins | sample NGESurshal072012_8_FD_184459 | JGI IMG/M metagenome (GOLD analysis project Ga0208076, IMG submission 184459) | Arctic peat soil microbial communities from Barrow, Alaska - NGEE Surface sample 210-3 shallow-072012 (SPAdes) | ecosystem: Environmental > Terrestrial > Soil > Wetlands > Peat ...
CGCCGCGCCGGGGCGGCCGTCGGCGTGCGAGCCACGGTAATCGCGGCATTCCCGCTGTCCAGCGTCGCGGCCAGTCCGGCCCGCCGCAGCCGTACGCCGGCCGCCTCGACCGACACCACGGCCGGGGGCCGCACCATCAGGACCTCGCGGCGGCCGCCGTCGAGCCGGCGGTGCACACGCAGCGCGCGGTCATCCTCGGGCTCCAGCCGCACGACGCCCAGCGCCTGCGCCGCGCCCAGGGCTGCGGCCAGGAACGCGGGAAAAGAGCCAGTGGCCCGGTCGGCCGCACGGTCGCCGCACAGCACCAGGTGTGGCAACCCGTAGTGCAGGCACAGCGCCGCGGCGAGCGCGGCGGCGGATTCCTGTTCGCCGCCGACCAGTCCGGCCGGGCGCGGGGCCGCTGTCCAGCTGGCGGGCTCGACGCGCAGTCCCTGCGTGGCGCCTGCCGCCAGCGCGTCCCGCAGCATCGCATCGGCCTCGGCGGGGCCCACGGTGGCTGCTATCACCTGGGCATCCCATCGCTCCCCCAGGCGCAGCGCGTGCTCCAGTGCCGCGAGTTCCGACGGGTTCGGCCCGCGGTCGCGGCGGTCGGCGCTCACCGCCCCGGTGAGCGGGTCAACCTCGGTCTCGCGCCAGGACCAGCCGAGCGCCGCGACGATCACCGTCATGCTCCCTCATCCTTTCCGGAACACGACGCCATCGCCGCCCGCCGGGTAGGTCCAGGCGATGGCTCCCGCGCGATTGCATACCTGATAGCAGGTCCCGCATTCGAAGCACTGCTCGTAATTGAAGAGGATGCCGCCGTCGGTCGTCGGCACGAACAGGTTGGCCGGGCAGGCGTGCACGCACTCCTTGGTCGTGCAGGAGCGGCATACGTCGGAGTCGACCGTGATGTGAGCCCGTTCCCCGACCCGGAACTCGACGCTCGCCATCCGCTCGTCGAAGGACACCTCGGCGTACCTCATCTGCTTCGCTCCCTCATCGATATGCGCGGAGCGCCTGCCAGCCGTCATGCGCCAGCGACCGCATCCGGACCTTGTTGACGCGGACCGCTCGAAGGAACTCCCTGGCCATGCCGAGTTTGGGCAGCGGGTTAGTGACCGTGAACACCTGCTCGACGAAGTCGCAGGCCAGCCTGGGGTACTCCCGCTGCATTCGGTCGGCGAGCACGATGTCGGCCGCGTTACGCAGCCGCTTGTGGTCGGCGAGCACGAAGCTCGACTCCAGCCGCCGGCGGTAGCCGGCCAGTCCGCGGGCGGAGGTGTCGCTGGCCGCGATCGCCTCGGCGGCAGTCCGGCCGGCTGCCAGCCCGGCGCCGATCGCGAAGTTGACGCCCTCCAGCCACAGCCCGGCGGCCAGGCACATGGAAGCGGCGTCCCCGGCCACCAGCATGCCGTCGATGGCCAGCCGCGGCATGGCCCGGTACCCGCCCTCGGGGATCAGGTGGGCCGAGTACTCCTTCAGCTCCGCGCCCCGCAGGTACGGCGCGATCGCCGGGTGCGCCTTGACGCCGGCGACAAGCTCCTCGGGCCGGATCCGCGCTTCGGCCAGCCCTTCGAGCCCTACGACGACGCCCACGCTGACCGTGTCGAGATTGGTGTAGAGGAATCCGCCACCGGGGATCCCGCTGGTGCAGCCAACCATCTCAATGTCCAGGCCCTGGTCGCCGATCAGGCCGAACCGCTCGTCTATCACCTCGCGCGGCAGCGCCAGCGTTTCCTTGACCCCCAGGGTGGTGTGGGCCGGGTTGGCGCGCGGCAGCAGCCCGGCCTCCTTGGCCAGGAAGGAGTTCACGCCGTCACAGGCGATCACGATCTTCGCGCGGATGTCGCCGCCAGGACGGTCGGTGCACACCCCGGCAATCCGCCCGGCGGAGTCCCGCAGCAGGCTCGTCGCCACCGTCGAGGTGACCAGCCGGGCCCCGGCCGCGACCGCCTTGTCAGCCAGCCAGGAGTCGAAGTCGGCACGGTAGGTGGTCATCCCGTTGTAGGGCGGGCAGTCCCAGGCGCTGGTGCGGTAGTCGACGGTCAGCGCCTGCGTCGGCGTCATCAGCATGGTGGAGCGGCGGGTCACCCAGCGCTGCACCGGCACCTCCGTCCACCACTGCGGCACGACGTCGTCCAGGATCCGCCCGTATACGACGCCGCCATAGACGTTCTTCGCGCCGGGGAAGGCCCCGCGCTCCACGATGACCACATCGCGGCCTGCCTTAGCCAGCTCCAGGGCAGCGGCCGACCCCGCGGGGCCAGCACCGACGACCACCACGTCCACGGTCATCACGTCATCCGGCATGGGATGCCCTCGCAGGGTCGGTTTCCCTATCGGGCCGGGCCATCGCATCTGGACGGCCTCCCATGGCCAGGCCCAGCCGATCAGCCAGCTCGGCGAGCACGGCGGGAGCGTCTGCGACGATGCCGAGATCGGCCATCGCCGTCATCGGGCAGGACGGGTCGGTATTGATGCTCACCACATGCTCGGGCGCGCCGAGGCCGCCGACATGCTGCGCGGCGCCGGAAATGCCGAATGCGACGTACAGCTCCGGGCTCACGGCCACGCCGGTGGTGCCGATCTGGCGGTCATAGCTCATCCAGCCTGCGTCGGTAACCACCCTGGTAGCCCCCGCGCTCGCCCCGAGCGCGGATCCCACCCCGGCCAGCAGCCGCATCACGGCCGCTCCGTCGGCCCCGGCCGGCACCAGGCCGGCGCCGCCGCCTACGATCCGGCGGGCCTCGGCCAGGTCAGCCGTGCTCGGCTCAGGCTGAAGCACCTCAAGGCTCTCGGCGTCGATGACGGCTCCGGCCGTGGCTAGCGACAGCGTGCTCACCTGAGCCAAGGTCACCGACTCCGGCTTGCCACGGCTGCCGGGCCGCAGCGTCACCACGACCGGGCCGTCCACCCCGACTCGCACCGACAGCCGGTCATCGAGCCTGGTCACCTCGACCTCGTCTGGTGCACAGCGGACCGCCCCTGCCAGTAGCCCGCGGCCCAGGGCCACAGCCAGCCTCGGCGCGAGATCGCGGCCGTCCGGCGACTCGGGCAGCAGCACCATGTGCACGCCCGACAAGGCCTGTGCCAGGGCGCTGGCCACGGCGCCCGGGGCGACGGACGACCGCTCGACTAGCCACACCCGGGCCGCCGACTCCAGCCGTTCGGCCGCCTCGCGGGTCCCCGACCCCAGCACCAGCGCGGACCCGTCCGCCTCGGCCACCGTCTCGTCCGAGCCGGCCGGCAGCTCACCGTCCCTGACCACCACGACAGCCAGCAGCTTGATCTCGGCGGGGATGGTCATAGCACCACCGCCACCCGGTGTCCCTCGACCACCGCGGCATGGGCGCGGCGCGGAGTGACGCAGTCGCCGGCCCGGTGCACCTCGAACGGCGCGGCCTGCAGCTGCTTCCACAGCTCGTCCTCGGGCGCCTGGTGAACCGCGCACACCACCCAGTCGCAGTGCCGCTGTGCGGGCTGGCCGGTCGGATGGTGCAGCAGCGACAGGTCTACTCCCCCGGAGCCGCCAACCCGGGCGTCATCGCCGCTCGCACCGACCACCACCAGGTCGGTGGACTGGCGGATGCCCTTGGCATGCGCGCGCACGTTGAAAGTCTCCATGTCCAGGGTGATGCCCAGATCCTGGCCCACGACCATGCCGGCGGTAATGATCTCTACCGCGCAGCCCCTATCGGCGAGCAGCTCCGCAACGCTGGTTGCCTGGTGGAAGCCGAGGTCGTCGACCACCACCACCTCCCCAGCCGGTTCAGCGCGGCCTTCCAGCACGTCGCGGACGTCCACCACCCGCGGATGCCCGCCGGCCCAGTACGGCGGCTGGGGCCGGGCCCCGGTGGCCAGCACCACGGCGTCCGGCACCTGGCCGCGCAACCATTCCGCCGTGGCCGCCACGCCCGTCTCGACCTCCACCCCGAAGCGCTGGCATTCAGCCGCCAGGTTGCGGACGACGTCGAGGAACTCGGCGCGGGACGGCACCGTCGCGGCCACGGCCACCTGGCCGCCAGTGCGCGGCTGGCGCTCCTGCAGCCTTACCCGGTGGCCGCGCTGGGCGGCCGTGGCAGCGGCCTGCAGCCCTGCAGGCCCGCCGCCGACTACGATCACCCGCCTGCCTGGCCGGCGCGGCGGCGGGAGAGGGACGGCCTCCCGGCCGGTGCGCGGGTTCTCGATGCAGCCCAGCCACCGGTTCAGGCCCATCCGGCCGACACATTCCTGGTTGCAGGACAAACAGGTGCGGATGTGGGTGGCGTACCCCGCGCGGGCCTTGGCGGCGAAGTCGGGGTCGGCGATCTGGCCGCGCACCACGCCGACCAGGTCGCAGTGCCCCTCGGCGAGCGCGCGCTCGGCCTGGATCGGGTCCTTGATCCGGCCCACCCCGATCACCGGCAGCTTGACCGCCCGCCGCATGGCGTTGGCGATGTACAGCGCGTACCCGGGCGGAATGCTCATGGACGCCTCGATCATGAACAGCGTCGCGGTGGCCACGCCGATCGAGGTGTTGATGTAGTCGACCTGGCCGGTGGCCTCCATCATCCTGGCCACCTCCACCGCCTCGGCCAGCGTACTGCCGCCCTCGATCAGCTCGTCGCCGCAGATCCGCACGCCAAGCGCGCGGCCGGGCCCGATCGCCTCGCGCACGGCATCGACAATCTCCAGCAGGATCCTGGCCCTGGCCTGCAACGCGCCGCCGTAGCCGTCGGTGCGCTTGTTCGTCGCCGGCGACAGGAACCCGCGCACGATGGAGGAGTGCGAGCACTGCAGCTCCACGCCGTCGAAGCCGCCTTCCGCGCAGTGCCCGGCGACGGTGCCGTAGCCGGCCACGATCTCGGCGATCTCGTGCCGCTCCACGGCCTTGGGGACCTCGCGGAACATCGGGTCCGGCACCGGGCTTGGCGCCCACACGGGCAGCCGGGAGAACATCGAGGATGCCTGGCCGCCATTGTGGTTCAGCTGGGCGAAGATCGGCACGTCGTGCGCGTGCGCCGCCGCGGTCATCTGCCGGTAGCCGGGGATGACCGCCCGGTGGAAGCCATGGATCAGCTTCTCGTACGGCCAGTCCGTGGGGTGCGTGGAGTGCTCCTCGGTGATGATCAGCCCCACGCCGCCCGCCGCGCGGGCCGCGTAGTAATCGGCGTGCTGCTGGCTGGGCAGGCCGTCCTCAGCGAAGTTGGTCAGGTGCGCGGAGAACACGATCCGGTTGCGCACCACCACCGGGCCGATCCGCAGCGGCGAGAATAGGTACCGGTATCGGCTAGCCCCGCTCATCGGCCGCCTCCGGTCAGGGTTAGCGCCCGGCCGTCAGGCGGGCCGGCCTGGTCGCTGGCCACGCCGATCGCCAGGGCGGCCCGGCGCGCCTCCAGCACTGCCTCGAGCACCGTCCTTGGCGCCACGCAGTCGCCGACCCGCGGGGTGCCGAGCCGGTGCAGGTACAGGGTTTCCTCCGGCAGCCGGTGCCCGCAGTGCACCACGAACGCGCAGTCCACCGTGCGCTGCTCGCCGGTCCACCGGTCCTCAAGCAGCACATGGTCGTCGGCGACCGCGCGGAGCAGGCTGCGCAGCTCGCGAAGCACGCCCACCCGCTGCAGCCGTGAGTTGGCCTCGGCGAGGTCGCCGGTGAGGGCCAGCTGGGTGCCGGCGATCTGGTCCTGGGTGACGATCGACGTGAGCCGGCCGTTCGCAGCGAGCAGCTCAGCGACGCCGACCCCGACCGGCCCGCCGACCGGGTCGAACACCACCGCCCGCCCGGCCGGCAGCTGGTCAAGCGCTCCGGAGCTTATGAGGGTGAGCAGGTCGGCGGCCTCCAGCACGCGCGCGCCCATGGCGATGCGGTAGTCGCGCGGGCCGGGTACCGATCCCGTGGCCAGTATCACGTGCACGCCCCTGGCCAGCGCATCGTCCACTTCGGACGGGCTGACCTCATGCTCCGGCAATACCGTCACCTCCAGCCGCTGCAGCTCCCGGCGCCACCAGTCCACCGCCAGGCCCAGCCGCTGCCGACCGTGTACCTGGGCCGCCGTCGCCAGCATTCCGCCAAGCGTCGGCCCGCGCTCGGCCAGCCGCACCCGGTGCCCGCGCTCGGCCAGCACCCTGGCCGCTTCCATCCCGGCCGGGCCACCGCCGATAACCAGCACCGTGCTCGGCTCCGGGTCCTGGCCCGCGATATCCCCACGGTCGAGCTCGTGGCCGCTGGCTGGCTCGATCACGCAGGTGATGATCGGGTTCCTATTGTCGCGGACCATGCATGCCTGGTTGCACAGCAAGCAGGGGCGGATCCGGTCCGGCTCGCCGTCCCGTAGCCGCACGACCAGGTCAGGATCGGTGATCTGCGCCCGTGTCATCTCCGCCAGGTCAGCGGCCCCGTCGTCCAGCGCCCGAAGCGCCTGCCCGGCGTCCACCAGGCCGCCCTGCAAGACCACAGGGACGACGCCGGCCACCGCGGCCCGGACCTGCCGGCACAGCTCGGTGCCGGAGCCCGGCTCGGTGTGCAGGTCGGGCCGGGTAGCCGGCACCGAGTAGATCGACCCGCGCACCACCACGAGATAGTCCACCTGCCCGGCCAGACGTACGGCCTGACCGGCGGCCATTTCCGGGGTGACCCCGGCCCAGGGTGCCAGCTCGTCGCAACACAGCCGCAGCCCGAGCACCCGCCCAGTCCCGAGCGCCTCCCGCGCGGCGCGCAGCACGCGCTCGGTGAGCAGCAGCCGGTCCTGGCCGTAGTCGTCGCCGCGCTGGTTGGTCAGCCCGGACTGGAACTGGCGCAGCAGCGAGTGCTGGCCGGCGTTGATCTCGACCCCGTCCAGCCCGGATCCGGCCGCCAGGGCGGCGGCAGCAGCGAAGCCGTCGACCAGCGCGTCGATCTCCGCGCCTTCCATCTCCATGGGCAGCTCGCGCGATCCCGCGTCCGGTACCCGCGACGGTGCCCACAGCGCGGACTGGGAGAACGCCGAGGAGCCCTGCATCCCGGCGTGCCCCAGCCCGGCCAGCACCAGTGCGCCATGTGGCCGGCAGGCCGCGACGGCCCGGGCCCAGCCAGGCCGGCACTCCGCAGCCAGCGGTGCGCGCTCGTAGGGCCAGTCCGACGGGTGCACGCTCGCTGTCTCGGTCACGATGACGCCGCTGCCCCCCGCCGCCCGGCGGGCGTAGTAGGCGACGTGCCGCGCTGAGATCTCCCGGTGCCTGCCGAGGTTGGTCTCGTGCGGCCCGAACATCACCCGGCAGGGCGCGCGGCGCGGCCCGAGGTCAATGGGCTCGGTCAGGGTCGTGCTCACGCCGTGACCGCCAGCGGGCTGGAGTCGCATGGCTTCGCCGGGACGCGCACGGCCGGCATGCCCAAGGGCAGGGCCTGGCCCCGGCGGGAGTGATCCTTGTCCGGCCGGGGCAGCCCTCCGCGGTCCAGGGCAGGAAGCACGCGGGCGCCGTGTCCCTTGACGCACTCTGGATCGGGCCCGTCCAGCGGCAGGCCGGTGAAGAACTTCGCCGCCATGCATCCGCCCTGGCAGGAGTCGTAAGCCGAGCAGGAGCGGCACGCTCCGCCTGAGGTTTCGATGCGCAGCCGGGCGAACAGCGGCGCGGAGCGCCACACCTCGGCGAAACCGCCCGGTGCGCGGACCGTTCCGGCCTTGAACGCTTCGTGGATGGCGAACGGGCAGGCGTAGACATCCCCAACCGGGTCGATCAGGCAGACCACCCGGCCGGCGCCGCAGAGGTTCAGTCCTGGCAGCGGGGTGGCGCCGAGCGCATTGAGATGGAAGAAGGAATCGCCGGTCAGCACCCGGTCGCCGTGGTCGACCAGCCAGGAGTAGATCGCCTGCTGCTGCTGGTCCGTCGGGTGCAGCTCGTGCCAGACGTCGGCGCCGCGGCCGGATGGACGCAGCCGGGTGATCCTCAGCTGGGCGCCGAACCGGTCGGCGAGCGCAGCGAACTCATCCAGCTGGGGAACGTTGTGGCGGGTCATCACCACGGAGATCTTGAAGTTCCGGAAGCCCGCCTCGGCCAGGTTCTCCATCGCGCGCAGCGCCATGTCGTAGGATCCGTGCCCGCGAACCGCGTCATTGACCTGCCTGCTCGCGCCGTCCAGTGAAACCTGCACATCCACGTAGTCGGTGGCGGCCAGGCGCTGCGCGCGCCCAGCGTCGAGCCGCAGCCCGTTGGTGGAGAACTTCACGCCGACCTGGTTGGCCACCGCGTAGTCCAGAAGCTCCCAGAAGTCTGGCCGCACGGTGGGCTCGCCACCGCCGACGTTGACATAGAAGACCTGCATGGCCCGGAGCTCGTCGATCACTGACCGCATCTCCGCGGTGGTCAGCTCGTCAGGGTCGCGCCGGCCCGAGGAGGACAGGCAGTGCGCGCACGACAGGTTGCAGGCGTACGTCCACTCCCAGGTCAGGCAGATCGGCGCGGCGAGGCCGCCCTTGAATTGCTCCACCAGGGCGGGTACGCGCTCGGTGCGTGTCGACTCGCTGCTGGTCGTCGTCACGTCAGTTCCCTCCGGTCTCGCTGGGAACGATCACGTCGGCCGCCGCCAACGCGGCCAGCGCCCGCAGGTAGGCGCCGCGCCGCCCGTCGGGCACGGCGGCCACAGCGTCGGACACGCACCGGTGGGAGCCCAGCCCGCGCACCAGCTCGACGAGCTCCGGCGCCTTCAGGAACGACAGCCGCCGGGTGCCGAAGTGGTAGGCGAGCGCCCCGAACGGCTCGGGGCGCAGTGCGACATCCGGGTTGAGCCGGTAGCCCCGGCCTGGCTGGAATGGTGTGGTCGTCATCGCGATGGCCGGGCGCTAGTAGACGCCGCACATTCCATCGATCGAGACCTCCTCGACCAGCAGTTCCTCGGTGATGCCGGCTTCGTCCTCGCAGCTGCCGGGTTCACTGGTGACATCGGCGCTGGGCGATGCCGTGCAGGCCAGGGACATATCGGCTCGGGTGTCCTGCTGCATGCGAATCCTCCTGCGGTGGGCTGCGACGACACCTTGGCGACGGCTCGACCGTTGGCGCCTGATGTTGGTGACCGTATGGTGCAGGGCGGGCGCTGTCACCATGCTTCCGGCCGTCATCGCCCCGTCCAGTCGGACAGGTACCCGTATCCGCGGGCCGGGCCGGCCCGCCCGGGCGGCCACCTGCCGGGCCTGCGGACACTGGGTCTGGCCGCTGCAGGCTGGTCGGCAGCTTGCGAGCGATCTTGCCGAGCCGATCTGGCCGGCCCAAGGCAGGCCGCAGCCGACCGTCCGATCGGGCAGGTGCGCTCCTGCCCGTCCGGGCCGAACGCGGTCGCTGCCGGGCGGGATCAGCGCATGCCGGTTCCGTTTCGGAGCGTGGCTCCTTAGCCTCGCGGCAACGGTGCTCTCGCTAGCCCGGTACGGCCGACTGACGGGGGGTCATTATGCACGGCGGGCGCGAGCACGACCCCCACCAGAGAGGAGCCCGTGCGCCATGCAGGTTGACGAACTGCTCAAGCCTTTCCCGATCAAGGAGTTCCACCCGTTTCCCCGGGCGATGCTCGGCCCGGGTGCTCACGAGATGATCGGGCCGGAAGCGAAGAAGCTGGGTTTCAGGAAGATCCTGGTGATGACCACCGGCCTGCGGGGCAGCGACACCGTCCACAAGATCAACGAGTCGCTCAAATATCACGGCCTCGAGACCGTCGTCTACGATAGGGTCGAGTCCAATCCCAAGGACTACAACGTGATGGACGCCGTCACGATGTACCAGGAGAACAAGTGCGACTCGTTCGTCTCGATCGGCGGCGGCTCGGCGCACGACGCCTGCAAGGGCGCCCGGGTCTCGGTGGCGCATGACGGGCGCAGCGTCAACGAGTTTGAAGGCTTCAACAAGTCAGAGAACCCGAAGAATCCGCCGCACATCGCCGTCTCCACTACGGCGGGCACCGGCTCGGAGACCTCCTGGGCATATGTAATCACTGACACCACCACTGACCCGGATCACCCGCACAAGTACGTCGCGTTCGACGACGCCTGCGTGACCAGCCTGGCTGTGGACGACCCGGTGCTGTACTACGACTGCCCGCTGGATTACACGGCGCAATGCGGGTTCGACGTACTCGCGCACGCCTCCGAGCCGTACGTGTCCCGGCTGAACTTCCCGCCGTCGCTGGGAAACGCGCTCTACGCCATCAGGCTGACCTCGGAGAACCTCCGCGCAGCGGTGTGGAACGGCCAGGACCTGCCCGGCCGCGAGGGCATGATGTACGCCCAGTACATCGCCGCGCAGGCATTCAACTCCGGCGGACTGGGCATTGTCCACTCCATCTCGCATGCGGTTAGTGCCTTCTACGACCTGCACCACGGGCTGAACAACGCGATCGCCCTGCCGCGGGTATGGGCGTTCAACATGCCGGTGGCCTACCAGCGGTTCGCCGACATCGCCGATGAGTTGGGTGTGGACACCCACGGCATGACGGCCGTGCAGGCCGCCGAGGCGGCGCTGGCGGCGGCCATCCGGCTGCTGCGGGACGTCGGCATCCCGGAGAAGTTCACCGATGTGACCCAGGACAGCTACTCCAAGAACCGGCTCGGCCAGGGGCCGACGAAGTTCTACGAGAACGCCAAGACGATCACCGGCGATGCCGCCGACGTCGACCGGATCACCAGGCACGTGCTCGGCGACGCCTGCACCCCGGGCAACCCCAAGGAGTGCACCTTCGAGACGGTCCGCCCGGTGGTGGAGCACTGCATGAACGGTGACTTGGATGAACTGCTCAGCTGAAGCCGGCGGCAGGCGATGACCTTGGCCCGGACGAACCGGAGGACGCGTGCCCCAGTCGACCGATGATCCCAGTACCTTCCTGTCGATCGACGACGTCGTCAGCCGGTTCGCCGCGGCCGGGTACATCACTGACCGGCGGCTGGCCACCACGGTCTTCCTGGTAACGCAGCTCAACAAGCCCATCCTGGTGGAAGGTCCGGCCGGGGTCGGCAAGACCGAGCTCGCCAAGACGCTCGCGACGGTGACCGGCCGCCGGCTGCTCCGGCTGCAATGCTATGAGGGACAGGACGAGACCCGGGCCCTTTATGAATGGGACTACGGCAAGCAGCTGCTGTACACCCAGATGCTGCGGGAGAAGCTCAACGACATCATCGCCGACGCCCCGGACATCCCCGCGGCGGTCGCACGGATCGAGGCCCACGACGGAGTGTTCTTCTCTGACCACTTCCTGGTCGCCCGACCCCTGCTGGACGCGATCCGCGGCCAGCAGCCGGCCGTACTGCTGATCGACGAGGTGGACCGGGCCGACGAGGCCCTGGAGGCGGTGTTCCTCGAGTGCCTCGGCGAGTTTCAGGTGTCGGTGCCCGAGATCGGCACCTACACGGCGAAGATACCGCCGTACGTGGTGCTCACCTCGAACAACACCAGGGACCTGTCAGCCGCGCTGAAGCGCCGCTGCCTGCACCTGTTCCTCGACTACCCGGACGCGGAGCGGGAGCTAGAGATCCTGCGGTCCAAGCAGACGGGGCTGCCCGAGGCCGCCGCGCGGCAGCTGGTCCAGGTGGTGCGTGGGCTGCGGGAGCTGCCGCTGCGCAAGAGCCCCAGCATCTCCGAGACTATTGACTGGGCCCGCACCCTGACCGTGCTCGGCGTCGACGAGCTCGACGCGAGCGTGCTCGCCGACACCGCCAACATCGTGCTGAAGTACGAGCGGGACATGCAGCGCGCCGTGGAGGTGCTGCCCCGGCTGCTCGACCCGAACCGCGAGCTGCTCGGGACTCGCCGCGCCCATGGGCACGACGGCGGGCACGGGCACGGCGAGGAGCACGGTCATGACCACGAGCACGGCCACGGGGCGGCCAGCGACGAGACGGCCAGCGGCCAGGCCGCCCGCGTGGCCAAGGACCGGCCGGGCCGGCACGACGAGGGCTACTACGGGGCCCCTGGCCCCGGCCCGAGCCACCGCGCGGCGGCCGGTCAGGGCCAGGGCAGCCGGTCGTTCGCGGCGTTCACCCGGCGACGGCCCGGCTGAGCGGAGCGGAGCGTGGTCAGCAGCCTGCACCGGTTCGTCCGCCTGCTCCGGCTGTTCGGCGTCCGGGTGTCGGTGGCCGAGGCTGCCGACGCGATGCTGGCTGCCACCCAGCCCGGCGTGCTGGCCGACCGGGAAACGCTGCGGGCGGCGTTGCGGGTAACGCTGATCAAGGACCGGCGTGACGACGAGCTGTTCGATGAGCTGTTCACCGCGTTCTTCTCGCTGCGCCCGGTAACCCGCCCGGGCGGCCCGCACGGTCACAGCCATGAGCACGACGACCTTGCTGACACCGGCGAGCTGGAGTCGTTCACGGTGTCGCCGGAGCCATCGGACCTTCCGCAGCAGGGACACAGCCACGGCAAGCCGGCCGACATCAGGGACTTCTTCCGCCAGGAGGACCTCGCCCAGCAGTACAACCTGCACCAGGAGGCGAACAAGATCGACCTGGCGTCGGTGACCGACGAGATCGTGCTGTCCAAGGACGGCGCCGACGGCGCGCGTGACGCCGGTGCGTCGGTGCAGCTGGAGACCGACCGGCTGCACAACCCCGGCTTGCCGGGCCAGCTCGCCCCGGTGACCGGGCACCGCGTCGACACCGCGCTGACGGTGGCGCAGCAGGAGGTACTGCTTGGCTGGCTGGACGCAGCCGATGAGGACGTCGACGAGCAGGCGCTGGCGCTGCTGCGCCGGCAGCTGGCCGGGGTCATCGCGGATCTGCCCGAGCTGCTGCGGCGCTACCTGGACCGGCTCGCCGGGGCAGTGGTAGAGGGACGGACCGCCGACCGTGCGCGGACCGAGTCCGTGGACGAGCGGGAGCGGGCCGACCTTGAGGAGGCCTTGCGCCGGATGGCCCGCCAGCTGCACGGCGCCCGGACCAGCCGCCAGCGCAACACGCCACGCGGCCGGGTCAGCCCGGGCCGCACCATGCGCAAGAACATGCGCTACGACGGCGTCCCGTTCCAGCCCGTCACCACCAGCCGCGTCGCGAACAAGCCCAGGCTAGTGCTGCTGACCGACGTGTCGCTGTCGGTGCGCGCGACCGCGCGCTTCACGCTGCACCTGGTGCACGGCATGCAGTCGCTGTTCACGCAGGCTCGCTCGTTCGCGTTCGTCGACGCGCCGGTCGAGATCACTGAGCTGTTCGCTGAGCACCCGCTGGAACGAGCGCTCGGGTTGGTGTTCGACGGTCTGCCCGCGGGCGGGCTCCTCGACGTAGACGCCAGCTCCGACTACGGCGCGACGTTCACCCAGCTGCTGTCGGAGCACTCCGCCGCGCTGGATCGCCGTACCACGCTCATCGTGCTCGGGGACGGGCGCGGTAACGGCAACGACTCCCAGCTGGACACCTTCCAGGAGATCACCCGCAGGGTCCGTGAGACGATCTGGCTGACCCCGGAGCCCCGGTACTCCTGGGAGCTCGGGGCGTGCGACCTGCCGCGCTACACGGAGTTCTGCGACCGCGTCCAGGTCGTCGCCGATCTCACCGGGCTGCAGCGCGCAGCCCAGCATATATCGGCGGAGGCGACCGGGCGATGAGCGAGCCAAACCTGATCACGTCGCTCCCGCAGGCCATCGACCCGTTCGCGCCCTGCCGTCCCGGCCGCTACGACGACTATCTCGTCAGCGTACTCCGCGCCGAGCAGCCCCTTGACGGCTCCAGGGACCCCGGTCCGGTGGTCCGCACCGAGCATTTCTGCCTGACCGAACGCGGCCGCCGGATCGAGGTGGGCCACTGGCTGCGCCCCGACCAGCTCGACAACGACGTGGCCGGGCTGTTGGCCGGCGAGCTGTTCGCGCCGGGCTGGCTGTCTGGGGCAGAGGTCTTCGAGCGGGTATTCACCGGCGTCGTGCGGTCCTGCATTGATGACCCGCTGCTGGCCTGGGGCACGTTCTATGGCAACACCCTGGCCCGGATCCGCCAGTGCTGGCGGAGACCGGACGCGGCGAACGGACCTGGGCAGACGACGATCAGCGGGTTCGCCCCCGTGTATGCGCACGCGATGCAGCTGATCCCAGCCGGCCAGGTGCTCGACGTCGGCTCCTGCTACGGCTTCCTCCCGCTGCTGCTGGCTGAGCGGCCCGCCAACACCGTGACCGCGTCCGACCTGTCCGGCGGCAGCATGTGCCTGCTGCAAGCCGTGGCCGCCGCACGCGGGCTGCAAGTGAGGACCCTGGTGTGTGATGCGTCGCGGATCCCGGTGCCGGATCACTGGGCCGACACGGTCAGCCTTATCCACCTTCTGGAGCACATGAGCCCCGACCATGGCAGCGCCGTGATCAGCGAGGCGGTCCGTGTCGCCCGCCATCAGGTAGTGGTCGCCGTGCCGGTGGAGGACGAACACGTCGCCGCTTACGGCCATATCCGCACCTTTGACCTGCGCCAACTCAGTGAACTGGGCGACCGCGCCGACCGTCTCCATTCGGTACACGAATACCACGGAGGCTGGCTGGTGCTCGATGTCGGATAGGCCAACTGGACACCGTGCTCAGGTAGATGTCAGGTCGAGGCCGTTCTTGGTGGCCTTGTAGACCGCCTCAGCCCGGCTGGTCGCGTCGAGCTTTCGCATGATGTTGCGGACGTGGAATTTCACCGTGGTCTCCGACAGATACAGCTGCGCGGCGATGCCCCGGTTGCTCAGGCCGTTCGCGACCAGCCGCAGCACGCCCAGCTCTCTCTCGGTCAACGGTGAACGGTCCTGAGTGGCGTGGATCGACCGCATCATGGCAGCTGCCGAGCGGGAGTCGAACGCGCTCCCGTTCTGGGCGACCAGGCGGATTGCCCTCACCAGTTCCTGTGTGTCGACATCCTTGACCACGTAGCCGCACGCCCCGTGCTGAATGGCGCTGACCACCAGCGCGTCGTCCACGAACGTAGAGAGCACAAGAACCCCGAGCCCCGGATACCGCTTGGTCAGCTGAGCGCACAGGCCAAGCCCGTCGTTGTCGGATCCGGGGGACAGCTTCATGTCAAGCAGCACGATCGTCGGGCGGGTCCGCTGCACGACGGCCAGTGCCTCGCCCGGCGAACTGGCCTCACCGACGACCTGCAGGTCGTGTTCGCGTTCCAGCAGCGAGCGCAGGCCCTGCCGGAGAATCGCGTGATCGTCGATGAGCACGATCGTGACCGGGGCCTCGTCGACGGGCTGCTTGCCCGCCGGCCGCATCTCACGCATTTTCACCGAGTCCCTCCGTCGGCTGCCTGCTGCCGGGCTTCCTGGGCCTGGGCAAGGGCAGGGGAATGTCCAGCCGCAGCAGCACGCCACCTGATCGAGAGCGACGGATGGACTGCGCTCCGCCGAGTTCCTCCGCCCTGTCCAGCATGTTCGCCAATCCGCGGTGAAGCCCGGACAGGTCCCCCCCGCTGGACAGTCGCAGGGCGCGGCGCAGCTGAGCCGGGTCGCCGGCCCCGTTGTCGGACACGCTGATGGCCACCGCATCGTGCAGGTAACGCAGGCGGACCAGCGCCCGCGTGGCCTTGCCATGTGTTACAGCGTTGAACAATGCCTCCCCGGCCCACTGCAACATGGACTGCTCGACTTCGGGAGGCAGCGGAGCCGGGCTTCCATGCAGCATCACCTTCACGTGCATCCCGGCGGGCCGGTGCACGGTGCACAGCCGCTGCAGCATCACCGGCAGCGGGACCGGCGATTCACTGGCATCTTGGTGCAGCGCATAGATCGCGGCGCGCAGCTGCTCGGCCACGTGCCGCGTGAGGTCTCTCGCGGGGAGGAGGCGCTCGGCAATCGGCCCGGCAGGGCCTCCCATGCTTTCCAGCTCGGCCCGGCATATCTCGATGGTCATGCCGATGGACAGCACGGACTGGGTCACGCTGTCATGCAGTTCGCGCGCCATGCGGTGCCGCTCGTCGTCGAGCGCCTGCCGCTGCAGCGCCGCGAAGAGCTGTTGCTGCGTCTCGGCCAGCTCGGCGCTTCGCGTGGCAAGATCCCTGGCGTGCTGCGTGGTCGCGTCGTAGAGCTGCTCGCTGCGGCCACGCAGCTGGGTGGTCGCGTGGAACAGGAATGAGCTGTGCAACGCCACGGCGGCCTGGTTGGCCAGCACCCGCAAGAGGGCGCGGTCGGTGGCGGCCACCTCCAGCCCGCTGCCTGGCCGCGCCGCGATCCCGCCGACCGGCTCGTCATCCAGGGTCATGGATACCCGCACCCATCCCTGGCCGCTGGCCGGTGACTCGACCTCCCAGGGACGACCGCGCAGCACGGCCAGGTGCTCCTGCACCTCGGCCGGCAGCCTGCTCTCGTGGTCGATCAGCTCGCCGCCGGTAACCGCGAGAAAGCGCGGGCGCGCGGCAGGGAGTGCACCGTCGGCCACCACGAACAGCAGCCATTCGGCTTGCAGGTGGGCCGAGGCCGTCCGCACCACCCACTCGACCAGCGTCCGGGGGCCGGCTGCAGTGCGCACCAGGGCGCGGGAGATGCCGTCCAGCGCCTGCACGGCGTACTCGAGGCGCTCAGCGGACCGCACATACTCGGGGTAGAACGAGCGCTTGCCGGAGCGAAGGCCGGTCAGGACCTCCAGGTCCTCGCCCAGACGAGCATCGCCTTCTGATTCGGTCACCAGCGCTCCCGTTACAAGGCCGCCCGGAAAATCGCCTCGATGTCCCGTGCGTCCGCTTCGCGGGGGTTGGTGGCCAGGCAGGCGTCCTTCAAGGTGGTCCGGGCCAGCCGGGGCAGCACGGCCTCGGTGACACCCAGCGCGGTCAGTCCCCTCGGCACGCCCACCTCGTCGGCCAGTTCGCGTACCCGTTCGGCGAGGATCATGGCCACCTCCTGGGCCGCCACGCCCTCGGTGCTGATCCCGGCGGCCTCGGCCAGCGGAACGAACCGCTGTGGCCAGGCCTGGGCGTTGAACCTGATGACGTGGGGCAACAGCACACCATTCACCATCCCGTGCGGGGCGTCCAACAGCCCGCCGACCTGGTGGCTCATTGCGTGCGTTGCGCCCAGGATCGCATTGGTGAACGCCATGCCCGCCTCCAGCGCCCCCTGGGCCATGGCCAGGCGCAGGCTGGTTTCCTTCGGCCGAAGCTGGGTGTGCAGCAGGTTGTGGGCAACTAGCTCGACGGCATGCAGCGCATGCCTGTCGGTCAGCAGGTTGTGTGCCCGGGATACGAATGCCTCGATCGCATGCGTCAGTGCATCCAGCCCGCTGGCGGCGTTGAGCCATTCCGGCATGGTGGTCAAGAGGCGCGGGTCGATCACTGAGATCTCTGGTACCAGCGTCCGGCTGATGATAGTGATCTTGATGCGTGCCGCGGTGTCGGTGACGACCGCGAACTGGGACACGTCCGCACCGGTCCCAGAGGTTGAGGGCACCATCACGGTGGGCGGGATCGGGTGCACGACCTTGTCCACGCCCTCGAAGCCGAGAATCCGGCCGCCGTTGCCGGACAGGATTGCTACGCCCTTCGCCGCGTCGATGCATGAGCCGCCGCCCAGCCCGATGATCACGTCGCTGCCGCTCTCGAGGTACCGCTGGAAGGCCGCTTCTATCTCGTGGTCCTTGGGATTGGGGGTCACGTCATGCCACACTGCGGGGCCCAGCCCGCCCTGCCGCAAGTAGCCGATAGCCTCATCTGCCCAACCCGTCTCGATTAGCCCTGGGTCGGTGACCAGGAACGGCCGGCGCGCGCCAAGCCGTGCCGCGCAGTGACCGAGTTCCGCCAGCGCGCCAGGCCCAAAAACGATCTCAGGAGCATGAAACTTCGCCAGTCGGACGGGGGGGGCGCTGCCCCGTACCTGATCACGCCGCGCGCGGACCGGCTGGCCGGTGGCCGTTTCTCGGCCTGAGTTAGCACCCAGCCAGTCGCTCTTTACCATTTCTTAAGATTTCCCGGTGGAAGGGGCATTGGAACTCCTGCCCGTATGGCGACTGCCACCCACGTTACGCCGCTATCCGGAATCTGGGATATCGCATCTTCCGCCGCGGGCCGCCGGGGGTGACTGGGTAGTCCCGACACCGTCCTCTTGGGCGTACTGGCCCGTCCGGTTGGGTAGCTGTCGCGGCGCGTGCCCCGCTGGAGAATGAGGATTGTCAAATATGCCCCGACCTGCGGGCCGTGGCCCCGCACGGTGATTGCGGGCTGGCCGCAATAGGGTGGCCTGCCTGCCTCGTGCCATCGAGGGAGATGAGCATTCATGACAGTGACCCTGGACCGGAGTGTGGCGGAGTTCCTCGGTGCGCCGCGGCAGCTGTTCATCAACGGACAGTGGTCGGACTCGGCGTCCGGCAGGACATTCGAGACGCCGAACCCGGCGACCGGTCAGACGCTGGCGCGGGTTGCGGAAGGGGAAGCCGAGGACATCAACCGGGCGGTGAAGGCAGCGCGCGTAGCGTTCGAGGAAGGCCCGTGGGGCAGGATGACGGCGTCCGAGCGGGGCCGGATCATCTGGCGGATCGGTGATCTCATCCTCGAGCACCTGGACGAGCTCGCCCAGCTGGAGTCGCTGGACAACGGCAAGCCGTTCGCGGTGGCCCGCGCCGCCGACGTACCATTGGCCGCGGACTTGTTCCACTACATGGCGGGCTGGGCGACGAAGATCGAGGGCAACACGATCAGCATCTCGGTGCCCTATATGCCGGGCGCGAACTTCCACGCCTACACGCTGCGTGAGCCGGTAGGGGTGGTCGGGCAGATCATCCCGTGGAACTTCCCGCTGCTGATGGCCGCGTGGAAGCTCGGCCCCGCGCTGGCCACCGGCAACTGCGTGGTGCTCAAGCCCGCCGAGCAGACACCGCTCACCGCGCTGCGGCTGGCCGGGCTCATGGCGGAGGCAGGCCTGCCCGATGGAGTGGTGAACGTGGTGTCCGGGTTCGGGGAGACCGCCGGGGCGGCGCTCGCGGCGCACCACGACGTGGATAAGATCGCGTTCACCGGCTCCACCGAGGTGGGCAGGCTCATCGCCAATGCGGCTACCGGGAACCTGAAGAAGGTGAGCCTGGAGCTCGGCGGCAAGAGCCCTAACGTGGTCTTCGATGACGCGGATGACAGCGCTATCGCGGGCGCGGCCGGCGCGATCTTCTTCAACCACGGGCAGTGCTGTGTCGCCGGCTCGCGCCTGTATGTCCAGCAGGGCCGCTTCGACGAGGTGGTTGACGGCGTCGCCGAGATCGCCAAGTCGATCAAGCTCGGCCCCGGCCTGGATCCGGACACGCAGATGGGCCCGCTGGTCTCCGACGAGCAACTGCGCCGGGTGACCGGCTACGTCAACTCCGGCATAGCCGAAGGCGCCACCGCCTTGTCCGGCGGCGGCCGCCACGGCGATCACGGCTACTTTGTCGAGCCCACCGTGCTCACCAATACCCACCCGGAGATGACGATCGTGCGTGAGGAGATCTTCGGGCCGGTCGTGGTCGCTGCCCCATTCAGCGACCTGGACGAGGTCGCTGCCGCCGCCAACGACACCCCGTACGGCCTCGGCGCCGGCATCTGGACCAAGGACATCTCCAAGGCCCACGCCCTGGCCAAGAAGATCAAGGCCGGCAGTGTCTGGATCAACTGCTACAACGTGTTCGACGCGGCGCTGCCGTTCGGCGGATACAAGCAGTCCGGCTGGGGCCGCGAGATGGGCCACGAGGTGCTCGAGGCCTACACCGAGGTCAAGGCCGTCACCACCCTGCTGTAACACGGCCGACTCATGCTGGGCCGGCTGAAGATTGGATTCACTCCCGGAGCCCTGGGGAGGCGGCTTTAAATAGGCAGCAGAAAACGCGGTGTAGCGTGCGACGCGACTAGTGCGCGCCACATCCGCGGCATATGGCGGCACGGGCCAGCGGGCTTGCGATGGGAATGACGCGGCAGTACCTCGGCAGGTGAGTTGTCGGTACTGCTCCCGCACTTGCAGGCGGTGGGCACTACCCAGGCGTGACGCGTGGTCCCTGCGGCACGCGGCCGAGACGGAACCGATCCCGGACTGCGCTCGGTGACCCTGGGCGCGCTGGCGCTGGCAGAGGGCCTGTGTGGCCAGGTCAAAGGCAGTTCGCTTTCGCTCGCTTCGCTGTTACAAGACGGCCGCTCTGCTGCGGGCAGCAAGCCTGGTATCAAACAAGGCCGAAGCATATTCGGACCTGAATCCGCCCCTCCTTCTTGCAATCCAATGGGGATCTTGTCTGTCGCGTACATACCGCGCAGGCAGCGGTCCTGAACACCGCTCCCAACCGTCGGCTTGATCGTGTGCCCACATGGCCATCCAGCAGGGCCAGCGTCCCCAGCCAGCACCGGATGCGGCGCCGACGCTCTTCTGAGTGACGCGGCTCAACCACTGTGCGTGCCGAGAATCCCGTCCACCGCTCTGACCAGCAGGGTTGCTCGCTGACGTCCCGCCCGTGATGATCATCGATCATGTGCCTGCAGTTCATGTTCCTCCTGACAATGCGGCTAGCCGCGTGGCTGCGGCTGTCCCGGCGTGAGGAGACATGGAAGACCGCAGGGATCTCGATTCTGCGACACCAGCT
>Ga0208076_1000005_pt1 | contig 19693 bp, 14 predicted proteins | sample NGESurshal072012_8_FD_184459 | JGI IMG/M metagenome (GOLD analysis project Ga0208076, IMG submission 184459) | Arctic peat soil microbial communities from Barrow, Alaska - NGEE Surface sample 210-3 shallow-072012 (SPAdes) | ecosystem: Environmental > Terrestrial > Soil > Wetlands > Peat ...
CGGGCAGCCGGCCTTCGCGGCCTCCGCCGCCTTGACGAAGTCGGCGGCATCCAGGCCCTCGACCTCACCGCGGACGGTGAGCTTGATGCCGGTCAGCCGGAATCCGCCCGCTGGGTCGGGGCCGAGCGACACGTCGGCCTGCACATCGAGCGCCTGCGGCGTACCGCCAGCCTGGGCAATCAGGGCGGACAGCTGCATCGCGTAGCAGGCTGAGTGGGCCGCCGCGATGAGCTCTTCCGGGCTGGTGTACCCCCCGGCCTCCTCGGCCACCCGCTTCGGGAAGGACACCTCGTAGGTGCCGATTCCGGAGCTGGTCAGCTCGACCTGGCCAGAGCCTTCCTCGAGCGTCCCCGTCCAGCCGGTCCGCGCAGTACGTGTGGGCATCGGGTCTCCCTCCCGTTTGATCAAGTACCGCCTGCACACTAGCCGCCACGGCGGGCGCGAAACACCGTGTCCCTGATCGTGACGGGATGTCCGTGCGGGTCCGGGGCGGAGCGTGGCGGCGCGTCGTCCCTGACAACTCGGGCATCGGCGGGCGCCGCATCGTGGTCAGCAGATCCGAGGGATGATTCCCGGCGAAGGGATGATGACCGGCGATGAGCAGTGTGCCGCCCGGCGTCACCGCGCCCGCGAGGCTGCGGAACAGCACGTCCCGCGCGTCCGGTGGGAGGTGCAGGTACTGGCTGGAGACCAGGTCGTAGCGGGCCGGACCACGGTCCCAGCCCAGGCTGCCCGTGCTGATCATGCTGGCTGTCCTGATCGCGCGCGCCGGGTCAGCCGGGCACCGGGGTCGCCCGGATGAAGCCGGCGATCACCTGGCCGAGCTGCTCACCGGCGTCTTCCTGGAGGAAATGACCTGCCCCCTCGAGCACCGGGTGGTCCAGGCCCGCGGCTCCCGGGATGTTCTCCCGCAGCATGGGCGCCATCGCGCCGGTGATCGGATCCCGGTCGCTGAAGGCCACCAGGAACGGCTTATCCCAGGCGGACAGCTGCTGCCAGGCGGCCCGGTTGGCGTCCGAGGCGGGATCATCGGGGGTGGTGGGGACCAGCCCGGGCATGGCCCGGACGCCGGCGGCGAAGGCCTCGTCCGGGAAGGGCGCGTCGTAGGCGGCCAGCACGGCAGGCAGCAGCGTGGTCTGGCAGCCTGACTGGACCAGCCGGGACACGCTGAGCGCGGGGGCGGTCCGGACCACCTCGCGGAACCGCAGCCAGACGTCAGGCATCGGGTGATCCCCCGTGGGCAGCCCGGTGTTGGCCGCCACCACCCGGGCGAAGCGGTCCGGATGCTCGGCCACCAGCCGCAGCCCGATGAGACCGCCCCAGTCCTGCCCGACCAGCGTGACGCCGCGCAGGTCCAGCCGGTCGAAGGCGAGGGCGCGGAGCCACTCCACATGCCGCGCATAGCTGTGCTCGCTCACGTGCACAGGCTTGTCCGAGCGCCCGAACCCGGCCATATCCGGGGCGATCGCGCGCAGCCCCTCGCCGGCTAGCACCGCCATCACGGTCCGGTACAGGAACGACCAGCTCGGCTCGCCGTGCAGGAGAAGCACGGGCTCGCCGTCGGGGGGACCGGCTTCCACGTAGGCCAGCCGTACCCCGCCGACCGCCGCGTACTGCGGGGCGTAGCGGAAGTCAGGCAGATCCGCGAACCGGTCCTCGGGGGTGCGGAGCACTCGCATCCGCCCATGCTGCCACGAGCCCGGCTCGTGGCAGCATGGCGCCATGGACCAGAACCTGCCCGCACCCGAGGCGGGTGTCCCGCTGGTGGTGATCGGCGTGGTCCGCAGCGCTCACACGGAGCCGGAGAGCACGCCGATCCAGGCGGCCCTCAACCGCGCCGGGCGCGCCGGGCGCGGCACATCGAGATCGCCGGGCCCTACCGGGAAGGCCTGGCCGGGCTGGACGGCTTCGGGTACTCGTGGCTGCTGACCTGGCTGCACCGGCCCGGCGGCCGGGAAGGCGGGACTGGCCGCCCGCCGCTCCGGCACCGCACGTGACCCGCTTCGACCGCCCGTCCGGCGATCCGCCGTGCGGCTGGTTCGACGAGATCGACATCAGCGACGGCAGCACGCCCGCCCAGCTGGGCCGGCCCGAGCCGCCAGCCTGACCGGGCGAGGGTCAGGCGGTCGAGTCCGGCCGGGGCCCGCAGCGCACCCTCTACGCGGTGACCCCGCAAGGACGCCGGCTAGCCGCGGAGTGGCTGGACATCCCCGTCGAGCACGTCCGGGAGATCCGCTCGCACCTGCTGCTCAAGCTGGCCCTGCTCGACCGGGCCGTCCAGGCTGAACAGCCGCTGCGGGACGGGTTCGAGGCGACGCTGCTCGCCTGGCGCCGGGCGACCAGCGCGGCCACGCTGGGCTTCCTCGACGACGTCATCGGGCCCGCGCAGCTCGTCCACCCGGACGAGGGTGACCCCGGCGAGGATGAACGCGCCGCCCAGGAACTGCATCGCGGACGGTAGCTGGCCGAGCAGCAGCCACGCGAACGCGATCGCGAACAGCACCTCGGCCATGCCGATGAACGAGGCCAGCTTGGCGCCCAGCCGCCGGGCCGCGCCAATGCCCGTGACGTACGCGAGCACCGCCGCCACCAGGGACAGCCCGACCACCGGCACCACCCAGCTGACCTGGTGATGGAGGAAGTCCACCGGCCGGGAGCTGACCGCCATCGGCAGGACCCCGATCCCGCCGAGCAGGCCCAGCACCACCGCGCCCACGCACATCCCGGCCCAGGCCATGACGATCGGGGGCAGCGGCTCCCCGTCGGTCGCGGCGGAGAGCACGAAGTAGATAGCCAGGGCCACGGCGGCCAGCAGTCCCCACATCACGCCGACCAGGTTGATGCCGGCGGTCGCGGTCAGGTTCAGTACCAGGATCAGCCCGGCGATCGAGGCGGCCGCACCGGCCACCGTGAGACGCCGCGGCCGCTGGGCGTGCCGCACCCACAACCAGCCGACCACCAGCACGGTGCCCAGGTATTCCAGCAGCAGGGCCACGCCGACCGGCATCCGGGCCACCGCGTTGAAGTAGAAGAGCTGGCAGCCCGCCACGCCGGCCAGGCCGAAAGCGATCACCCGCGGCGCGGCCCGGCGCAGCATCAGCCAGCGGCCACGCAACTGCACCAGGGCGGGAATGGTGAGCATCGCGGCGGCCAGGCTGATCCGGACAAGCACCGCCGCGGCGGGGCTCCATCCGGCACCGATCAGCGACGAGGCGAAGGCTCCGGACGTCCCGAACGCTGCCGCTGACAGGATGCCCAGGGACAATCCCGCGCCGCCGGGACGGGACACGGCACGGGTCCGGGGGGAAGTCACGGCGGCGCTCCTGATGATGATCCGGCGATGGATGTAAGCGGCAAAACTGTCTTATGCTTATTACACTAGCCGCTTCGGCTGAAAGGGGTCAAGGTGCTTTTTGCTCATGACACCGAGGTGGCCCTGGCGGCTGCCGCGGCCCTGGTCAATACCGGCCGCGGCGGCACCGAGGATCTGCCGGACGAGGCGGCCCTGGACCGCTTCGCCGCCCAGTGGCAGTGGACCGGCGCGCGCACCGGGGACCAGGCCGAGCTCGACGCGGTCCGGCGGCTGCGGCCCCGGCTGGCCCGGCTGTGGGAGCTGCCCGAGGACGATGCCGCCGCCCTGGTCAACGCCCTGCTGCAGGAGGGCGGCGCACTGCCGCAGCTGGTCAAGCACGACGGCTGGGACTATCACCTGCACGCCACGTCCCCCCGGGTACCGCTGGCCGACCGGATGGCGGTGGAAGCGGCGATGGCGTTCACGGACGTGATCCGCACCGGGCAGCTGGGCCGGCTGCGCCGGTGCGCCGCGGACGATTGCGACAACGTGCACGTCGATTTGTCCAAGAATCACTCCCGCCGGTTCTGCGGCACCGCGTGCGCGAACCGGGTCAACGTCGCCGCCTACCGGACCCGCCAGGCCGGCCGGGCCGGGCCATAACTCAGCCACGGTTACCCGTGATCGGCTTGATGTCGCTGGGCGTTGCTGTCAGGCTTCGGATGGTCGCGGTCAGTGCCGGCGGCCGGGTGTCTACCGACAGGAGCGCCATGCACCTGCCTGCCCGTTCCAGCGCCCTCGCCCTGGCCGGGGCGCTGCTCCTGGCACCAGTCGCTGTCACGCCAGCCGCCATGGCGGCCACGTCCGCCCGGGCAGCCACCGCGCTCAGCCACGCTCCCCGCGGCGTGCAGGCCGAAGGGGGCGCCCTGGCCAGCGCGGCCAGCGGCGCGGTGCTGTGGAGCCGGGGAATGAACACCGAGCGCCCGATGGGCAGCATCACCAAGGTGATGACCGCGATCGTGGTGCTCCAGGCCGGCGACCTGCACCGGCTGGTCGAGATCCCGAAGGGCGTGCTCCCCTACGACCGCAAATACGACGCCAGCAACGCGGGCCTGCACCCCGGCGACGACCTGACCACGCGGGAACTGCTGGAGGCCCTGCTGCTGCCGTCCGGGTGTGACGCCGCCTACGCGCTGGCCAAGTCGTACGGACCGGGCTGGACCGCCTTCATCGCCAGGATGAACAGCACCGCCCAGCGCATGGGCCTGGCCCACACGCGCTTCTCGAACTTCGACGGGCTGCCCTGGCCCACCGAGACTTCTACCTACTCCACCCCGCGGGACCTGATCGCGCTGGGCCGGGCGGCCATGGGCTACCCGGTGTTCCGCTCCATCGTGGACCAGCGGACCTATCACCTGGCCGCGGCCCCGCGGCACCACGCCTACGTCTGGCACACCACCAACATGCTGCTCAGCAGCTTCCCGGGCACGTTCGGGATCAAGACCGGGTCTACCGTCGCGGCCGGCTACTGCCTGCTGTTCGAGGCCCGCGAGAACGGCCATGTGCTCATCGGCGTGGTCCTGCACAGTTCGCGCAGCGATGACATGGCGGCCTTCAGCGATGCGACGAAGATTCTGGACTGGGGCTTCCGGCACGTTTAGCCTGCAAGGCCGCGTGCTGCCCGCTAGATTCCATTAGCCGGCGGGCGGACTGTGGGCTACCCGCCACCTCATGTCCTCCGGAGGACGCGATACTTGAGGTAGCTGACGGCATTTCGGGGCAAGGGCGGCTCTCATGCGGTTCCGGTCGGGTGTGGCGATCGACCTGGGCACGGTCAATACCCTGGTTTCTGTCGCCGGCCGGGGGCTGGTCATCGACGAGCCGTCGGCTATCGCGCTGAACCGGGCGACCGGGCGGGTCGCGGCCGTGGGCGAGGCCGCGGACGCCCTGGCCGGTAAGGAGCCGCAGGACATCGAGGTGCTGCACCCCCTGCGCGACGGGGTGATCGCGGATCTCGACGCGGCGTCGGCCATGCTCCAGGGATTCGTGCGGCGGGCCCGGCTGCGCCGCGGGCTGCTGCGGACCGCAGCGGTGGTGTGCGTCCCCGGCGGCGCTACCTGGGTGGAACGGCGGTCCCTGGCCGCGGCGGTGAGCGTGATCCGGCCGCGCTGCTCGGTCCAGCTGGTTGACGAGCCGGTCGCCGCCGCGGCGGGCGCCGGATTCGACCTGGCCCGGGGCGCCGGGGCGTTCATCGTGGACGTGGGCGGTGGCACGACAGAATCCGCGGTGGTGGCCGGCGGCCAGATCGTCCGGGCCCGGTCGCTGCGGGTCGGCGGCAACGCCATGGACGACGCGATCGTGAGCACGGTCAAGGGAGAACTCGGCCTGCTGCTCGGCCGGAACGCGGCCCGCAGCCTGAAGACCACGCTGGGCCTGGCCAGGGACGGGACCCAGCGGCTGGAGACGGTGGGCGTGGACGCCGCCCGCCGCACCCCCCGGGTCGAGCAGGTGCCCGGGTGGCTGGTGGCCCAGGCGCTGGAGCACATTGTCAGGGCGATCGTGGACTGCGTGCAGGAGATGCTTTCCGACATCCCGCCCAACCTGGCCGAGGACGTGGTCCGCGGGAAGATCCGGCTGGCCGGGGGCGGCGCGCTGCTGCCCGGACTGGCCGACCGGATCGAGGCGGCCACCGGGATCCCGGTCGTGGTCGTGGACGACCCGCTGCGCTGTGTCGCCCGCGGGGCCGCGGAGATCCTCGAGCACGGCGACGGGCTGCAGCAGGGTTTCGCAGCCCAGAGGTAACATCAAGCGACCACACGGGAGCTCGGGCTGACCGGGCTGAGAGGGTGGCTGGCCCACCGGCCGCGCGCCACCGACCGCCTGAACCTGGCCGGGTAATGCCGGCGTAGGGAGGATCCTGTGCCGCCCGCCAGTGCGCACGCTGCGGTTATCTGCCCCCCGCAGCCTTCTTCTTCGGTGAGCGTGAGCCGGTGAGCGGGGTGATCGGGATGCCCGCGCCCGCGGGCCTGGTGCACGGGATGGGCAAGGAACTGGTCATGCCGGACTGGAGCCCGCTCACCGGCACGGAGGTGCGCAGGGTGCTGGCCCGCTACCCCCAGCCGGGCGCCCGGCTGGCGGCCCGGGCCCGGGCCCTGGACGGGGGCACGGCCCTGGACGGGGGCACGGCCCTGGACGGGGGCACGGGCGGCGACGGGGGCACGGGCGGCGACGAGATGATCACCTGGCGCAGCCCGCGGCCCATGTCGGCGGCGGGGCTGGTCCGCCGGGGCGGCGCTGACCTGTTCGTCAAGCGGCACCATGCGCGGGTGCGCACGCCTGCACAGCTCGCCGTGGAGCACGCGTTCATCGGCCACCTCCGGGCCTGCGGCATCCCGGCGCCCGCGGTGCTGCGCGCCGCGGACGGCACGACCGCGGCCCAGTACGGCGACTTCGTCTATGAGGTGCACGAGCGGGCCGGCGGCCTCGACCTGTACCGGGACGCGCTGTCCTGGACCCCCTACGCCAGCCTCGGTCACGCGCGGGCGGCCGGGGCGGCCCTGGCCCGGCTGCACGTGGCGGCGGACGGCTTCCCGCTGCCGGCCCGTGCTCCCGCCGTGCTCACCAGCGGCTGCGAGATCATCCTCGCGGCTGACCCGCCCGGGGAGATCAACTGGCTGGCCGGGTGCCGCCCAGGACTGGCGGCCTACCTGGACGGCCGGGCCTGGCCGGACGACCTCACCCGGCACGTGCTGCCCGCCATCCGCCGGGCCAAGCCGCTGCTGGCCGCGCTGCCCCGGCAGTGGGGCCATGGTGACTGGCACCCGTCCAACCTGTCCTGGACGTCCGCAGACCACGACGCCGTGGCCAGCGTGTTCGATTTCGGGCTGGCCAACCGGACCTTCGCGGTGCATGACCTGGCCACGGCCCTGGAACGCGCCACAGTGTCCTGGCTCGACCTGCCCGATCCATCCGGATCTGCCCCGGATGCGCCTGGCCCGGGCCAGGCAACTCCGGACGGGCCCGGCACGGGCCGGGCCGAGGCGGATCTGGTCGCCATCGACGCGCTCCTGGATGGCTACGAGTCGGTCCGCCCGCTGTCCCCGGCCGAGGCCGTCGCACTGCCCGAGGTGTTCCCGGTGGTGCACGTCGAGTACGCGCTGTCGGAAATCGAGTACTTCGCCGAGGTGGTCAGCTCGGCCGCCAACGCGGACCTCGCCTACGACGGTTACCTCCTCGGGCACGCCGCGTGGTTCGACACCCCCGACGGCGCCGCCGTCCTCGACCACCTCCGCCGCCGCACCCCAGCCGCGTGACTGAATCCCGGTCACGCCCGCGCCCGGCCGCCTGGCGTCCGCTTCCGTCCGGGCGGGCCGTTATCGTCCAGGCCGGCCCGTACCACCAGCACCACGGGTCATATTGATCATGGACAGCGCCGACATTTAACGCCCGTGGTGCGCGTTTTCGGGGTTTTTGCCCGACTCGGCGCACCGTCAGCGCGTGAAACGTGGACCGCAGGGGCCAGTGTGACTCGCGGGGCTGGGCGCAGTGCGGCGGCACACGGCGCTCGGGGCTGCACGCACGGGCCGGACGCGGCCGACCTCAATGCGGTCCGGGTCACGAAACCCGTCACCTGAATCTCAGGGGTCCCGACTCGCTTGCTGAAGCACCTTGCCCTGTGGGGTCCCCTCTAGGCTGCGGATGTGGATCTCGAGCGGTGGGTGGGGCAGGCGGTCGCGGCGAACCGGGAGTGGGCGGCGGAGTTCGGGCCGTTTGACCCGCATCCCTCGCTGGAAATCAGCGACGAACGGTTCGGGGCGGCGTTCGCCGAGTTCACCGGGCGGCTGGCCGACAACTACCCGTTCTTCCACCCCCGGTACGCGGGGCAGATGCTCAGGCCGCCGCACCCCGCCGCCGTGGCCGGCTATCTCGCCGCCATGCTGATCAACCCGAACAACCACGCGCTGGACGGCGGCCCGGCCACCGCGCGGATGGAACGTGAGGTGACCGCGCAGCTCGCGGCCATGTTCGGCTTGGGTACCCACCTGGGCCACCTCACCACCAGCGGCACCATCGCCAATCTGGAGGCCCTGTTCGTGGCCCGCGAGCTGCACCCGGGCCGGGGCATTGCGTTCAGCGCGGATGCGCACTACACGCACAGCCGGATGTGCGGCCTGCTGGGAATCGAGGGCTACCCGGTCGCCGTGGACCGCCGCGGCCGGATGGACCTGGACGCCCTCGACGAGTTGCTGGGCACCGGCCGGGTAGGCACCGTGGTGCTGACCGCGGGCACCACCGGGCTGGGCGCGATCGACCCCATCCACGAGGCCCTTGGCCTGTGCCAGCGGCACGGCGCCCGGATTCACGTGGATGCGGCCTACGGCGGGTTCTTCGCGATCCTGGCCCGCGCCGACAGTGAAATGGGCGCGGCGGGCGGGCTGCCGGCCGCACCGTGGCGGGCCATCGCCGAGTGCGACTCGGTGGTGGTGGATCCGCACAAGCACGGCCTGCAGCCTTACGGCTGCGGAGCCGTGCTGTTCCGCGATCCGGCGGTGGCGCGGTTCTACCTGCATGACTCCCCGTACACGTACTTCACCTCCACGGACCTGCACCTGGGGGAGATCAGCCTGGAGTGCTCCCGGGCAGGCGCGGCCGCGGCGGCGCTGTGGCTCACGTTCCGGCTGCTGCCACCCACGCCGGACGGGCTCGGGCAGGTGCTGGCTGCAGGACGGCGGGCGGCACTGGCCTGGTCCGCGCTGATCGAGAAGTCCGACGTCCTGAAGCTGTACCAGCAGCCCGAGCTGGACATCGTAAGTTATTTCCCGGTTACCGAGCCGGCCACGCTGTCCCGGATCGACCAGGCGTCGGAACGGATCCTGCAGGCCGGGATGACCGGCCCCGACCCGGTGTTCCTCAGCACGCTTCGCGCGGACGCCGGTGCCTTCCTGGCCCGGCACGGATCCGTGCGGGACGACGCGGCGGGAGCCCGCATCCTGCGCAGCGTGCTGATGAAACCGGAAGCCGAGAGCTACCTGCCGCACCTGCACGAGCGGCTGGAGCAGCTCGCGCGCGGCTGAGCCGTCCACGTCCACCCTGGGCCGGCCCGCCCGGGTGCGGCCCCGGCTCAGCGGCGCCAGAGGTCCGGCCCCGCTGCCCCGGCGGCCGGTTATCCGGGCTGTATCGCGACGGTAACTCCGCGTTGTGCGTGCCGCCGGGCGGAGCTAGCATCCAGGAGTTGAAGCGTTTCGCTCCCCCCGGATGGGACCTTGGTCAAGATCTCTGACGTGGCGCAGCACGCGGATGTCTCGCCGAGCACCGTCTCCTACGTGCTCAGCGGCAAGCGCTCGATCTCTGAGCGGACCCGGCAGCGCGTGCTAGACAGCATCGTCACGCTCGGCTACCGCCCGCACGCGGGCGGCCGGGCCTTGCCCGGCAACAAGTCCAACGTCATCGCGCTGGCCGTCCCGCTGCGCCCTGGCACCTACGTGCCGGTCATCATGCAGATCGCCACGGCGGTGGTGACCGCGGCCCGCAGTCACGGCCACGACGTGCTGCTGCTGACCCAGGACGAGGGCGTCACCGGCCTGCAGCGGGTGACCGGCGGCTCGCTGGTGGACGCGATCATCGTGATGGACGTGGCCAGCCGCGACGTGCGGCTGCCGCTGCTCCGCCGCCTTCCGCTGGCCTCGGTGCTGATCGGCTTCCCGGCCGAACCCGGCGGGCTGACCTGCATCGACCTGGACTTCGAGGCGGCCGGGAAGGCCGCCGCCGAGCACCTGGCCGCGGCCGGCTGCCGCGACGTCGCGCTGATCGGCGCACCCCCGGAGGTGTACCGGCGCGGTACCGGCTTCGTCCAGCGCACCCAGGCTGGCTTCGAACGGGCTGGCCGGGCACGCGGGCTGCACCCGGCCACCTGGCCCTGCGATTCGGCGCCGGACGCCGTCCGGGCCACCGTGGCCGCGCTGCTCGGGCAGCGCCCGAGGCTGGACGGGGTCGTGGTCCACAACGAGTCCGCCCTCGGTCCCCTCCTCGACGCGTTCCGGGCGGCGGGCCGGCCGATCGGCGAGGACCTCTTGGTACTCGCGATGTGCCCGGACGGCCTGGCCGAGCAGGCCACCCCGCCGCTGACCTCGATCGCCATCCCGGCCGACGAGGTGGGCAGGCAGGCGGTCGGGCTGCTCATGGCCAAGCTCGACGGCCAGCCGGTGCCCGGGGCCACACTGCTCACCCCGACGCTCACCGTCCGCGCCAGCACCTGCCCGGCCGCCACCCGGCTCAGCCCCGGCTGAGCACGTCCCGCACCCGGGTCAGCAGCTGGTCCGGGGTGAACGGCTTGGTCAGGTAGCCGTCTGCCCCGGCCGCGAAACCACGTGAGATGTCCGCCTCCTGCACGCTCGCGCTCATCAGCAGGATGGGCAGCCGCTGCGTGGCCGGGGTGTGCCGGAGGCGCTCGGTGAGATCGAATCCGTTCAGCCGCGGCATCATCACGTCCAGCACCGCCATGTCCGGCGCCTGGTCCGCGGCCAGCTGGAACGCTTCTTCCCCGTCCCGGGCCTCGATGATGCTGTACCCGGACCGGCTGAGCCGGTAGGCGACGAGCTCGCGGATGTCCTGCTCATCGTCGGCAACCAGGATGGTGGCCGGCTGACTTCCCGCCGGCTGAGCCTGGGCCGGCTGAGTCTGGGTCACAAGCTGACCTCCGCGGCCACGTGAAGCGGGATCTCCACCACGAACCGGGTGCCCCGGCCGGCCGAGTCCGCGATCCGGATCGTGCCACCGTGCGCTTCGGCGATGGCCTTGCTGATGGCCAGGCCGAGCCCCGAGCCCGCGGTGCCGGTGGCGGTGGAGGCGCGGTAGAAGCGCTCGAACAGATGGGCCCGCTCCCCGGCCGGGATCCCGATCCCGCTGTCGGTGACCTCGACCTGGCAGGCGCCGCCCTGCGCGCCGACCCGCACGCTGACCTCCCCGCCAGCGGGGGTGAACTTGACCGCGTTGGACACCACGTTGCTCAGCAGCTGGCTTAGCCGCAGCCGGTCGCCATGCACCAACGCGCGCGTCCCGATGTCGGCGGTCAGCTCGATCCCCTTTTCCATCGCCGCGCCCTCGAACAGCGCGACGGTCTCGCCGACCAGCTCAGCGAGATCGACGTCACCAAGCTCCAGAGTGAACCGGCCCGCGTCCATCTGGCCGATCAGGAGCAGATCGCCCACCAGCCGCATCAGCCGGTCACTATTCCGCTTGACTGTGGTCAGGAAGCGCTCCTGCTCCTGGTTCAGCGGGCCGGGCTCGCCGTCGAGCAGGATGTGCAGCCAGCCGTCCATCGCGGCCAGCGGGGTCCGCAGCTCATGCGAGACCGTGGCCACGAACTGGTCTTTCATCCGGGCGGCGGCCGCGTCGCTTCGCTTGCGGTCCGCGTACTGGGTCACCTGGGCCGCGATCGTCTCGATCGTCTCCGGCAGGCCGTCGATGCGCGGCTGCTCGGGGCCGAGCAACTGGACCACGCTGACGACAACGCCATCCCGGGTGAGCGGCACCGCGAGCTCACCGCACGGCACTCCCCCCTGGCCGTTCTGCGGCGCGCCCGGGCCGCTGGTTCCGGGCACGAAGACCAGGCGGCCCCGCCGCCAGGCCTGGCCCACCGGACCCTGGCCCGCGGTCACGGTCTCGTGGCTCAGCAAAGCCAGCTGTGCCTCCCGGCCAGGCTTGGCGTAGGCGGCCAGGCAGTGCAGCTCCTGGTGGTTCCCGTCCGGCGCCCAGACCAGGCTCAGCTGCCAGCCAAGCTGATCGCTGCACAGCTCGAGCACCCGGGGCAGCGCCTCCTGCACTGATTCCGCCTCGGCCAGCACCTGGGCTGTCCGGTACTGGGCGGCGAGCTGACGCTCGGCCATGATGCGCTCGCTGACGTCATGGAACGTGATGACGCCACCGATGACGGTGTCACCGTCGCGGATCGGGTACGCGGAGCACTCCGCCGGGAACCGGCTGCCGTCCTTGCGCCAGAACACCTCGCCGGGCAGCCTGATCCCCTCACCACCACGGAAGGCCTGCAGGATCGGGCACTCCGCGGCCGGGTACGGCGTGCCGTCCGGATGACTGTGGTGCATCATGTCGTGCGCATTGCGGCCGCGCACCTCGGACCAGGTCCAGCCGGTCTGCTTCAGCGCCGAAAGGTTGATGAAGGTAATGCGGCCGGACAGGTCTACCCGGACGATGCCCTGATCGGTGGAGTCCATCACCGACTCCAGCTCTCCGGCGAGGACCTCCAGCCGGCGCACACCCAGGGCTTCCGCGCAGGCTAGGGCCGCGCTCTGCGTGAGCCCGGCCAGCCGGGCAGTTTCCGCCGGCCCGAACGCCTCGCCGCCGGAGCGGCCCAGGCTGAGCACCCCGATAGCCCGCTGCCGGTGCAGAAGCGGCAGGTGGACCTCGTGCTGGATCTGCCGGTCACCGGTCAGCCCGGGGAGTCTGAGCGAGGTTTCCGGGGCCTCGACAGCGATGGGCCGCTGCTCCGCGATAGCCCGGCCGGCCAGGCCCATGCCCGGGGGAAGGTCCCGCACGAAGTCCCCGGCCCTGGCCCCCCTCGACCCCCGGAACGTGATGACCCCGGACTGCTCGTTGAGCACGTACACGGCGCCCACCTGAGCGTGCGCGTAGTCCGCGATCTCGCGGAGGGTGACGCCCGCGACCGCCTCGATCTGGGTATGCGCGGCAAGCTGCCCGGCGAACCGCTGCAGCGTCTCGGCCTCCTCCTTCCGCCGCTCCGCCGAGGAGAGCATGCTCTGCAGCTCAGCCTGCTGCCCCTGGAGCTCAGCGTTCTGCTGCTCCACCTCGTCCCGGGTCGCCTCGAGTTCCCGGGCCATGGCGTTGAACCCCACGGCCAGCTCGCCAAGCTCGGCGGCGCCACGCTCCGGGACCCGGGCGGACAGGTCTCCCTGGCGCAGCCGGCCCGCCGCCGTCGCCAGCCGCTGGACCGGGCGTACCACCATCCGGTGCAGGGCGATCGCGGACGCGACGAGCAAGGCCACCGCCGCGACCAGGCCGGCTACGCCGAACCACAGGGCCAGCGCGGCGTTATGCTGCGCCCCGGCGTGGCGCACGCTGCTGAGCTGCTCCTGCTGATGATCCAGCGCGACGAACTGATCTCGGATCCTCACCACCGGCTGCCTGGCCGTGTTAGAGGCCCCGGCCCGCTGGGCCGCGGCCAGGTTCGACCGGCTCAGCTTGATGATCGGCGCGGTCCAGAGCTGGACGTAGTCCGCGATGGCATTGCTGATCGACGTGACCCCGGCGTGCAGATCGGGATTTCCCCCGGTGAGCTGGTCGAGCTGCCGTACTTGCCTCGGGTACTTGGCCAGGGCGGCCTGGTAGAACGCCAGCTGGGCCGGGTGGCCGGAGATCAGGTAGATCCGCAGCCCAGAGGACAGGTTGAGCACGGATTCCTCGAGGGCGTTCGACGTCGCCAGGACATGCACCTCCTGGTTGTCCTGGGCTTCCTCCCCGCGCAGGCTCCGGAAGGCGAGGAACAGGACCACGAACTCGGCCACCACCATCATCGTGACCACGATGCTGGCCAGCACGGTCCGCTGGGTCAGGCCGCGCTTCACGCGGCGACCTTCCGGTACATGTGCGGCCCAGCGGCGGCGAGGCCGAGCAGGGCCGGCCTGAGCAGCTGCTCACACTGGCCCAGCATCAGCACGAGATCGGCCACGCCGGGCAGGACCCGCCGGCCTGGCAGCTCGAACTGCTCCGGGTCACCGAACAGCCCGGTGACCGGGACGTGGGCCCGGCGGCAGGAGTCCAGGGCGATCCCTGAGATACGTGTCAGGGAGGCCAGATCAGCCTCGCCGAGCAGGTCAGCCCCCGGTGCGGTCATCTGACCTCGTCTCAGACCAGACGGACAGAATACGACTACTCACAGCATTGTACATTCACTCCGCGTAGTCATCCAGGCTGCGGGCCGCCCGTGCGGGCGTGATGAGCCACCCCGCTGCGCGATCCTCAGGCAGAGCTGAAAGGCTTGAACCTGACCCGCGAGGAGGATTCATGACGAGCAAAGCGACGGCCGCCACGGCTGGAACCATCGAGATCGGCGGCGACCTCACGGTTAACCGGATGGGCTACGGCGCGATGCGGATCACAGGCCCCGGAATCTGGGGCGATCCGCCGGACCGAGAGCAGGCCAAGGCGGCGCTGCGCCGGGCGCTCGAACTGGATGTCAACTTCATCGACACCGCTGACTCCTACGGCCCGGAGGTCAGCGAGACCCTGATCGCCGAGACCCTGTACCCCTATCCGGACGACCTGGTCATCGCGACCAAGGGCGGCCTGGTCCGTCCCGGCCCGGGCCGCTGGGAAAGCGACGGCCGCCCCGAGCACCTCCGCGAGGCCTGCGAGGGCAGCCTGCGGCGGCTCCGGCTGGAGCAGATCCCGCTGTACCAGTTCCACTCCCCCGACGCCAAGGTTCCCCTGGCCGACTCCATCGGTGCCCTGGCCGAACTCAAGGACGAGGGCAAGATCCGGCACATCGGGGTGTCCAACTTCTCCCCCGAGCAGGTCGCGGAGGCCCAGCGGATCGTCCCCGTGGTGTCGGTGCAGAACCGCTACAACTCAAGCGACCGCTCCTCCGAGCCGGTCCTGGACCTGTGCGCGCAGGAGGCACTGGCGTTCCTGCCGTGGGCGCCGATCTCGGACACTGACCGGATCGTGGCGGTCCGCTCCGCCGCGAAGCGGCTGGGGGTCAGCGACCGGCAGATCGCGCTGGCCTGGCTGCTGGCCCACTCCCCCCAGATCCTGCCGATCCCGGGCTCCGGCTCCGCCGAGCACGTGGAGGACAACATCGCCGCCGCTGGCCTCGAGCTCACGGCGGAGGAGTACAACTCCATCACCGACTCCATCGAAGTGGGCTGACCCGCCTGTCCTGACCGCCCGGTTCCCGGTGGCGCCGCCGCAAGGCGTCACGGGCGGCCCGGGCGGTCTGCGTGGGTGGAGCGGCTGTTCTGCCGGCCTGAGGCGCCGGCTGGATTGCGCGGGCAGTCCTGCACCGGGAGCAGGCGAGCTGATTCATGAGAGCGGATGACCCGTCCCCCCGCTGGGGGGGTTAGCGGGGGGACGGGGATCATCGCGGGGCCCGGGGCTAACCGGGGCCCGGCGCCGCGGTGCAGCGCGGCAGTTCGTTCAGGGCACCGACCACTGCTGGTTGCTGCCTCCGTTGCAGGTCCAGAGGTCGAGCTGGGTGCCCTGCGTCGTATTGAAGCCTGGGTCATCCAGGCACTTACCGGAACCCGGGTTCACCAGTTCGCCGTTCACTGCCAGCCACCGCTGGTTGGCGCCGCCGTTGCAGGTCCATTCCTCGATGAGGGCACCGTTGGCCGTGCTGCCCCCGGTGATGTCCAGGCACTTGCCGTTAATCCCGACAGTACCGTTGGACTCCATCGTCCAGTTCTGCGCGGACGCATTGCTATCACAGTCCCACATCTGCACCTTCGTGCCGTCCGCCGTCGAGCCAGCGTCCACGTCAACGCACTCGGCGGCATCGTCACCCGCGATGATATGCCCAGTTGGGGTTCCCGATCCGGCCAGGGTGACAGATAAGTTGTCAAACTGGTCGGTCTGGTAACCAGATGCGCCAAAACCGATCATTCCCGAGGTGTATGTGGCGTCGGTGACGGTAGTGACGGTACTGCCGTTGACAGCCGCCGAGATGCTGCTGCCGTTGAAGGTCACGGCCAGGTGCTGCCAGGTGCCGGTGCCGGGTGCGGTCACCGTGCCGCTGGCCAGCGTGGTGAGCGTGTCGCTGGTGTTGTTGCGTATCAGGGCCCATGCGCCGGTGTTGCTCAGCTGGAGGTAGTACTCGTCGATACCGGCCGGCCCGAAGGAGTGCTGGGTGCTGGCCCGGCCGATCAGCTGGACCGACCCGGCCTGCGCCATCAGCGCGTCGGCGGACACGGTGTAGTTAGCCCAGCCCAGGTTGCCTCCGATGGTGTACGGGTCGGAGTTCCCGTCCCACTCGATGGGCTCGACCGGGGCCTGCTGCTGGACACACTGCCCGGAGCGGCCGCCCGCGCAGGGCTCCACCTCGAACGCGCCCTGCATCTGGGATAGGTAGCGGGGCTGCTGTCCCGCGGTGTCGCTGTCGAAGTTGTCGGAGTACGGCAGGGTCAGCGTGCCCTGGCCCGGGCTGGCCGCGGTGCCCTTGCCCTGCCCGCTGGTGGTGGTCAGCGTGTAGATGTAGCCCGGCTGCACGGTCAGCGAGTAGGCCCCGTTCACCGGCGTGATGGAGGACTGCTGGGCGAACTGGGGTCCCGACCCGGGGGTATTGACGTCGGTGGCCCACACGTGCACGGCCCCGGTGGACAGCCCGCCGCCCGCGGTCACGTTGACGGTCTGGGCCGCGGTGGCCGTGGTGGTCTCGATGATCGTGGAGTAGTCGGTGCCGTTCGTGGACTTGAGCGAGACGTAGCTGCCGTTCGACTCGCTGCCGCCCAGGTACCCGGAACCTGAGTTCAGGAACTGCCACCCGGGCGCGGTGAACTGGGTGACCTGGGCGGTGGCCCACAGGCTCTCGCCCACGCTGTAGGCGCCGGACCAGGGCTGGTTGGCCAGGATCAGCCCGTCGGTGCTGTAGGGCAGGTTCGGGTAGATCGCGGCGACCAGCGGCCAGTTGATGTAGGCGGTCAGGTCGGCGTCGATGTAGCCGCGGGTGACCGAGCGGATCAGCGCCGGGGCACCGGTGTTGAGGTCCTGGGAGCCGTTCTCGCTGGCCCATAGCGGCTTGCCGGTGCCGATCGCGGTGGAGTTGGCCGGGCAGGTATCCGCGCTGCCGCCGTCACCACCCGCGCATGGGTAGTGCACGCCGATAATGTTTACCGCGCTGGCGAACGTGGAGTTGGACGCGATGTCGCTGGCGATGCTCCAGTCGCTGTCCGCGCCGACGATCTGGACGCCCGAGTAGCCGTCCGCGTTCAGGGTGGACCGCAGCTGCTCATACCAGGAAATGCTGTAGCCGCGCTCGTTCCAGCCGCCCAGGTAGGTCATGGCCAGGCCGTGTGACTTGGCGCAGTTCAGCCAGCTGACCAGGTAGTTGATGGTGCCGGTGGACCAGAAGCCGCCGCTGATCCAGCCTGGGGCACCCCAGGCCAGCCCGTACAGCTTGATGCCAGGGTTCAGCGCCTTAGCCTGCTCCATCAGCCACCAGTTGTATCCAGCGCTGCAGTTGATGGAGCCGGACGTGTGCTCGATGCTCGATTCGGAGCCGTCGGTGGAGTTGGTGTCCCCGCCGATCTCCACCTTGAGGATCTGCAGGTCCGCCCCGTAGCCCGGCTTGAAGAGGTAGTCCAGGATCTGCGTCTGCTCGGCGGCCGGGTAGTCGGTGAGCAACCGCGAGTTGCCGCCCCCGCCGCCGATCGCGCCGATGCCGTCGAAGGTCCGCCCGGCGCTGGTGCCGTTGACGGTGATGGCGGTCGCGGCGGCGGCCTGGGTGAGGGGCACGGCGGCCAGGCAGAACGCCGCGCCGAACAGGGCCGCGCTGGCGAGGACCGCGGCGTTCCTTAAAACTCTGAGGTGGATAGTGCGCACGGGGCACCCTCTTTCTGACCCGCGTCCTCGCGGGTCGTCCAGGCGCGTTTCGACCAGGCGGCCTTGGTGGGATCTGATGGAAAGTGGTCGAAAGCGTTGAAAGCTGCCTTCATTGAGGCATCGCCGGCCGGGCTCGTCAAGATGCCGCCGACACCCGGTTTCGGCGCCGCCGACCGGCCCGCGAAGCGGCCTGCGTGATGGCCGGCGAGGCAGTCCGGAACACGGTGCGCCGGGAGTGAACCGGTTTAGGTACAGCAGCCGTTTCCGGTGAGGTAACCCCTGCTCTGCCTGAGGCGGGTCATACCTGTCCTGACCTCGGGCGGAGCGCCCGTTCACCAAAAAGTAACCACCCTGCTACTAAGAGTAATAGAAGAGCCTGTACGATCTGATACCGCATGATCGAGTACGAGTCGTCACTGCTGGTAGCATTTCGTTGCCCCGCCGCGCCGAGCCTGCCCAGGGGACCTGGGATCCAGGGGGCGAGCTCAGCGGCCGGAACGGGATGCCCGAGGGTCACGGAGAGTGGTTTGTCGGGGGCATATGGGGTCGTTCAGGGTGCAGGGGGAGTGACTGGCCGGGGTCTGCCGGCCGATCACAATCTGCGGGTCACGGGGGCGGAGCCGGTTACCCGGTCCAGCGTTCATCGGCTACTCGATGCGCTGCCTTTCCTCATCATGGGCGCGGTGGCCGCCGCCAGCCTGGTCATCGGCCCGCGCTCCGGGCTGCTTCAGCTGCTGGCGCTCGGGCCGGCCTTCGCCGCAGTCTCCGGCGGCCTGCGCAAGACCATCGCCGCCGGGGTGGTGGCCCTCGCCCTGAACGCGGTGCTGGCCGCTGACCAGGTCATCAGCACCTGGGGTGACTACGCCCGCGACTCGGCGACCGTCGTCGGCGTGACCGTGGCCGCCGTGATCGCCTGCACAGTGCGGCAGCGGCGTGAGCGCGAACTCGCCGAGGTCCGGGCCATCGCCGAGGTCGCCCAGCAGGTCCTGCTGGGCCCGGTGCCGCATGGGGCGCGTAATGTCCGGCTGGCGGTGCGCTACATGTCCGCCACCTCGCATGCGCGGATCGGTGGCGACCTCTACGAGGTGGTGACCGGCCCGGCCGGAACGCGGCTGATCATCGGCGACGTCCAGGGCAAGGGCCTGGTGGCGGTCAAGACCGCCGCGACGGTCCTCGGCTCGTTCCGCGAGGTAGCGCACGAGGCGGCTAGCCTGCCCGTGATCGCGGACCGGCTGGAGATCAGCCTGGCCCGCCAGCTCACCGACGAGCAGTTCGTCACCGCGATCCTCGCCGAGGTCAGTGCAGACGGATCACGCATCAAGCTGCTCAGCTGCGGCCATCCCCCGCCCTTGCTCATCGCGGGCCATGCCGGGCGGTTCGTGGAAACGGCCGCACCGAGCCTGCCGCTGGGCCTGGCCAGCCTGGGCACCGTGCCGCGTGAAGTGATCACGGTCCCGTTCGCGCCGGATGACCAGATGCTCTTCTATACCGACGGGGTCAGCGAGGCGCGGAACCGGGACGGCGAGTTCTACCCGCTGCCGGACCGCGCCATCTACGCCGAGGCGACGGACCCGGACAGTGCCCTGGAACGGCTGCAGGAGGATGTGCTGCTGCACGTCGGGCACGCGCTGGACGACGACGCGGCCATGCTGCTGCTGCGCCGCCAGGCCGCCTGACGCGGGCGGGGGTCACCGCCGGGCCGTTCACCGCCCGGCCTGATCCAGCCAGACGGACACGTGCGCGGGTTCCAGGGCGGCCGCGACCGACCCCAGCAGGTCGGCGCGCACCGCGTCCAGGTCGACCGCATCCTGGAGCCGGCCCGCGAACGCGGCC
>Ga0208076_1000006_pt1 | contig 19553 bp, 13 predicted proteins | sample NGESurshal072012_8_FD_184459 | JGI IMG/M metagenome (GOLD analysis project Ga0208076, IMG submission 184459) | Arctic peat soil microbial communities from Barrow, Alaska - NGEE Surface sample 210-3 shallow-072012 (SPAdes) | ecosystem: Environmental > Terrestrial > Soil > Wetlands > Peat ...
CCTCAGCCTCACCGCAAGCCCCAGAGGATCCAGCCATCGAGGCTCGGCCGTGCGCGGGGGGCTGATGAGCGCGGCGGCGCTGCTGGCGCAGCCGCGCTACGAGGTCTTCCCGTCCGGATCGGTCGAGCAGGCCGTGGCGGACTGGGTCCCACCCGGGATGACCGTGACCGTGACTGCCTCGCCGGCCAAGGGACTGGACGCCACGCTGGACCTGACCGAGCGGCTGGCGGCCCGGGGATACCGGGTCGTGCCGCACCTTTCCGCGCGCCTGGTGGTGGACGGCGCGCACCTGGACGTCATCGTGGCCCGGCTGCTGGCCTGCGGGGTGGATGACGTGTTCGTGCCCGCGGGCGACGCCGATCCCCCGGCCGGCCAGTTCGACAGCGCACTGTCGCTGCTCACCCGGCTTACTGAGATGGGGCGCCCGTTCGCCCGGATCGGGATCACCGGCTACCCGGAAAGCCACCCGCGGATCGACGACGACATCACTGTGCAGGCCATGTGGGATAAGCGGCACCACTCCTCCTACATCGTGAGCAACCTCTGCTTCGACCCGGCCGTGCTGCGCAAGTGGGTGGCCCGGATCCGGGCGCGCGGCGTCACGCTGCCGCTCTACGTGGGCCTGGCGGGCCCGGTGGACCGGGCGAGGCTGCTGCGCATGGCCGCCCGGGCCGGTGTGGCCGAATCCACACGCTTCCTGGCCGGGCACACCGACTGGTTTCTGCGCCTCGGCCTGCCCGGTGGCTACAGTCCGGAGCGGCTGCTGGAGCGGACCGGTGCGGCCCTGACCGCCCCCGGCGCAGGCGTAGCCGGGCTGCACCTATTCACCTTTAACCAGGTCAGGCAGACAGAAGAATGGCGGGCCGGGTTGCTGCGCAGACTGGCCGGGCCGGATCACGGCCAGTTAGCCATCTGAACGGCGCGGGCGGACCGCCAGCTGGTCACGCACCGCCGGCCCCGGTGCGTTTCCTTATGCCTACAGAACGCTGCCCACGCAGGCCTGCGGCGTCATAGGCTGTCTTGTGCAACTGTTTCGAACGACTGCAACTGATCGCGCGAGATGTCCGGCTGTGGGTGGGAGCAGACGGTGAACAGTCACACAACGGCAACGAGGTCGCCGGGGCGCCGATGGCCATCCCGCAGGCCCACCTAGTGGACTGGCCGCTGCGCTGCGGCCCAGTCCCGCCCCTGGCTGACTGCTATAGCCCGCGCCCCGAGACCGGGCTGGGCCGGATCGGCACGCTGGATCCCGGGGACACATTAATTCTCGTTCCCCCACCCGACGCCCGTCCGGCGGACGAGGCTCCAGCCCCCGGCCGTTTCCTGGACTCCGCCGCCGCGCTCAGCGGGGCAGCCCAGCTGGCCGCCTCCGGCGGCCCTGCTTCCCTGGCTGCCGCGGCCGGACCTGCTCACCTCGCCGCCTCCGGCGGCCCGGCAGGCCTGGCGACCTTCGGCGTCCCGGCACAGTTGACGGCCTCCGGCGCCCCGGCACACCCGGCCGCCTCCCGAAGCGCGGCCCGGCAGTCCACCTCCCGCGACCCCGATCACCTGGCCGCCTCGGGCGGCACGGGCAAAACGCAGCTGGCCGCGGCCCTGGCGCATCAGCTCTGGGATACCCGTGCGGTGGACCTGCTCGTCTGGGTCAAGGCCAGCAGCAGGAACGCGATCCTGAGCGGATACGCGCTGACCCTGGCGGAACTGGGCGCCGCCGATGCGGGCGACGACCTGCTGACCGGGGCGCAGCGCTTCCTGGCCTGGCTGTCCAGCACGCAGCGGCGCTGGCTGGTGGTCCTCGATGACCTGGCGGATCCAGCCGACCTGGATGACCTGTGGCCGGCCGGAGCCAGCGGCCGGGTCGTGGTCACGGCCCGCCAGGACGGCAACCTGGCCGCGCCGCACCGCAGGATCGCGCCGGTTCCCGCGTTCAGCACCCGCGAAGCACTGGCGTACCTGACCGCGCGGCTCGCCACCGACCCCGGCCAGCGGACCGAGGCCCTGGACCTGGCGGCCGACCTGGACTGCCACCCGCTCGCGCTGGCCCACGCCACAGCCACGCTGATCTGCACCGGGGCCAGCTGCCGCGACTACCGGGGCTGGTACCACGAGCGGAAGCAGCGGATGAGCAACGTCAGCCGGCGGCCCGGCAGCGCCTGGGACGACCCGGGATCCGCCCGCACCGAGCTCGACGGGCCGGGGCTGGACTATGCCGCCCTCGGCCACGCCAGCGTGACCTGGTCGCTGGCCATGGACCTGGCCGACCAGATCCCGCCCGCCGGCTTCGCCCGGCCGGCCCTGGTGCTGGCCGCCCTGCTCGACCCGGCCGGCATCCCGGGCGTCTTCTTCACCACCCCGGCCGCCTGCGGTTACCTGACCGGCCAACCGGCCATGCCGGCCGAGCCGGCCCAGGCCCGCGACGCGGTGCACGCGCTAGCCCGGGCCGGGCTGGTCACGATCAACCCGGCCAGCACCACGCGGACGGTGCAGGTGCACCCGGCAATCCAGGCCATGACCCGCGGCATCATCCCGCCTGCGGAGTTGGAGCGGGCCGTCCGGGCCACCGCGGACGCGCTGCTGCAGTCCTGGCCCGGGGACCCGGTTCCGCCCCGGCTGGCGCAGGCCCTGCGGGACGCCACCATCAGCCTGCGCGAGCACAGCGGCGATCTGCTCTGGACCCCGGAGACCCACCCGGTCCTCATGCAGGCGGGCCGCAGCCTGGACAGCGACGAGATCAGCGGCCCGGGGCTCGCCTACTGGCAGGACATGCTGGAGACCAGCACCCGGACGCTCGGCCCGGACCACAGCCAGGCATTCCGCTGCCGCGACGGCCTGGCCTCGGCCTACGAGGCGGCGGGCCGGCTCGACGACGCCATCAGCGTGTACGAACGAACGCTCACGGAGCGGCAGCGGGTCCTGGGCAAGGACCATCCAGACACGCTGGCCTCCTGCGGCCACCTGGCGAGGGCCTACGCCGCCGGGGGGCGGCACGCCGAGGCCCTGCCGACGTACGAACGGGTGGTCGCAGACCGCGAATGGGTGCTGGGCGCGAGGCACCCGGACACGCTGGCCGCGCGCGGTGAGCTGGCCGGCGCCTACCTGGCCGCGGGCCAGCCAGAGCATGCCCTCCCGGTATACCAGCAGACCCTGGCGGACCTGGAGCAAGGGCTGGGGCCGGTGCATCCGGAGACGCTCGCCGCCCGGGCCGGGCTGGCCCAGGCCTACCAGACGGTGGGCCAGCTCAGGCAGGCCGTGCCAGTGTACGAGCGGATCCTGGTCGAGCGGGAGCAGGCCCAGGGCCCGGACCATCAGGACAGCATGGCCGCCCGCGCCGACCTGGCCTACGCCTACCGGATCGCCGGGCGGATGAAGCAGGCCCTGCCGCAGTACGAGCGGGTGGTCAGCGACCGGGAACGGATCCTGGGCAGCTACCACCCGGACACCATGACCGCGCGCGGAAACCTGGCCAACGCCTATCTCGCGGCCCGGCGGGTCAAGGACGCCATCCCGGTGTACGAGCGGACACTGGCCGACCGGGAGCTGGCCCAGGGGCCCGACGACATGGACACCATGACGGCCCGCGGAAACCTGGCCAACGCCTATCACTCGGCCGGGCGGCTCAAGGACGCGCTGCCACTCTACGAGCAGACCCTGGTCGCCTGCGAGCGCGTGCTCGGCCCGACCCACCAGTCCACCCTCACCTCACGGGCGAACCTGGCGTCCGCCTATCACGCGGCGCTGCGGCTGTCCGAGGCGATCGAGGTGTTCGAGCGCACCCTGGCCGACTGCGAGCAGGCCCTCGGCCTGGATCATCCGCTGACCCGGGCGGTGCGGGAAAACCTCGAGGCCGCGCAGCGGACCTGAACCCCTGACCGGCCGGTCCCGCGGACTGCCAGCCGGAGGGTCAGCCCCGGTCCTTGAGCGCCGCCACCAGGGCCGGGATCACCTCAGCCAGGTCGCCGATCACCGCGTAATCGGCCCGGGACAGGATCGGCGCCGAGGGGTCGGTGTTGACCACGACGATGTTCCTGGCGCTGCCGCAGCCTGCCATGTGCTGGATCGCCCCGCTGATCCCGCAGGCAAGGTAGAGCTCGGGGGTGATCTTGGTGCCGGTCTGGCCCACCTGCTGGGTGTGCGGCCGCCAGCCCTGGCTGGTGACCACGCGGGACACCCCGACCACCCCGCCGAGCAAGCTGGCCAGTTCCTCCAGCGGGGCAAAGCCGTCCGGCCCGCCGACGCCGCGGCCCCCGCCGACCACCACCCGGGCGGTGGCCAGCGATACCCCGCCCTCGCGCCCGGCCGACACGGTCGCCCGGACCCGCAGGTCCGCGGGGTCCAGGTCGGGCTCGTGGACACGGACGGGCGGGTCGGCCGGATCGCCGGCCTCGGCCGCGTCGACCGGCACCGCGTCGACCGGCACCGCGTCGACCGGCACCGCGTCGACCGGCACCGCCTCGACCGGCATGGGCGGCACGGCATCGGTGGCCACGGTGAGCAGGGCGGGCATCCCCTCCAGGGTGGCGTCCTCGATGAGCAGCCCGGCCCAGCGCTGGCGGGACACCGCCAGCGTGCCGTCCGCGGCCGGGCTGGCCGCGATGCAGTTCGCGGCCATCGGCTGGCCGGTCAGCGCACCAAGATGGGCGAGCACCTCGCTGCCGCAGTCCGTGCCCGCCGCCACCACCGCGGCGGCCAGGGTCACGCCGAGCAGGCCCTCGAGGGTCCGCGCCCAGGCCTGCGGGACGTATCCGTCCAGGGTGGCCGGCTCGATGACATAGGCCTCGGTCACCCCGTAGCGGCCGAGAAGACCGGCCGGCACCCGGTCAGCCAGCCCGAACGCGACGGCGGCGAGGACCGGGTGGGTCCCGCCCGGCTCTCCCGGGGCGCCGCCGGTGAGCAGCGACCGGGCGAAGGTCAGGGCGCGCAGCGACGCATCCGTCACACCGGTGTCGTCCAGTTCGACCAGGCAGAGGACGTTCACGTCAGCACGCTCATTTCAGGACCCCCAGCTCGTCCAGCAACCGGACCAGGGCGGGGACTGCGTCCGTCCCGGTGCCCAGCACGGTTGCCTGCTGCCGGGGCTGGTCCGGCACCCGCAGCCCGCGCGTGCGCAGCCCTTCGGGCTGCCACTGCGGCTGGTGCTGCTCGACGGCGGCCCGCTTGGCCCGCAGCCGCCCCGGCAGGGACGGGTACCGGGGCAGGTTGATGCCTTCCTTAACGGTGATCACCGCGGGCAGCCCGAACTCGAACGTCTCCTCGTGGCCCCGGTACTCCCGGCTGGCCGACACCGCGTCCCCGGTGACCTCCAGGTGCTTGATACCGGTGGCGCACGGCCAGCCGAGACCGTGCGCGACCCGGATGCCCACCTGGTAGTCCCCGGTGTCGGCCGCCTCATTGCCGAGCAGTAGCAGGTCGTACGCCGGGCCCTCGGCGGAGCGGCGGCGCGCCTGCGCCACGATCGCGGCAGCAGTGCCGGCCGGGCCCCACGCATGGCCGCCGTCCTCCAGCAGGACCGCCCGGTGGGCGCCGAGCGCAAGGGCGTCACGCAGCTGGTCGACGGCCCCGGGCGGCCCCAGGGTCAGCACCGACACGGTGCCGCCCAGCCGCTCGGTGATCTGGACGGCCTCCTCTACCGCGCATTCCTCGTGCGGGCTGATCGCGAACCCGGACATCCGGGTGTCCACGTCCTGCCCGTCCGGGGTGACCACGATGCGGCCACCGACCTGGGGAACCCGCTTCACGCAGACGGCGATCTCCACGGCCGGTCAGCTCCGGACCCGCGCGTTGTCCGGGTCGAACAAAGGGGTCGCTCCGGCCACCGCCACGGTGACCGGGTAGGCGTCGCCAAAGCACTCGACCTGGAGGCGGGTGCCCACGCTGGCCTGGGCCGGGGGCAGGTAGGCCAGCAGCAGGTGCCGCCCGGCCGACGGGCCGGACCCGGCGCTGGTCACGTACGACGGCCGGCCCTTCGCGTCCACCAGCCGCTCACCGGCGGCCGACAGGATGGGCTCGCCACCCAGCATGTAGCGGGCTGGCCCGCTGGGCGCAGTGTGGTCGTCCACGGTGAGCGTGCACAGCACCGCGGCGGGCGGCTCAGCCCGCTGGGCCAGGTAGGCCTCCTTGCCGATGAACGGCTGGGCCTTCACCTTGGGGCGGGTCATCCCCGCCTCGACCAGGGTGTAGTCCGCGGTCAGCTCGTTGCCGAAGGCTCGGTAGCCCTTTTCCAGCCGGCCGGTGGTGCCGTACACACCGATGCCGACCGGCACCAGCCCGTGCGGGGTACCCGCCGCCCAGAGCGCGTCCCACAGCTTGCCGCCCTGCTCGATGGGCACGTGCAGTTCCCAGCCGAGCTCGCCCACGTAAGAGATCCGTGAGGCCAGCACGGACAACCCGGCGATCTCCACCTCCCGGCAGGTGGCGAAGGGGAACCCGGCGTGGCTCAGGTCGTCGCGGGTGACGGACTGCAGTACGTCGCGCGCCCGCGGCCCCCACAGCCCGATCGTGGCCTGGGCGGAGGTCTGGTCGGCGAGCGCGGCCGTGCCGTCCGCGGGCAGGTGGTCGGCGAACCACGCCAGGTCGGCCATACCGGTCGCGCCGCCCGTCACCACCCGGAACCGCTCCCGGCCGAGCCGCATGACGGTCAGGTCGGCCTTGAACCCGCCCCGCTCGTCCAGCAGCGACGTGTACACGACCCGGCCGGGGGCCACGTCGAGCTGCGCGACGGCCAGCGACTGCACCACGTCCAGTGCGGACGGCCCGGTAACGTCGAAGATGGCGAAAGCGGACAGGTCGACGAGCCCGCACGCGTCCCGCATGGCGAGGTGCTCGGCATTGATGACCGGCGACCACCAGCGGGCGTCCCACTCGGCGTCCCGGGGCATCAGCCGTCCGGCATATCTTTCCTGCAGTGGCTCGTTGGACGCGTACCAGTACGGGCGTTCCCAGCCGGCCGTCTCGAAGAAGACCGCGCCCAGCTCCCGTTCCCGGTCGTAGACCGGGCTGACCCGCACCGGCCGGCCGGACTCCCATTGCTCAGCCGGGTGCACGATCCCGTACATCTTGTTGAAGCCCTCCCGGGCCCGCGCCTGGACGTGGGCCACGGTGCGCTGGCTCGGGTAGAACCGGGCGACGTTGGCCTCGTCCACGTCGACGGTCGGGACCTGCCCGCTCATCCACTCGGCCACGGCGCGGCCGACTCCCGGGCCCTCCTTGATCCAGCTGGCCGCGGCCGACCACAGCCCGTCCACCTCCGGTGCCGGGCCGAGCAGCGGGTGGCCGTCCGGGGTCATCGAGATCAGGCCGTTGATCGCGTACCGGATACCGGCCTTCTCGTCGCCCAGCAGTTCCGGCATGAGCTCGAGCGCCTCGGCCAGCTGCGGGTCGAAGTCGTCCGCGGTGAACGGCAGCTCGGTCGGGGACAACGCGGATTCCTCGATGGAGGGGATGTCGTCCGGAGGGACGATGATCGGCCGGTGGGCGTAGGAGCCCACCTCCATATCGCCGCCGTGCTGCCGCTCGTACATGTTCGTGTCCACGTCGCGCACGATCGGGTAGGTGATTTCTCCCTGCGTGCCGGCGAACAGCGCGATGGGGCCGACGCTGATCATCTGGTGCACGGCCGGGGTGAGCGGGAGCCGGGCCCCGGCCAGCCGGGCGATGCGCGGGCTCCACACCCCGCAGCAGATCACGCAGATGCTGGTCTCGATCTCCCCGGCAGTGGTCCGCACCGAAGTGATCTTCGGCCGCCCGTTCCGGCCGCGCCCGCTGGTGTCGATGCCACGCACCTCGGCGCCCGCCACGACCTGGAGCGCACCAGAGCGCTGCGCCTCCTCCCGCATCAGCGTGCCAGCCCGCAGCGAGTCGACGACCCCCACGGTGGGGAAGTACGCCCCGCCGAGGATCACCGGCTCGTCCAGGTACGGCACCAGCTTCGCAACCTCGGCGGATGAGATCACCTCAGCCGGGATGCCCCAGGCCTTGGCGGCGGTGCAGCGCCGCCGCAGCTCATCCATCCGGACCTGGGTCCGGGCCACCTCGATGCCGCCGCTCTGGGTGAACACCCCGAGCTCCTGGTACTGCTCGGTGCTGTCCCGGGTCAGCTCCATCATCATCTTCGAGTACTCGATGGGGAAGATGAAGTTGGAGGCGTGCCCGGTCGAGCCGCCCGGGTTCGGCATCGGGCCCTTGTCCACCAGGACCAGGTCCCGCCAGCCGAGCCGGGCCAGATGGCAGGCCAGGCTGTTGCCGACGATCCCGGCGCCCACGATCACCGCACTCGCCCGGCCCGGTGTGTCATTCATGCCGCTGATTCCTGCCTATCCGTGTCGCGTCCCGCCCCCGATGACCGCGAGGTTGCCACGGCCCCGCCACCGGCAACTCTGGCGGCGGGGCCGGGCGCTCCACTCATGCCGCGCCGTGCAACAGCGCCATGCTTATTCGACTGGGATCTCCTTGTTGATCAGTCTCAGGTCGATGCCCTGCCTAGTGCGCACGATCCGGGCGATCACGTAGATCACGATGGCCAGCACGTACATGGCGCCCATGTAAATGAGTGAGTCATGACTGTTCACGAAGTAGTTGTCGTTACTGAGCCACTCGTAGAGGTTGAAGACGAGCAGGCCGATCGTGATGACCCCGGCCACCGGGACGACCGGCACGCCGAGCAGCTTGATCCGGCTGGCCGGCGAGGCGCGCCACAGATCGGGCTTGATGAAGGGCAGGAGCACGACGGCGATGGCGCTGCCCAGGTAGGTGACCGCGATGACCAGGGTGGCGTCCAGCGTGTAGGACCGGAACGTGGTCGAGTAAGCGTAGACCGCGGCCAGCCCGGCCGCCGGGAGCAGCATCAGGATCAGCGACCACACCGGGACCTTGCGCCGCTCGGAGACCTCAGCGGCCCGGTCCGGGAGCACCCGGTCGAACGCGGCGGCGAAGATGACCCGGGTCGAGGACAGGAACAGGGTGCCGACCCAGGCGAAGAACCACAGGCTCAGCAGGAGGATCAGCACGACCTGGAACGCCGTGTTGTGCACCAGCCAGCCCGCGAACATGAACGGGTACGGCCAGATGCCGAAGGTAGGTGTTGCCGCGAAGTCGAGCGAGTTGAGGTTCTGGTAGAAGCCCCAGCCGATGGTCTTGGCCACCAGCAGGAAGAAGATGACCGTCAAGATGACAGTGATCCACAGGCCGGCGAACATGCCGCTGAACACCCGGCGGAAGTCACTCGCCCCGCGGATCTCCCCATAGAGGGTGGTCCCCCAGTTCGGCCACAGGAGGAAGAACATAAAGGCCGGCACGAGCAGCATCGTCGGCCCGAGCGGGCCGAAGCCGAACGGCGACGTGGTGTACCCGGCCTTGTGCGCCGCGACGTTGGTCTGCTGGTACGCGTGGTGCACGCCGAACAGCTTCTGGCCCTCGAGGTTGAACGAGCTCACGAAGCTGGCGTGCGAGTTGACCAGGAGCAGCACCACAACGACGGCGAAGCCGACCATGCCGCCAAGGAAGAACCACCTCTGGATCTTCGCGTAGCCAGCCATCCCGAGCGAGACCAGCACGCCGGCCAGGGCGATCGTGATGAGCGTGACGATGAAGATCCCGTTCTTGGTGCCGAACCAGACGGCACCGCCCGCGGGCCAGGTCCATTTCAGCGTGGCCCACAGGGGCTCGAATAGCTGGACCGAGAGGATGTTGCCGTAGATAGGCGCCCAGAGCCAGAGAATGAACCACCAGCCGGTGGCGGCCAGGACAAAGCCGATGCCACTGCCCAGGATCCGGCTCTGCCAGACGTAGTCACCTCCCGCTCGCGGGATGGTGACCACCAGGCCCGCGTAAGCGATGACAAGGAACGAGACCCAGATACCTGAAATCAGGGTCGCGGTGATGAACTGTCCCTTGGGGAAGGCGGGCCCGGCGAAGGTGAACTCATAGAGTCCCAGCGTGACGAAGTTGGTCGCCAGGCAGGCATAGATGATCGAGTCCCGGACGGACCAGCCACGGACCAGCCCGGTGGCTTTGCGTAGGAACAGAGTCGGTGTCTCGCCGCCAATTGCGCCAGTTGCCATGCTGATCTCCCGATTGGGGGCCTTTGGGGGGTAGCGGGGCCAGCCTATTGCTCAGGCACTGACAAGCCGGCCGGTTTCAGCCGTTTACCAGAAGGTATTTAGTGACCTTCCCCTTCTTGGGATTCAGTTCGAGTACAGCGCCCTGCAGGACACCGTCTCCGTAAACACTGCCGGGATTAATCGCCAGCGTCCGGCCCATGCGCTTGATGCCACGGCTCTCGTGGATGTGCCCATGCACCGACAGCATTGGCTGGTAGTTGTTAATCGCGTCGCGCACGGCGGTCGATCCCACCGCCTTCATGACCGCCCCGCCATGGGTCGGCCGGAGCGTCTCATCCAGCGCCGGGGCCTCATCCAGTCCCGTCCCGTAGGGCGGAGCGTGGAAATTGAAGATCGCCCGTTCCAGGTCAGGAATCTGGCTGACTACCGCATCTATCTTTTCCTTGAGCTGGTCCTCGGGAGCCTCGCGGAATGTGTTCCACGGGGTCGGGTTGGTCCAGCCCATCGACACCAGGTGGAAGCCGTCGAGATCGAGGGACTTGGCCTCGCCGAAGGTGACGCTCGGCGAGGCCTCGATGATGTCGTCGATCTCCCAGATGTCGTCGTTGCCCCCGTTGAGGATGCACGGGATGTCACCGCCGCCGAGCTTCCCGTCGGCCATGTCCAGCCACCGGTCCAGCGAGCGGGTCATCTCAACGCTGAACCGCCGGTCCACCGCGCCCTCTTCGTCGCTCAGGGCCTGCAGCTCATCGGGGCTGACCAGGGCGGGGTAGTGCCCGGCGTTGCGGATCTTCTTCTGTACCTCTTCGAGCTCGGCCCTGGTCTCCATCCGGATGGCCTCGCCGCGGACCACGGCCTGCCAGTAGCCGTTGTGCGCCACGACCGGCACCATGACCTTGCCGGTGACATCCCCGCCCAGCACGACCAGGTCGGCCTTATAGAACGCCGCCGCGTTCAGGAACTTCCGCCAGCAGACCTCCGAGCCGTGGATGTCAGTGGCGAAGAAGACCCTCATGTGAACACCACGCCTTCCTGGTCCACGCGTGCAAGGTTCACGGCGCGGTGCGCAACGCCCGTGCGTCCTGTGCAACGTCTAGCACCCTGCCGAAACCGGCGTCAAGCACGACTAAGCGAATTTAGGCGGCATCCCCGGAAAGCCTGCTGCTAGTGGGCGACTTCCTCGGGAAGCTCATACCAGCGGACCCGGTCGCCGACGTTCGCCCGGAGCTTCCACTTGACCCCTTTCGGGGTCGTCTGCGCGATGTCCAGCAACTGCCGCGCCTGGGCGAGCGGGTCGTGCCGTGGCGCGGACGGGAGCAGCCCGGGCTTCTCGGCCAGCAGGGCGGGCAGCTTGGCCAGGTTCTTGGTGACCGTCCGCCACCAGCCCCAGTCGGCGCCCAGTACCTTGCCGAAGCGGCCGGTGTCGATCATCGGCGGGGCGCCCTCACCTATCGGGAGCCCGGCCAGCAGGTGCATGATGTCCCGCGCGTCCTTCTCGTTGAGCTCAACGATCTGCAGCTTGGACAGCAGCACGTCCACGGAGTCGACGGTAAGCGGCAGCCGGCCGAACGAGGGGCGGAAGTCCAGCGTGTGGCACATGGTCAGCCGGTCCACCATCACGTCGATGGGCCGGCCGGACGGGGCGTTGAAGTACATCTGCCGGTCACCGTTGAGGTTGTTGAACCGGCGGTCGGGCACGCAGCCATGATCGGCGAGCCAGGCCGCGACGTCCTTGCGGCCTTTGGCCAGGCAGGCGAAGTCGATGTCCTGGTCCCGGCGCAGCCGGGGCGGGAAATCGGGGCAGAGCTCCCGGACGGCCAGGCCGCCCAGGAGCTTCAGGCCCAGCCGGGCCTCCGCGGCGGCCCGGGCCAGTCCCAGGGCCTCTGGAAGCGGATCGTGCACGGATCCGACGGTGGGCTCGTCATCAGGGTCGGCCATGCCCGGGCCTGCTCTCGTCCCTCGGGGGCCTCCGCCCGGGGAAACGGGCTGCCCGGCGCTATTTCGGCGGAACTCGACAGTGAGTATGCCATGAGCCGCCTGTGACGGCAGTTGACGCAGAACGGGCAAATTGGCCATTCTGGTTGCGTGAGCGAGGGCCTCGTTGCGGCGGGCGCAACCTACCAGTCAGCCGAGCGCGTGCTGACTCTGCTCGCCAGCGTCGACGACGGCAGGCCGGAACTCAGTGTGACGGAGATCGCCGAGGCGCTGGGCGTGCACAAGTCCACCGCGTCACGGCTGGCCGCCACCCTGGAACGGACCGGCTTCCTGGCCCGGTCGGGCCGGCGGTACCGGCTGGGGGTCGAGATTATCCGGCTCGGCACCGTGGCCCTGCGCAGCGCCGACATCGTGGCCACCATGCAGCCCGCCATGGAGAAGCTCTCCCAGCTGACCGGCGAGACCATCAACCTCGCGGTGCCCGCCGGCCCGGACGTGCTGAACGTGGCCGAGGTGCCAAGCACCTACATCCTGAGCAGCTCCGGCGGCTGGGTCGGCCGTCGCACCCGGCCGCATGCGGTGGCCAACGGCAAGGTGCTGCTCGCGTTCGCCGCCCTTCCCGCCCCGGCCCGGCTGGAGCGGTACACCGAGCACACCATCACCAGCCGCGCAGCGCTGGCTGAGGAACTGGCCCGGATCCGCCGGGACGGCTTCGCTACCGCGGTCGCGGAGCTGGAGGATGGCCTGGTCGCGGTGGCCGCCCCGGTGTTCGGCCCGGGCGGCGGCTGCGTGGCGGCGGTGTCGATCTCAGGGCCGGCCTACCGGATGCCGCCGGACGAGCTGCACGAGCTGGGACGGCTCTGCGCGGACTCCTGAGCCCGAGCCAGCGGGCGCGGCGCCGGGCAGCGGGGAACGAGCAAGGACAGGAGGCTCCGTGACAAGCGATGGGGAGGCGGGCGCAGCCCCGGGGGCGCAGCACACTATGGACGAGTACCTGCTCTGCATCGGCGGCCAGTGGCGCGCCGGGCACACCACCCCGGACGCGGCGGTCAGCCCGGCGACCGGGGAGACGTTCGCCTCGGTCGCGGTGGCCGGTCCCGCGGACGTCGACGATGCCGTCCGGGCGGCGGCCCGGGCCTGGCCGGACTGGGCGGCCCGCTCGCCGTTCGAGCGGGCGGCCTGGTGCGAGCGCGTGGCCGTGGCCATCCTCGGGCGGCGCGATGACCTGGCCCGGGTGCTCACCCTGGACCAGGGCAAGCCGCTGCTGGCGGAGGCCTACGACGAGGTCGACGAGCTGGCCGAATACTTCCGGATGGCGGCCGCGGACGTGCGGCGGCTGGACGGGGCGTTCCCCCCGTCCACGTCGGCCGGGCGCCGGGTGATCACCGCCCGGGTGCCGCTCGGCGTGGTCGCCGTGATCAGCCCCTGGAACTGGCCGTACACGATGGGCGCGGAGCTCTTCGCCCCCGCGCTGGCGGCCGGCAACGCTGTGGTCTGGGTGCCCGCCCCGAGCACCAGCGCCTGCTGCGCGGCGCTGGCCGCGATCATCGCGGCGGAAGGCACGCCGCCCGGCGTGTTCAGCTTCCTGCCTGGTCCCGGGCCGGTGGCCGGGGACGCGCTGGCCGGGCACCCGGCGGTGGCGGCCGTGGGTTTCATCGGGTCGGTGGCCACCGGCGGCCTGGTCGCGGCCCGCGCGGCCGGCAAGACACAGCTGCTCGAGCTGGGCGGCAACGGCCCGATGGTGATCCTGGAGGACGCGGATCTGGACCTGGCCGTGGACGCCGCGCTGGAGGCCGCGTACCTGTGCGCGGGCCAGAGCTGCACCGCGGGCGAGCGGTTCCTCGTGCACGCCGCAGTCCGCGCCGAGTTCACCGAGCGGGTAGTCGCGGCGACCGCGGACCGGGTCCGGCTGGGCGACCCGTTCGACCCGGAGACCACGATGGGCCCGCTGAACAACGAGGCCACCGCGGCCAAGTTCGACCGGCACGTCACCGACGCGGTGAGCCGCGGGGCCAAGCTGCGGCACGGCGGGCGGCGCGCCCCGGGCTTCCCCACCTCGCTCTACGCGGAGCCGACGGTGCTGGACGGGGTGACGGCCGACATGCTGATCGCCACCGAAGAGACGTTCGGCCCCGTGGTGCCCATCGTCGCGGTGACGTCCGCCGCGCAGGCGCTGGAGCTGACCAACTCCTCGCCGTTCGGGCTGACCGCGGCGGTCTTCACCACTGACCTGGAGCGCGGGCTGGCCTTCGCGGAGCAGGCCCGGGCCGGCTGGGTCAACGTCAACGCCTCCACCAACCTGTGGGAGTCGCATCTGCCGTTCGGCGGGCGGTCCGGCTCGGTGAGCGGGCGGGGCCGGGTCGGCGGCCGGTTCGCGATGGAGACCTTCACCGAGCCCAAGACGGTCCTCTACCCGGGGCCCCGGCTCAGCGGTTAGCTTCCGCCCTGGCGCCGCCGCTGGGCTCCCTGCCACCCGGGTCAGCGTTGCGGGTTTCACCTGCCCCGCGCCCGCGCTCGACCTGGCCGTCCGGACGCAGGCCGAGCACCGTGAGCAGGACCATCAGCGCGCCGCCGCAGCAGATCGCCGAGTCGGCCACGTTGAACACCGGCCAGTGCGGCAGCTGGATGAAGTCGACCACCCAGCCGCGCAGCGGCCCGGGACCCCGGGCGATCCGGTCGGTCAGGTTGCCCAGCGCGCCGCCGAGCAGCAGGCCGAGCGCGATCGCCCAGCGGCGGCTGGCCAGGGTGCGGGCCATCCGCAGGATGGCGATGATCACCGCCGCCGCGATCAGCGTGAAGACCACCGTGTACCCGTCCGCGCCAAGCGAGAAGGCCGCCCCAGGATTGCGGATGTAGTCCAGCCGCACTAGCGAGCCGATCACCAGGACCGGCGCGTTCTCGCTGAGCGTCGCGACCACGATCACCTTGCTGATCACATCGGCTGCCCACACCAGCGCCGCCACCGTGACCAGGACGCCGACCCGCCGCCGGGCCAGCCCGCCAGCCTCATCCACGATTGCCGTCACGCGGTCTCCATTTCGCCGGCCCCACGGTATCTCACCCGCCGGCGCCCCGGGGATGGGCTTACGCCGCTCTGCCGCGATGCGGCGGCGGATGATCAGGCTGGTTGCGGCCTACCGCCAGCCGGAGCGCGCCGCGCTCTGCTGCCAGGCGAAAGCCAGCGGGGTCAGGGCGGTGAGGTCGATGGCCGGCTCCACGGTGGAGTAGGACTGCACGTTGTCGGCGAACACCGCCTTCTGCCCGTTGTACGCCGCATACGGGACGTCACCCGGGGCGTTCGCCGCGCAGAGCCGCATGCCCGGCACGGTGCCGGTGGCCGCGAACGAGTTCGGCCCCTCGACCGTCGCCCCGGCCAGCACCGGCGGCTGCCCGTCGAGCGACCCGGCCAGGTTCGCGACCTGGTGCTGCATGCAGTCCGGGTACACGGTGCCGTCCCCGACGATGAGCGAGACGCCCCAGGCGTTGCTGCCCAGGATGTCGTCGAGCCAGCGCTGCGCCCAGGACGCGTAGACGGGGCGGCCGGCCAGGGCGTCGTACTCATCCGCCATCACGGTCAGCCCGGCGCCGTGCGTGGTGGTGTCCCACTGGTCCCAGGCGAACCCGAAACCGAACGGGTCCCGGGCGGCAGTACCGATCCCCTTCTCGATCTGCCCGCGCAGGTTGCCGGCCAGCTGGGCCCGGGTGATGGCCAGGCCGGGCACCGGCTGGCGGGCCAGGGCCAGGGCCAGCTCGTAGTCGGCCAGCGCGCTCACGTCGTACAGGTTCAGCGTGTCGTCCAGGGCCTGCTTACCGTGCACCCATGCGCTGGCCCAGCCGGCCGCGTCCCGCAGGTAGGTCACGGACGACCGGACCGGAAGGCCGTCCGGCAGGGCGGCCGGGCGACCCGCCTCCTGGAGGGCGCGGGCCAGTTCGGCCGCGCCGAGCATCATGTCGTCCCGCCAGCTGGTCTCCGGGTAGAAGTCCCACGGCAGCGCGGTGAGCAACTGGCCTTTCCAGTGCGTGCCCGCCTGCGCGTACACGGTCTCGGCCTCGCGCAGGCAGGTGCCCGCGTAGGCCGGGTCGGAGGGCCGGAACACCTGGTAGCAGAGGGCGAAGTCGGCGGCCAGCCGGCCGGCCAGGTTCGGGCTGATCGGCGCGCCGGGCTTCCCGGCCCGGAACACCGGGGGATGCCGGATGTAGATGTAGTGCGGGTTGGTGCCCTGGTAGTGATCGTCGGCCTGGGGCAGCCGCCAGATGTCGTGGTCAGCGAGGTAGTAACTGTTCGCCTCGCCGGTGCCGACCTCGTAGTACAGGCTCCTGGTCCGCTGGTTCCACATCCGCTGCAGGAAGTCCAGCCCGAACCGGGCCTCACCGGTGAAGTCTGTCCCGGGCGATGCCGGGCCGGCCCCGGAACCCAGCTGCCCCGGGAACGACGCGATGCCCTGCAGCAGGACGGCCTCGGTGTAGCTGGTCGTCTCCACGAAATGCAGGTAATCCCCGGCGTCGAACCAGCCGCCGGAGGCGTTGATCCGCACCCCCGTCGCGTGCTTGGCCAGGCTGCCCTTGAAATTGCCGTTCCCGTCGACCGGCGGGCTGCGGTACGTCATCGCGCTCAGGTCGCTGAGGTGGCCAGGCGCGCTGCGCAGCGCGGTGTGGATGAAGTCCGGGCCGTCCCGTTCGTTTTCGTAGAAGTAGAGCGCGTTGGCCAGCGGCCGTGCGTAGAGCTGCGCGGCCGGGCCGATCGTGAACCAGGGCGAAGCCGCCGACGCGTCGCCCAGGATCCCGATCCGGTACCGGCCGGCGGCGCGGAGCCCGGTGAACCGGGCGGCCCACACCCAGCCGTAACGCTTACTCCACGCGCCGAGGTCCTGGCGGGCCAGCCCCGTCGCGGCCACCGTGCAGGAGCCGGCCCGCACCACGACCCAGCGCAGTCCACCACCGGGCAGATCAGCCGAGGGCCTGGCCTTGGTCATGATCTCGGCCAGCTTGGCCGCGCCGGACGGGTAGCCGACCTGGTCCACCCGGATCACGGCGGCCGGCGCCCCGGCCGCGGTCCGGTGTGACCCGGTGCTGAGCACCGCCCCCGAGGACGGCTCGGCGCAGATCCTGGCGACCTGCGAGCCTGCGGGCGGTGCGGCCCGCAGAGCGGCCTGCACCGCAGCCCGCACGGGGGCGCGCACCGACCCGCCGGCCGCCCCGGCCGCCCCGCAGAACGCTGCCGCCGCGAGGCTGGCCGCGGTCAGGCCCGCCGCCGCGCGCCCCACACCTCTCGCGCGCCCCACGCCGCCCGCGCGCCCCACGCCGCCCGCGCGCCCGAACACACCGCGCCCGAACACACCGCGCCCGGCCACGCTGAGCCCGCGGCCGGACCTGACCATGCCGCGCCGCCGCCCAGGATCCACCGGCCCAGGCTAGGCTGCGGCGGCCTCGCTCACAATGGGCCAGTTAAGGTTGTTTCCGGTAGCCAGGGTGTTACGCCCGGGCGATGACCTGGAACGTGGCCAGGGTGGGATCGGCGGCATAGGCGATCCGGCCGCCGTCGGCCCGCGCCGCGCGCAGCGCGTCGAGGGCCGCCGCGGTGATCACCTCACCCGGGGCCAGCACCGGGACGCCTGGGGGGTAGGGCGCCACCAGTTCACCGCTGATCCGGCCCACGGCCTCGGCGGCGGAGCGGGTTTCGTTGCGGCAAAAGAAGGCTTGCCGCGGCGGCATCGCCACGTCGGGAATGACCGTCCACGACGCGGCCGGCACCGGCCGCCGGGGCGGCCCGCGATGCGCCTCCACGATGGCCGCGAGAGTGTCGGTGAAGCGGGCCGCGGCCGCCTGGTCGTCGGCCAGGGTGACGATCGGGATGATCGTGTCCCGGTCGGCCATCTCCACCGGCATGCCCGCCGCGATGAGGTCCGCCTCCACCTGGTTGCCGTGCGCCCCGGTCCCGGCCAGCAGGATGACCAGCTTGGCCGGCTCGACACCCGGGCCGTCCAGCACGTCCAGGCCGGGCACCTGGCGCAGCCGGTCCCTGGCCGCCGCCACCGTGCGCAGCAGCCGGCCGCAGAGTTCCTCGCCGTCCCGGGCCAGCAGCGCCCGGGCCGCGTCGATGCTGGCCATGATCGCCCCGGCCGGGCTGGTCGTGTGCGTCGCCTCGAACGCGCGGTGCAGGCGGGCCGGGTCCAGGAGCCCGGTGCGGGCCAGCACCAGCGCACCCTGGGTGTAAGCCGGCAGCGCCTTGTGCGCGCTGGTCACCATGGCGTCCGCGCCCGCCGCCAGGGCATGCGGCGGCAGCCCGGGGTGGAAGCCGAGGTGCGCGGCCCAGGCCGCATCGACCAGCAGCGGCACCCCGGCCCGGTGCGCGGCCGCCGCGTGCCCGGCCAGGTCACCAGTGGTGCCTACGTAGGACGGGTCGCCGAGGAAGACCGCGCAGGCGTCGGGGTGGCGGGCCAGCACGTCCTGGACCGCGCCGGCCGGGACCGGGCCGGGCAGCCCGCTCGCCGGGTCCACCTCGGGCAGCACCCAGACCGGGTCCAGGCCGGCCAGCACGATGCCGAGCAGCAGCGAGCGGTGCAGCGCCCGGGTGACCACGACCGGCTGGCCCGGTTCGCCCGCGGCCAGGGCGAGCGCCTGGTTGCCATGCGTCGAGCCGGCCACCGAGAACCGGCACCAGTCGGCGCCCCAGAGCCGCGCGGCCCGCCGCTCCGCCTCGGCCAGCAGTTCGTCCGCGTGCTTGATAGTGTCCAGCCCGCCGTAGAGCGGCGCGTCACCCGCGGTCACGGCGCCAGTGAGGTCACGGCGCTGCTTGTGCCCGGGGACGCTCATCGGGGTGAGCTCACCGGCCTCAGCCTGCGCGGTGAACCGCAGCCAGGCGTCGAGCAGCGGCGCGTCGGACCGCAGCCCCCGGGGGTCCCTCGGGTCCGTCATCCGGACCCGGTCAACGGCTGCTGGGGCTGGTGGCGGTAGAAGGGGACGGTCTGCGGGGCGAGCGGGGTGTTGCCCAGGATCAGGTCGGCGGCCTTCTCGGCGGTCATCATGACCGGGGCGTAGATGTTGCCGTTAGTGATGTACGGCAGCACCGAGGCGTCCACGATCCGCAACCCGTCCAGCCCGTGCACCCGCATCGACGCCGGGTCGGTGACCGCGTCCGCGCCGGTACCCATCTTGGCGGTGCAGGAAGGGTGCAGCGCGGTCTCGGCGTCGCGGCGGACCCAGTCCAGGATCTGCTCGTCGGTCGCGACCTCCGTCCCCGGGGACAGCTCACCCGCGTTGTACTGGTCAAACGCCGGCTGGTTCAGGATGTCCCGGGTGACCCGGATGGCCTCGGCCCACTCCCGCCGGTCGGTCGGGGTGGACAGGTAGTTGAACCGCAGCGCCGGGTGCACCGCGGGGTCGCGGGACACGATCCGGACCGAGCCACGGGAGTCGGAGTACATCGGCCCGACGTGCACCTGGTAGCCGTGGCCGCCAGCCGGGGACGAGCCGTCGTAGCGGATCGCGATGGGCAGGAAGTGGTACATGAGGTTCGGGTAGGCGACCTCGTCGTTGCTGCGGATGAACCCGCCGCCCTCGAAGTGG
>Ga0208076_1000007_pt1 | contig 16802 bp, 21 predicted proteins | sample NGESurshal072012_8_FD_184459 | JGI IMG/M metagenome (GOLD analysis project Ga0208076, IMG submission 184459) | Arctic peat soil microbial communities from Barrow, Alaska - NGEE Surface sample 210-3 shallow-072012 (SPAdes) | ecosystem: Environmental > Terrestrial > Soil > Wetlands > Peat ...
CGGCTGCGGATGGAGCGGTGCTTCAGCGGCCACGTGTACGTGATGCCCGCGCCGATCCCGGCGGCGATGTGGCCGTACGAACTCGCCTACGAGTGGGGCGCGACCGTGAAGGCACTGACCATCAACCGCAGCTGCTGACCGGGGCCGACCTGGCGCGGCTGCCGGACCTGGACTGCCCGGCCCAGGCCGCCAGGTGCCGCCCGATAAGAGAACGCTTAATCCGAGGTCGCCCGAACCCGGCCGGCGAATTAGAGTCAGGCCCAGGACACCGGGAAGGTACTGATGATGAATGATCAGCCGGGCGAGGCCCTGGAGGTACTGCGCAGGATATGGAGCGCACAGCAGCAGACCGCCGCCGACCTCGACGATGACTGCGGTGACACCAAGGCGTGCAAGAGGATGGCCGACGTCGGCTTCGGTGGCATGGCCGGCCCGGAGGAGGACCTGCGCACGGCGTGGCGGAACCGGCTTGCCCGTGAGGGCAAGCTGAAGGCCGACGGCGGCAGCGTCGCGGACCTGGTGCTTGGCCAGGCTGAGGGTCACTGACCGCTGCATGGAGTATCCGGACACCGTCGGCAAGCTCACGGAGATCTTGCGCCAGGGTGGTTACCTTGCTGATCGCGGCCTGGCCACCGCCCTGTTCGTGGGGCTCTCACTGCACCGTCCCGTCCTGCTTGAGGGGGAGGTCGGGGTGGGCAAGACCGAGGTCGCGAAGGTCCTGGCGGACGTCTTCGGCCGACGGCTGATCCGGCTGCAGTGCTACGAGGGCATCGACACCAGCCAGGCTCTCTACGAGTGGGACTACGCCCGGCAGATGCTCTACATCCGCGCCCTGTCCGAGCGGCAGGTGACCGAGGATGACGCGGTAGACAAGGTCTTCGGCCCCCGGTTCCTGCTGGAGCGGCCGCTGCTGGAGGCGGTACGGGCCGGCGATCAGGCGGTGCTGCTCATCGACGAGGTGGACCGGGCCGACGACGAGTTCGAGGCGTTCCTCCTCGAAGTGCTGTCCGACTTCCAGATCAGCATCCCGGAGGTCGGGACCATCAAAGCGGAGCAGCCGCCGCTGGTGCTGCTGACCTCTAACCGGACCCGCGAACTACACGACGCACTCAAACGGCGCTGCCTCTACCACTGGATCGGCTACCCGCCTCCGGAACGGGAAGTGGAAATCGTCATGGTCCGGGCCCCCGGCGTGTCCGAGGTGCTGGCGGGCAAAGTGGTCGCCGCGGTCAACCGGCTCCGCGAGATGGAGCTGGCCAAGCCGCCCGGCGTCGCCGAGACCATCGACTGGGTACGCACCCTGGACTTTCTCGGGGAAACCGACCTGGGCACCGAGGTTGCGGGAGACACCCTGGGCGCGGTGGTCAAGGAACGGGACGACCTCGAGCTGGTCCGCGAGAACCTGGAAGAGATCACGTCCGGTGCCTGAGCGCGCTCCTTTCGTCGCGCTGCTGGTGGACTTCGCCGCGGAGCTCCGGGCCGCCGGTCTGCCCGTCGGCTCCGGGGACGTGCTGGCCTACTGCGCGGCGATGGGGACACTGGACCCGACCGACCTGCTGGACCTGTACTGGGGCGGCCGGACCACGATGGTGACCCGGCGGGACAACCTCCCGGTCTACGACCGGGTGTTCCGGCGGTTCTTCACCGATAGCCGGGACCCGGTGCGGGAACTGCTCAAGCTGCAGCAGCCGGAGCACGCACTGTCCGAGGGCGTGCTCCAGGTCCCGCAGACGGATCCGGGGGAAGATCTCCAGGAACAGGTAAGCCTGGGCCTGATGGCCTCGGACGCTGAGACGCTCCGGCATAAGTCGTTTCCCGCCTGCACGCCGGAGGAACTGGCGGCGCTCCGGCGGATCATGGCCCGGATCCGGCTCACGCCGCCCCGGCGGCGCACCCGGCGGACCATGGCGGCGGCGGCCGGGCGCTCCCCCGACCTGCGCCGGATGGTGCGGCAGTCGCTGCGCATGCACGGCGAGCCCGCTGAGCTGGCCTGGCGGCAGCGCAAGGTCCGCCTCCGGCCGCTGATCCTCATCCTGGACGTGTCCGGGTCGATGGCCGACTACTCACGTCACCTGCTTCAGTTCGCCTACTCGGCCAAGCGGGCTACCGCCCGGGTCGAGGTGTTCTGCTTCGGGACCCGGCTCACCCGGATCACCCGGGCCCTGGATCACCGCAAGCCCGATGACGCCCTGGAACGCGCCGCGGGCGCCGTGTTCGACTGGGAGGGTGGCACCAGGATCGGGGCCAGCCTGGACGCCTTCGTCCGCGACTGGGGCCGCCGCGGGCTGTGCCGCGGGGGCATCGTGGTCATCTGCTCCGATGGCCTGGACCGCGGGGACCCGGAGACGCTGGCCACCGCGATGGAACGGCTGCGGCGGCTCAGTTACCGGGTGGTCTGGATGAACCCGCACAAGGGCAACGACCCGCACTTCCGGCCGACCACGCTCGGCATGCTGGCCGCCGCCCCCAGCATCGACCTGATCCTGTCCGGCCACGACCTCAGCAGCCTGGAAGAACTCGCCACGCTGCTGCCCGCCCTGAACTAGGACCCCGAACGAGGAGAGCGCGGTGCTGTGGAGCGTCGGCGTCGAGGCCGAAGGTGACCGGGTGCTGACCCGCGAGGAAGTGGTAGAGCTGGCCGACGCCGTCGCGGCCAGCAACGGCATCGCCACCGGGATCGGGACGAACCGTTACGGGGCGCAGCTTGTCGTGGAGGCCGGCACCCGCGAGGAAGCGATCGAGAAGGCCACCGGGGAACTACGCCAGGCCGCCACCCGGGCGGGCCTGCCGCCCGGCCCGGTGGTGCGGGCCGTGGCGATCAGCGAGGATGAGGACGCGGCCGGATGATCAGGCTCGGGTCGCTGGCCGGGTACGCGTTCGAGGGCCCGCGGGTGCTGGCCGGATGGACCGCACCCCCGGTGGCCGCCGTCTTCGTGATCCTCTGCAAGCCGGACCCGGACACCCGGCCGGAACGGTACGCGGTCATCTACGTGGGGCACAGCGATGACCTGTCGGCCGAGCGCTTCCCGTTCCGCCACCCCAGCGCGCCGTCCTGGGTGCGCCGGGCCGGCTCGCGCTGGAAGGTGTACATCGCCACCTTCGAGGTGCCGGGCGGCACCCGCGCGCACCGGGAGCAGATCAGCCGCGAGCTGATCGCCGTCTACCACCCGGGCTGCAACACCCAGCAGTATGACCAGGCCTGGCGGGACGAATGGATCGGCGACTACACCGCGCCGGGTACCGGGCGCGCGGCGGCCCCGGGCATCAGCCCGGCTGGCCAGCCCGCCCCTGGTGACCCTGTTCCCGAGTAACGTTCAGTGCGGTACATCGTGCTCCCGCGCAGGAGGGGCACGATGTACCGCCCAGCAGAATCCGCCCCCCGGCAGAACCCCCGGCTACGCGTGCGGCGTGAAGCCCACCGCGTCGTGCAGCCTCGACCGGCGCCGCCCCGACGCCGGCCGGGCCGGCTCGGGTACCAGGGGACGCTCGGCGGCCGGGGTGACGTCCACGACGATCTCCTCGGCCATCCCGTACAGCAGCGGCAGCGCCCCGGCCACCACGCCGCCGGTCCGGTTGATGTGCTCCACACCCGGCCCGATGAGCCTGGCGTCGCCCACGATGGTCCGCACGATCCCGGCCGCGCCTTCCAGGTTCCCGGCAATCCGGGTCAGCAGCGTCCCGACCCAGAACAGGTAGAAGGCCAGGCCCGCGATAAGCAGCGCGATCACGATGACGGTCGAGGCGACCAGCGCGGTCATGACGATTTCACCTTTTCGAGCACTCGGCCGAGGAACAGGTGATGCTGGAGGCCCTCAGCCAGGACCGCCTCCACACCGTCCGCGACCTGCGGGATGAGTACCGTGTCCGCGGTGTTGGCCGCGGCCGCCGTCAGCGTCTCCCCCACCTGGACCACCCGCCGGTCGATGATCTTCACCAGCCAGACCAGGATGCTGAGCAGCGCCGCGACGGCCAGCACGACCACGAAGCCGAGGATGATCGCGGTCACCCACAGGGTGTGCTCGGTTCCGGACATCGCCAGTACATGTGGCTGCATGGTCACCCTCCCAGCCGTGCGCGGCCACGCCGCAGGCCGCCGATGATGACGGTGGCGTGCTCGATCGTGGTACGCAGCGCACCTAGCGGCGCGGTGTTCTGCACCGCCTCGGCCAGCGCGTCGTTGATCTTGGGTGCCTCGTTACCGATCGAGCGGGCCAGCAGCAGGATCGGCACGACCAGCGCCACGACCACTGCAACGATCACGATGCCGATGGTGTAGCCGACCACCCAGCCGGTTGTGGAGGTCCCGGCCGCCAGGACATGTGGTTCCATCAGTGACTCCTTCGCAGGGGCTCCGTCGCCCGCTTGGGCTGGGCCCGCCTGAGCTGGTGTGCCATCTCGTTCAGACCGTCTCGCAGAAGTCGCGGACCGGCTTGAGGCTGGCGTTGACCGAGGTGAGCCGGGGCGGTACCGGCGCGGTAAGCGCGGCGACCGCCTGCACTCCGCCGGTGGTGGCCGCGAGCGTGGCCCGGATCGCCCGCAGGTGGAAGATCACCCGCAGCAGGCCGACGGCGGTGACCGCGATGATGAGCGCTGCGATGATCAGGGTCACCCAGGCTGCAGCTGGCATGACTGCTCTCCCTCGTCGTTGAAAGTCGGCCGTCTTAGCTCAGCCGAGAAGTTTCGCTACGGAACCCGCGTACCGGACCGCTCCCACGGAGACCTCGCGGATCGTGGTGTCGGTCTGGGCCAGGCCGTCGGGGACGCACTGCAGTTCGCCGACGAGCTCCACTCCGCCGGCCAGGATCTGGTCGGCGGCGCCCCGGATCCGCTCCAGCGCGGCGAGCACCCGGTTCAGCAGGAAGATCACGACGGGCAGCACCACGACCAGCAGTACTGCGTTGCCGATCCACCACAAGACCATGACGGGCTCCTTCTCAGCTCGCGGCCTGGTACGGGACGAAGAAACGGCGGAACACACGGGTCAGCGCCATGACCGCGGCGCGCAGCCCGAGGGCCAGGCCGCTGGCCGGGCTGCTGCCGGCCGCGGCGATCTGCTCGGCGGACTCGCCGCGCTCGGTTCGCTCGATGCGGTCCTGCATGGTGGTGGCGAAGTCCCGCATCAGCACCGAGGAGACGTCGGAGATCATGCCCCGGCCGTACTGGGCGGCGGCGCCGGACAGCTGGAGGTCCTGGGCTACGTTGACCTTGGTGCCGCGGCCGGAGCGAACCAGCGTCGCGGTGACCACCATGCTGGCCTGGCCGCGGCCCTTCTCCTCCGCGCCGCTCGCGTTGAGGACCAGCCGCTTGGCGGCGTCGTCGCGCTCGGCGATCTCCGCGGTGCCACCGAATCGCAGCCGCACCGGGCCCATCCGGATGGCCACCCGGCCCTTGTACTTCTCGCCGCCCAGGTCCTCGGTCAGCTCCGCGCCGGGCAGGCAGGTGGCCACCTGCGGGATGTCCCCGAAGAACGTCCAGACCTTCTCGACCGGCTGGGCGACCTCGAAGTCGTTGGTGATCAGCATCGGCTCTCCTTCAGATACGCCGCCGGGTTCTCCTGGAACGACCGGCGGCAGCCGGCGCAGCAGAAGTAGTAGGTCTCGCCCCCGTGCTCCAGTGGATAGCTGGACGCGTCCGCGGTCACGGTCATCCCGCAGACCGGATCGGTCGCCTCGGCCGGTGTCTGCTCAGCCACCCGGGCGCCGCCCCTGGCCGCGGTGCCCGGCACGAGAGCCCCGGAGGCGCGCAGCTGGACCAGTTCGGCCAGGATCGCGACCGCGATCTCGCGGTGTGACGTCCGGCCCAGGTCCAGCCCGGCGGGCACCCGGACCCGGTCGAGCTGCTCCCGCGGCACGCCCCGGTCCGTGAGGTAGCCAAGTACCGCGGCGCCCCGCTTAGCCGATCCGACCAGGCCCAGGTAGGCGGGCCGGGCCGCGGCCGCCTGCTCGACGGCCTCCTCGTCCCCGTGGCCCTGGGTGGCCACCACCACCATCGAGGTCCCGTCCGCGTCGGCGGCCGAGAACGCCCCGCGGTCCAGCACCGTGGTGCGCCAGCCCAGCGTCCGGGACAGGTCGGCCAGCGTCGCCACCATGGGCGAGCGGCCCACGATGACCAGGTGCGGCGCGGGCAGCACCGGCTCGATGTAGACCTCCAGCGCGCCCTCGCTCTGGCAGGCGATCGGCACGAACGTCATCCCGTCCGGCACCGCCGCCCCGGCCTGGGGCCGGCCGGCAAACTGCTCAGGCGTCCCCAGCAGCAGCAGCCGTGGCACGCCCTCGGTAATCACCTGCCGGGCCTCGCGGATGACCACCGGCTCCGCGCACGCCCCGCCGATCCAGCCGTGCAGGTCACCCTCGGCCGTGATGATGGCGCGGGAGCCCTGCTGGCCCGAGGACGGCCCCTGCCGCCAGACCACGGTGGCCAGCGCGAACGGCTGACCCCGCCGGGTCAGCTCGCCGGCCTCCTCCAGCACATCAAGACTGCTCATCTGTAACTCCCCTCGGTCCGCCCGTACTCAGTCCGTCCGTACGGGGGGTGCACCGGAGACGTCGTGGCGCTGGGTGATCGCCTCCCAGACCCGGTCAGGCAGCAGCGGCATGTCGATGTTGCGCACCCCGGTTTCGGACAGCGCGTCCAGCACCGCGTTCACGAACGCCGCCGGGCCGCCGACCGCCGCGCACTCGCCGATGCCCTTGGCGCCGATCGGGTGGTGCGGGCAGGGGGTGACCACCTCGCTGTGCAGCTCGAAGCCGGGCGTCTCCCAGGCGGTCGGCAGCATGTAGTCCATGTAGTTCGAGCCGACGCAGTTACCTTCCGCGTCGAAGGTGATGAACTGCATGTTGGCCATGGCGTACGCCTCGGCCAGGCCGCCCATGATCTGGCCTTCGACGATCATCGGGTTGATCCGGACCCCGCAGTCGTCCACCGCCACCGTGTTCAGCACGTCCCAGACCCCTGTCTCCGCGTCGACCTCGACCGTGACGATGTAGACCGCGAACGGCCAGGTCAGGTTGGGCGGGTCGTAGGAGGCCGTGTTCTGCAGGCCGGGCTCCATGCCATCCGGCATGTTGCTGTACGCGGCCATCGCGCATTCCTGGATGGTCACCCCGTGGTCTGGCGCGCTGCGCACGTAGAACCGGCCGAGTTCCCACTCGATGTCCTCCTCGGACACCTCCAGCAGGTGGGCAGCCAGCTTGCGGGCCTTGGCCCGGATCTTGCGGGACACCATGGAAACCGCTGCCCCGGCCACCGGGGTGCTCCGGGAGGCGTAGGTGCCCATCCCGAACGGCGCGGTGTCGGTGTCGCCTTCCTCGACGACGATGTCCTCCGCCGGGATGCCGAGCTCGTGGCTGACGATCTGGGCCCAGGTCGTCTCGTGGCCCTGGCCCTGGCCGCGGGCTCCGGTGCGGACGATGGCCTTGCCCGTCATGTGCACCTTGAGCTCGGCGGAGTCGAACATCTTGATGCCGAGGATGTCGTACTCGCGGCTGTTCCCGGCGCCCAGCGGCTCGGTCATGGTGGAGATACCGAGGCCGAGCAGCCGGCCCCGGGACCGGGCTTCCTCCTGCTGCTTACGGAAGTCGTCGTAGCCGATCGCCCGCAGCCCGACATCCAGGCACTTGCCGTACTGGCCCGAGTCGGTCAGGAAGCCGAACGGGGTGCGGTGCGGGAAGTCGTCGTCGCGGACGAAGTTCATCCGCCGGAACGCGGCCTGGTCCATGCCCAGGTCCTGGGCGGCGGCCTGCATCATGCGTTCCTGGAAGAACATGGCCTCGGTGACCCGGAACGAGCACCGGTAGGCGACCCCGCCCGGCGCCTTGTTCGTGTACGTGCCGCGCGTCGTCATGTGCGCCACCGGGATGTCGTAGGCAGCGAAGGCCGAGTGCATCAGCCCGATCTTGAACTTGCTGGGCTGGGCGTCGGAGAAGAACGCGCCGTGGTCGGCCTGGGTGCGCATCCGGACGGCCAGGATCTTGCCGTCCCGGCGCAGCGCCATCTCGCCGTCCAGGTAGACGTCCCGGGCGAAGTGGGTGGAGATCAGGTTGCCTGACTTGTCCTCGATCCACTTGACCGGCCGCTCCAGCAGGATCGAGGCCAGGATCGAGCACACGTACCCGGGATAGACCGGCACCTTGTTGCCGAACCCGCCGCCGATGTCCGGCGAGATGATCCGGATCATGTGCTCAGGCAGCTCGGCGACCAGCGCCACCGCGGCCCGGATAATGTGCGGGGCCTGGGTCGTCATGTAGACGGTCAGCTTCGAGGTGGAGCGGTCGAAGTCGGCGATCGACCCGCAGCACTCGATCGGCGAAGGGTGCGAGCGGGGGTAGTGCAGCTGCAGCCGGGAGACCACGTCCGCTTCCGCGAACGCCTGCTCGGTGCCCTCCGCGTCCCCCACTTCCCAGTCGTAGATGACGTTGCCGGCCTGGCCCTCCTTGTCGTCCCGGATGACCGGCGCGCCCTCGGCTACGGCCTGGCGCGGGTTGACTATCACGGGAAGTGGCTCGTACTCGACGTCGATGGCCTCGCAGGCGTCCTTGGCGATGTACGGGTCATCGGCGATGACGCAGGCCACCTCCTGGCCCTGGAACCGGACCTTGTCGGTGGCCAGCACCGCCTGGGTGTCGTAGGACAGCGTCGGCATCCAGGCCAGGTTGCGGGTGGCCATCATCTCGCCGGTGAGCACCAGCCGCACGCCGGGGATCTCCCACGCCCGGCTGGCGTCGATGGACTTGATCCGGGCGTGCGCCAGCGGGCTGCGCAGGATCTCCATGTGCAGCATGCCGGGCAGCGTGATGTCGTCGGTGTAGTTGCCCTTACCGCGGATGAAGCGGTTGTCCTCGACGCGCTTGCGGCTCGCGCCGAGGCCGCCGATCTTGATTTCGTCGAGTGCCTGGGTCACGGCGCGTCAGCCTTCCGCTCGGAGCTTGTCGGCGGCCCACAGCACCGACTTCACGATGTTCTGGTAGCCGGTGCACCGGCACAGGTTGCCGGACAGCGCCCAGCGGACGTCTTCCTCGCTGGGGTCCGGGTTCTCGTCCAGCAGGGCCTTGGCGGCCATCATCATCCCGGGGGTGCAGAACCCGCACTGCAGGCCGTGCTCCTCCTTGAAGCCCTCTTGCAGCGGGTGCAGTTCGCTCCCGCCGGCCAGCCCCTCCACAGTGGCGATCTCATGGCCGTCCACCTGCACGGCCAGCATGGTGCAGGACTTGATCGGCCGGCCGTCCACCAGCACCGTGCACGCGCCGCAGTTCGTGGTGTCGCAGCCCATGTGCGTGCCGGTCAGCCCGAGCCCGCGGCGGATCAGGTGGGAAAGCAGCAGCCGGGGCTCCACCTCGGCGATTTTCTTCTGGCCGTTGACCGTGAACCGGATCCGGCGCATCGGGACATCGGATGCGGCCTCATCGCCGTGATCCTCATACACCATCGTCATGTCAGGCTGCCCTTTCCGCCGTGCCGCCTACCCCATTGCCGCCTGCGCCCGTGCTATCTGCGCCCGTGCTATCTGCGCCCGTGCCGGCCCGCCCCAGGATGCGGGTCACGAACGTGTGCACCATGTGCCGCTTGTAGTCCGCGCTGCCGCGGTGATCCGTCCGGGGGCGTGACGCCTCGGCGGCCAGCCCGGCGGCCATCTCGATGGTCTGCCTGGTGAGCGGCTGGCCGGTCAGCGCGCGGGCCGCGTCGGTGGCCGCGATGGTGGAACCGCCCACCCCGGTCAGCGCGATCCCGGCCCGCGTCACGGTGTCCCCGGAGAGTTCCAGGGCCACCGCCACCCCGACCGTGGCGAAGTCGCCGACCCGGCGCTCAAGCTTGAGGTACCCGCCCGCCCGGGTCCCCGTGGCGGCCGGGATCACGGCCTCCACCGCGATCTCGTCGGGCTCCAGGACGTTCTCGAACGGCCCCGTGACGAAGCCGGTCATCGGGATGGTGCGCCGGCCGCGCGGGCCCTGGGCCACCACGGATCCGCCCAGCGCGAGCACCACCGAGGCCCAGTCACCCTGGGGGTCGGCGTGGCAGAGCGAGCCCACCAGCGTGCCGCGGGTGCGCACGATGGGGTCAGCGATCAGCGGCGCGGCGGCGGCCATGGTCGGCTGCGCGGACTTGAGCAGGGCCGATCGTTCGAGGTCGGCGTGCCGGCACAGCGCCCCGATCCGCAGCGTCCCGTCCGGGTCGGCGCGGTGGTAGTCCAGGCCGGGCAGGTTGTTGATGTCCACCACGAGTTCCGGCGAGGCGAAGCGCAGCTTCATCAGCGGGACCAGGCTCTGGCCGCCGGCCAGCACCTTGGCGTAGTCCCCGCCGTCGCGCAGCGTGGCAATGGCCTCGTCGAGGGAGCGCGGTGCCTCGTAGCGGAACCGAGACGGGTACATCCGATCCTCCAGTGTCCTGTCCGGACGGCATTGTCCTGCCGAACGCCGGATCGTGGTTTAGGCGTCCTCGCCGGCGCTGCCCGCGGCGTTGCCCCCGGTGCCGGCGGCGGGAGTACCGCCGTCCGTGGCGCCGATGGTGGTGGCAGCGGGACCAGCCGGGCTTCGTTGCGGCGAATTTTCTGGATCAGCCACCGCAACGGGGAGGCTGTCCTCCTCCTGATCGGGGCGCGGCTCCTGATGCGGCGGCCAAGGGCCGGCGACGGGCTGGCCGGCGATCTTCAGGTAGTCGATGAGCTGCGGCCAGGCCCACACGGTGGGGCTCTTGCCCTCTTTGGGGGCGTTCTCGATCAGTTCGTACATGCGCGGGTTGCCCCGGCTATGCCCGTCCGATTCGATCGGCATCAGCCCACTCCTACCCTGGATTGGCTGGCATGCATGCCTCGTGTGAGGTGAGCCACATGATCCGCCGGGCCCCAGACCCGCGCAATACGTGAATAAGTGCTTGCTTAACTGCCGCCCGGCCGCCTGGTCCAGGGCTGTCCGGACAGGGTGGACTAGCTCCAGATGGTGACGTAGACCGGCGGCCGGAACCGTGACGGCGGGACGCCGGCCGTGGGGGCGCGCATCAGCTGCATGGCCTCCGGCGTGGTCAGGAAGCGGCGCAGCGCGCTGGCCACCGTGCTGCGGTGCTGGCGCTCCAGCAGGGTCACGTGCCAGCACGCCTCCACCGGCGTGCCCGGCACGTCCACCAGGGACAGCTCGCCCCGGCGCAGCTGCTGGGTCACGAGATGCTCGACAGCCAGGGCGACCCCGGCCCCGTCGGCGGCCGCGGCCCAGGCAGCGGTCTGGTTGGGGAACACGCCGATCATGTCTTCCGGGATCCGCAACGCGGTGAGCAGCTGCCCCGTGTCGCTGCCCGGGTCGGTGCCGGACGGGTCCACCAGCCACCGCCACTGCTGGGGGGTGCCGCGCAGCCGCGACTGCCCGGCGGTGACCACGACCAGGCGGTACCGGAAGATCGGCTCGCTCACCACCGGCAGCTCCGGGTCAGTGGCCACGTGGGGGCCGATGGCCACGTCGGCCAGCCGGTTGCCGACCAGCACCGCCATCTCGTTGGTCACGGCCACGCCGGCGGACACCTCGAGCGGCCCGGCGAAGCGCCGCCGGAACGCCTCGGTCAGCGGGCTGGCCACGAACTCGGCGAAGGTGGGTGAGGCCACCACGCGCAGCTGCTCCGGGGCGCCCTGGGCAGCCCGGACCGCGGCGTGCGCCTCGGCGCCGAGTACCACGATCTGCGACGCGGTGGCCAGCAGCCGGGAACCGCCTGCGGTCAGCGTCATCCCGCTGGGCCCGCGGCTGACCAGCTGGTCACCGAGGTGCTGGCGGAGGGCGGTCAGCGCCTGCGAGACCGCGGACTCGCTGACACCGAGCGCGTTCGCGGCGGACGTCACCGAGCCCAGCCGGGCGACCAGCACAAACGCGTTGAGCTGAGTCAGGGTCACAACAGCGCCTTACCCGAATTCGCGATCTCCAGAGGCGACCCGCACCGACCGCTCGCCCGGGCCTGACGGCCCAGGCTCGCTGGCCGGATCCGGATATCGCTCATGGGCTGATTATTACCGCTGGCAAGAGGCACTCGTACACTGCGCAGACGGCGGGTTACTCGAGGGAGGGCGTATGCAGGTTCCGGCGTACGTCGAGTACGAGAAAGCCAGCAGCGTCGCGCACGCCCTCGCCCTGCTGGCCCGGTTCGGTCCTGAGGCGCGCATCCTGGCGGGCGGGCACAGCCTGATCCCGATGATGAAGCTGCGGCTGGCCCAGCCGGAGACGCTGATCGACATCAACGGGCTCAGCGAGCTGTCCTATCTCACGGTGACCCGTGATGAGCTGCGGATCGGCGCGCTGACCAGGCATGCGCAGCTCCTCGACTCAGCGGAAGCGGCCCGGCACTTCGCGATCCTGCACGACGCGGAGCAGGTGATCGCCGACCCGGTGGTGCGGAACTGGGGCACGGTCGGCGGCTCGCTCTGCCAGGCCGACCCGTCCGAGGATCTGTCGGCGGCGTTCGCCGCGCTCAAGGCGACGATGGTCATCGCCCATCGCGGCGGGACCAGGACGGTGCCAGTCCGGGACTTCCACACTGGGCCCTACGAGACGGTGGTCGGGCCAGGCGAGATCCTGACCGAGATCCGGATCGCGCTCCGGCCCGGCGGCGGCAGCGCGTACGAGAAGGTCGGGCGCCGGGCCGGTGACTGGCCGGTCGGGGCGGCCGGGTCGGCCCTGTGGCTGGACAGCGGCCGGCTGCACGGTCCCACTATCGCCGACGCGGGCATCGGGCTGACGGCGGTGGGCGCGCCGCGCTTCGCGGCGGCCGAGGCCGAGGATTTCCTGCGCGGCGCCCCCGCCACGCAGGAGAGCTTTGCCCGGGCCGGCGAACTGGCCGCCGCGTCGTGCCGGCCCGTGTCCGACCAGCGTGGCCCGGCCGACTACAAGCGCCACCTGGCCTCTGAGCTCACCATCCGGTCGCTGCGCCGCGCCCTGGCGCGAGCCCGGCCGCATGGCGGGGGCGGGCCCGGCGGCGCTCCGCGGGATGCGGGCTGAGCACCCGATATGCAGATAACGATGACCGTGAACGGGGTCAGCCACACCAGGGAGGTGGAGGCCCGGCTGCTATTGATCCATTTCCTGCGTGATGACCTCGGGCTGACCGGGTCGCACTGGGGGTGTGACACCTCCAATTGCGGGGCCTGCGTGGTCTGGCTGGATGAGACGCCGGTGAAGTCCTGCACGGTGCTGGCGGCCATGGCGGACGGGCGCCGGGTGCGCACGGTGGAGGACCTGGCCCGCGGCGGCCAGCTTGACCCGGTCCAGCAGGGCTTCGCGGAATGTCACGGGCTGCAGTGCGGGTTCTGCACGCCGGGCATGATGATGACCGCCCGCTGGCTGCTGGACCACCACCCGGATCCGGCTGCGGAGGAGATCCGTGAGGCGCTGTCCGGCCAGCTGTGCCGGTGCACGGGGTACGAGAACATCGTGCGCTCGGTCCGCTGGGCCAGCGAGCACGAGGCCGCCGGGAGGGACGATGACCGCAGCTGCTGATCCGGCCCCGGACGGGGCCTACGGCCCGGTCCGGCGCAAGGAGGACGCCCGGTTCCTGCGCGGCCAGGGCACGTTCGTGGACGACATCCAGCGGCCCGGCATGCTGCACGGCGCGATCCTGCGCAGCCCGCTGGCGCACGCCCGGGTCGTGAGCGTGGACACCGCCGCGGCCCTGGCCCACCCCCGGGTCCGGGCCGTCATCACCGGCGAGACCCTGGAGCAGCGCAAGCTGGCCTGGATGCCCACCCTCTCCCGCGACGTCCAGGCGGTGCTGGCCACCGACAAGGTCCGGTTCCAGGGCCAGGAGGTGGCGTTCGTCGTAGCCGAGGACCGCTACTCCGCGCGGGACGCTCTCGAGCTCATCGGTGTGGAGTACGAGCCACTGCCAGTGGTGGTGGACGCGACCCGGGCACTGGACCCGGGCGCCCCGGTGATCCGGGACGACGTGGCCGGCCAGCGGGACAACCACATCTTCGACTGGGCCGCCGGTGACCGGGCCGCCACCGACGCAGCCTTCGCGGCCGCGGACGTGGTGGTCACCCAGGACATGCTGTTCCCCCGGTCGCACCCCGCGCCGCTGGAGACCTGCGGCGCGGTGGCCGAGCTGGACCCGGTGTCCGGCAAGCTCACGGTGTGGGCCACCACCCAGGCGCCGCACGCCCACCGCACCCTGTATTCGCTGATCGCCGGGCTGCCCGAGCACAAGATCCGGATCGTCTCCCCGGACATCGGCGGCGGCTTCGGCAACAAGGTCCCGGTGTACCCGGGCTATCTGTGCGCCGTGGTCGGCACCATGATCACCGGCCAGCCGGTGAAGTGGGTCGAGGACCGGTCGGAGAACCTGATGTCCACCGCGTTCGCCCGGGACTACCACATGCACGGCGAGATCGCCGCGACACGGGACGGCCGGATCCTCGCCCTGCGGGCCCGGGTGCTGGCCGACCACGGCGCGTTCAACGGGGCCGCGCAGCCAAGCAAGTACCCGGCCGGCTTCTTCCACATCTTCACCGGCTCCTACGACCTGCAGGCAGCGCACTGCGAGGTCACCGGGGTCTACACCAACAAGGCCCCCGGCGGGGTCGCGTACTCCTGCTCGTTCCGGATCGCCGAGGGGGTGTACCTGGTCGAGCGGATGGTCGATCTGCTGGCCGCCGAGCTGGGGCTGGACCCGGCCGAGCTGCGGATGCGGAACCTGCTGCGGCCCGAGCAGTTCCCCTACACCTGCCCGACCGGCTGGGAGTACGACTCCGGCGACTACCCCCGGGCCCTCCAGCTCGCCATGGACCTGGCCGGTTACCCGGAACTGCGGCGTGAGCAGGCGGAGCGGCGGGCCCGCGGCGAGTACATGGGTGTCGGGCTGAGCTTCTTCACCGAGGGGGTCGGTGCCGGGCCCCGCAAGGACATGGACATCCTCGGCCTCGGCATGGCCGACGGCGCCGACCTGCGGATCTACCCGACCGGCACGGCGGTGCTGAGCATTTCCTGCCAGACCCAGGGCCAGGGGCACGAGACCACGTTCGCGCAGATCGTCGCGCACGAGCTCGGCCTGCGCCCGGACGACGTCGAGGTGGTGCACGGCGACACCGACCGGACCCCGTTCGGGCTGGGCACCTACGGTTCGCGGTCCACGCCGGTGTCTGGTGCCGCGGCCGTGGTGGTGGCCCGCAAGGTGCGGGAGCGCGCGCGGGTGGTGGCCGCGGCCATGCTGGAGGCCGCGCCGGAAGACCTGGAGTGGGCCCGCGGCCGGTGGCAGGTCCGCGGCGACCCCGAGCAGGGCCGGACCATCGCCGAGATCGCGATGGCCGCGCACTCCTCGCTGGAGCTGCCCGCCGGGGTCGAGGGGCACCTGGACGCGGAGACCGTGTACAACCCGCCGAACCTCACCTACCCCTACGGCGCGTACATCTGCGTGGTGGACGTGGACCCGGGCACCGGCGCGGTCGCCGTGCGCCGGTTCATCGCCGTGGACGACTGCGGGGTCCGGATCAACCCGATGATCGTGGAGGGGCAGGTGCACGGCGGGCTGGCCGACGGGGTCGGCATGGCGCTCATGCAGGTCATCGCCTATGACCAGGACGGGAACTGCCTCGGCGGCTCGTTCATGGACTACCTGCTGCCTACCTCGGTGGAATGCCCGTCGTGGGAGCTGGGCCAGACCGTCACCCCCTGCCCGCATCACCCGATCGGGGCCAAGGGCGTCGGGGAATCGGCGACGGTGGGCTCACCGGTCGCGGTGGTCAATGCCGTGGTCGATGCGCTGCGCCCGCTGGGCCTGCGGCACGCGGACATGCCGCTCACCCCAGCCAACGTCTGGTCCGCCCTCCAGGGCCGCCCCGTCCGGGCCGACCTGGCTCGGTAGCCCCGTGACTGTGGAGCCCTGTGACTGTGCCCGCAGCATCCGGCCCCCTGGCGCATGATGGAGATATGCCCGTGAGTGACCTTTCCGGACGGCTGCCCGACGCCGCGACCCTCATCCGCGACCTGGATGAGGCGGGGTACCTCACCGATCAGCCGCTGGGCGTGGCGCTGTTCCTGGCCGCCCGGATGGGCCAGCCGATCCTGCTCGAAGGTGAGCCCGGGGTAGGAAAGACCGAGGCGGCCAAAGCTCTCGCGACGGTCCTGGACACCCCGCTGATCCGGCTGCAGTGCTACGAGGGGCTGACCGCCGCGGAGGCCCTGTACGAGTGGAACTACCCGCGCCAGCTGCTCGCCATCCGGCTGGCCGAGTCCCGCGGCGAGACGCTCCGCGACTCCGACCTGTTCAGCGCCGACTACCTGCTGGCGCGGCCGTTGCTGGCCGCGCTGGATCACCCCGGCCCGCGGCCCGCCGTGCTGCTGATCGATGAGGTGGACCGGGGCGACGACGAGTTCGAGGCGTTCCTGTTCGAGCTGCTCGCCGAGTCCGCGGTGACGATCCCGGAACTCGGCACCCGGCGGGCCGCGGTGCCGCCCGTCGTGGTGCTCACGTCCAACCGGACCCGGGACCTGCACGACGCGCTGAAGCGGCGCTGCCTGTACCACTGGATCGAGTACCCCGACACCGAACGGGTCGCGGCCATCATCCGCCGCCGGGTACCCGCCGCGGCGGAGCCGCTGGTCGGGCAGGTGGCCCGGGGTGTCGCCCGGCTCCGGGGCCTCGACCTGGCCAAGCCGCCGGGCGTGGCCGAGGCGATCAGCTGGGCCGAGGCCCTGGTCGTGCTCGGCGCGGACCGGCTCGACGAGACGGTGGCGGCCCAGACCGCGGGCGTGGTGCTCAAGTACTCCGAGGACCTGCAGTTGCTCCGGACGGCCGGGTTCGCCGCCGCCGCCGACGGTGGCTGAGGGCCGCTGCCGGGGGCC
>Ga0208076_1000008_pt1 | contig 16737 bp, 17 predicted proteins | sample NGESurshal072012_8_FD_184459 | JGI IMG/M metagenome (GOLD analysis project Ga0208076, IMG submission 184459) | Arctic peat soil microbial communities from Barrow, Alaska - NGEE Surface sample 210-3 shallow-072012 (SPAdes) | ecosystem: Environmental > Terrestrial > Soil > Wetlands > Peat ...
CGCACCGGATGGTGCGCATCTCCAAGTACGACAACCAGGGCCGCAGGCAGACCTCGTTCGCCGGGGTGGACGTGATCCCGGTGGTGGAGCAGACCGACCACATCGAGATCCCCGACGACGACATCCGGGTCGATGTGTACCGCTCCAGCGGGCCCGGCGGCCAGGGTGTGAACACCACGGACTCGGCGGTCCGGCTCACCCACCTGCCGACCGGGATCGTGGTCTCCTGCCAGAACGAGCGCAGCCAGATCCAGAACCGGGCCAGCGCCATGGCCGTGCTCCAGGCCAAGCTGCTCGAGCGCAACCGTGCGGAGCAGGCGGCCAAGATGTCCGAGCTGCGCGGTGACTCCACGGGCAGCTGGGGCACCCAGATCCGGAACTATGTGCTGCACCCGTACCAGAACGTCAAGGACCTGCGGACCGGGCTGGAGACGGGAAACACCGCTGCGGTCATGGACGGCGAGATCGACGATTTCATCGAGGCTGAAATCCGCTGGCTGCGGAAGAACGAGGCCTGACCCGGCTAACGGCTGACCCGGCTACCGGCTGACCCGGCTAACGGCTGACCCTCCCGGGCCGGCCGGCCCAGCCGGCCTAGTGGGCCACCTGCAGCATGACGGCCAGCGCCAGCGCGGCCAGCAGCAGCATGACGATCACGGGCAGGCTCAGCCCGCCGGAGTGGCGGTGTACCTGGGCCCGCGCCGCCTGGCAGGCAGGGCACCGTGCCTCGACCACCGGCCCCGCACAGCTGGCGCAGATCAGGTCTTCGCAACTCATCTGGGTCCCTCCCTCAGCAGGCACCGGTGTCACTTCCACGGTGTTGGACGTTCGGAGCCAGTTTCCCCCCTAGACTGGCCCCTGGCCAAACCGGACAGTCCGCCAGAGCCGGGAGAGCCGTACGGTGGCCGGATTCCGGCTGCGGCGTCCGCATTCTGTCGAGCGTTGTGATGGGCCTGTGATCCACTTCGATAACGTCACTAAGACGTACCCGAACCAGAGCCGCCCGGCCCTGGAGAACGTCACGATCGACGTCGAGAAGGGCGAGTTCGTCTTCCTGGTCGGGCCCTCAGGCTCGGGCAAGTCGACGTTCCTGCGGCTGATCCTCAAGGAGGAGAAGCCGACCGACGGCAAGATTCACGTCGCCGGCAAGGATCTGGCCCGCCTCACCAACTGGAAGGTTCCGTATCTGCGCCGCAGGATCGGGTGCGTGTTCCAGGACTTCCGGCTGCTGCCAAACAAGAACGTGTACCAGAACGTTGCCTTCGCGCTCCAGGTCATCGGTAAGCCCCGGCGGTTCATCCGCAAGGTCGTCCCCGAGGTGGTCGACCTGGTCGGCCTGGAAGGCAAGCACGAGCGGATGCCCGATGAGCTGTCGGGCGGCGAGCAGCAGCGGGTCGCGATGGCCCGGGCGTTCGTAAACCGGCCGATGATCCTGCTCGCGGACGAGCCGACCGGGAACATCGACCCGGCCACCTCTATCGGGATCATGAAGGTACTCGACCGGATCAACCGGACCGGGACCACGGTCGTCATGGCCACGCACGATGCCGCGATCGTCGACTCCATGCGCAAGCGCGTCATCGAGCTCGAGTACGGGAAAGTTGTGCGCGACCAGTCTCGCGGGGTGTACGGCCAGGCGTACTGACCAGCTCAGCCGCCCGGTCCTGGGCGGCTGACGGGGGCGTGGGCGGTACCAGATACCGGGAATTACCAAGGGATTCAAGCGACCATGCGTGCACAGTTTGTCTTTCAAGAGGTCTGGACGGGCCTCCGGCGCAACCTCACCATGACGGTTGCGCTGGTGGTCGTGGTGGCCATCAGCCTGTCGCTCCTCGGCACCGGCCTGTTGTTCGTCAAGCAGGTGGACAACACCCGGACCTACTGGCAGGGCCGGGTCCAGCTGTCCATCTACCTGTGCACGGCGACCAGCGTCAGCCCGCAGTGCAAGGCGAACGGGCCAGCCACCGAGACCCAGCGGAACTCGATCTACCACGACCTGACCTCGCTGCGGTCCCAGGGCGTGGAGGCGGTTTACTACGAGTCACAGTCCCGGGCCTTCCAGCGCTTCAAGCAGGACTTCGCGCAGGACCGGTCGTTCTCCAGCCTGGTCACCCAGAACGAGATCCCGGACTCCTTCCAGGTCAAGCTGCGTAACGCGGAGACCGACTACCCCGTGGTGGCCGGCGCCGTGCAAGGACGCGCCGGCGTGGACAACATCGTGAACGTCGAGTCGATCTTGTCCAACTTCTACAAGCTGCTGGACGGCGCGCGGAACGCCGTCATCGTGGTCGCGATCATCCTGGTCATCGCGGCCATCCTGCTCGTCGCCAACACCATCCGGCTGTCCGCGTTCAACCGCCGCCGTGAGACCAGCATCATGCGGCTGGTGGGCGCGTCCAATTTCTATGTTCAGCTACCATTCTTGCTAGAAGGAATCATCGCGGGATTGTTCGGCTGGCTGCTCGCCGCCGGGTTGCTCATCGCCGTGAAGACCCTGGGCCTCGACACGCTCCAGCAGTACTTCCCGTACAACGTCCAGCTCAGCCTCGCCGACCTCATCGAGGTCATCGTCCTAGCCATGGTTATAGGAGTGGTGCTCTGTGGCGTCACATCCTTCCTCACCCTCAGGCGCTACCTTCGCGCGTGACGCCGGCGGGCGGTAAGAGCGTGACAGCCAGGGTACGAGCAGCCAAGGCCGGGGCATCCCGGCAGCAATCCACCGTTATCGCCCGCAACAGGCGGGCCAGGCACGACTATCACATCGAGGACACGGTCGAGGGCGGGCTGGTCCTCACCGGCACCGAAGTGAAGTCGCTGCGCGCCGGCCGGGCGTCGCTGACGGATGGTTTCGCGCAGATCCAGGACGGGGAAGTCTGGCTGCACGGCGTGCATATCCCGGAGTACACCCAGGGCACCTGGACCAACCACGAGCCACGTCGGCCTCGCAAGGTGCTGATGCACCGCAAGGAGATCGACCGGTTCGCGAGCAAGGTGGCCGAGCGGGGGCTCACCATGGTTCCTCTGCAGCTGTACTTCTCCGACGGGAGGGTCAAGGTCGAACTGGGCCTGGCCCGCGGTAAGCGAACCTATGACAAGCGTCATGATCTGGCCGAACGCGACGCCGCCCGGGAGGTAGAACGTGCCTTCCGGCGGCGCGGATGATGGCGAAGCAGGCCGTGGCCTCCTACCGTAGACGTGGGGCGCACGCTGCTGCGCGCAGGCACGCCACGCCCTTCGTCGGAGTCAAACGCGTGCCGCAGCCTGCCGCCGGCGGCCGCGTACCGTTGAGCGGCGGCATCGGGGGATTGGTGGGCGGCCTGCGCTCGAGGTCGCGGCAGCTGAAGCTGGGTGCCGCCGGTTTGGTGGTCCTCCTGCTGATCATCGGGGTCGCGGGCGGATTCGCCAGCGGTGAGCCGTCCGCCGAGCCGGCCGCGCAGCAGTTCCTGGTGGCCTGGGCCCAGGGGCAGTACAAGACTGCGGCCGCCTTGACCACCGGGGCCCCGGCCACCGTCACCACGGCGCTGAGCGCCGCGTACCAGCAGCTGGGGGCGGCGGCCTACTACCTGTCCATGGGCCCGATCACCCAGCACTCCGGCACCGCCGAGGTGCACTTCTTCGCGTCCGTGGACCTCGGCCAGGACGGCGCGCCGTGGAGCTACGAGGGACGCTTCGCGATGCGCAAGACGCCGGCTGGCTGGCGGGTCCAGTGGAGCCCCGCGGTCATCAATCCCGGCCTGCGCCAGGGGGTGCGGATGGCCGTGGTCACCCGGATGCCGCCCCGCGCCCCGCTGCTGGACGCTGAGGGTACCCCGCTCATCCACCCGTCCCCGGCCTGGGTCGTCCAGGTCCGGCCGGGGCGGCTGGCCAACCCGAAAGAGACGGCAGAGGTGTTCGCTGGGGTGACGGGGCTGGATAGTGACCAGGTGCTCAGCGTGATCCGGGCCGCCCCGCAGGCCCACCCGCTGACCCTGGTGACGCTCTCCCCGGCGGCGTACACCACCTTGCGCAAGAAGCTCAGCCGGGTCCCGGGGCTGCTCATGCACCGCGTCTCGGCCCGCCTGTTCGACACCAGCGCCGCCGACGTGACCGGGACCGTCGGCACCGAGCTCGCGCCCGTACTCCAGACGCAGGGCGTCTCCTACCGGCCGGGAACCACGGTCGGCGTGTCCGGGCTGCAAAAGGTGTACCAGCGGAGGCTGGCGGGCGCGGCGAGAACCGAGGTGATCGCGGAGAACAGCGCTGGTCACCAGGTGGCGGTGCTCAAGCAGTGGGACGGCACCGACGGAACCGCGGTCCGGACCACCATCGAGGCCAGGGCGCAGCGCGCCGCCACCAGCGCGGTCGGGGGCCAGCCTGCGGCAGCGGCCATCGTCGCGGTACAGGCCTCCACCGGGCATATCATCGCCGCGGCCGACCTTGCCGCCGGCGGAATCCGGGTGAAACCCCTGGCCGGCCATTACCAGCCGGGTGCGGCGTTCACGATCGTGTCCGCGGCCGCCCTGCTGTCCAAGGGAACGAACCTGAGTCTGCCGATCCCCTGCCTGCGCAGTACCAGGGTCGGCGGCCGCACCTTCACGAACGTCCCGGCCGTGTCAGCCCTGGGTGCCCAGCCGCCGTTCAGCATGGACTTCGCGCAATCGTGCGGGACCGCCTTCACCACCCTGTCCCAGGGCCTGACCGGCTCCCGGCTCGCCAGCACCGCGACGGCGTTCGGTCTCGGCGCCCAGTGGAAGCTGCCGCTCAGCGCCTCGTCGGGATCCTTTCGGGCGTCCCAGACCCAGGGTGGGCTGGCTGCCGACACCATCGGTGAACAGGGTGTCCAGGCCAGCCCGCTGGCCATGGCCCTGATCGCGGCGGGAGTGGACGCGGGGAAGTGGCGTCCCCCGGTGCTGGTGACCTCGCCGCCTGATCCCGGCCTGAGCCCGCGGGTGGTGGCCGACGCGCAGACCGTGGGGTCGCTGCGCACGCTGATGCGTGATGCGGTCGTCTCGGGCGCTGCCCGCGGCGCCAACCTGGCCGGAACCCCGGTGTACGGGCAGGTGGGAACGGCCCGGGCCACGCCAGGTTCGAAGTACTGGGCGCACTGGTTCGTCGGTTACCGGGGCGACGTGGCCTTTGCCGTGCTGGTGCTGACCAAGTCCCCGTCGGCGTCGGCCGTCCCGGTTGGCGCCTCGTTCCTGTCCGGCGTGGGCTGACGGGCCATCACGCCGGGCGGTGCCCCTGGGCCCACCGCCTGGGCGGCGCCTGATTTCTGCCTGGTTCCGGCGAGCAGCCCGGCCAGAACGCCTACGCCATAAGGGATGCCGGCAGCAGGCGATCCTGGAACGTGAACTCGCGAAGATTTTTGTGACTCAGAGCAACCATATGACTACTCTCCGACGTCTTACCTAATGACTGGGGGCCGCTTGGGGGGTTGCGCCTCAGTCGTCGTGATGGGAACCGGACCTCATCTCGGGGGAGGTCCGGGCGTAAGACCGGCCCCGACCCTGCCGGTCGCCCCCCTGTGGGCGCACTTCGGCCACCGCCAGCGCCCGCGGGGGTGTCTCATCACCACGTGGGGTGCCCGATGGGGCCCGCTTGCGGGCAGCCCATCGGGCATCTTGCGTTTACGGGGCGTTGGGTGGAATCCCGCTTGGTCGTTCAGCGTTGGATCCTGTAGCGTCCGGAAGGACGACAACTCAACAGGGGGTGACAGGCTTCGACTTCGGTGGTTGATCCAGGGGAAGCGAGCCGAGGACGGCGGACATAACCTCGTTAATACTGTGACCGCAAACCTCATAAGTGCCAAGGTTAAGCGCACTAACCTCGCCCTCGCGGCCTAAATAACCGCAGGGTAGGAGGTTTGTCAGCCCGGGGATGCCTTCGACCCGGTGTCTGGCATCAGCGAGAAGGATCCACCGCCCAGCCCGGTCGCGGGACTGGTCGGGACATCTAACAGCGACTGAGCCCGTCGGCAGCTAGCCTGCAGGACTGCCGGGGCCGAGAAAAGCGACGCAGGATGCGCTCGGAGAAGCCCTGGTGATGTACTGAAGGACGCGGGTTCGATTCCCGCCACCTCCACCGTGTGATGCCACACGACATCGGGATGACCCCGGACCTGACCAGGTTCGGGGTCATTCTGGTTTCGGGCGCTGGTGCCGGCGGCTGCGGCTGCGGTTGACGGACAGCCAGACCCGGCATTTAATCAGGCATACTGTATGAGTGAATACGGAGAGACCCGTTCGGGAGAGCCCATGGCCCAGGAATCGCAGACCCACCGCGGAACCGGCGAACCAGCCGGAACTGGCCAGCCAGCCGCAAGCGGGCCGGGCGCCGCGCGGTATCCCGATCTGGCTGGCCAGGTCGCGGTGGTCACCGGGGGATCCCGCGGGATCGGGGCGGCGACCGCCCTGGCCCTGGCGGACAACGGCGTGGCCGTCGCCGTGGCCGGGCGCGATCATGACGCCCTGGACGGCGTGGTGAAGGACATCACGGCCCGGGGCGGGCGCAGCATCGGCGTGGTCGCGGACTGCACCCGGGAGGAGGACCTCCGCCGGCTGCACGAGACAGTGCGCGCCAAGCTGGGGGCCGCGGACATCCTGGCCGCCTTCGCTGGCGGGGACGGCATGCCCGTGCCCACGGCCAGGGAGACCGCTGCGCACTGGCGCAGCGTCATCGAGACCGACCTGACCTCAGCCTTCCTGACTGTCTCGGCGTTCCTGCCGGACATGGTCGAGCGGCACCGGGGCGCCATCATCACGATGTCCTCGGCCGCGGCCCGCCAGCCCGCCCAGTCCTCCGCGGTCTACGCCGCGGCCAAGGGCGGGGTGATCGTATTCACCCGGCACCTGGCCAGGGAGATGGCCCGGGACGGCATCCGGGTCAACTGCCTGGCGCCGTCGGCCGTCCTCAACGACAAGATGCGGGCCTGGGTTCCGGAAGCGCAGCGTGCGGAACTCGGGGCGAGTTTCCCGCTCGGGCGGCTGGGCCAGCCCGCGGATGTGGCCAGTGCGGCGCTGTTCCTGGCCTCCGCCGCGTCCGCCTGGATCACCGGCGTCACCCTGGACATCGCCGGCGGGAAGATCATGGTCTGAGGGCCGGCCGGCCAGATTCAGGAGCTGATACCGGCGAGCTTGCACTGGGTCTGGGTGAGCCTGGACTGGCTGTCGCTGTGGGCGTAAGCGGTCTGGCAGATCGTGCGGGCCTTGCCGCCGCACGCGTGGACGACGGCCCCTCCGGTGGAGCTGACCACCGAGAGGTTGATGCACCCGTTCCGGGACTGGTCGTAACTGCCATGATGCAGGCCGGACCACACGCCGATCCCCGCGAAGATAACTAGCGCCGCCGCGCCGATCACTCCCATGATCCACTTCCCTCGCCGGGAGAGTGACTGTCCGAAGTGCTCGGGGTTGCGGCCTCTCATGCCCCCAGAGCATAAGGGACTTTGTTCACCTCAGGGCGGCCCAACTGGCGTAACACCCCAGGATGACGAGCACGATCGCGGTGATGATCCGGACCACGCTGACCTTGACGAACCGGAGCAGTCCCTGCCCGCCGGCCACGGCGATGCCCGCCACCGCCGCCATCGCCAGCAGGGCCCCGGTCCCGACTGACCACGGCGCGTGGTAGCGGGCCGCGAGGTTGATCGTGAGCACCTGGGTCAGGTCGCCCCACTCGGCCAGGAAGATCAGCACGAACGTGGTGATGGCGCTGCGCCGCCGCCGCATCACCGCCGCCCCCGGATCGACCTGCTCCTCGTCCCCGCTCCGGAGCCCGTCGTAGAGCGCGAAGCCCGCCCCGGCGAAGAATGTGAGGGCGACCGCGAGTTCCACGGCCTCGTGGGGAAGGATGTCGATGAGCAGGACACCCACGGTGGTGGCGATCACCACATGCACGGCGAAAGCCGCGGTCGCCCCGAGCCAGACAGCGAAGGGACGGCCTCGTGTGGCCATGACCAGGGAGGCGAACATGGTCTTGTCGGGCAGTTCGCCGAGGAAGATCACGGGGAAAACCGCGGCGACGACGGCAAGGTCCACGCTGGCCCTCTTCTGTACCGCTCCGAGGGCCGATCCGCCAGCCGGGATGAGGGCACGCCGTCACCCCGGCCACGGACAGGCCCGTGGCGAGTGGGATGAAGGTCTCGCCCACCTGCATCGAGCGCAGGCCTGGCAACCGGGCGCCGCTGGCGCCAGCATGTCGATTACCAATCGGGGGCTACTCCCCTTCGGCGCCAACGATAGTGCAGCAGGGGCCGATGCCTGAGCCGAAGTCAGCGAACGGGAAAGGCGAAGATGGCGGGGTGAAACTGGGGCCGCTCATCGCCCGCCGGGCACGCCGTGACTTCGAGCGGGGGCTATCCGTGGCCCAGCTCGCCGTGGTGCTGCCGGTCATCGCCCTGGTGCTGTCCGGGGTCGGTGCCTACGTGTACGGGGCGGCCTACGCCGTGCACTCGGTGGCAGATATCGCGGACCGGCCCTGGGCCGCCCATAACCTGCGCCTGTTCCTCACCGAGATCGACCTGTTCCTGATCGGCGCGACGCTCCTCATCGCGGCCATCGGCCTGTATGAGCTGTTCGTGGCCCGGATCGACCCGGCCCATACGCGCCGCCCGCTGCCCGCCTGGCTGGAGATGAACGACCTTGATGACCTCAAGGCGCGGGTCATCTCCATGATCATCCTGGTCGTCGCGGTGACCTTCGCCGACGTGCTGCTCGAATTCGACAAGGCAACGCTGGATGTGTTCTACCTGGCGGCGGGGGTCGCACTCTTTATCGCCGCACTCACCATTTACCTGCGGTTCAGCTCCTCGGAAAACGATGGTGGTCACGCATGACCGACGCAAACAGCCCGGCCAGCCCCCTGCGGGTCGTCGCCCAGGTACACGTGGCCGCCGACCCGCACGACGTCTGGGACCTCGTGACCGACTGGTCCCGCCAGCACGAGTGGATCTGGGCCACCCGGGTGCGCGGCGGCCAGGGCCTGGGGGCCACCGTGGTCGGCTGGACCGGAGTCGGCCCGGTCGGCTTCACCGACACCATGATCATCAGCGAGTGGGACCCGCCGCTGCGGTGCGTGGTCCGGCACATGGGGCGGGTCGTGCGCGGATCGGGGATATTCGAGGTGATCCCGGTGGGGAGCGAGTGCGAGTTCCGCTGGACTGAGGACCTGGAGCTGCCGCTGCCGCCTGCCCTGGGCAAGATGGCCGGCCTGGTTGTCCGGCCCATCGCCGAGTGGAGCCTGGCCTCGTCGCTGCGCCGGTTCGCCAAGCTGGTATAAACCGCAGGGTCACGGACATACTGGGCCCTGGCCGGCCCTGGACACGCCAGGCCACCGAGCCTATCCTTGACTGTATGGTCAGTCAGGACTTTGCTTCCCCCGCCGCGTCCCCGGTCCGCCCGCCGGCCCCGCTCGACGAGGCCGCCGTCCAGGAAGCGCTGCGGCCGTTCGGCAGCAGCCGGATGCTGCCCCGCGCCGCGTACGTGGACCCGGACGTGTTCACCTGGGAGAAGAAATACTTCTTCGGCGCGGACTGGATGTGCGTGGGACGCAGCTCCCAGACGCCGGCCGCCGGGGAGATGCGCGCCGAGCCGGTCGGCGAGGGCAGCGTGCTCCTCGTCCGCGGCGATGATGGACAGCTGCGGGCATTCGCCAACTTCTGCCGCCACCGCGGCCACGAGCTCCTGCCCTGCGGCGCCTCCGCCCAGGCCGGCGTCATCATCTGCCCGTACCACTCGTGGACCTACGGTCTGACCGGGAACCTGCGCGCGGCCGCAGGCTTCAAGAACCGGCCCGGCTTCGACGCCGGCGCCTGGGGACTCGTCGAACTCCCGGTGGAGGAGTGGCAGGGGCTGGTTTTCGTTGCGGGATCTGGAACTTCCGGGCCGCTGGCCGAATCCCTCGGGACCCTGGATGAGCTGATCGCCCCGTACGAGCTGGGCAGGCTGGTGGTGCGCGGCCAGCACGACTACGAGATCGCCGCCAACTGGAAGATCCTGACCGAGAACTACCACGAGTGCTATCACTGCCCGCAGATCCACCCAGAGCTGTGCAAGGTCAGCCCGCCAAAGAGCGGCGAGAACTACGCGGCCCCCGGGACCTGGGTCGGCGGCTGGATGGACCTGCGCGACGGCATGACCACGATGTCCCTGGACGGCACCAGCCGGGGCGTGCCGCTGCGGAACCTGGATGCTACGGGGCTGCGCACGGTGATCTACGTCAACGTGTTCCCCAACATCCTGCTCAGCCTGCACCCCGACTACGTGATGACGCACCGGCTGACGCCGCTCGCCGCCGGCCGGACCCGGGTCGAGTGCACCTGGGCGTTCGCGCCCGAGGCCGCGGACGCGCCCGGCTTCGACCCGGGGTACGCGGTGGACTTCTGGGACATCACCAACCAGCAGGACTGGCATGCGTGCGAGTCGGTGCAGCGCGGGCTGACCTCACCGCAGGCCATCCCGGGCCCGCTCTCCGCCGAGGAGGACGCGGTCTACCAGTTCGTGACCATGATCGCCCGCGGCTACCTGGGCCAGCCGGTCTGGAACACCGGGAGCGCCACCGTCGCCACCATCGGCTGATCGCCGGGGCCAGCCCCGCCGAGATTTCGTATCCCTAACGAAAACCGTCCCGGCGCCACCGTCCCGCCCGGGTTGCATCCTGGTTTGGCGCAATCGTCATTAGCCCTGCAACGAAACCGAGAATCTCCAGGTCGGATACACTCACGCTCCGTCCTGCTTCGCCGCCACGAGCTCGACGTCATCGGCCCTCTCGGCTCTGGTGGTCATCCCGTCGGCCGGGGTTTCCACCTGCGAGGGAACCGGGACCGGCTGCCCTGCGCGGACGCGGCCCTGGGCTCGGTGGGCCTCGTCTCGATGGTGCGCCCAGATACCCAGGGTAGTGAGGGATTGCGCACAGAAAGCGGCCTGAAGGTTTGGGGGGATGGCCATCCATCTATCGCAGAGCACCCGCGCGTGCTCGCTGTCCTGCGCGCGCCGCTGATGACTGCGCGGGCCCGCACTGCCGAGCCCTACCGGGCCGCTCTCACGGCGCCCAGTGACAGCCGTCTAGGCCACCTGTCCGACCGCGAGCTGCAGATCCTCGGCCTCGTCGCCCAGGGCCGTACCAACAGCTCCATCGCCCGCACCCTCGACGTCAGCCCCCGGACGATCGCCAAGCACCTTGAGCACATCTACCGCAAACTCGGCGTTACCAGTCGCGCCGCCACCGTCCACCGGGGCCCTGTCTAACTCAAGGTGCTTCCGGCGGCTGCCGGGCTAGCCCCGTCGGATGACCCGCCCCGGGTGGCCGCTCCCTAAAATTCCTTAAATTCCCGCAACGAAAACCTCACCGGCGCCCGCCCCCCTGCCCCGCGTGCGTCGAGTACTCCGCGGATCGTCCCAGGTAAGCGGACGGCCGCTCCGGGGTAGCGGCGTTTCCGCAGGCAGGGCATGATCGGGGCAGGATGACGTGACTAACGGGGGGTGGATCGGATGCCTGACGCATTGATCCTGGAATTCGCGGGCCTGAACGACGCCGACTATGCCGCGGTCAACGAGAACCTTGGCATCGACGCGGAGACCGGCAAAGGGGACTGGCCAGCGGGCATGCTCTCGCACGCGGCTGGCCCCGGGGGCGACGGCACGTTCGTGGTGGTCGAGGTGTGGTCTTCCCAGGCGGACCAGGCGGCGTTCATGCAGTCGCGCCTGGGCCCGGCGCTGGGCAAGGCCGGCGTGGCGGCGGTGCCCGCTGTCCGCTGGGTGCCGCTCCGGGCGTACCACGTACCCGGGACCTGACCCGGACCCGGGATTCATCACGCCGGAGGGACGGATGGTGGTAGCGGAGCCGGCCACGTCCAATCCGGGCCCTGCGCCCGCCCGTCCCGCGGTGCGGCTGGCCGAGCTCGTCGCGGCGCTGTCCCTGGGCGTCGACCTCGGCTTCGGGCAGCCGATGGAGCATGTGCTGCGCCAGTGCCTGATCGCGCTGCGCCTGGCCGAACTGGCGGGGCTCGAGGAGGACGCGAGGTCAGTCGTCTACTACACGGCGCTGCTGGTCAACGTGGGCTGTCATGCCGACGCCCACGAACAGGCGAAGTGGTTCGGTGACGACATCGAACTCAAGTCGCATAAGTACGCCCGCGAGCCGCGGAGCCTGGCCGGGGCAGCAGCCTCGCTCCGTCTCGTGGGCCGGGGCAACCCGCCGTTGCACCGGTTCCGGGTGAGCGTCGAGTTCGCGCTCTCTGGCTTCCGTGAGCTTGACGGGATGATCGCGCAGCACGCGGCGCTGGCCCAGTCGCTGGCCGCGGAGCTTGGGCTCCCGGGCCCGGTGCAGGAGGCCGTCGGCGCGTCGTACGAGCAGTGGGACGGGCGGGGCTGGCCCGGCAAGCTTCGCGGCGACGCCGTGCCGATCGCGTCCCGGCTCGCCCAGCTCGCGGAGTACGTGGAGGTCGCCCACCGGGTCGGCGGGGCAGACGCGGCCGTGATGCTGGCCCGGACACGGAGCGGCACCCAGTTCGATCCCGCGCTCACGCGGCTGCTGTGCGGCCACGCCGGGGACATTCTCGGTGATCTCGATGCCGCGCAGACCTGGGATGCGGTCATCGGGGCTGAACCCGCGCTGAGCCTGATGCTGGAGGGTGAGCAGCTGGATGCGGCGCTGCTCGGCGTGGCCAACTTCGTCGACCTGAAGTCGCCCTACACCCTGGGCCACGCCCCCGCCGTCGCCGGGTTCGCCGGCGCGGCCGGCTGCCAGCTCGGATTGGCCGACCGCGACGTCCAGACGCTGCGGCGGGCCGGCCTGGTGCATGGCGTGGGACGGCTCGGCGTGTCGAACTCGATCTGGGACAAGCCCGGGCCGCTCGGTGCGGGGGAATGGGAGCGGGTACGCATGTACCCGTACCTCACCGAGCGGATGCTGGGTCAGTCGGCCTGGCTGGCGCCACTCGGCGCGATCGCGGTGCAGCTCCGTGAGCGCCTGGATGGCTCGGGGTACCCACGCGGCCTGTCCGGCAGCGCCATCTCCCGGCCGGCCCGCATCCTCGCCGCCGCCGACGTCTACCAGTCCATGCGGGAGCCGCGGCCCTACCGGGCCGCGCTGCCCGCCGAGGGCGCCGCAGCGGAGCTTCGCGCCGAGGTGAGGGCCGGGCGGATCGACGCGGACGCGGCCGAGGCGGTGCTGTCGGCGGCGGGTCACGCCAGCCGGGCGGCGCCCCGCGCTGAGTACCCGGCCGGGCTGACCGGACGTGAGGTCGACGTGCTGCGGCTGGCCGCCCAGGGACTGTCCAGCAGGCAGATCGCGCAGCGGCTGGTCATCTCGCCCAAGACGGCGCGCAACCACATCGAGCACATCTACGTGAAGATCGGTGCGTCCAGCCGGGTGACGGCCAGCCTGTTCGCGGTCCGGCACGGCCTGCTGCCTGAGCAGGAGTCTGCCCGCCCCTGAACAGGTCCCGGAAGATGAGGCAATCGCCCCATGCGGCCGGCCGCGGGCGTCGCTTACCGTCGTCGCGAAGGTCCGGTCACAGCCTCACTGGAGGAACCATGCCCAGGCTCTCGAAAGACACTGCCCCCGACGTCGAGGACTTTGGCCCCGCCATCGACCGCGGCGGCCAGCTGGACGACTACACCGTCGACTTCGTCACGATCCGGCAGGGCCACTCCCTGGCGCCCATGCTCAAGGGCCTGCCGGGCGACAGCTGCCAGTGCCCGCACTGGGGTTATGTGCTGGCCGGCCAGATCACCGTGGCCTACCCCGACCGCGACGAGGTCTACCAGGCCGGGGACGCCTTTTACATGCCTGCTGGCCACGTGCCCGAAGCCGAGACGGGGACCGAGTTCGTCCAGTTCAGCCCCAAGGAGCAACTGGCCGAAACGGTCGCCGCGATCAAGGCCAACGCGCAGCGGGTGATGCCGGGCGGCTGAGTGCTCCGGCCAGGCCGGCCCGGCGGCGTCAGGCCAGGGCGGCGGGGCCGCGCTTGGTCATCTGGGCGGCGATGATCGCCCGCTGGACCTCGCTGGTGCCCTCCCAGATGCGTTCCACCCGCAGTTCGCGGAAGAAGCGCTCGGCCACGTTCTCGCGCATGTAGCCGCGGCCGCCGAAGACCTGCACCGCGCGGTCGGCCACCCGGCCGGCCATCTCCGAGGCGTACAGCTTGGCCATCGAGCACTGGGCGTGGGCGATCTTGACGTCGATACCGCGGTCGATGCCGCGGGCCGTCTCGTACACCAGCGACCGGGCCGCGAAGAGTTCGGTCAGGCTGTCCGCGAGCATGGCCGCGACCGTGCCGAACTCGCTGATTGGCTGGCCCTGGACCTGCCGCCCGGTGGCGAATGCGGTCATGTCGGCGGTCAGCCGCTGCGCGGCGCCGACGCAGCGGGCCGCGACCATCAGCCGCTCGAACCGGAACCACTCGTAGGCGAACGACATCCCGTCCCCCTCGGCGCCGATCAGGTGCGCAGCGGGCACCCGGACGTCGGTGAAGTCCACGATCGGGTGGTGATGGCTGATCGTGTGCGAGTAGGCGGGGGTGCGGACCACCGATACCCCGGGGCTGGGCAGGTCCACCAGGAACATCGCGTGCTCGCCAGCGTGCGGCCCGCCGGCCAGGACGGCCTGGAAGAAGGCGAAATCAGCCGTGTTGTACGAGGTGACGTGCCACTTGACCCCGTTGAGCAGGTAGTCCTCGCCATCCCGCCGGGCGGTGGCCACCAGCGCGGCCACGTCGGAGCCCGCGCCTTCCTCGGTGATCGCGTAGCACTCCTCACGTTCCCCGGCGATGGCCGGGCGGACGAAGTGCTCGATCTGGTACGGGGTGGCGACGGGTGGCAGCCACGACGGGGGAGTGGCTGCCACCCAGCCCAGGGCGTTGGTCACCCGGCCCATCTGCTCTTGGACCAGGACCTGCTGCAGCGTGCTGCAGCCACCGCCACCGAGTTCGCGCGGCATGTTGGTGGACGCCAGGCCGAGCTCGCGGGCCCGCTTCGCGTGCCCGGCGACCACGTCGGGCGGCAGTTCGCCGCCGGCCAGCTCGGCCTCCACCTCGAACGGGATCAGCTCGTCCGCGAATGCCGCGGCCCGCACCTGAATGGCTAGATCCTCGTCTGACAATCCGTACACGCTGAGCTCCTCGCCCGGTTAATCCGCGCCGTCCGCCGGGGTCGTACCAGAGTGCGGCGCCCGTCACGATACCTTGACTGACTGTTCAGTTTATGTCAGCATCGGGTTCGTGCCAATGCCCCTGACCGGTCATGCGGACACCGCCGACGTTGTCGTCGTGGGCGGCGGGACTGTGGGCGCCTGGTGCGCCTACTTCCTCCGCCGGGACGGCCTGCGGGTTGTCCTGCTGGAGAAGGGCCAGCTCGGCCAGGGTGCGAGCAGCCGGGCCGCCGGCGTGGTCCGCGCCCAGGGCGGCACCCCCGAGGCGGTACGCCTGGGGCAGTGGTCCCAGCACTTCTACCGGCACCAGCGCGACGAACTCGGCATCGACTCGGGCTTCGTGGCCCAGGGCTATCTCCTGCCGTGCTTCACCGAGGCTGAGGTCACGGCGGCCCGGCAGCGGATGGCCATGCAGCTGGACCTGGGCCTGGACGTGGTGTGGCTCAGCCCGGACGAGGTGGACCAGCGCAACCCCACCCTCGCCCCCGGGCAGACCCTGGGCGGCACCTTCTGCGCCGACGACGGCTACATCACCCCGCCCCGCAACGTGACCGCCTACGCGGTGGCGCTGGCCCAGTCCGGTGTCGTGGTACGTGAGCAGGTCCGCTTCCTCGGGCTGCGCCGCGAAGGGGACCGGGTCACTGGCGTGGACACCAGTGCGGGGCCGGTCGCGGCCGGCTCCGTCGTGCTGACCGGCGGGCCGAAGCTGGCCGAGGTGGGCCGGCTGGCCGGGCTGCGGATCCCGGTCGGCGGGGCCCGGCACCAGATCGCGGTCACCCAGCCGCACCCTGACCTGGATCCTTCGCGGGTCCCCATGGTCTTCGACCTGGCGTCCGGCCTGTACTGGCGGCCCGAAGAAGGCGGCCTGCTGTTCGGGATGAGCAATCCTGAGGAACCGCCCGGCTGGGCCACCGAGGTGGACGAGGCCTACCTGGCCCGGATGCGCGCCCGGCTGGGCCGGCTGGTCCCGGTGACTGCCGGGCTCGGGCTGCGGCGGCTGTGGGCGGCCACCATCGACTACACCCCGGACCACCTGCCGATCATCGGTCCCGCCCTCGGCCCGGATGGCCCGGTGCCCGGGGTGACCGTCGCCGCGGCGGGCGGGGCCGGCATGATGTGGGGTCCCGGCGTGGCCCGGGCCGCTGCCGACCTGGCCCAGACCGGCTTCTCCGCGGTGGTGGACACCACGGGCCTGGGCCTGGACCGCTTCGACGACCAGGGCCGCAGCAAGGTGCCCACGGACCCGATCGCGCTGCCGTTCCCGCAGTCAGCCTGACCATACGCAGACCACCCTGAACCACTGACCACCCGGAACCACCGAGAGGACTAACGCGCCATGACCGACACCACGCCCGCCACCCCGGTGACCCCCTTCCTATCCGCCGCCGCGCTGAACGGCGAGCTCGAGGACTGGGGTCCCCTGGCCGAGGCCACCGGCGACCCGATGCAGACGTCGGGTACCACCACCTGGGCCGACGGTGACCTGGAGGTGGGCGTCTGGGAGTGCACCGCCGGCCCCTCCTACTGGAAGCTGGAGACCAACGAGGCCATCCACATCGTCAGCGGCCGGATGACGGTCACCCCGGACGGCGGCGAGCCCCAGGACATCGG
>Ga0208076_1000009_pt1 | contig 16134 bp, 12 predicted proteins | sample NGESurshal072012_8_FD_184459 | JGI IMG/M metagenome (GOLD analysis project Ga0208076, IMG submission 184459) | Arctic peat soil microbial communities from Barrow, Alaska - NGEE Surface sample 210-3 shallow-072012 (SPAdes) | ecosystem: Environmental > Terrestrial > Soil > Wetlands > Peat ...
GGATTGGGATCGTCACGGAATCTTTCCCGCCCGAGGTGAACGGCGTGGCGCACAGCGTGCTCCGGGTCGCCGAGCATCTCGTAGTCCGGGGACATCAGCCTCTTGTCATCGCGCCTCAGCCAGCCGCCGGGAAGCCAGCCGCCGGGAAGCCAGCCACGGGGAAGCCGGCCACGGGGGAGCCAGCCACCGGGTCCGCAGCGGACCGGCAGCACGGTTTCCCGGTGGTCCGGGTGCGCTCGGTGCCGTTCCCGGGCTACCCGAGCGTACGGCTCGGCCTGGCCTCCCCGGCCATCCAGCGTGCGCTGCTCGGGCACCGGGCCGAGGTGGTCCACCTGGCCAGCCCGTTCTTCCTCGGCGCACTGGGCAGCCGGTCGGCCCGGCGGCTGCGGCTGCCGGTGGTGGCCGTCTACCAGACCGACGTGCCGGCGTACGCCCGGGCGTACCACTGGGGCCACGTCGCGGAGGCCAGCGCCTGGCGCTGGCTGCGCGGCATCCACAACGCCGCCGACCGGACCCTCGCGCCGTCCACGGCCAGCGCCGAACGGCTGGCCGCGCACGGTGTGCAGCGCATCTGGATGTGGGGCCGCGGCGTCGACGTCCAGCGGTTCACCCCGGCGGCCCGCAGCGATGCGCTCCGCCGGGCCCTCGCGCCGGAAGGCGAGGTACTGGCCGGGTACGTCGGCCGGCTGGCCCTGGAGAAGCAGGTCGAGCTGCTGGCCGGGGTCGCAGCGCTGCCCGGGGTGCGCCTGATCATCGTGGGCGGCGGGCCGGCCGAGCCCCGGCTGCGCCGGCTGCTCCCGTCTGCGGTGTTCCTCGGCCAGCACCGCGGCGAGCAGCTGGCCGAGATTTTCGCCAGCCTGGACGTGTTCGTGCACGGCGGCTGCCATGAGACGTTCGGACAGGCCATCCAGGAAGCGGCGGCCTCCGGCCTGCCCGTGGTGGCCCCGGCCGTGGGCGGGCCGGTCGACCTGGTCGAGGACGGGGCCACCGGGTACCTGGTGCCGCCGGGGGACGCAGGCGCGCTAACCGCGGCCACGCGGCGGCTGGCCGCCGACCCGCTGGCCCGGGCGGCCATGGGCCGCGCCGGCCGGCAGCGGGTGCTGACCCGCAGCTGGACTGCACTGGGGGACCAGCTGATCGGGCATTACGCCGCGGTACTGGGGGAGCGGTCAGCTGGCGAGCTGCCGGGCGACCAGCGCGATGCCGTGTCCCCATGCGATCTGCTGGCTGGCGGGCAGGTAGGACGAGCCTGACTTGGTGTGGTCCACCTCTGGCGAGGCGAGGTACCGCTCCCGGCCCTGCGGGTCGATGAAGTAGACGGCTGAGGTGTGCTGGACGTCAGCGTTCGGGTTGGGCGCGTAGACCTGGATGTGATATCCGAGCCACACGGTCTTCAGGTCGGGCACCGGCCCGGTGAAGAAGTGCCAGCTGGGAATGGTGTTCAGCGCCTGCGCCCGGGTGTATTCGGCCATGTCCCGCACCCGCGCGTGGTAGGCGTTCACGTTGATTGCGGCGAACACCACCTTGCTGGCCAGCGGGCCCAGGTCGTGGTAGGCCTTCACGAACTCCGCCGAGACGATGGGGCAGATGTCGGTGCAGTGCGGGTCCATGAACTGGAGCACCACGACCTTGCCGCGCAGGCTGGACAGGCTCAGCGCGTGACCGTTCTGGTCGGTCAGGGTGAAGCCTGGGGCCCGGTTCGCGGGCAGCGGGCTGAGCACCATGAGGCTGGCCAGGCTGGTGGACACGCTGGCCGGGATGCCGGACACCCGGGCGTCCTGCGCGGCCAGCGTGCTGTGGTTCCGCATGACCAGAAAGGCGGGGATGGCCACCGCCGCGACCAGCAGCACGGTCAGTACGCTGACCAGCAGGAGCAGCCGGGGCAGGCGGCTGCGGCGCGCCGGGCCGCCGTCCCCGCCGGGCGTGCCCGCCGGTCCCTGCTCCTGGGTGCTCGAGCTCACCTGGAAATGCCTCCTGCCTGGTCGCGGCCGGAAAACGCCGCCTGCGGCTAGCTGCTGAGCATATTCCCGGCCCTGCCGGCCCGGATACCGCAGCGGGGTACTTCCGCTGCCGCGCGGGACCTGCGCCCGGGCGGGAGGACCTGCGCCCTGCGGGACCTGCGCCCGGCGGGCCGGGCTGGCGGAAACGAGAAGGTGTCCGTGAGCGGAACCGGCGGTATATGTTGCCGCCGGAGGCGGCCCAGGGCCAAGATGTCCCGTGTTGCCTGGATTATTGTGCTGGTGCTCTCGCGTCCTAGTCTCTGACTCGTGCTGAGGGGGTCAGGTGCCCGCTGACGTGCGGCCCGCGCGTCCGCAGCCGTTAGCTCATCGGGCGCTGCGCTGGCTGATGGCGATGGCCGGCGGCCCGGCCCCCGCGCGGGCTGGCCGCGTTCGGCGGGACCACATAGTGACTGGCCCGGGGCGGGGCGGCCGCGTGCTGGCTGGGCCGGTGCTGGCTGGGCCGGTGCTGGCTGGGATCATGCTGGCGGCCGGGCTGTCCGGCTGCGGTACCCATACGGCGGCCGGCAACGTCATCACGGCGTCCGCTGGCGCCTGCGGGACCGGCTGGCGGCAGGTCACCGGGGGGATGCAGACCTTCCAGATCCGCAATTCCTCCATCGGCGGCGCCGAAGTCGACCTGATCAACCCGGCCAGCGGCGCCGTCTACGCGGAAGTAGCCGGGCTCGGCCCGGGCACCACCCGCCCGATGCGGGTGGACCTGGGATCCGGCCGTTACGCGTTCCGCTGCCTGATCCAGGACACCGGCCCGCTCACCGGCCCGGTGGTGCGGGTCGGCGGTCAGCACCAGGGCGCGCCGGCCGTCCTCCCGGTGACCACCGATAACCTGCTCGGCCCGGCCCGCGTCTACCACGCGTACGTCAGCGCCGGGCTGAACACGCTGGTCCGGCAGGTCAGCGCGCTCACTGCACGCATCCGCGCGGGCCAGCTGGCCGCGGCCCGGGCCGCCTGGCTGCCCGCTCACCTCACCTATGAGCGGCTGGGCGCGGCGTACGGCACCTTCGGCAATTACGACACCGAGATCGACGGCCGCCCGGACGGGCTGCCCCGCGGGTTGTCCGACCCGGCTTTCACCGGCTTCTACCGGATCGAATACGGGCTGTGGCACGGGCAGAACGCCCGGCAGCTGGACGCCCCGGCGGCCAAGCTGGACAGCGGCGTGCGGGCGCTGCGCGGGTTCTGGCCGGGCATGGAGATCAACGTGCTCGACCTGGGCCTGCGCACCCACGAGATCCTGGAGAACGCCCTGCAGTTCCAGCTGACCGGACACGACGACTACGGCAGCGGGACAACGCTGGCCACCACCGCGGCTAACATCACCGGGACCCGGGAAACGCTGGGCATCCTGCATCCCCTGCTGGCCGCGCGCTATCCGGGCCTGGCTGCGGTCAACGCCGGGCTGGACCGGCTGGGCCGCCTGGTCAGCGCGGCCCGCCAGGCTGACGGCCGCTGGACGCCGGTCAGCAAGCTCGCCACCATCCAGCGGGAGCAGATCGACGCCGCCGCCGGCCAGGTTCTGGAGGAACTCGCGCCCGTCGCGGCCATGACCGAGCCGCGGAGGTCATGATGGCCGGACCGGACGACGGCCCCCATGACGCGGAGGCAGGCGCATGCCCGGGCCGCCCGCCGCGCCGCTCGTTCCTGCGGGGCGCGCTCGGCGCCGGGCTCACCGGGGCGGTGGCCGGTGCCGCGGCGGGCGCTGGGGCCGGGTACGCCTACAGCTCGTCCCAGGCGGCCCCGCCAGGCCAGGTCCTGGACGCGACCATGGTCCAGGGCCGGCTTCCCGCGGTCTCGTTCCACGGCCGGCACCAGGCGGGCATCCTGGCCAAGCCGGAGCGGCAGACGATCATGCTCTCGTTCAACGTGACCGCCGGCGGCCGGGGGGAACTGACCGACCTGCTGCGCACCATCACCGCCCGGGCCCGCTTCCTCACCGCCGGCGGGATCCCGCCGCAAGCCGGCCTCGGCGCTCCGCCGTCCGACTCCGGGGTGCTCGGGCCCACGGTGGTCCCCGATGGCCTTACCGTCACGGTCGGCGTCGGCTCTACCCTGTTCGACGACCGCTACGGCCTGGCCGCCCGCAAGCCCGCTGGCCTGATCCCCATGACCGCCTTCCCCAATGACGACCTCGACCCGGCGCAGTGCGGCGGGGATCTTAGTCTCCAGCTGAGCGCGGGCAGTCAGGACACGGTGCTGCACGCCCTCCGGGACATCGCCCGGCACACCCGCGGCGGCATGCAGGCGCTGTGGCGTATCGACGGGTTCTCCAGCCCGGCCCGCCCGGCCGGCACCACGCCCCGCAACCTCCAGGGCTTCATGGACGGTATCGCTAACCCCGACACCGGCCGGGCCGAGGCTATGAACAGCCTGGTCTGGGTCCAGCCAGGCGCCCGCGGCGAGCCCGCCTGGACCGCGGACGGCAGCTATCAGGTCATCCGGCTGATCAGGATGTTCGTCGAGTTCTGGGACCGGGTGGACATCATCGAGCAGGAGAACATGATCGGCCGGCGGAAGGACACCGGGGCTCCGCTGGACGCCAACACGGAGTTCGGCCGCCCCGACTACACCCTCGATCCCACCGGCGCGGTCATCCCGCTCACCGCGCACATCCGGCTGGCCAACCCGCGCACCCCGCAGACGGAGGCCAACCGCATCCTGCGCCGGGCCCACAACTACGACCGCGGCCTCGACGCCGTCGGCGACCTCGACATGGGGCTGATCTTCGCCTGCTACCAGCAGGACATCGCGCGGCAGTTCGTGACGGTGCAGACCCGGCTGATCGGCGAGCCGATGGCCGGTTTCATCAGCCCGTTCGGGGGCGGCTATTTCTTCGCGCTGCCCGGCGTGCGGGACACCCGGGATTATCTGGGCCGTGGCCTGCTGGCCTGACCGCCGAGGCCCACGCTCCGGACGGCGGCCGGACCATTCTTGTTTACGCATTTGCCCGCCGTTAAGCAGCTGGACGCCGCTGGGACATGCCTTTCCGGAACCTTGGGCACTGTTGTGCGCAATGGTGCTGCCCGCCCATGTTCTGGCGGCGGCGCCATGATCTGCCCCAGACTCAGGAGGGTGATATGGGCGAAGGCCCTGTCAATGGCACGCGGACTGGCCGGAGTAGGAGCAGCTGGCATAGGTCGTACACGGCCGTTCTCGCCGCAGGGGCGCTGGCCGCCGGCGGAGCCGTCAGCGCCACGGTAGCCAGCGCGAGCACGTCCAGCGCGGGGGCCGCCGGGTCGGCGGCCCGGCCGGCATCAGCGACCGCGTACCGGGTGGTGGCCCCGGCGAGCACGCCGATCAAGCACGTGGTCGTGCTCTTCGACGAGAACGTGTCGTTCGACCACTACTTCGCCACCTACCCGCACGCGACCAATGCCGACGGATCACCGTTCCACGCCAGGCCGGGTACCCCGGCGGTGAACGGGCTCACCCCGGTCCTGCTCACCCATAACCCGAACACGTACAACCCGACGCGGCTCACTCATTCCCAGGCGCTCACCTGCGACCAGGATCACGGCTACCAGGCGGAGCAGCTGGCGTTCAACGGCGGCAAGATGAACCGGTTCGTCCAGGAGACCGGGACGCCCACCTGCACCGGGACGCCGACGGCACCCTATGGTGCGCCCGGCCTGGTCATGGACTACTACGACGGCAACACGGTCACCGGGCTGTGGAACTATGCCCAGCACTACGCCATGAGCGACAACAACTACGGCACGAACTTCGGGCCGTCCACGCCGGGCGCGCTCAACGTGATCTCCGGTAACGACAGCCCCGGATACGCGGTCAGCCCGTCCACCGGAGCCCCGGTCGCCGACCCGGGCACCGTGAGCAACCTGAACAAGAGCGGCCTGGGCACCATCTACGGGGACCTGGACCCGGCCTATGACGACTGCTCGGACGCCAGCCACACCAGCACTAGCCCCGTCGGGGTGATGACCGGCAAGAACATCGGGAACCTGCTCAACGCGCAGCACGTCTCCTGGGGCTGGTTCCAGGGCGGCTTCGCGCCGACCGCGACGAACAGCGCCGGCTACGCGGTGTGTGGATCGACCCACACGAACATCGGCGGCAACACGGTGTCCGACTACTCGCCGCACCACGACCCATTCCAGTACTACAAGTCCACCGCCAACCCCAAGCACCTGCCACCGTCGTCGGAGGCCGCGATCGGCTACACCGACCAGGCCAACCACCAGTACGACCTGTCCGACTTCTCCACCACGCTCAAGGACGGCAACATGCCGGCCGTGAGCTACCTGAAGGCGGCGGCGTACGAGGACGGCCACCCGGGATACTCGGACCCGCTCGACGAGCAGAACTTCGTGGTCAGCACGATCAACCAGATTGAGCAGTCCCAGTACTGGAAGTCCACCGCGATCGTCGTCACCTACGACGACTCCGACGGCTGGTATGACCACCAGAACTCGCCGCGGGTCAACGGCTCGCACACCGCCGAGGACGCGGCCGTCTGCACCAGCAAGCCGGTGGTGCTCGGCAGGTACCCGGACAGGTGCGGCTACGGCATGCGGGTACCGCTGCTGGTCATCTCGCCGTACACCCGGGAGAATCACGTCAGCCACAACCTGACCGACCAGTCCTCGGTGGTCAAGTTCATCGAGGACAACTGGCTGTCTGGCCAGCGGCTCGGCGGCGGGTCCTTCGAGCAGATGGCCGGCAGCCTGGATGGCTGGGGCGGACTGCTCGACTTCCGCGTCCGGCCGCAGTTCAGCCCGGTCATCCTCAACCCCACCACGGGTGAGGTGGTCAGCCACTAGCACCCCGGAACGCCGTGCGGGGGCCCCCGCGGGAAGTCCAGCGGCGGCCCCCGCCCGCTACCACCCGGCTGTTCCTCCGCCCGTGGCCGCTACCACTCGACGAGGGTCCAGACCTCCGGGCGGGGGGCACCGCCGGTGTCCACTGAGGCGAAGCCGCGCGCGGCTTCCTTCAGGTGGGCCAGGGCCGCCTCGCGCTGCCCCGCCGCGTGCAGCAGGTCAGCCAGATTGGTGTGCAGGGCGGCCACCCGGTGCTGGTCGCCCAGTTCGCGGCCCAGGGCCAGCGCCTCCTGGGCCAGCGGCAGGGCCTCGGCCTGCTGGCCGCTGTCGGCCAGCAGCCGGCTCAGGTTGTTGAGCGCGGCCACCGCCGCCCCCGGGTCAGGCAGGCCGCGCGCGTGCTCCAGGCTTTCCCGCAGCCGGGCCGCCCCCGAGGCGGCGGCCCCGCGCCGCGCGTCGAGCATGCCCAGCACGTTCAGCGCCTGGGCGATGGCGGCCGCGTCCCCGGCCCTGCGGGCCGCGTCCAGCGCGTCCCCGGCCAGGCTGGCCGCGGCCTGCGCCGCGCCGCGCCGGTAGGCCAGCACCGCGCGGTCCGCCTCGATCCGGGCCCGGCGCCCTGGGTCCCCCGGACCCAGCAGCTCGAGGGCCATATCCAGGTGCGCCTGGGCCAGCACCCAGTCACCCAGCCGGTGATGCACCTCGGCCAGCTTGTGCTCGATGGCTGCCGACCCGGCCTGCGGGCCGTCCGCGGCCGGCGACCCCGCCGCCGGGCCGTCGAGGGCCGCCGCCGCGGCCTCGAATTCGGCCAGCGCCTCCCGGTACCGGCCCAGCACGGTGAGCACGTCCCCCAGCGCGACGGCCACCTCGACCGGCGGGTAGCCCAGTGCTTCGGCCCGGCGCAGGTACGTGTACTCCTCGGCGTGGGCGTACAGGCCACGGGCCCGCCCCGCGGCCCGCCACCACCAGCCGGCCGACTCGGTGTCACGCCCGGCGCGCTGCAGGTGCTCCGCGATGGCCGCGGCCCGGGTGGTCACCGGGTCCCGCTCGTACCTGCGGATCAGCACGCCTGCGGCCCGGCCGTGCAGCAGCCGGCGCCGGGCCAGCGTCGAGGAGTCGTAGACGACCTCCCGCAGAGCCTCATACGGGAAGTCATAGCGGGGCACGCCGTGATCCCCGGCTGGTGGTATCTCAGTGAGCAGGAACCGGCGGACCGCCTCGTCGAGCGCCTCCACGGTCTCCGTCTCGCCCCGCCCGCTGACCGCGCGGAGCAGGTCCGCGTCGCATCCGCTGCCGAGCACGGCCGCGGTGGACAGCATCTGCACGGTCGGCTCGCTGGCCGCCTGCAGCCGCCTGCGCAGCAGTTCCCGGACGGAGGCGGGTGGCCACCAGCGCTCATCCCCGTCACCGGCCCCGGAGCGCAGGCCCTCCACGTACTCGCGGACCAGCATCGGCAGTCCCCGGGTCTGGGCGAGCAGCCGGCCCACGTCCGCATCCCGGACTCCCGAGCGCAGCAGCAGGTCGCGGATCTGTTCCTCGCCCAGCGGTGCAGGTTCCACCACGGTGCCCCGGCCCGCGTCGGCCGCCTCGCTGAACGCGGCGCGCAGCCCGCGGAGCCGTTCGGTGTGCTCGGCGGCGCAGCTGATGACGAGCAGCAGCGGCCAGCCCGGGAGCCTGCGGGCCAGGTAGGCCAGCAGTTCCAGGGACGGGCCGTCGGCCCAGTGCGCGTCCTCGACCACGATCACCCCCGCCGGCCACCCGGCCCGGTCCGGGCATGCGGCGGTCTGCAGCACCTCCCCGATCGCCCCGTAGAGCCGGGTCAGCGCCATCGGGCTGTCCAGCGGGGCCGGGTCGTCCGGGTAGTCCGCGGCCAGCCCGGGGCAGAGCCGCCCGGTCATCGCCGCGGTCTGCGCGGGCAGCCGGGCAGGCAAGTCCGGGGCGAGTGACAGCGCGGTCCGCAGCAGATCGGCGGCGAGCACGAAGGGGAGCTCACTTTCACCGTCGTGGCATCGCGCGGCCAGCACCACGCCTCCCGCCGCCTGCGCCTCACCGCGGAACTCCTCCAGCAGGCGGGTCTTCCCGCAGCCGGCTGCGCCCAGCACAGTTACCACCTGGCCCCCCGGGCCAACGCTGCGCCAGGCGGTGTGCAGCGCGCGCAGCTCCTCCTGCCGTCCGACCAGGGGCCAGCCGGCCGGGCCAGGCCCGGTGCCGGCCAGGCCTGGTGCGGTGCCTGCCGGGCCTGGCGCGGGGGGCAGGCCGGCCGGTGCGACCCGCCGCCCCGGGGCGGGTGCCAGCCGCCCGGCCCGGACGTCGTCGTAGAGCTGGGTGGTCTCGGGCAGCGGCCGCACCGCCAGCTCGGTGTCCAGGGTCCGGACCAGCGCCCGGTACTGCCGCAGGGCTGCGGACCGCTGCCCGGTCCAGGCCAGCAGCCGGATCAGTGCCTGGTACGCGGGCTCGTGCAGCGGGTCGAGTACCTGCCAGCGCTGCGCGTGCGCCAGCCCGCGGTCCAGGTCTCCAGTGGCGGTGTCGGCCGCGACCAGCCGTTCCAGCACCGCCGCGAGCCGCTGGCGGAGCCGGTCCGCGGTCGAGGCCTGCCAGTCGTCGAACTCGGGACAGTCCCGCAGCGCGAATCCGGCCAGGAAGTCATCCCGGTACAGCCGGGCCGCCCGGTCCAGCGAGCCAGCGTCCGGCCTGGCCGCCAGGGCCCCGAAGTCAGCCACGTCCACCTGGACCCGCCCCGGGTCGAGCGCCACCGCCGCGCGGGTGATCCGCAAGCCGGGCCCGGCGGCAGCCGCTGTTACCGAGAGGGTGCGCCGCAGGGACGCCCGCGCGCGGGCGGCGTCCGCTTCCGGCCACAGCAGCACGGCCAGCCGCTCCCGGCTCAGCTCGTGGTCGTGCAGGGCGAGCAAGGCCAGCACCGCCGTGGCCTTGCGGGTGTCGAAGCTGAGCGGTGTGCCATTTCTGGTTACCGCAGGCGCCCCGAGCAGGGCGAGGCCTAGCTCCGCCACGTCGTTCTCCCCCCACGTGGTGCCCGCGCAACCGCCGGAATACCACCGTAACGCAGCAGCGTGAAATTCTCTTCGGGCCGCGGACTTGCCGTAACGATCTCGTATCGCCGGCTCCCTAAGCTGGCCCTGAGCTTGGAACAGCGGGACGGACACGGAGCGTGCCATGGCACAAGGGCTGGAGCGGACCAGCGCCGGCGGTAACGGGGGCGCCGCCGGCATCGTTGCCGAGGTGCCCGCCGCGAACCGGGCGGGTCAATCAGCCGGGTCCGGCGCCGGGCCCGTGCGGGAAGACCCGGCGGGCACCCCCGGCGGGGCCTTGCCAGCGCTTGACGGCGCGCCACCCGGCCACCCGGCCTCCGGCCGGCGGCGTGGCTGGCGGCGGGGCGGCCCGGCTGCGGCGGCCGTGGTGCCGGTCACCGCGCCCGGCCCGGTCACGCCGGGCCCGGAGATCGATCTGGCCTCCAACGACCCGCTGGTCGGCTACCTGCTCAGCGCGGCCGGCGCGGTGGATATCCGCGGCCTCGAACTCGAATCACCCGCCCTGGCCGCGATGAAGGAGGCCGGGGTGGTGCTCGCCGTCCCGCTGATCTCCTCGGGCAGCCTGATCGGGCTGATCAGCCTGGGGCCGCGGCTGTCCGAACGGGACTACTCCTCTGAGGACCGGCGGCTGCTCAACGCGCTGGCCGGGTACGCGGCCCCGGCCATGCGGGTGGGCCAGCTGGTCCGCCAGCAGGAGGCTGAGGCACGGAACCGGGAGCGGATCGAGCAGGAGCTGAAGATCGCGCAGATCATCCAGCAGCAGTTCCTCCCCAAGAGCGTGCCCGACCTGCCCAGCTGGCACGTGGCCGCGTTCTACCGGCCCGCCCGTACCGTCGGCGGCGATTTCTACGACTTCATCCCGCTGCCGGACGGGCGGGTCATGTTCGTGGTCGGGGATGTCACCGACAAGGGGATCCCGGCGGCCCTGGTCATGGCCAGCACGCATGCCCTGCTGCGGGGCGCCGCGCCGCGGCTCATCTCCCCCGGGACTGTGCTCGCGCAGGTGAATGACCTCCTGTGCGCGGACATCCCGGCGCACATGTTCGTCACCTGCCTGGCCCTGGTGCTCGACCCGGTCAGCGGGGAAGTGGTGTTCGCCAACGCCGGGCACGACGTCCCGTACGTGCGCACCGCCGACGGCGTGGCCGAGCTGCGCGCTCGCGGGATGCCGCTGGGACTGATGCCCGGGATGGATTACGAGGAAAAGGCCTTCAAGTTCCAGCCCGGTGACTGCGCGCTGCTGCACAGCGACGGGCTGGCCGAGGCGCACAGCCCGGACCGGGAGATGTTCGGCTTCCCGCGGGTCGCCGAGCTGGCCGGCCGGGGCGCTTCGGGCGAGGAACTCATCGACCTGTGCCTCACTGAGCTGGGCGCGTTCACCGGGCCGGAGGCCGAGCAGGAGGACGACATCACACTGGTTTGCCTGGAGCGGAGCATGTCCGCCCGGTACATGGGAGGCGCCCGATGACCTCGGTAGCGCGGCCGGCGCCGCGGCGGCTCGCGGCGTTCGCGGTGCCGAGTGAGCCCGGCAACGAGCGCCTGGCGCTGGCCCGGGTGACCGAGGCCGTGGCGGCCAGCGGGCTGCCGCCCGCCCAGCTGGAACGGCTGAAGACTGCCGTGGCCGAGGCCACCATGAATGCGATCGAGCACGGAAACCGGGGCCGCCCGGATATCCCGGTGGATGTCGAGGTCGTCCAGGAGGGCGACGACATCATCGTGGCCATCACCGATCTCGGCGGCGAGCACGCCCCGGGCGGGCCGGTGGAAGAGCCGGACCTCCTGCTGAAGCTGGAAGGCGAGCAGCGGGCGCGCGGGTGGGGGTTGTTCCTGATCCGGAACATGGTCGATGCCATGCAGGTGCGCACGGACGGCGCGCGGCACACCATCCAGCTCACCATGCGGGCCGGCGCCGCCGCGGCGGCGCCGGTCTCGCAGACCGGGGGATCCCAAGGAGGCGGCGATGAAGAAGACCTGTAAGGCAGCCGTGCACGCGGTCGGGGACGCGGCCGTCATCGAGCTGGCCGGCGAGGTGGACGGGGGTGCGGCGGGCGTCCTGAACGCGGCCTACGAGCAGGCCGTTGGAAGCGGCGAGCCGGGCACCGTCGTCCTGGACTTCGCCCGGGTCGGCTACATCAACTCGACCGGGATCGCGCTGATCGTAAGCGTGCTCGCCCGGGCCAGGGCCGAGCGGCGAAAGGTGGTCGCGAGCGGCTTGTCCGAGCACTACCGGGAGATCTTCGACATCACCCGGCTGTCAGATTTCATCGAGGTCTTCGGGAACCTCGACGCGGCGGTGAGCCAGCTGGCCGGCCCGGCCAGCTGACCGCCGAGGGTCATCAGGGTCATAGGGGAGGAAGCAATGGACGGACCTACGGTCACGATGGGTGTTCGCCGTCTCGGCGGTGAGGTGGCCGTCGTCGATATCAAGGGCGAGGTCACCGCGGCCTGCGAGCCGGTCCTGATGTCGGCGTACGAGGAAGCGGGCGGCCCGCGCGCCAGCCGGCTCGTGCTCAACTTCGCCGGCCTGGAGTACATGAACAGCGGTGGCATCGGGATGCTCGTGACCTTGCTGGTCCGGGCCAACCGGCAGCGGCAGCAGCTGGCCGCGTACGGGCTGAGCGACCACTACCGCGAGATCTTCGAGCTGACCCGCCTCGACGAGGCGATCACCATCTACGACGACGAGGCATCGGCCCTGGTCGGTGCGGCGACCTGAGGAGGCCGACATGACTGAGGCGACGGGGCCGGAGCGCGTGCGTTCCGCCGAGCAGATCGAGCTGAGTGTGCGGGAGGCGGGCGCCGGGGTGACGCCGCGGAACGATGCGGGCCGCTGGGCGGCCAAGGTGGACCGGCTCGACGTGGTCCGGCGGGACGGGGTGCGCGGCACTAACGTGGCCGGCCGCCGGCTGACCGGTCCCGTGCAGGGCTTCGGCAAGATGTGGCAGAAGACCTACCGGCTGGCCGCGGGGACGGAGGTCTCGCCGGAGCAGGCCATCACCGCATGGAAGGCGCACTTCCCCGAATTCTGGCCCAAGGGGAACCGGTTCGCCGGCGCGCTCACCGGCATCAGCCCCGGCGACGTGGCCCTCCTCGACCTGGCCATCGGCGGCGGCGTGAAGCTGTCCACCGGTGTCTTCGTGCTCTACGCGGACGAGGAGTCGTTCACGCTGATGACCCCGCAAGGGCACATGTTCGCCGGCTGGATCACGTTCTCCGCGGAGGGCGGCCCGGGGGGGACCGTCGTCCAGGCCCAGGTGCTGATGCGGGCCAACGATCCCCTCTACGAGCTGGGCATGACGTTCGGCGGGCACCGTAAGGAAGACGTGTTCTGGGCCGAGACGCTGACCACTCTCGGCCGCTACCTCGGTGCGGGCGACCTCACCGTGACCACCCGCACCGTGTGCGTGGACAGCAGCCGGCAGTGGCGCCACGCCGGCAACGTCTGGCACAACTCCATGGTGCGCAGCGTGCTGCAGACCCTGGCCGCGCCGGTCACGGCGCTGCGGCGGCGCCGCGGCTGAGCACACTGGTGATGGGGGGAACGAGCATGTCTGGGACCGGCGATGCCTGGTGATCCTGACGCCGTGGTGGTGGGCAGCGGGCCGAACGGCCTGGCAGCCGCGGTCACGCTCAGCGCCGCCGGCCTGCGGGTCCTCGTCATCGAGGGCAGTCCCACGATCGGCGGGGGATGCCGGACCGAGGAACTCACCCTGCCGGGATTCCGGCACGACGTCTGCTCGGCCGCCCACCCGCTGGCCGTGGCCTCACCGTTCTTCCGCCGCTTCGACCTGGCCGCGCGCGGCGTCCGGTTCGCCGGCTCCGACGTGGTGTTCGCCCAGCCGCTGGACGGCGGCCGCGCCGCGCTGGTCGCCGGGTCCGTGGACACGACCGCGGAACGCCTCGGCCGGGACGCCGCCGCGTACCGCCGCCTGCTCGGCCCGCTGGTCCGTGACTGCGCGGCCCTGACCGACCTGCTGCTATCCCCGATCCGGCGGCCGCCGGCGCAGCTGAGCGCCGGGCTGGCCGTGTTCGGGCGCAGCGGCCTCAGGTCAGCGGCCGGGGTGGCGCACCGCTTCCGCACCCCCGAGGCGCGGGCCCTGTTCGCCGGGGCCGCCGCGCACGGCATGCTGCCGCTCACCGTGCCGCCGACCGCCGCGGTCGGCCTCATGCTCACCACCCTGGCCCACGCGGTGGGCTGGCCGGTAGCCGAGGGTGGCAGCGCGCGGATCACGGACGTCATGGCCGAGGCGGTCGTCGCGGCGGGCGGGGCGATCGAGACCGGGCAGTGGGTGCGCTCGCTGAGGGAGCTGCCCCCGGCCCGGGCCGTCCTGCTCGACGTCGCGCCGCGGGCGCTGCTGTCGATCGCTGGCGACCGGCTGCCGCCCCGCTACCGCGACGCTCTCCGGCGGTTCCGGTACGGCGCCGGGGTGTGCAAAGTCGACTTCGCCCTGTCCGGCCCGGTGCCGTGGGCGAACGCGGCGTGCCGCCGGGCCGGGACGCTGCACCTCGGCGGGACGTACGAGGAGATCGCGGCCGCCGAGGCGCAGGTCGCCGCCGGGCAGCACGCGGAGGCACCGTACGTCCTGGTCACCCAGCCGGGCGTGGCCGACCCGACCCGGGCGCCCGCCGGGTACCACACGCTGTGGACCTACTGCCACGTGCCCGCCGGATCGACGGTGGACATGACCGGCCGCATCGAGGCGCAGATCGAGCGCTTCGCGCCCGGCTTCCGGGACCTGATCCTGGCCCGGCACACGCTGACCGCCGCGGACGAGGAAATGCAGAACCCCAACTACGTCGGCGGCGACATCGCCGCCGGGCTGCAGGACATCCGGCAGACCGTGTTCCGCCCGGCGGTCCGGTGGAATCCGTACCGCGTCCCGGTCCCCGGCCTGTACCTGTGCTCCTCGTCCACCCCGCCGCTGCCCGGCGTGCACGGACGGTGCGGCGAACTGGCCGCGCTGACCGCGCTGCGCGACGTCTTCGGCGTCCGCACCGCACCTGACCTGGGGCTGGCCCCGCCGAGGCTGGCCACGCCGGCCCGGAAGCAGACATGACGGCTGGCCTGGCACCGGTCCCGGCCGCCGGCCGCCGGCGGGCACCACGGGTGCTGGCGGTCCTGCTCGTGGCCCTGATGCTGCTGTTCAGCGCCCTCAACATCGTGCAATCGGCCGCGGCCCACCAGATTTCGCTCAGGTCCTTCAATACCGGGGCCGGGCTGATGCTGACCATGTGGGTGATCGCCGCCGTGGGCCTGGTGGTGGCCTGGCATCAGCCGGGCAACCCGATCGGCTGGCTGCTCCTGGCCGTGCCCACATCCCTCGGGGTGATCTTCGCCAGCGACGGATATGACGCGGCGTACCGGGCCGGTCACCACGCCCTCCCCGTGCTGGGCCCGGTGGCGCTCACGTTCGCCCAGCTGTTCTTCTTCCCGTTCATCGCCTTCCCGCTCGTCATCTGGCTGTTCCCCGATGGCCACCTGCCGCCGGGGCGCTGGAGGTGGGCGTTCTGGGCCTCCCTGGTGCTCGCCGCACCGGGTTTGCTAGCCGTGCTCGGCACCGTCATGGCGGCCGAGGCCGGGCATCATGTTCGCGTCCTGTCCGACGGGGAGCTGGCCCAGGTGGAGAACCCCACGTCGCAGGTCTTTAACGTGCTTAGCCTGCTGTTCTTGGGTGCGCTGCTGGCTGGCTGGCTGGGCGCGCTGGCCTGGCAGATCGCCAGCTGGCGCCAGTCTTCCGGCGAGCGGCGCCAGCAGCTGAAATGGCTGATGAGCGGGGCCGCTGTCTGCGGGATCTTCGCCATCGCCTCGTTCGGCAGCAATGACTCCCTCTGGGAGGTGCTGATCGTCGGCATCACTGCGCTGCCGGTGTCGATCGGTATCGGGATCCTGAAGTACCGGCTCTACGACATCGACCGGATCATCTCCCGGACGCTGGCCTACGCGCTGGTCACTGGGCTGCTGGTGGGGGTGTACGCCGGGCTCGTGCTGCTGGCTACCGGGGTGCTGGGGTTCGCCTCGGCGTGGGCGGTGGCCGCGTCCACGCTGGCCGCGGCGGCGCTGTTCAGTCCGCTGCGGCGGCGGGTGCAGCGGATCGTGGACCGGCGGTTCAACCGGGCCCGCTACGACGCGGACACGCTCGTCGCGGCGTTCAGCGACCGGCTCAAGGATGCCGTGGACCTGGCCGCCGTGCGGGCCGACCTGGTCCGCGCCACCCACCAGGCGCTCGAGCCCGCGCACGTCTCGGTGTGGCTCCGGGACGGCCAGCCATGACCGGCGCGATGGCGGTGCGCCGTCTCCGGCAC
>Ga0208076_1000010_pt1 | contig 15562 bp, 16 predicted proteins | sample NGESurshal072012_8_FD_184459 | JGI IMG/M metagenome (GOLD analysis project Ga0208076, IMG submission 184459) | Arctic peat soil microbial communities from Barrow, Alaska - NGEE Surface sample 210-3 shallow-072012 (SPAdes) | ecosystem: Environmental > Terrestrial > Soil > Wetlands > Peat ...
ATCTTCCGGGGCGTCAACCAGAGCGCGGCGGGGCTGAACCTGTCCAGCGTGGCCCGCCGGTACAGCATCCCGGTGGCCAGCCTGCCCGCCACCGACGCGGCGGGCGTGCGGGCCACGATCATGTCGTCCGCCGGCCTGACCGGCGCCCTCAAGATCGTGAACAACATCAAGCAGGACTATGCGCGGTGCCAGCAGGCCGATCAGGCCCTGCTGAAGTGGGAGAACACCAAGGCCACCACAGTCAAGGTCAGGGTCAAGGGAAAGAAGACCACCACCAAGCAGGTCAAGCCGCCGAAGCCCACCATTCCGGCGGACTGCCCAGCACCACCTGGGAGCACAGCCGCCGGGACTGGAGGAACTTCTTGAGCGCGATCACCACGCCGTCAGGCCAGCCGCTCGGCGCCGACGCGGGGGCCGGGCACGGCAGCCAGCCGGACGCCGTGCCCGCGCCGCGGGGACGGCGCCGGACCGAGCTGCTGATGCTGGTGTTCGTGGTGGGCGTGGTCGTGCTGGCCTACGCGAACGTCGGGCTCGGGCTGAACGGCAAGATCCCGGCCGGGATGTTCGAGTATGGCCTGGCGTTCGCCGTGCTGGTCGGAGCCGCCCACCTCGCGGTGCGCTGGCTGGCGCCGTACGCCGACCCGCTGCTGCTGCCACTGGCCGCGCTGCTGAACGGCCTCGGCATCGTGATGATCTACCGCCTGCAGGAATCCGGGCGCGACGGCAACCCCGGCAACGTGATCAGCACGATGTCGACGTCCACCACGACCTTTCAGGTGGTCTACAGCGCCCTCGGCATCGCCGCTTTCGTCGCGGTGCTGGCCTTTATCCGGCAGCCGCGCACACTGCAGCGGTACACCTACACGCTGGGCGCGGTCGGCCTGGTGCTGCTGGCCCTGCCCGCGCTGCTGCCAAGCAGCATCAGTGAGGTCCCGGGGACCGGCGCCAAGATCCAGATCGCGCTCGGCGGCTTCACCGTCCAGCCGGAGGAGTTCGCCAAGCTCTGCCTGGCCGTGTTCTTCGCCGGCTACCTGGTGGCCAAGCGGGACGTGCTCGCCCTGGCCGGACGGCGGATCCTCGGCATCGACCTGCCCCGGGCCCGGGACCTGGGCCCGGTGCTCATCGCCTGGGGCGCCAGCCTGGTGGTGCTGATCTTCGAGAGCGATATCGGCACCTCCGCGCTGTTCTTCGGCCTGTTTGTGGTGATGATGTACGTCGCCACCCAGCGCAGCTCCTGGCTGATCATCGGGTTCCTGCTGTTCCTGTTCGGCTCGCTGGTCACCGCCGAGCTGTTCCAGCATGTGCGCGACCGCTTCATCATCTGGCTGGACCCCTTCAAGTACGTGCACACGGTGACGCCCAGTTCCTACCAGACGGTCCAGGGGCTGTACGGGATGGGCTTCGGCGGCGTGCTCGGCCGCGGGCTCGGCCAGGGCCAGCCCTACCTCACCCCGCTCGTGCAGAGTGACTTCATCACGACCGCGTTCGGCGAGGAACTCGGGCTGGCCGGGATGATGGCCCTGCTGATCATCTACGGGCTGATCGTGCAGCGCGGGCTGCGCGCGGCGATCGCGGTCCGGGACCCGTTCTCCAAGCTGCTGGCCGGCGGGCTGGCGTTCGTGGTCGCGCTGCAGGTCTTCGTGATCGTCGGCGGGGTGACCGGGCTGATCCCGCTGACCGGGATCACCACGCCGTTCCTGTCCCAGGGCGGTTCCTCGCTGATCTCCAGCTGGATGCTGATCGCGCTGCTGATGCGGATCAGCGACACCGCGCGGCGGCCGGCCCCGCAGCCCATCCAGGACGAGGGCATGACCCAGGTGGTGCGGGCCGGATGAACCGCGCGCTCCGCCGAGTCTCGCTGATCTGCCTGGTGCTGTTCGTTGCGCTGCTGATCAACGTGAACTGGGTTCAGGGTTTCGAGGCCAGCAGCCTGGCCAGCAAGCCGGGAAACGGCCGGACCTTCTCCGCATCACTCCAGTTCCAGCGCGGCTCGATCGTCACCGCCGACCAGAAGGTCGTCGCCTATTCCACGATGAACAAGAACTTCGGGGAGTACCAGCGCCATTACCCCGGCGGCGCGGTGTACGCGCCGGTCACCGGCTTCGACACGCTGTTCAGCCAGACCGGGATCGAGCAGGCCGAGAACAAGGATCTGTCCGGCACCGACCCGGCGCTGGAGGTGCACAATCTCCTCGACCTGATCAGCGGGAAGCCCAAGAAGGGCGCGACGGTCGAGCTGACCATCAACTCGGCCGCCCAGCAGGCGGCTTACAACGAGCTCAAGGCCACCGGCAAGCAGGGCGGCGTCGTGGCCATCAACCCGCAGACCGGGGCCATCCTGGCCCTCGCCTCCTACCCCTCGTTCGACCCGAACCTGCTGGCCACGCTGGACGGCAACAAGCTCCAGAAGAACGACAACCGGCTGCTGAGCGACCCGAACCAGCCGCTGCTGAGCCGGGCCACCGCCGTGACCTTCCCGCCCGGGTCGAGCTTCAAGATCGTGACGAGTTCCGCGGCCTTCAGCACCGGCAAGTACAACCAGAACACCGTGGTACCCGCGCCGACACAGCTGAAGCTGCCCGGCGTCAGCCAGCCGCTGATCAACTTCGACGGCGAGGCATGTGGCACCGGGAGGGTGCGGTTGATCTACGCGTTCACCGTGTCCTGCAATACGGCCTTCGGCGACCTGGGCATGAAGCTGGGCGGCCAGAAGCTGCGGACGCAAGCCAACCAGTTCGGGATGAACAACCCGAACCTGACCATCCCGTTCCCGGTGGCGGAGAGCAACTTCCCCCTGTACACAGACCCGGCCAAGGTGGCTGGCGCGGCGATCGGCCAGGAGAGCGACACGGTCACGCCGCTCCAGGAGGCCATGTTCGCCGCGGCGATCGCGAACAACGGGACGCTGATGAAGCCATTCCTGGTGAACAAGGTCACCGCGCCGGACCTGACCGCGGTGGCCACCACCGCGCAGACCGCGCTCAGCCAACCGCTGACCCCCACGGAGGCGGCCGGGGTCAAGCAGATGATGCTCAACGTGACCCAGTCCACGTCCGGCACCGCGCACGCGACAGCCGGCACGCAGGCGACCGGCGGGATCGTGATCGCCGGGAAGACCGGGACGGCCCAGAACGGCATCAACAACTCGGGACTGGATGATGCGGTGTTCACCTGCTTCGCCCCGGCCAACAGCACCCCGCAGATCGCGGTCGGCGTCATAGTGAAAGGTGGCGGCCAGGGGGCCGACGCCTCGGCGCCGATCGCGGTGAAGGTCATCCAGGCCTACCTGGCCTCCCTGGGGAAGTGATGAGGCCCGTGATCATGGCAGACGCAGGAATGCGCATGGCTGGTCCCCCGCCCGCGGCAGTGGCATCACGCGCGGCCACCGCGGCGCCCGATGGACGGATAACGATGCAGGACGGTTACTGACGTGCGAGACATGACACAGCCGCAGCTCCTCGGCGGCCGCTACGAGCTCGACGGCGTCGTCGGCCGGGGCGGCATGGCGGAGGTGTACCGGGCCCGGGACATCCGCCTGGACCGCATCGTCGCGGTGAAGACGCTCCGCGAGGACCTGGCCCGGGACCAGACCTTCCAGGCCCGGTTCCGGCGGGAAGCCCAGTCCGCGGCGTCGCTGAACCACCCGTCCATCGTCGCCGTCTACGACACCGGCGAGGACATGGCCGGCCCGACGCACGTCCCGTACATCGTGATGGAGTACGTGGACGGCCGGACCCTGCGCGAACTGCTCCGCGACGACCGCCGCCTGCTCCCCGAGCGGGCCCTGGAGATCACCGACGGGGTCCTGCGGGCGCTGGACTACAGCCACCGCAACGGGATCATCCACCGGGACATCAAGCCCGGCAACGTCATGCTGACCCGGTCGGCCGAGGTCAAGGTCATGGACTTCGGCATTGCCCGCGCGGTCAGCGACGCCCAGGCGACCATGACCCAGACCGCCCAGGTGATCGGCACCGCGCAGTACCTGTCGCCCGAGCAGGCCCGCGGCGAGCGGGTGGATGCGCGCAGCGACTTGTACTCGACCGGCTGCCTGCTGTATGAGCTGCTCACTGGCCGTCCCCCGTTCACCGGGGACTCCCCGGTCGCCATCGCCTACCAGCATGTCCGGGAGAACCCCATCCCGCCGTCGCGCGTGGATCCGGAGATTCCGGCCTGGGCCGATTCCATCGTGCTGAAAGCGATGGCCAAGGACCCGGCGGAGCGCTACCAGTCCGCCGCCGAGATGCGGACCGACATTCAGCGGGCGCTGTCCGGCGTCCCCGTCGCGGCGCCACCGCAGGCCACCGAGATGTACGGCCCAGGAACCCAGCGGATGGGCCAGAACACGATGATGGCCGGGGCCGCGCCGACCGGCACGATCTCCCCGTACGGCCCCGACGATAACGGTTATGGCGGCGGCGGGACCGGGCGGCGGCGGGCCCTGTGGTGGATCCTGGGCGGCATCGCCGCCATCCTGGTCATCGTGATCGCCTACCTGCTGCTGGCCAACGGCAGCGGGAAGACCAACGCGGTGCCCTCCGTGGTCGGCATGACCCGGCAGAAGGCCGAGAACGCCGTGATCAAGGCGGGGCTGACACCCAACGTGGTCAAGGTGTCCTCGTCGTCGGTGAAGGCGGGGCTGGTCACCCAGACGAATCCGCAGTTCGGGGCCAAGGTGGCTCCCAAGAGCGTCGTCACGCTGGACGTCTCCACCGGGCCGCACAAGATCAAGATGCCATCGGTGGTCGGCGAATCGCAGAGCCAGGCTGAGAGCCAGCTGCAGCAGTTCAACGTCACGACCAAGACCGACCCGACCTCCGCCAAACCGCAGGGGACCGTGGTGCGGCAGTCACCCCAGGGTGGCACGCTGCTCACCCCGAACAGCCCGGTCACCATCTACGTGTCCGGGGGCGGCACCCAGGTCACGGACACGGCCGGCGAGCCGAAAGCCACCGCCGTCTCGATTCTGCAGAACGAGGGATTCAAGGTGCAGGTGATTACCGCGGCCGGGCCGAATAACTCCACCCCGGGCAACGTGTTCAGCCAGACCCCGTCGAGCGGGGTCCTGGCCCAGGGATCGACGGTGACCATCTACGTCGCGTCCACGCCGACGACCCCGACGACACCGCCGGCGACACCGACGCCCACCGCGACCGCTTCCTCACCGGCACCGACTCCATCTTCTCCCACTCCGACGGCCGGAGCCGCGAGCCGGACGCCGCGTCCCTGAGTGGTGTCCCGGCGTTACACTCGGCAGAGCTACCGACCAGGAGACGACCGTGCCAAAGTCCCGCGTGAGAACCAAGGCGGTGTACACGCCGCCGCCCAAGCGATCGGCGTCGAAGAAGGTCAGCCCGCGCTGGCTGGTACCGGCCATGCTGGCCTGCCTGCTGATCGGGCTGGCCTGGATCGCGGTGTTCTACGTGACCCAGGGCAGCCTGCCGATCAGCGCCCTGGCGGACTGGAACCTGGTGGTCGGCTTCGCCTTCATCATCGGGGGCGTGGTCCTGTCCACCAAGTGGCGCTAGGCGCCCAGCTGGCTGTTGCGCACGAGCACGGCGATGACCAGGGCGGCCAGTATCACGACGGTGGCTCCCACCTGGATCAGCGTCCGCCGCTTGCGCGGCGCGTAGGCGTAGGCCGCGGTCAGTACCGCGCCGGTGATGAGCCCGCCCACGTGGTCCTGCCAGGCGATGGACGGAACCGCGAAGCTGATGGCCAGGTTGAGGACGATCAGGAACACGATCGCCCGGCTGTCCAGGTGCAGCCGCCTGGAGAGCACGAACCAGGCGCCGAACAGGCCGAAGATGGCCCCTGAGGCGCCCAGCGCGGACTGGTTCGGCGGGGCGAAGAAGAAGTACAGCACCGAGCCGCCCAGCGCACTGAGCAGGTAGACGGCCAGGAAGCGCAGATGCCCCAGCATGCGCTCCAGCGCCGGGCCGACCAGGATCAGCGCCCACATGTTAAAGATGATGTGCGCCGGGCCGAACCCGCTCAGACCTGGCTCGTGCAGGAACGCCGATGTGATCAGCCGGTACCACTGGTCGTGGGCGACGCCCACGGTCTGGTGGATGGTGGGATCGTACGCCGTCCCGATCATGTCGAAGTAGTTGACGACCCGCGGGTAGACCCACTCCACCAGGTAACCCAGGACGTTGAGAACCACAAGCGTCCAGGTCACGGCCGAGGCCGAGGTCACCCGGCCGCCGAACACCGCCGTTGGCTGGCGGACACCACGGTTGCCTTCATGCACGCATTCGACGCAGTGCTGGCCGACCGGCGCGGCACGCAGGCAGTCAGGGCACGCGGGGCGCCCGCACCGGCTGCAGGACAGGTAGGTCTCCCGGTCGGGATGCCGGAAACAGGTCGGAACCGGTGCGGGCGCCTCGGGGCCGGGCGCAGGAAGCTCGTCCACTCCTCAGCCTGCTGTTCCGGCTAGCCTGCGGACCCCGGTGCGTCCCCGGGTCCGCTGATCTCGACCGACTCGAGGACCACATCCTTGACCGGGCGGTCCTTGCGGTCACGCTCGAGCTGGGTGATGGCGTCCACGACGTCACTGCCCTCGATGACCTCACCGAAGATGGTGTGCTTGCCGCTCAGCCACGGAGTAGGCACGGTCGTGACGAAGAACTGGGAGCCGTTGGTGCCGGGGCCTGCGTTGGCCATGGCCAGCAGGTACGGCCGGTCGAACGAGAGATCGGGGTGGAACTCGTCCGCGAACTGGTACCCGGGACCGCCGGTTCCGGTGCCCAGCGGGTCCCCGCCCTGGATCATGAAGTCCGGGATCACCCGGTGGAAGATCGTCCCGTTGTACAGACTGGCCCGGCTGGGCTTCCTGGTCCGCGGGTCGGTCCAGTCCCGGGATCCCTCGGCGAGCTCGACGAAGTTCCGCACCGTCTTAGGTGCCTGATCAGGGAAAAGCCGGACCACAATCGTTCCCTGATTCGTCCGCAGAGTCGCGGTGAGCGAGTTTGTCATAAGTGGAATCCTTGCACGGCGCGCCCGGTCATTAGCCGTTTCCCGCCGGACGCTTCCTGCCGGACGGCTTTTGCCGCCGGGTCATCCACTACGACCTTACGGCGCTCCCGGCGACCCTGCGAATCAGGCCGGGCGGGGGGCTTTAGCCACGGAGACGGTTTAGCTTGTGCCCGGTTTAGGTCAAGCACAGGGGGAATGCAGGGTTGAGCCCCGCCGCCCGGGGAAGTGAGTGGGCGGGGGAGTGTCCGGGGAGTGTTGCGGAGGTTAATAGTGTTTTCACGGAGTAGCAGTCAGGACGTCAAGTCCCGGGCCAAGGCTGGAGCGGCGCTCGTACAGAGCAGCGCCAACCAGGCTAAGGCCAGCGCGGTGCGCGCTCAGGAACTTGCCCGCGAGGTGGCCGCCACCCAGGTGGCACCGCTGGCGAAGAGCGCCCAGGAGTCGGCAGGCCGCAGCCTGCTCGAGGCCCGGGCCTGGACGGCGCCGCGGGTCGAGGCAGGCGGGGTAGCCGTGCAGGAGCGGCTCGCCCCGGCGGTTTCGGCGGCGATGGTGGCCGCCGCCCGGCGGATTGAGCCGCCGAAAGCCAGGCGCCGTCGCTGGCCATTCATCGTAGCCGGGGTCGTGGTGATCGGCGCAGGCTGCGCGGCTGCGGCTCAGGTGCTCCGCAGCAAGCGGAACACCGAGTTCGTGGCGGCGACGGACCCGATGCCTGGGTCTGCGCCGTCGGGAAGCCCGGCGGACCAGCAGGAGATGACCGACACCGCGCATGCGGACGTGAACGGACAAGTCAGGACGCCCTGACCAGGGTTCCTGCACGGCAGCGGATGGCCAGCGAGGGCCGCTCGCTGCCGTTTTGCCCGTAGGAAGCGGCACAATGCGTGGTGTGCTACTGAGCGATTTGGTGCGCACGTCAGAGGCCGTATCGCTGGCGTCCGGCCGCCGGGTCAAGATCGACGAGATCGCGGGGCTGCTGCGCCGGGCGGCGGCGGATGAGATTGCGGTGGCGGTTGCGTTTCTCTCTGGCGAACTGCGCCAGCGGCAGATCGGGGTGGGCTACGCGGCCCTGGGCGGCCTGCTGCGCGGCGCCGGCCCGGGCCCGGGCGGCCTCGCTGGCGATCCCGCGGCGGCCGCCTCCGGCGCCGCCCGCCCCGATCCGCCTGCCCGCCCGCTGACCCTGGCCGAGACCGATTCCGTGTTCGCGGCCATCGGGGCCGCCGCCGGGCCCGGGTCCCAGGCCGAGCGGCGGCGGCTGCTCGGGACCGTGTTCGCCCGGGCGTCGGCGGCCGAGCAGTCCTTCCTGACCCGGTTGCTCGCCGGCGAACTGCACCAGGGCGCGCTGGAAGGCGTGATGATCGAGGCCGTCGCGCGGGCCGCCGGGGTGGACGCCGGCGAGGTGCGCCGGGCGCACCTGCTCGGCGGTTCGCTGCCCGCCGTGGCGGAGGCAGCCCTGTCCGCCGCCCGTACTGCCCGTCACGATCCGCCCGCGCCGGACGCGGCCAGCGACCCGGACGCGGCCGGTCACCAGGCCGCGGATGACGCCGCCGCCGCCGCGGCCGCCCTTGCCGTGCTCCGGGCGTTCCGGCTGGAGGTAGGCCGGCCATTGCGGCCGATGCTGGCTGCCTCCGCCCCGACCGTGGCGACCGCCTTCGAACGGGTGTGCCCGGCAGCGGTCGAGTGGAAGATCGACGGGATCCGGATCCAGGTACACCGGCAGGGCCCGGAGGTCAGGGTGTTTACCCGGACCCTCGACGACATCACCGCCCGGCTGCCCGAGATCACCCGCGCCGTGCTCGCCTCCCCAGCCGGATCCCTGGTCCTGGACGGTGAGGCGATCGCGCTGGACACCGATGGCCGGGCCCGGCCCTTTCAGGTCACCGCCAGCCGGGCCGGCACCCAGGCCGCACCCGGGCAGGAGGGCCCGGATGTTCCGCTGACGCCGTTCTTCTTCGACCTGCTGCACCTGGACGGGCGGGATCTCGCCGATGAGCCCGCCACCGTCCGGCACGCGCTGATGGCTGAGGTCCTCCCGGCAGGCCTCCGGGTCCCCCGCCTGGTGACCGGCGAGGTGGCGGACGCCGAGGCGTTCTTTGCTGACGCGGTGGCCCGCGGGCACGAAGGCGTGCTGGTGAAGTCGCTGGACGCTCCCTACGCCGCCGGCCGGCGGGGCAGTGAGTGGATCAAGGTCAAGCCGCGGCACACGCTGGACCTCGTGGTGCTGGCCGCCGAATGGGGTCATGGCCGCCGCCGGGGCTGGCTGTCCAACCTTCATCTGGGGGCCCGTGATCCGGCCGGCGGCTTCGTCATGCTCGGCAAGACGTTCAAGGGGCTGACCGACGAGATGCTCCGCTGGCAGACGGAGCGGTTCCTGGAGCTTGCCGAGCCGCCCGGGCGGCGTCCCGCGGGCGATCTCACTGACGCCCGGGGCGTGCTGCGGGTCCGCCCGGAGATGGTGGTCGAGATCGCCTTTGACGGCGTGCAGGCCAGTCCCCGGTATCCGGGCGGGCTGGCGCTCCGCTTTGCCCGTGTCCTCCGGTACCGGCCGGACAAGCAGGCGGCCGGGGCCGACACCATCGATGCGGTCCGCGCCATCTGGGAAGGCCGGGTTTCGGGCGTCCCCGACTAGGCGGCGATATCCTCGCTGTCCGGGCTAATCCGCAGTTCTCAGCGGACCCTGAGAGGTTAATCCGATTGCGCACCGAGTTTCGGCGGCCCTAATGAGACACACGGGCCGTTCAGGCTCCGTCGCCGGGGCAGCGAAGTTCCGGACGCCCGATCCTCAGGGAGAAGACCGTGCGAATCAGCCGACCACTCATCGGTACCGCCGTCGGCGCCGGTGCCCTCGGGGCCTCACTGGCCCTGGGCCTGACGATGGCCAGCGCCTCCACCGGCGCTGCCTCCTCATCCGCGGTGACCTCTCAGTCAGCTACCAGGGCAGCCACCTCCGCAGCCACACCGAAGCCCGCCAAGGGCAGCGGCCACAAGTGCCCCGGCATGTCCGGCAGCCACCCGGCACACCGCAGCATGGCCCAGGGTTAACGAACGCCGGTCAGCGATCCCGGTCCACCCCACTGGACCGTAGTGCGGGGATACCCACCGTCTCCGCCGTGGCTGACCGGGCCCCCTGCCCGGGCGGGTCCCCGACAGCGGCCCGCCCGGCAGGGGGCATCATCCCGCGCAGGCCGGGCGCGGGAACCGCGGGCCAGCTCAGAGTCCCTCGATCGCGGGCAGCCGCCGCGCCTCGATCGCGTTCAGCAGCCGCTGGTAGTCCAGCTCGTTCTGCTCCGAGTACGCCACCGCGAACTCCTCGATGGCCCGGTCGAACCGGTCACTGGAGCCCAGGTAGCCGGAGATCATCGCGGCCCGCCCGGTCCGGGCATGCGCCCGGGACAGCGCCCAGCCGCACAGCCCCGCGTAGTAGGTGAGCTGTGGCGGGTCCATGGCCGGCACGTTCATCGCGCCCTTCATGTCGCGCAACTGCCGGACGTAGTACTCCTTGGGGTCGCAGCCGTCCACCTGGAGCCCGCTGGTCCAGCCCAGGAACGGGTCCGCCGCGGCCTGCATCATCCGCTCGCCGCGGACCACCCGCTCGCCCTGGTGCTTGTACTCGCTGGGCCCCGCGAACGGGGCCAGGACCGACTCCTGAGCCTCCTTGAGCTGCAGGAACAGGGGCTCGTCCGGCCGGTCACCGAGCAGCAGGAACACGAAGGCCTCGGTGCCGACCGAGCCGACGCCGACGACCTTGCGGGCGAAATCCCCGAAGTAGTACCGGCGCAGCACCTCGCGGCGGTCGGCCTCCAGCGTTTCCTGGTACAGCCTGACCGCGCCGCGGAGCTCGTCGGCGATCACCGGTTCCTGCTCGATCCCGAACCGGACCACCACGGGCGGGACGGGCCTGATCCGGTACTGGCCGTCCACCAGGTGGCAGAGCTTGCCCAGGGCCTGGACGCTGGTGTGCCGGTAGGCCTTGTGGACGTCTTCGTTGCACCGCCGGACTGCCTTGGGCGACTCGACCGCGTCGAAGAGCTGGGACACCTGGTCCACGTCGATCCGGGAGTACCAGATATCCAGGAACCGCATCTGGGCGAAGTTCTCCATCTCGGTGCGGTACATGTGCGCACACCGGCGGACCGCAGTCCGGACGGACCGGGTGGAGAATCCGTTCTCCCGGGCCGCGACCGCCACGCTGGCGGCGAGCCGCTTCACGTCCCAGTCGAACGAGGCCGGCAGCGTCTCGTCGAAGTCGTTCACGTCGAAGACCAGCCGCCGGTCCGGTGCCGCGAACATGCCGAAGTTCAGCAGGTGCGCGTCTCCGCAGGCCTGCACCCGGATGTCCGTGCTGGGCAGGTGGGCCAGGTCCCAGGCCATCGGCGCAGCCGCACCACGGAAGTAGGCGAACGGCGAGGCGGCCATCCGGCCGTGCCGGATCGGCACCAGGTCGGCTACCCGGCTCCTGGCCTGCTCCTCCAGGATCGTGACCGGATCCGGCCGGCCCGGCGGCGGCGACCACTCCGCGTGGCTGGACCTCGGCACGATCTTGCGCCGCTCCCGGCCCAGCTGCCGCCACTCTTCCGGCGTGAGGATCTCGTGCGGCTCGGACAGTACCCCCGGTGAAATCTTGCTCATGCGTGTACTACCCCCCCAGACGTCCCCCGCAGGAGGCCCCCGCCCCTGCCCGTCCTGAGGCCCAGGGTACGTGGTGCCGTCCGGGCTCCCCGCCCGTAGGGTGGTCGGGTGCCCCCTGACCGCCTCGCCGATCTGCCGTACGCCGGCCGCCTGAAACCGCACCAGGGGGGCCTCGCCGCGGACGACGACTACGAGGGCACCCACTTCGACGGGCTCGGCCTCGAGGCGCCCCGTGCTCGGGGCAGCCGGTTCCTGGAATGCGCCTTCACCGACGTCACCGTGCAGGACGGACAGCTACGCCGGGCCACGTTCAACGACGTGTGGCTGCGCGGGGTGCGGCTGACCGCGACCGAGCTCGCCGACAGCACCTGGAACGATGCGACCATCATCGGCTCGATGGCCGCGGGGGTAACCGCGCATGGGTCGCGGCTGCGCCGGGTCACCTTCCGGGGCTGCAAGCTGCACGGGGTGAACTTCCGCGCGGCGGCGCTCACCGAGGTGACGTTCGAGGACTGCGTGCTGCGCGAGGTGGATTTCGGCGGGGCCACCCTGCGGCGCTGCCAGTTCCCCGGCTCACAGCTCCGCGAGACGGACTTCAGCCGGGTCACCCTGGGCGCGGTGGATCTGCGCGGCGCGGAGCTGGGCATCATCATCACGCCCGGCGCGCTGGGCGGGGCGACCATCACCCCCGCTCAGCTGGGCGAACTGGCCCCGGTGCTCGCCGAGCACGCCGGGATTACCGTGGCGTGACCTCCGCCATCCGGGACCAGTCGGTGCCGGGGATCGTGGTGTTGATGATCTGCGGCGTCTCGACCACGGCGTCGGGCGCCCAGCCCACGAACTTCTTGAAGTGGTCGGAGTTGACGTGGGCTCCGGCCGCGCCGTCCTGGAAGGCCTCGACCAGCACGAACTGGTCCGGGTTGTCCACGCTCCGGGACCACTCGAAGGAGATGTTGCCCGGCTCGGACCGGGTGCCCTGGGTGAACTCCGCCACGTCGGCCAGCCAGTTGCCGCTCCGCTCGGGCTTGATGGTCCACTTGACGACGATGAAGATCATGGATGTCCCCTTCGGCATCGATCGCGGCACAGACGGTCCGGACCACGGGCACCCCGGAAGCGCGGGGAAGGCCGGAGCCTGGTCGCAACTGGTCAGCATGATCCTACAAACGCCGGCCCCGGTGACCGTCTCAGGCTGCGACGTTTTCGGCTGCCGCGGGCTTGCGGGCCGCGATCAGGAAACGCTGGCGCCGTCCAGAGCACCTTCCGCAGGAAGTAGGCGACCGCGCCGACGTCGCTGAAGACCGTCCGCAGCGCCTGCTCGCGCAGGTCAGTGACCACCAGGCCGGCCGCCTCAGCCTGCACCCTGGCCTGGCTCGCGCTGCGGGCCTGGCTGACCGGCTGCGGGCCCATCATGAAGTCGGTCAGCTCCCGGTTCGAGCCCGTCCCGACCTGCTGGGAGAAGGTGCCCCCCGGGCGGAGCACCCGCCCGATCTCCGCATCGTCCGGCACGGCAGCAGGGTAGGCAGCGTCAAGGCAGCCCGGCAAAGGCTTATCCGCGGGCCGGGCCGCGCGCTCAGGCCAGTCGGGCCGGGAATCCGCCGGTGGCGATGGGGCCCCAGCGCTCGATCGTGACCCGGATCAGCGACTTGCCCTGCCGCTGCATGGCCGCCCGGTACTCGTCCCAGTCGTCGTGCTCGCCGGCGATCGACCGGAAGTAATCGACCAGTGGCTCGAGGGCCTCGGGCAGGTCGAGCACTTCGGCGGTGCCGCTGAGCTGCACCCAGGCCCCGCCGAAATCGTCCGACAGCACCAGCACGTTCACCTGCGGATGACGGCGGGCGTTGTGCGTCTTGGCCCGCTCCGGGTAGGTCGCGATCACTACCCGGCCTTCGCCGTCGAGGCCCGCCGTGACCGGGGAGAGCTGGACAGTGCCGTCCCTTTTCGTGGTCACCAGCACCACATGGTGCCGGCTCCGGACGAAGTCGAGCAGTTTCTCGCGGGCCACCACGTCGGCGGCGGCTATCTGGGGGCTCATGGCGTCCTCGGCATGACGCCCATCGTAAGGGGCGTCGCCATTCGGGACCCGGCGCCCCGCATGCCATGCTGGCCTGCATGTCCCAGCCTGACGTCCGTCCTGTGCTCACCCGGACCCTGAGCACTGGCGACTTCACCGTTCCCCGTGAAGACCGTTATTTCGAGGACTACCTGCCGGGCGCGGTCTACGAGTACGGGCACCTGACCGTCAGTGAGGCGGAGATCCTCGAGTTTGCCCGGCGGTTCGACCCGCAGCCCATCCACACCGACCCCGGATTCGCGGCGACGGGGCCGTTCGGCGGGGTGATCGCCAGCGGCTGGCATACGGCGAGCATGATGATGCGGCTGTTCGCCGACCACTACCTGTCCCGGGTGGCCAGCCTCGCGTCGCCCGGTATCGACGAGCTGCGCTGGCCTGCCCCGGTGCGGCCCGGCGATCAGCTGCGGCTGCGCACCACGATCGTGGAGGCCCGCCCGTCACGGTCCAAGCCCGACCGCGGGCTGGTGCGCACCCGGGGCGAACTGGTCAACGCCGACGACCGGATCGTGCTGGACCTGGTGGCCATGAACCTGCTGGGCCGCCGCGGACCCGGCTGACGCCCGGGGGTCATAATCACCGGGTGACTGCGCGCACCCCGACGATCATCGCCACCAGCATCGGTTTCTGGCCTGCCGGGCACGGGCCGATGGACTTCCGGCTCGGCCCGTCTTACGCGCACGCGGCGGCGCTGGCCCGGGCCGGCGGCAGCCCCCGGGTCTGCCTGGTCGGCACCGCCGTCGGTGATGCGCCGGAATGGCTGGCCGCGATGTACTCGGCCTTCGGCCGGGCCGGGTGGCGGCCCAGCCACCTCGCGCTGTTCCCCGAGCCCAACCTTCCCGACATCACCGGGCACCTGCTGGCGCAGGACGTGGTGTGGGTGACCGGTGGCAGCGTGGCGAACCTGCTGGCGCTGTGGCGGCTGCACGGGGTGGACCAGGCCATGCGCGCGGCCTGGGAGGCGGGCGTGGTGCTGATGGGCGTGTCCGCAGGCTCGCTGTGCTGGTTCGCGGGCGGCACTACCGACTCCTTCGGCCTGCCGCTGCGCCCGGTGACCAACGGGCTCGGCTTCCTGCCCTACTCCAACAGCCCGCACCACGACGCGGAGGAACAGCGGCGGCCGACCATTCACCGGCTGATCGGGGACGGCACCCTGCCCGAGGGCTACGCCACCGACAACGGCACCGGGCTCGTCTTCGAGGGCACCGGCCTGGTGGACTGCATCACCGAGGTGGACGGCGCGAGGACCTGGCACATCACCCGCCGCCCCGACGGGACGGTCGAGGAAACCGCCCTCCCTACCCGGCTCCTCCCTTCCTGATCCCCCGCTCCGCCGGGGCCGCGCTCTGCGCGACGCTGGTGTTACTCGCGTGGCCATTGGGGCTAGAGGTGATCGATCCCCGTCAGTAGCGGGTGTGCATCAGAGCCCGCACCTCATCGAGGGTCTGGCGAGCCAGGCCGCGGGCCCGCTCATTGCCGTCGGCCAGCACCTGGCGCAGGTAGCCGGGGTCGGCCGCCACCTCACGCCGCCGGGCACGGATCGGCCGCAGCCGCTCGTTGAGCACGTCGGTGACCAGCCGCTTCAGGGCGGCCGCGCCGCCGTCCCCCAGGTCGGCGGCGACCTGCTCCGGGCTGGTCTCCAGGGATAGGGCGGCGAGCTGCACCAGGTTGGAGATGGCCGGGCGCGAATCCGGCTCGTAGGTGATCGTGCGCTGGCCGTCGGTCTTTGCCGCCCGGATAAGCCGCGCCGTCTCGTCCTCGGTCGCGGCCAGTGCGATCGCGTTGTTCCGGCTCTTGCTCATCTTCTGGCCGTCGGTCCCGAGCAGCAGCGGGGCGTCACTGAGCAGGGCGTCCGGCGCGGTGAAGTACGGCTGCCCGGGGCAGTAGCGATCA
>Ga0208076_1000011_pt1 | contig 14794 bp, 11 predicted proteins | sample NGESurshal072012_8_FD_184459 | JGI IMG/M metagenome (GOLD analysis project Ga0208076, IMG submission 184459) | Arctic peat soil microbial communities from Barrow, Alaska - NGEE Surface sample 210-3 shallow-072012 (SPAdes) | ecosystem: Environmental > Terrestrial > Soil > Wetlands > Peat ...
CGGATCCGGCCGCTGATCATCCGCGGTATCGAGGCCGATGAGTACGCGATCTGCGGCGGCGACTTCTACGCCCGGGGAAACATCCGGGACATCGCCGAGGTCGTCGGGGTGGACGCTGAGCCGCTGATCGAGGAGTACGACCGGACCTACCGGGCGGCCGGGCCGGCCGCGGCGACCAGCCTCGACGAGCTGCTCGACCGGTCCAGCCCGCAGCCGGCGCACTGGCACCGCCGGCCGGCGTTCATGCTGGTGTTCGGCGTGGTCGCCGTGGTGATCGTGCTCTCTTTCGTCGGGTACCGGATGATGGCCCCGCAGCCCGGCCCGGCCGGCGTCTCCGCGGCGGCGAACACCCGGGCCACCCCCGGCCACGGCGGCGGCAGCGGAGCGGCCGGCCGCCCGGATGCGGCACGGTCGGCACGGGCGGCGGCCGGGTCGGGGCCGTCTGCCCCCCTGTCCCCGCAGGCCACGGCACCCACGCCGTCCGGACCAGCGGCATCGGCGCCAGCCGGAGCCCCGGCGCCGTCCGCGACCCCGGCGCCGGCAGCCTCCCCCGGGCCGGCGCAGCCGCACTCGCTGGCCCCGGTGAGCGCGGCCGCGTTCGGCGCGAACGGCGGCCTGGGACGGGGCGACGACCCGCAGGACGCGCACCTCGCGGTCGATGGCCGGCGCGGTACCGCGTGGCACACCGACTGGTACACCACGCCCCGGTTCGGGAACCTGTACTCCGGCACCGGCCTGGTGGTGGACATGGGCCGGCCGGTCACGGTCACCGCGGCCCGGGTCACCCTGGGGCCGGCTGCAGGGGCCCGCTTCCAGATCCGCATCGGCGACCAGCCGAACCTGGCGGCCATGGCGCCGGTCGCGGGTTCCGCGGGTCCGGGCGGAGTGATCAGGATGACGCTGGCCCGTCCCGCGACAGGACGTTATGTAATGGTCTGGTTTACCAAGCTGCCGCCGGACCCTGCCGGAACCTACAAGGCCGAGATCTACGGAATCAGTGTCAAGGGACGGCCCTGACCGCGGTGAAGTCGAAAATCATCGGGGACGCAGACGTCATCACCTACGTGGTGGTGTGCGATCCGGACGACGAGGCGGTCTCCGTGCTGGCGGACTTCGCGCGCGCCGAGGACCTCGAAGCGTCGCAGATCACGGGCGTCGGCGGCTTCGACCGGGCCACGCTCGGCTGGTTCGACCGGGAGACCAGGGAGCATCGCCCGATCGAGGTGGACGAGCAGAGCGAGGTCCTGTCGCTGATCGGTGACGTGGCCCAGGGCGACGACGGCCCGAGCCTGAACATTCATGTGGTGCTGGGCTTGCGGGACGGGACGACCCGCGGCGGGCACCTCCTCGCCGGGTACGTGTACCCAACGCTGGAGATCACCGTGACCGAGAACGCGGCCGAGCTGCGCAAGGTCATGAACCCCGAGGTCGGGATCGCGCTCATCGATCTCGACCAGTCTGAGGCCTGATCCGGCTTCCGGCCAGGATCCGGGCGTGCATATGTCTGCTCTTGCCATTATTCGCCCGCGCTTGGCGGAATGACTGGAATCCGTTTTCGGACGGGTAGCGAGAATATGCAAATGTAAGAACCTGGCTTGGGCTTTGCATTATCGTGAGGCCCGCCGCGCCCAACCGGCCCGGTATCTAGTTCCGCGCGATTCCCGGCCAGCGGCGGCGATTCAGACGCCGGGCCACTGTGCCTTGCGCATTCTCACGAGAAGGGTCATTTTTGAGTGCCATCTCACACGAATAAGCATCCGCTGTCCGGCGTGGTGCGCTGGACCGTCCCGGCGGCACTGTGCTCGGCCGCCATGATGGGCGCGTGGCTCACCCCCGGTGCGTCCGCCCAGGCCAGCACGCACGCCACCAGGCCGGCCGTGCTCGTCCACCGGGCCCTCAAGGCCCCGGACGCGAAGGCCGTGCTGGCCTTCTGGACGCCGGCCCGGCTCCGGGCGGCTAAGCCGGCTGGCGTGATCATCGCCGGGAAGCAGTCGAACGTTCTCCCGCCCACCGGAAAGCAGCCGGGGCGGGCTGGCCATGTAGTGGGCGGCCTGCCGAATGGGCGCCTGGCGCCCACCTCCGCCACCCGCACCATCTCGCCGGAGGCGTTCCCCTATCCGTATCCGTATGACAGTTTCACCCCATCCTGGGCCCTGTGGCACCAATATCCGGATGAGGTTAACGGCAAGCTGTTCTTCGAGAATAACGGCAGCGGATTCGTGTGCTCTGCCACAGCGGTCGCCTCAGCCAGCGGCACCAGCAACGAGAACGAGATCTGGACCGCCGGGCACTGCCTCGTGAACACCGAGGCGAACAATCAGGTGGTGGACAGCTCCGCCCTGTTCATACCGGGCTACAACGGGAACGTGTCGAACTTCGACCCGTTCGGGGAATTCGTCTGGAACGGCGGCTGGACCACCAGCTCAGCCTGGTACTACAACCGTGACCTGACCGAGGACGAAGCCGCCATGACGGTGGGGACGTCCAGCACGACCGCGAAGACTCTCGGGCAGGCCGTGGGCTACGACGGATTCGCCTGGAACTTCCCCGTCAACGAGCAGTTCGTCGCCTTCGGGTACCCGGCCGCGTCCCCCTACAACGGCCTCAACCTGGTCGAGAACCTCGGCGCGACCGCGGGTCAGGACAGCATGAGCGGCGCGAACCCCGTGGAGCCCATCGTCACCGGCAACCAGATGACCGGCGGGTCGAGCGGCGGCGCCTGGAATATCAACTGGACGACCAGTGGCCCGGGCTACATCAACGGCCATAACGACTACAAGTACTCCAACCAGCCCCGCGCGATGTACTCGCCCTATCAGGACACGGTGTCCAACGACGTCCGCTGCTTCGGCGCCACAAGCTGCTGAACTGACGGTAGTCACGCCCGGGCGCCCGGGGCCCGCCGCGGCGGGGCCCGGGCGCTCATGCCGTGAGACATCTGCGAAACCGCCGGGGCGCGGGATGCGTCTCATAGCTGGTAAAGGTCGCGGACAGGCAGGGGAGGCCCCATGAGACAGCACCGGTCCGGCCGTCACCAGACGGCGGTCCTGGCTGCCCTGGCCTGCGTGGCGATCCTGGCGGCTGGCTGCGGGCAGTCACGGTCATCCGCCGCCAGCCCCGGGGAGAAGACGCTGCTGGGACGGGTGGAACAGCGTGCGCCCAGCGGCATGTCCCCAGCCCAGGTCACTGCCGCGGAGGATCAGTTCAGCCTGGCGCTGTTCCGCCGTGTCTGCCCCTCGGCGCCAGGCCCGAACCTGCTGCTGTCGCCGGAATCCGCCGCCGAGGCGCTGGGCATGCTGTACGCAGGGGCCAGCGGGCCGGCCGCGGTGTCCCTGGGGCGGCTGCTCCGGCTGCCCGCGTGGACCCCGGGGCTCGTCGCCGCGCTCGACCGGCATACCGCCGCGCTGGCCGGCCTGCACCAGGTCGCGGTCAGCAACCACCTCTTCGAGCAATCGGGGGACCGGCCTGCCCAGCGGGTGCTCGACGACCTGCGCACCGCTTTCCGCACGGGTGTTGGTGTCGTCGACTTCGCGGACGAGCCCGCGACCACGGACCGGATCAACGCGGTCGTCGCCCGCGAGACCCGCGGCCAGGTACCTGCCCTCTTCGCGGCGCCGCTGCCCCCGTCCACCCGGGTCGTGCTGGCGAACGCGCTCTACCTCAAGGCGGCCTGGCGGCACCCGTTCCCGGTGGCCAGCCCCGCGCCGTTCCGCACCGGCGACGGCCGGGTGGTCCGGGTGCCGCTGATGAGCAGCGACGCCCCGGTGGCCAGCTACCGTCAGGCCGGCGGCTGGCAGTCGGCCACGCTGCCCTACGCCGGCGGCCGGCTGGCCGCGGTGGCCCTGCTGCCGCCGGCTCACGCCACCGGGTGCGCCGCCCCCGCGCTGGCCCAGTGGATGGCGCTGACCGCCGCACGCTCCACCGAGTCCGCGGGGGTCCGGCTGCCCCGGCTGCACCTGAGCCAGACCTGGGACGACCTGCAAGCTCCGCTGGCCGCCATGGGCCTGCCCCTCAGCGGCGACTACACCGGCCTCGGCGCCGCGGACACCCAGATCTCCGAAGTTGTCCAGCATGACACCATGCAGGTCAGCCTCGCCGGGACGACCGCCGCCGCCGCGACCGGGGTAGCCGTCGGCACCGCCGCGTCGGTCCCGCCCCCGCTGACGCTGACCTTCGACCGGCCGTTCCTGCTGCTGCTGGAGGACACCGCCACGCACACCCCGCTGTTCCTCGCCCAGGTCACTGACCCGGCCCGGCCGTGAACCCAGGGCCTGGTTCCCGCACGCCCCGGGCCCGCCGGGCCGTGGCCACGTCCCCCATGGGTTCCGCGGCGAGACGCCGGTAGGGCCGGGCCATCGGCCACTGCTGGTCATCGAGCACGGACGCGGCGTCGAACTGGCCGAGGCTCTGGATCAGCCTGGCTGCCAGGCCCGTCCATCCCGTCTGGTGTGAGGCACCGAGGCCGGCTCCGTTGTCGCCGTGGAAGTACTCGTAGAAGAGAATGAGGTCACGCCAGTGCGGGTCCTCCTGGAAGAGCTTGGTCCCGCCGTAGACCGGGCGCCGTCCGTCGCCGTCCCGCAGGAACGTGGCGGCCAGACGGCGTGACAGCTCTTGCGACACCTCGAACAGGGTCATCATCGTCCCCGAGCCCGTCGGGCATTCGACCTTCAGGTCGTCGCCGTAGTAGCGGTAGTGCTGGAGCAGGGCCCGGATCAGGAGCAGGTTGATCGGGAACCAGACCGGGCCGCGCCAGTTGGAGTTGCCGCCGAACATCCCGCTGGTCGACTCGGCCGGCTCGTACTGCACCTCATGCTCGGTCCCGCCAGCATTGAAGCTGTAGGGATGGTCGAGGTGCCATCGCGAGATCGAGCGGATCCCGTGCGGGCCGAGGAAACGCTCCTCGTCCAGCATCCGCGCGAGGATGCGCCGGAGCTTGTCCTCGTTCACCAGGGACAGCAGCCGCCGGCCGTGGGCGCCGGGCACCATCGGGTCCGCGATGTTGACCAGGAGGTCCTGGTTGCGCTCCAGGAAGCCAGCCACCTGCGCGGCGATCTTCGGGTAGCGGTCGATGACGTCGGCCTCGATCACCGTCGTGGCGCACAAGGGCAGCAGTCCCACCAGGGAACGAACCTTGATCCGGGTGCCGGTGCCGTCGGGCAGGCGCAGCACGTCATAGAAGAAGCCGTCCTCCTCGTCCCACATCTCGTCGGGGTGCTCACCGACCGGGTCCACCGCCGCGGCGATCCAGAAGAAGTGCTCAACGAACTTGAGCACGAATTCCTCGTAACCCTCGTCGTGGTGGAGCAGTTCCAGGGCCATTTCGAGCATGTTCTGGCTGAACATCGCCATCCAGGCGGTGCCGTCCGCCTGCTCGAGCCGCCCGCCGGTGGGGAGCGCGGCGCTGCGGTCGAACACCCCGATGTTGTCCAGGCCCAGGAAGCCGCCCTCGAACACGTTGCGGCCGGACGGATCCTTGCGGTTCACCCACCAGGTGAAGTTCAGCAGCAGCCTGGCGAAGCAGTCCTTGAGAAAGGGCAGGTCCACCTGGCCGAGGTCGGACTCCAGATTCTGCAGGAACAGGACCGCGAAGGCGTGCACCGGCGGGTTCACGTCCCCGAAGTTCCACTCGTAGGCTGGCATCTGCCCGGTGGGGTGCAGGTAATTCTGGGACAGCATCAGGTCGATCTGGCTTTTCGCGAAGTCCGGGTCCACCATGGCCAGCGGAATGCAGTGGAAGGCCAGGTCCCAGGCGGCGTACCAGGGGTACTCCCACTTATCGGGCATGGACACGACGTCGTGGTTGAACATATGGAACCACGACTCGTTCCGGCTTCCCCGCCAGGCCGGCGTGCGCAACGGGTGCAGATGACGCTCGCGCAGCCAGCGATCCACGTCGAAGTAGTAGCACTGCTTCGACCAGAGCATCCCCGCCAGCGCCTGGCGCATGACCGCCTTCGCGTCATCGGTCACCGCAGGCGGTGTGATGGCCTCGTAGAACTCGTCGGCGTCGGCCCGCCGCGCCGCGATGAGCTCACCGGCGCCGTCGAAGGGCGCGGTAAGAGTCCCGGGCCCCTCGCGGGTGAGCCGCACCAGCACGGCGGCCTGCCCGCCGGCCGGCACGGAGAGCCGGACCGCCGCCGCCACCTTGGTTCCCTCCCCGGCGGGGTTGACGGTGTCCGCGCCGTGCAGCAGGTGGTCGCCGATGCCGTCCTTGGCGAAGCGTGTAGCCGGCTCGGTGCCGAAGGTGCGCGCGGTGTTCGTCTCGTTCTCACAGAACAGCAGGCCGGCCTGCGGCTCGGCGTGCAGGTAGAACACGCCGAGCTCGTGGTGCTCGGCCCGGACGACCGGGTGCGCGGCGGGGACGCGGGTCAGCCGGGGCTTGGCTTCGCCGGTTCTCCAGGACCAGGTATTCCGGAACCACAGGGTGGGCAGCACGTGCAGCGTGGCATCCTCGTCCGACCGGTTGTGCACGGTGATGCGGCACAGGATGTCTTCCGGACCGTTCTTCGCGTGCTCCACCTCGACATCGAAATAGCGGTCCTCATCGAAGACGCCCGTATCGAGGAGCTCGTATTCCAGTTCCTGCCGCGACCGGGCCCGGTTCACCGCCGCCAGGTCAGCGTAGGGGAATCGGGCCTGCGGGTACTTGTAGAGGTAGCGCTGGTAGCTGTGCGTCGGCGTGTTATCGACGTAGAAGTAGTACTCCTTGACGTCCTCACCGTGGTTGCCCTCGGCGTTCGTCAAGCCGAACAAGCGCTCTTTCAGGATCGGGTCCCGCTCGTTCCACAGCGCGAGGGCCAGGCACAGCCGCTGCTTGTCGTCGCTGATCCCGGCGAGGCCATCCTCGCCCCACCGGTACGCGCGGGAGCGGGCCTGGTCATGGCTGAAATAGGACCAGGCGTCTCCGTTGCCGCTGTAATCCTCCCGGACGGTGCCCCACTGCCGCTCACTGAGATACGGCCCCCAGGCCCGCCAGGCCACCCCGGCCCGGGCCTCCTGCAGCCGGTGCTCCTCGGCCGTCAGCGAGGCTGGATCGGCGACGTGCTGGCTGTCTAGCGGGTCCCCAGGCATCGCGTACCTTTCCGGTCAGGAATGAGTGGTCACCGTGATACGTCGAAAGCGATCACGCTCTTGATGCCGGTCGGCCTGCCGAGGATCAGGTCCGCTGCCTGCTCGGGCGGGTAGCGGCCGGCGATGAGGGCCGGGACCACGGCCGGCCAGTGGCGGCGGAACAGGCCGAGATCGCGGAGCGCCGCGGTGAAGGCATCCGGCCCGGCGTTCACCGTGCCCAGCAGCACCTGGTTCTGCAGGACCATCTCCCTCATCAGCCGAGCCGGATCGGCCTCGACGAAAGCCTGCAGGCCGGGCACACCGGTCAGCACGAAGATGCCGTTGGTGCCCAGCACCTTGAGCGCTTCCAGGGCGAAGTGCGAGTGCCCGACCGCTTCGTAGATCAGGTCGATGTTGCCGGCCTGCTCCGCCAGCTGCCCGAACGTGGCGGTCTGGGAGGAGATATAGGTCGCCCCGATGGCTGCGACCAGGTCGATCCGCGGGCTGGGCGGCAGCTCCCGTGAATACACGCACGTCGTGAAGCCCGCGTTGGCGAGCACCATCGCCCCCAGCAGCCCGACCGGCCCGATACCGAGCACCACCGCCGACAGCCCGTTACCCCGTTCCCCGCGGGCCGTTTCCGGGTCAATCCAGGGCGGCCGCTGCTGCATCATCCAGAAGATCTGGGCCAGCGCCTTCTCCGCGATCGTGAGCGGCTCGGCCAGGACAGCGATATCCCGCAGGCCCGCCGGCACGACGTTCATGTACTGCTCACGGTCCGCGACGTATTCGGCCATATAGCCGTGGGCATCCTTGATGCCGCGCTCGCTGAAGTCCCCGGTATAGCAGTAGTCCTGGTGCCCCGAGCGGCAGGCCGCGCAGCCAGGATGGGGGCACGGGCGGCGCACGGAGGGCACGACCAGATCCCCGGGCTGAAGGCGCTCGACCGCCGTCCCGACGTCCACCACCTCGGCCAGCGACTCGTGCCCGATCACCAGGTGGTCATCACCCGCGGGCGGAGTTCCGTACTCGAAGGAGCAGATCTCCTTGTCGGTGCCGCAGATACCGATGTCGAGCATCCGCAGCAGGACCTGATCGGGCTGGGTGAGGCGGGGGGATTCCTGGTCGACGATCCTGACTTCCTGGGGCCCCGGGAAAACTGCGACCGCTTTCATCCGCCACCCCTGGACATGCCACTAGACATACACCGCAGGCCGGCCTGATATCAAGGCCGTCATGTCCCCTGAGCGCCGGCCCATTCTGGCCGCAGGTAAACGCGGCATGGCTAGAAAGCGTCCGGCAGGGATCCTTTTGCCGTCACGATCCCAGGCCGCGGCTACCCCTGGGTGGTCGGGCGGATCGTGATGTCGCTAATTTCGACGTCGCCGGGCTGTTCAATGGCGAACGCGATGGCGCGGGCCACGGCGGCCGGCGAGATGGCGAACTCGTCCATGTTGTGCTGGATTTGCGCGCGGACCTCGGTGTCGTCGATGGAGTTGGCGAGTTCCGTGCGGACATATCCGGGTGATACCGATGTTGTCCGCAGCACGCCATCCGTCGACTCCTGCCGCAGTCCTTCCAGGATGGTGCGGACGGCATTCTTCGTTCCGGCGTACACCGACATGGTCGGGACAATTTTCAGGCCGGCCGTCGACACCGTCGTCACGAAGTGGCCCTGACCCTGCTGGCGGAACACCGGGAGGGCCGCGGCGATGCCGTGCAGCACCCCCCGGAGGTTGACGTCGATCATCGCCGACCAGGCGTCGACGTCCAGGTTCGCCACGGGCCGATTTTGCTGATGCCAGCGTTGCTGACCAGCACATCGAGCCGGCCGAACTCCGCAACGGCCTGCCCGACGAGACGGTCGAGGTCTTCGCGGCGGGCGACATCGACGACGCATGCGGCGCCGTGTCCGCCGCGATCACGGATCCCCCGGACGATCTCGTCGAGACGCTCCCGGCGGCGCGCGCCGAGGACTACTGCCGCGCCGCGCTCAGCGAGCAGGGTCGCAGTCGCCTCGCCGATGCCACTGCTTGCCCCCGTGATGGCGACGACCTTGCCGCTCATGACCGGCACGAGAAACCCCTTCGGGATAGTGTGGACACGTGTCCGCTTGTGTGTGTGAGGTTACCGGACACGTGTCCGGTTGTCCAAGTCGTCGCCCGGCGGTCCGATGAGCACAGTGGTCCCATGAACTCGCCCCGCCGCCGTGCCGATGCGACGCAGAACCGCGGGCGGATCATCGAGGCGGCCCGGGCGGTCATCGCGAATTCGGATGAGCTGAAACTCAACGCCATCGCGAAGCAGGCCGGGGTCGGGCAGGGCACCCTGTACCGCCACTTTCCCAGTCGCGGGGACCTGCTCGCCGAGGTCTACCGGCAGGAAGTCCAAGAGCTGGTCGCAACGGCGCCGGCGCTGCTGGCCGAGTATGCGCCGCTCGACGCGCTGGCCCGCTGGTTCGACCGGGTTGCCGACTACTCGCGGCTCAAGCGCGGGGTGTTCGCGGCGGTCGAGGTAGGTGTGTGGCTGGACCTGCCCGCGCAGAGCCACGGGCCGATCGGTGATGCGGTGACGACCCTCCTGGACGCGGGCAAAGCCGCCGGAAGCGTGCGCGGCGACGTGGACGCCCGCGACGTCATCATCCTCATCGGCTACCTGGCCCGGCTCGACGCGTCCGAATGGGACACCCGCGCCCGCCATCTGCTCGACATCGTCCTCGACGGATTGCGGGCGGAGCCGGGGCGTCCGGAGACTCCCTGACTGCGGCCGCGGCCGGCTGGACCAGCGCGCCAGCCCGCCGACCCGTCCAGTCACACGGGGCCCACGGGTGAGCTGCCTGGCGGCCACCGCCCCGCCGGCCAGTTGGTGATCTAACGATTGGTGTTGCCCCGACGACACCGATCGTTAGATCACGACGAGGGGTGCCTGCTCAGCGGCCCCAGGGACCTCGGGAGTAACACAAGTCCCAGCAGGGCCGGGCCCCGGCCCTGGTGGGGGACGTCGGGGCCGGCGCGCGATGGTAGCGGCGGAGGGTGCCCGGTTCGATGCGGCGGTGATCGCCGTGGAGTGGCCGGTGGCCCGGGCAAGGCTGGTACATGGTGACGTTGCGTGTGCGGCGTGCCGGCTGGCGTCCCGCCGTTTATTACTCTGAGTAGCAGTTAGATTGCCCTCAGCATTCACGCTGAGGAGGCTGAACCGGTGCCTGGTCCGATATCGCGCCGCCGCATGATGGGATACGGACTCGGGGCCGCGGGGGCGGCCCTGGCGGCCGGAGTCCGCGAGGGGCAGTCCGCGGGCCCGGCGTCCGCGCAGGCCTGGCCCCCGGCCCGAGGATCGGCGCGCCGGCCGCGGATGCTGCCGCAGCCCCGGGTACAGCGCAGCTCGCGCGGCGTGCTGGATGTCCGGCTCACCGCGGTGCCCGCCGTCGTGGACATGGGCGCGCCGGAGCTGGTCAAGACCTACACCTGGAACAAGGTCGTGCCCGGGTACACCTGGGAGATCAACCCTGGCGACACCCTGAAGGTCCACCTGCGCAACCGGCTGCCGTACATGGCGCCGCCTGAGCACATGGTGATGGACCGGCCGCACGAGTGGACGCACACCAACCTGCACACCCACGGGCTGCACGTCTCGCCGTCCGGTAACGCGGACAACGTGTTCATCGATATCCCGCCCGGCGAGGATCACCGCTTCGAGATCCCGCTGCCGGAGGATCACCCGGGTGGGCTCAGCTGGTACCACCCGCACCGGCACGGCGGGGTGACCCAGCAGCTCCGGGCCGGGATGGCCGGGATGCTCATCGTCCGCGGTGAGATCGACCGGGTCAGGGAGGTCCGGGCGGCGCGGGAACGGGTGATGGTGCTGCAGTCGATCGAGCTGGGTGACGACTACCAGCTCCTCGACCCCATCCCGTTCCCGAAACCGGATCAGGCGTTCTTCCCGCGGACCCACGCCCTGTACACGGTCAACGGCGTGCTTAACCCGCACGTCACCATGTACCCGGGTGAAGTGCAGCGGTGGCGGCTGCTCAACGCGGCCGAGGGTAACTTCATGTCGCTGCACCTGAAGAAGCACGATTTCCACGTGCTGGCCTGGGATGGCCTGACCCTCGCCGAACCGGACACCACCGGCATCGTGATGATGTCGGCGGGCAACCGGGTCGACATGCTGGTCCGGGCGGGGCGGCCGGGCACGTACGACCTGGTCCTCACGCCTGGGTCCAGCCAGGACCCGAACATCCCCGGCATGCCGGAGTCCGCTGAGGGGACCCCTGGCGGGCGGGAGATGCCCATGCCCGGGTTCCCGCCGATGGACGAGGAACTCAAACCGCGGACCATCCTCACCGTGCATGTGCTGGGGCACGGCCGGCCGATGGGGCTGCCCGACTCGCTGCCGGCCTATAACCCGGCGATCCTGCCGATCGCCCGGCGGCGGCATTTCTCCTTCACCGTCCAGCGCAAGCCGGACAACACGTTCCTGAACTTCGGGGTGGATGGCCACGCGTACCACCCGGCCCGCCCGCCCTACCAGGTCCCGCTGGGCACCGCGGAGGAATGGACGCTGGTCAACGCCTTCGACCCCAAGCTGATGAACCACGCCCACGTGTTCCACATCCACACCAACCCGTTCAAGATCACGAAGATCAACGGGCGCACGCTGGACAAGCCGTTGTGGAGAGACACGTTTGTACTTCCCAAACGGTCAGGCGATTCGCTGACGTTCGAGCCGAACTTCGTCGATTATGCCGGCAAGTTCGTGCAGCACTGTCACATGGTCGCGCACGAGGACCTGGGGATGATGTCGGCCGTCGAGGTGATCTGCCCGCCTGGCGGCGGGTCGGTCGGCCCGGCGGCCGGTTAGGCAGTCATCCGGCCGGCCGGCGCTCGGGGGGCCGGCCGGCCGGATGGCCAGGCGCAATCCGCACCACAGGAATCGCGGGGGAACCAGTATGGACAGCGTCGATCGCCGGAACTTCCTGCGCGGCGGCAGCGCCGCCGCCGGGCTGGCCGCCCTGACCGGGGCCGGCCTGGCGCGGGGCACCGCGGCCGAGGCAGCTTCCGCTTCGGCACCCGGGCACGCCCCCGATTACCGGGCTCCGCTGTGGAAGCTGCGCCGCCAGCTGAAGGGCAGGCTGCTGCTCCCGGGGGACAAGGGGTACGACGCGGCCAGCGCGCCGGCCAACGGCCGCTACGACCGCGTCCGCCCGATGGCCGTCGCGGTCTGCGCGGACGAGCACGACGTGGCCACCTGCGTCGACTGGGCCCGCCGGTACCACGTCCGGCCCGTGGCCCGGGGCGGCGGCCACAGCTACGCCGGTTTCTCGACGACCCGGGGCCTGCTCATCGATATGAGCCTGCTCAACCGGGTGCACATCAACAAGGCCCAGGGGACCATGACGCTGGGCGGCGGGACGCTGAACGGCCACCTGTTCAAGGCGATGAAGGGCGGCCACCTGTTCCTGCCCGTCGGCACCTGCCTGGGCGTCGGCGCGGGCGGGCTGACCCTTGGCGGCGGCCTGGGCTACAACACCCGCTGGGCCGGCCTGACCTGCGACCATCTCCAGTCGTCGCGGATCGTCACCGCAGACGGTGACCTGCGTGACATCGGCGCCCGGCACCACGGCGACCTGTACTGGGCTTGCCGCGGCGGGGCGGGCGGCAGCTTCGGCATCAACACGTCGTTCACCTTCGACCTGCTCGAGGTGCCGCGGAAGACCGTCAGCTACTACCTCGCCTGGTGGCGCGGGGCTGATGCCGCGGTGAACGCGTTCGTGGAGTTCGACAAGATCCTCAAGAAGGCACCGCCGGCGTTCAACGCTGTCCTGCTGGCCCAAGCCGCGCCGGTCGGGAAGGCCGGCCCGCGGGAGGCGATGTGGGTCTGGACCCGCGGTCAGTATGTCGGCCCGCTCGACGAGCTGCGTGACCTGATCCGCCCGATGCTCCGCGCGGCGGGGACTCCGCGTGAGCTGGAGCTGCGCGAGATCCCGTTCTGGGAAGCGCAGAAAATGTTCGCTGATGACCCGTCGGCCCCGCACTCGTTCGGGGACATCTCCCGGTACGCGAGGCGGCCCGTCCCGAAGGACGCGGTCCAGAAGATGATCGACCTCGTGGCACGCTGCCCGTCGCGGACCCCGGACGCGCACGGTTCAGTCTGGAACCTGGGCTGGGTCGGCGGCGACGTGGTGGACCGGGTACCGAGGACCGCGACGGCCTACGTGCACCGGGGGATGAAGACGCTCTGGCGGCCGACCACGGTGTGGCCGAACCAGGCGCCGCGGTCGGCCGGGCGGAGGCTGGTCGAGTGGAGCCAGGAGGTGATGGACGTGCTCCGGCCGCATACGCCGGATGAGAGTTACCAGAACTTCCCTAACCGGCTGATCGGGGATTGGCGGCGGGAGTACTACGGGGAGAACTTCCCGCGCCTGGTCCAGGTGAAGTCGCGGTACGACCCGCACGACCTGTTCCGCAACCAGCAGAGCATCCCGGCCCGTCTCTAGGGATACGCCGGCTCGGGCCCGTCGGCACGGTGGTCCCGCACTTTCGCCCCTCCCCGCTATCCGTGCCCCGCCGACCGTTGAGCCGGGGCTTCAGAACCGCCAGCGGGTTGCGCCACCCGGGGCGACCGTCGCGAGCGCCGTTACCGTGCTCAGGGTCAGCCGGTACACGAACCACGGCGGCGGTCCGGCCGAGGGGGCGCTGAACTCGGCGGTGAGAGCCCGGCCCGTGTCGTCGACACGGGCGGGCCATCCCTCGGCGGCCCAGCGTGCCGCCATAGCCGCCACCGTCGGCGGATCGGTGATCTGGCGGGCGGTGCCGTCCGCGACGAGATCGAAGTCGTGGGTGGCGACACTCAGCACGCACCGCGGGTCGCGGGCCAGGTTGCGTGCCTTGCGCGTCTGCCCGCCCGTCTCGAACCAGAAGGCACCGTCGACCCAGAGAGCGCCGACCCCCGTGACGTGGGGGCTGCCGTCCGGGTTGATCGTGGTCAGCCAGCACGTGTGGCGGTCCGGTCCGCCGGAGCCTGGCGCCTGGTGAATGCCGGCCTCGAGCTGGGCCTCGATGGGTGCCCAGTCGAGAGTCGGCAGGCTGTACAGGTCAGCGAGGTTGGTTGCGTCCATGTGAGGGCTGACGTTACCGGGGCCGGGAACTCGCCGGCAACGGCAGCGGTGACCCGCCACCCCGGCGCCGCGCAATATCCGCACGGGTGTCAGTAGCCAGGGGTAGCGTTCCGCCATGCAATATGTGGTGCTGCCGGACGAGGTGTGGCCCGCCATCGATTCCACCTCGCTCGCCACCGCCGCCGGGTCGACCAGTTATCAGCGCGGCGTCCAGTACCTTCGGCAGGGCGCCGTCACCCGGATGCACTGGGATCGCGAGCTGAGCGAACTGCACGGGACCGTGCTCGGCAGCGCCGACGCCTGCTACGAGACCGTGGCCTACTTCCAGACTCTCGGTGAGTCGGTGCTGGAGTTCGAGCAGGGACACTGCAGCTGCCCGGTCGGCTTCGACTGCAAGCACGTCGTCGCCCTCGTGCTGGCTGCGGCCCAGGCGCAGCTCGCGCGGAACGGGACCGGCCCGGCCGGACCCGGGCGGACGGATCCCGGGCACGCCGTCGGGGCTGCGGCCACCCCGGTGACGTGGGAACAGTCCGTGGAGTCATGGCTGGAAACGCGACCGGACTCGGGCGGCGGCCGCCCGTCTGCATCGGTACTGGGCATCGAGTTGACGCTCGCCCCCCGCACGGC
>Ga0208076_1000012_pt1 | contig 14742 bp, 13 predicted proteins | sample NGESurshal072012_8_FD_184459 | JGI IMG/M metagenome (GOLD analysis project Ga0208076, IMG submission 184459) | Arctic peat soil microbial communities from Barrow, Alaska - NGEE Surface sample 210-3 shallow-072012 (SPAdes) | ecosystem: Environmental > Terrestrial > Soil > Wetlands > Peat ...
CCGGCGGGCTGGGCGTCCCGGCCAGGCCCGACTCGACCTGGTGCGCCTCGCCGAGGGCCCGGGCGGCGAGCGCGACCACGTCCGCAGTGCGGGCGGCCAGCGCCGCGCGCGCCCCCTCCAGCAGCCGGGCGAAGCCCGCCCCGTCCCAGGCCGGGCCGCCCGCCTCGGTGATCACCTGGTCCGCCGCGGCGGCCGCGCAATCCTCCAGCAGCGCGTCCATGCCGGGGTAGGGGTGACGGCTCATGGCCAGCTTGGCGCTGACCGGCAGGCGGCTGGCCACGGCCCGGGCACCAGAGGGCACCTGGAGCAGGATCAGCCGCCGGGTGCCGCGCAGCATGGCCGCGTCGGCCTGGGCGCGGGTCTCAAACAGCCGGACGTCCACCGCGTCGCCGGTGTCGGCCAGCGCCGGGTAGGCACGGACCTCGCCCTGGCTGAACACGCGGGGCAGCGTGCCGATGTCCCAGCTGCGCAGCCCCGTCCGGGTGATCCCGCTCGCCGCTTCGCTCAGCGTGGCCTGCAGCCGGGGCCGCAGCTGGCGGCGCAGCTCGTCCAGGTCCTTACCGGCCGCGAGGACCCGGCCGTCCTCCACCACACGGAAGGTGATCCGCAGGTAGGCCGGCAGCCGGGACTCATCCCACGCGGACCGGGGGATGCGCACGCCGCCGAGCCGGGACAGCTCGGTGCCGAGCGTGTCGAGCAGGTCCCCGCGGGCCGGGTCCAGCTTCGGCAGCACCGCCCGGGCCGTGTCGGGGACCGGCACGAACGTGGTCCGCAGCTGCTTGGGCAGCGAGCGGATCAGCTCGGTCACCATCTCCTGGCGCAGCCCCGGCACCTGCCAGCTGAACTCCTCGGCACTCACCTGGTTCAGCCGGGCCAGCGGGATGTCCACCGTCACCCCGTCGTCCGGCTCACCGGGCGCGAACTCGTACGACACCGGGAGGTCGGCCCAGCGGGCCGGGTAGTCGTCCGCGGTGATGTCCTCAGCCGACGGCCGGATCAGGTCGCCGGGGGAGAGCTCCAGCAGGCCAGGGTCGGCCGGGCGGGCTTTCTTCCACCAGCTATCGAAGTGCCGGGCGGAGGTCACCTCGGCCGGGATCCGCCGGTCATAGAACTCGAACAGGGCCGTGTCGTCGGCGACGATCCCGCGCCGCCTGGCCTTCCGTTCCAGGTCCTCGGCGTCGGCCAGCATCCGCTGGTTATGCGCCCAGAACGGGTGGTGCGTCCGCCAGTCGCCCTCCACCAGGGCGTGCGTGATGAAGAGGTCCCGGGCTGCGGCCGGGTCGATCCGGCCGAACATGACCGTCCGGGCGGCCACGATCGGCAGCCCGTACAGGCTGACCTTCTCGGTGGCTACCGCCGCGCCCCGTTCCGCCTCCCAGCGCGGCTCGCTGTAGCTGCGGCGCACCAGGTGCGCCGCCAGTGCCTCCGCCCATTCGGGCTCGATGCGGGCCGTGACACGGGCCCACAGCCGGGACGTCTCCACCAGCTCGGCCGCGACCACCCACTGCGGCGGCTTCCTGGCCAGGGCCGAGTCCGGGAAGATGGCGAACCGCGCGCCGCGGGCCCCGGCGAACTCGGTCAGCGGCCGCCGCTTGCCGCGTGGCCGGCTGTCCGTGTCCTGCATGCCGATGTGCGACAGCAGCCCGGCGAGCAGCGACATGTGCACCCGGTCGGCCAGCTCGGCCGGGTACCGGCCCTCGGACCCGTTGCCCCCGGCCGGAGCCTGGGGGGCCGCGGCCGGCATGCTCCGGCCGGCCCGCGGCCGGCCCCGCCCAGGCCGCCGCCGTCCCTGGCCGTTCTGCCCCGCGGGCGGCGGCCCGGCCGGCTCACTGGCGCCGCGGCGCTCCCGCCCCGACTGGATGCCGAGATCCGCGGCGGCCTGCCGGAGCTGGCCGTACACGTCCTGCCATTCACGCACCCGCAGGTAGTGCAGGTATTCGCGGCGGCATAGCCGGCGGAACGCCGACCCGGACAGCTGGCTCTGCTGCTCGCGCAGATAGTCCCAGAGGTTGAGCAGGGTCAGGAAATCCGACCCGGGGTCCGCGAACCTCGCGTGCATCTCGTCCGCAGCCTGCCGGGCGTCCGCGGGCCGCTCCCTCGGGTCAATGATGGACAGCGCCGCGGTGATGATCAGCACCTCGCGGACACAGCCGTTCCGGCCGGCCTCCAGGATCATCCGCCCGAGCCGCGGGTCGGCCGGCAGCCGGGACAGCTTGCGGCCCGCCTCGGTCAGCCGGGTCCGGCCCAGGCCGGGCTGGTGACCCGGGGAAAACGCGCCGAGTTCCTCCAGCAGCCGCACGCCGTCCGCGATGTTCCTCGAATCCGGCGGCTCGACGAACGGGAAGTCGGCCATGTCGCCCAGGTCCAGCGCGGCCATCTGCAGGATGACCGAAGCCAGGTTGGTACGCAGGATCTCCGGGTCGGTGAACTCGGGGCGGCTCTCGAAGTCCTCCTCGCTGTACAGCCGGATGCACACGCCGTCCGATGTCCGCCCGCAACGGCCCTTCCGCTGATTCGCCGAGGCCTGCGAGATTGGCTCGATGGGCAGGCGCTGGACCTTGGTCCGCTGGCTGTACCGGGAGATCCGCGCGGTGCCCGGGTCGATCACGTACTTGATGCCCGGAACGGTCAGCGAGGTCTCCGCGACGTTAGTGGCCAGCACCACCCGGCGGGAGAAATGGCTGGCCTGACCCGGCTGCCTGTCGCTCCGCTTTCCTGTTCCGCCTCCGGCAAAAACGCGATGCTGCTCGGCCGCGGACAGCCGGGCGTACAGCGGCAGGAGATCCAGACCATCCCGGCCGTCCAGCGCGTCAGCGGTGTCCCGGATCTCCCGTTCGCCGCTGAGGAACACGAGGATGTCACCGGGACCGGCGGCGCTGAGCTCCATGATCGCGTCCAGGATGCCCTGGACCTGGTCTTTAGGTTCCTGGCCCGGGTCGTCGGCGTCGGCCAGCGGCCGGTAGCGCACCTCCACCGGGTAGGTGCGCCCGGACACCTCGATCACCGGTGCCCCGAACTCGGAGAAATGCTCGCTGAACCGCTGCGGGTCGATCGTGGCCGAGGTGATGACGACCTTGAGATCCGGGCGGCCCGGCAGCAGCCGCCTGAGGTAGCCGAGGATGAAGTCGATGTTCAGGCTGCGCTCATGCGCCTCATCGATGATGAGCGTGTCGTAACGGAGCAGCTGCCGGTCATGCTGCATCTCGGTGAGCAGGATGCCGTCGGTCATCACCTTGACCAGCGTGCTGTCGCTGGAGGTGTCGGTGAAGCGCACCTTGTATCCGACGGAGCTGCCCAGTTCGGTGCCAAGCTCGCTGGCGATGCGCTCTGCCACGGTGCGGGCCGCGATCCGGCGCGGCTGGGTGTGCCCGATCTGCCCGGTCACCCCGCGGCCGAGCTCCAGGCAGATCTTCGGCAGCTGGGTGGTCTTCCCCGAGCCGGTCTCCCCGGCGACGATCACGACCTGGTGGTCCCGGATGGCTGCGGCGATCTCGTCCCTCCGCTGGCTGACCGGGAGCTCCGGCGGGTAGCGCAGCACGGGCACGCTGTCGCGCCGGGCCTGCGCCCGCGCCCGGGCCGCGTCCACGTCTGCGAGCAGCCTCGCCAGTGCCTTCTCCCGCGCGCCGGGGTCCGGCAGCGCGGCCGCCTGCTCAGCGCGGCGGCCGAGGCGGCGCTGATCGCGGAGCATCAGCCCGGGCAGCCGGTCCTGAAGCTCGGCAAGCGAGGGTGTCACGGCGGAATTCTCCATGGCGGAACAGGGAACCGAAACGGAAGAGGGGGGACGGCCGTACGCCACAGTGCCAGTCCCGGCCCTGCTTACCTAACGCTTTTGCCTGGCCACAACTTCCGCGGCCCCCGGGCGGCCCTAGCCGACCTGCGTCACGTTGAACGAGGTGATGATGCCGTTTTGGACCACGTAGCTGCCCCGGTAGTCCTTGACCGAGCCGTCGGTCTGCAGCGCGGCGAACCTGGCCGTCACCTGATCGCCGATCGACGAGAGGATGGTCACCTCGTCCCGCTGGGTGCCGCTGTAGCCCGCCACGAACTGTGAGTAGCTGGATGGGGTGTGGTCACCGCCCAGGAGCCAGGCCCGCCGGTAAGCCCGGCGGCTGATGGCCGCGTAGTAGCGCCGCACGACGGTGGCCGGGGTGGCGGCGGCGGAGACGGCCTGGCTGGTCGCGGGGGCACTCGAGGCCGCGGTGGGGCCCGCCGTTCCGCTCTGCGCCAGGGAGTGGTGGTGCTTCAGCAGCGCCAGCCCGATGGCGATCACGGCCAGCACGGCGACGCCGCTGGCGACCAGGGCTAGCCCGCGGCGTCCCTTGCGTGGCGGCTGCGGCCGGGAGGGCGCGGGCGGCCCGGGTCGATGCGGCAGCGGTGCCGCTGGCCACCCGCTGGCCGGCGGGGTCGCGTAGGACGGGGCGGCGCTGGCCGGCGGGGTCACGTAGGGATCAGCGCGGGAGGACGGGGCCGGCCGGGACAGGTCGGCGCTGGCGGCCGGGACCGGGCTGGCCGCATCGGCGCTGGTGGGCGCCCCTGGCCGCAGGAAGGGGAAGCCGACCGCCGGGCTGACCGGAGTCGTCTGGGGCCGGCCCGCATCCGCCGCCGCTGGCTCGGCACGGTCCAGCCCAGGGGCATCCGGCTCCAGGGCCGGGCTGGCCGCGCCGGTGGGCGGAACGCCCGCGAGCGCTTGCTGCACCGCCACCCGGGCGGGCAGGTCAGCGCTGCTGATCCCGCAGGCCTGCTGCAGTGCCGCGGCGAACGCGCGGCAGGTCGGGTAGCGGTCCTCGGGGGCCTTGGCCAGGCCGCGGAACATGACCGCGTCCACGGCGGCGGGCAGGTCGGGACGCCGGCTGGTCAGCGGGGGCGGGGGCGCGGACAGCTGGGCCCACATGACCGCCAGGCTCTGATCCCGCCGGAACGGCGGCTCGCCCGCCAGCATCTCGAACGCCGCGCACGCGAGCGAGTATTCGTCCGCGCGGCCGTCCACCGTGCGCCCCTCGATCTGCTCGGGGGCCAGGTAGTTCAGGGTGCCGAGGACCTGCCCGGTCAGGGTGAGGTTGGTGGTCGACTGGGAGGTCTTGCTGATGCCGAAGTCCGACAGGTAGACGTGATCCTCGGAACCGTCCTCAGCCAGGCCGCCGAGCAGCATGTTGGCCGGTTTCACATCCCGGTGCACCAGCCCGTACGCGTGCGCCGCGTCCAGTGCGGAGGCCACCTGGGCCACGATCCCGGCAGCGCGGGCCGGCGGCAGCGGGCCAGCCCGGTTCAGCAGGCTGTGCACGTCCTGGCCGCCGACATAGCGCATCGCGATGAACAGCACGCCGCCGGCCTCGCCGGCGTCGAAGATCGGGATGATGTTCGGGTGATCCACCGCGGCCGCGGCCCGGGACTCCCGGATGAAGCGCTGCCGGAAGCCGTCATCCCGGGCCAGATCCCCGGCGAGCACCTTCAGCGCCACCCAGCGGCCCAGCCGGACGTCGCGGGCCCGGTACACGACCGCCATGCCGCCGCGGCCGATCTCCTCGACTATCTCGTAGCTGGCGACCTGCCCTGGACTACCGGGCAGGGGCGAGCCGGGATCAGCTAACCCCGCAGGGAAGTCCTCAGCCACCCATGCCTCCAGCGTTCGACCCCTGGCTCGCGCCAGCCCCCGTAATCGGCCATACCGCCCAGAACCGGCGGCCCATACGCTAGCAGCCAGCCTAGGCCAGTCGCCGTTCGGTCGCCCAGCGCGTGAGCTGGTGCCGGGTGGAGAGCTGGAGTTTTCGCAGCACGGAGGACACGTGGCTTTCCACCGTCTTCACGGAGATATACAGATCGCGGGCGATCTCTTTGTAGGTATAGCCCCGGGCGATCAGGCGGAGCACGTCGCGCTCCCGTGGGGTGAGCTGATCCAGTTCCGGGTCGAGGGACGGGACCCCCGGGCCGTCGCCGGGCAGGGCCGCGAACGCGTCCAGCACGAAGCCGGCCAGCCGGGGGGAGAACACGGTGTCCCCGCCCGCGACGCGGTGGACCGCGTCCACCAGGTCCGGGCCGGAAATCGTCTTGGTCACGTAGCCCCGTGCGCCGGCCCGGATGACGGCGATCACGTCTTCCGGGGCGTCTGACGCGGACAGGGCCAGGAAACGCACCTGGGGCTGCACCCCTCGCAGTGCGCTGAGCACAGCCTGCCCGCCCCCGCCCGGCAGGTGCACGTCGAGCAGCACCACGTCGGGCAGGCACGAGGAGATCAGCGCGATCGCGGGCGCGACGTCCTCCGCCTCGCCCACCACCTCCACCTGGTCGCCCAGCTCCGACCGGACCCCCGAGCGGAACAGCCCGTGATCATCGACGATGACCACGCGCGGGCGCCGGGCCTGGCCAGGGACCGAGGCAGCGCCGGGGCCGGACGGACTGGTCATGTGCGCCCTGCCGGGTGCTCCAGGGTGCGGCGGGGCATGGTCAGCGACACCTCGGTGCCCGCGCCGGGGGAGGTGCGCACGGCCGAGGTGCCACCCCGGCGGGCCATCCGGGCGTGGATCGACTGGGCCACGCCTTTGCGGTCCGCAGGGACGGCCGCCGGGTCGAAGCCCCGGCCGCGGTCCCGGACGAACAGCGTCACCTCGGCCGGCTCCACTTCGGCGAAGATAGAGACCACCGGGGCGCCGGACCACTTCACCGCGTTGACCGTCGCTTCGCGGGCTGCGGCCAGCAGCGCGCGCAGGTCATCATCCAGCTCGCAATCGCCGACGGTGACGGCCTCGACCGGGAGCTCATGCTGGGCTTCAACTTCCTGCTGGATGAGCCGGACCCCGCCCGCGAGCGTCATGTCCTCGCCGTCGAGGGCCCCCGGGGCCGGGCCGTCGAACAGCCAGGCGCGCAGCTCGCGCTCCTGGGCCCGGGCCAGCTGGATCACCTGCTGCGGGTGCTCGGCGCGGCGCTGGATCAGGGCGAGCGTCTGCAGCACCGAGTCGTGCACCCGGGCCGCCATGTCCGCGCGTTCCTCGGCCCGGATCCGGGCCTGCCGCTCGACCACCAGGTCGCGGGCGATGCGCACCCACCAGGGACCCAGCGCGACGGCGATGGCCGCCACCACGAGGATCAGGCCGCCGAGCTCACGCAGCGCGCTGCTGTCCGGCCGCCCGGTCAGCAGCCAGGTCAGGCCGAAGGCGAGCGCCACGGCGGCAACCGCTACCCGCACCAGGAGCCGGCGGCGGCTGCCGCTGCCCTCGGCCAGGCCGAGCAGCGGATCCGCCAGGCGCCGCAGCACCGCCTGCTCGTCCGGCGGGGCGTTCCGCCAGATCAGGGTGAGCCCAGCCGCGCTGATCAGCAGCGGCCAGGCCAGCGTGCCGATCCAGGGCGCCCGCAACGCGGAGGCGATGACCAGCACCACGACGAGGACTGAGGCCAGCCCCACCGCGAGAGCTATACCCCGCCGGTCGGTGACCGCCTGGGCGGCGATGTTGCTGTCCGACCCGTCCGCGGGTATCAGCAGCCAGGCCAGCACGTACACCGCCGCGCCGACGAGGCTGATGACGGCCGCGACGACGAACACGGTCCGCACCACGGTCACGTCCAGGCCGGTGCGCGCGGCCAGCCCGGACGCGACCCCGCCTGCGAGCCGGTCTTCGCGGCTGCGCCGCAGCGGAACGCCGCCAGGGGAATGGCGTAGCCAGGGATGGCCGCCCAGCCGCCCGAACCGGCGGCCGCGGCGGCCCATCCGCTGGGCATCGGGGCGCTGTGAATCAGCGCCCCGGGAATCGGTGCCTGCCGGGCCGGTGCCCGCCGGGCCGGTGTTCGTCGGGCTCGCGGCCCCAGGATCAGTGCGCGCGGTCGGCCCGGGATCAGTGCCTGCCGCCATACCCCCCATCATCGCCCCTCGGCCCCCGCCCGGCTATCAGGGAGAACCCTGATCCTGGCCGATCTGAATCAGGGACGGGCCGGGGGTGTTCCCGATGGCGGCCGCGGCCGCCCGGCCGCAGGCTGGAGCCATGACCACAACGACTGGCCCCGCAGCGGGCGACCAGACTCCGCACGCACCCTACGAATCAGCGACATCCCGGACGCTCAGCCGTCCGGTGCACGGCCGGATGCTCGGCGGGGTCGCCGCCGGCATCGCGCGCTACCTCGACGTGGACGTGACCCTCATCCGCATCGCGTTCGCCGTGCTCACCGTGATCGGCGGGGCCGCCGTGCCCGTCTACCTGGCGGCTTGGCTGCTTATCCCCGAAGACGGCACCGACCAGCCCATCGCGGCAGGCCTGTTTCAATCCCGGGCCAGCTGAGCGGAGAGGCCGCATCAACATGCCACTGAAATCACGGGGATACGGCGCGCGTCAGCGCGTCGCCGATGCCACCATGCGGGTCTCTGACGCTGAGCGGGCCGAGGTCGCCGACCAGCTGGCCCAGCACTACGGGGACGGGCGCCTCGACCAGGCCGAGCTGGACGACCGCCTCGGCCGGGCGATGAGCGCCAAGACGCACGCCGACCTGTCCGGGCTCACCGCCGACCTGCCCCCCGTCGGCCCGCGGCCGGGAAGCGGGCGCCAGCCCGGTACCCGCGCCAGCAGCGCCTATCCGGCCGTGCCGCGGTCCCGGGCCGGGCGGCCGCGGTCCAGGCTGCCCATCGTGCTGCTCATCCTGGTCGTGATCACCGCCTGGCACCTCGCCTGGCTGCCCTGGGCATGGTTCGGGGGCTCCTGGCTCGGCGGACTGTGGTTCGGCCCGACGTGGTGGCTGTGGATCGCGCTGCTGGCCTTCTGCTGGTTCCGGTTCGGCCCGCGGCGCCATCGGCGGTAGCCGGAGGCCGCGCCGGTCCTCGCTAGCCCTCCCCGGCCGGGCCCGTGTTCCCGGTGCGGCGGGCACGGGCCCGCCGCTTGCCCTCGTGCATGGCCTGGACCCGGGCTACCGGGATCGTATGGCCCTCCGCGACCAGGTCGGCGGGAAGCTGCCGGGGCGGGGGCAGCTGGCCACCCCAGCGGGCACCGGGGGTGATCAGCCGGGCCGCGGTGCGCACCGTGAAGTCGGCGGGGGTGACCCGGTCCAGCTCGTCCCAGGGCAGCGGGAAGGACACCGGGACACCGGGCCGGACCCGCGGGCTGTAGACCGCCGCCACCGTCGCCCCGCCCGCCCGGGTGGAGTCGAGGAACACCTTGCCCTCCCGGTCCGCCCGGATGAACGCGGTGGTGGTGAGCCTGGTGTCGAGCCGCTCAGCCCGGGCCGCCACCGCGCGGGTGGCGGCCGCCGCATCCTCGGCCGTGGCCCCGGTGATCGGCACGAACACGTGCACCCCCTTGGCGCCGCTGGTCTTGACCGCGGACGCCAGGCCGCAGCCGGCCAGCGCCTCCCGGACCAGCTGGGCAGCCAGGACGGCGAGCCGGAACTCCCCGGCCGACGGCGGGTCGATGTCGAGCACGAGGTAATCGGGATGGTTCCGCTGGCCGCCCTCGCTCAGCGTGGGGTGATACTCCACGGCCCGCTGGTTGGCGAGCCAGAGCAGCGTGCGCCGGTCGTCGCACAGTGCGTAGGACACCTCGCGCCGGGAGCTTTCCGCCCACAGCTGGATCGTCCGCACCCACGGCGGCGTGTACTTGGGCACGTTCTTCTGCATGAACGGGGCCTGGCCACGCAGGACCCGGACCACCGACAGCGGGCGGCCGCGCAGTTCCGGGATGAACTGCCCAGCCGCCGCGTCCAGGTAGTCCACCAGGTCGCGCTTGGTCGCCTCCGCGCCGCGGAACAGCGGCTCGCCGAGATTGGTCAGCGATACCCCGTCCCGCTCCTCATCGACGGCGATGACGTCACCATCCCTTCCTGGCGTTTTCCGGCCTGCCTCCATCGTCCCCCCTGGCGGCACTGTGAGACCGTGGGCGGGTGAGGGATCAGTACCGGGACGGGCCGGACGTCCTGCTGGTCGGTGTGGACGGCTCGGATACCTCGTTGCGGGCGGGTGCGTACGCGGCGGGCATGGCCCGGCGGCAGCGGGCCCGGCTGGTCTGCCTGTACGTGCGGCCGCTCAGCGCGGTGGCCGGGATGAGCGCGGGCGCGACCCTGGGCGTGCAGGAGTCGTACGACCAGGTCGCGGCGGAACTGCGGCAGACCGCGGAAGAGCAGGGTGCCCGGCTGGGGATCGACATCGTCTTCGTCGAGCGCGACGGCAACCCGTACGCCGAGATCGTCCGGCTGGCCGACGAGATCAAGGCCGACGCGGTGATCGTCGGCGCCTCGGCTAAGGCCGGCCACCGGTTCGTCGGTTCCCTGGCCGTGCACCTGGTCCGGGCCAGCCGCTGGCCTGTCACCGTTGTTCCCTGAGGACCGCTGCCCCGGCGATCGCCGCCACGACGTCGTAGCGGAGCGGGCGCGGGTGCACCATCAGGGCGCGGGCCACGTCACGGATCTGCAGCCGCACCGGGGTCAGCACCTCCTCGCTGCGCCGCCAGGCGCGCAGCTCGTCCCGGCCGTAGCCGTCGGCGATGGCCCGCCGGAAGTGCCGCGCGTCGCCGCCATCGCTCTTCCACCGGGCCAGCCAGGCGCGCAGTTCGTCGTCGCGCTCCAGCATGGTCCAGTCCCGCAGCCGCTGCGCGATCTGCCCGGCCGCGTCGACCACGAATGCCAGCTCGCCCCCGCCGCGGATGCCGTGCACCCGGCCTTCACTGCCCGGGCTGTGATGGATGCTGGCCGAGCTGAAGCTCGCGCCCACCGCGAGTGCGGCGACCGCGTGACCGGCCTCGTGCCAGGCGGTCTCCACGGTGGCCTTCCGGGCCGGCGCCAGGCTGGGGTAGCAACCGCAGTCGTAGCGCTGCCTGATCCACGTGTCGTGCACGAGCGACTGGTCGTCGTACCGGGCGAGGCGGCTCAGCTCGGCCCGGACCGCGGTATGCGCGCGCAGGTCCGCTGGCTTCATGGTGTTGACTAACGGTATGCCTGTCGAGGGTGAATACGAGCCGAGCACGGCCGCCTGGGTCCGGGACCAGGTAGCGGAGTATGAGAGCTCGGGTGGCACACGCGCGACGACACTGCGTGACACCGGCCTGCCCGTGGTGGTCATCACCAACCGCGGGGCGCGCTCCGGGAAGGTGCGCAAGACCCCGCTGATGCGGGTGGAGCATGACGGCCGGTACGCAGCGGTCGCGTCCCAGGGGGGCGCCCCGACGCATCCGTTCTGGTACTACAACCTCCGGGCCTATCCCCAGGTCCAGCTGCAGGATGGGACCGCCAAGGGGGAGTTCGCGGCCCGCGAGGTGACCGGGGACGAGCGCGCCGAATGGTGGAAGCGTGCGGTCGCGGCCTATCCGCCGTACGCCGAGTACCAGGAGCGCACCTCCCGGGAAATCCCGGTGTTCGTGCTCGAGCCTGCCACCGGCGCCTGACCCGGTCCGGTCTGTTCCGGCCGTCCCGCCGGCCGGGGCTGGGCGGGGCGTCCCGCTGACCAGCGTCCAGAACCATCCGACGGCTCTCCGCAGTCATGGCTCATACCAGCATGTCGACGTCACCCAGGTGGGCGGGGTTATCGGGGCCGTCGTCGGCGGTATCCGGATCGGCGGCGACGTCAGCCCCGCCGCCGTGGCTGAGCTCCGTGCCGCGCTGCTCCGGCACAAGGTTGTCTTCCTGCGTGACCAGCAGCACGCCACTGACACCGACCAGCGGGCCTTCGCGCGGCTGCTGGGGATCCTGACCAAGCCGCATCCCACCCTCGCCGGGGACGCCGGCGCGGTGCTGCCCATCGACGCCGGGCAGGGCAAGGCCAACAGCTGGCACACGGACGTGACGTTCGTGGACCGGGTCCCGGCGATCAGCGTGCTGCGCGCCATCACGCTGCCGCCCTACGGGGGGACGACCGTATGGGCGAACACCGCGGAGGCCTACGAGCGGCTGCACCCCGCGCTGCGGGCCCTCGCCGGCAGCCTGCGGGCGGTGCACACCAACCGGTACGACTACGCGGCCGAGCGGCCGCAGCTCGGCGGCATCGACGTCAGGGAAGAGGAGTACCGGCAGGAATTCCGCCATCTGGAGTTCGAGACCGAGCACCCGGTCGTCCGCGTCCACCCGGAGACGGGTGAGCCCGCACTGCTGCTCGGCCACTTCGTCCGGTCCTTCCCCGGGCTGGGCAGGGCCGACTTCAACGACCTGTTCGGCCTGCTGCAGCGGCACATCACCCGGCTGGAGAACACGGTCCGCTGGACCTGGCGGCCCGGTGACATCGCGATCTGGGACAACCGGTCCACCCAGCATTACGCGGTCGCCGACTTCGACGACCAGCCCCGGCTGCTGCACCGGATCACGATCGCCGGCGACATCCCGGTCGGGATTAACGGCGACACCAGCATCGCCGGTAAGGGCGACGCCAGCCATTACTCCGGCCTCGCGGCCTGACCCGGCCCCCCGGGGGTGACGTGCCGCCCCCGGGAGACGCGGGGTCTAGAATTCACCAGTGCCCGCGGCCCCAGTCCGGTACCGGTCGGCTGATGAGGACAGCGCCCGGTGGTCCGGGTTCCCGTTCCGCGACGGTGACATCGTGATCAGCACCCGGTCCAAGAGCGGGACCACCTGGATGCAGATGATCTGTGCGCTGCTGGTGTTCCAGACCCCGCGGCTGCCGCAGCCGCTAGGCGACCTGTCTCCCTGGCTGGACCGGCTGACCGTGCCGCGCGAAGAGCTGTTCGCCCGGCTCGCCGCCCAGCCGCACCGCCGGTTCATCAAGTCGCACACGCCCCTGGACGGGCTTCCCATCGACCCGCGCGCCACCTACATCGTGGTGGGCAGGCATCCGCTCGACATGGCCGTATCCCTCTGGCACCAGGGCAACAACATCGACCGGGCCCGGTGGCGGCGGCTTACCGGCCAGCCCGAGCCAGCGCCGCCGCGGCCGCCGCTGCACGACTGGCTGACCGGCTGGATCCAGGAGGACACCACCGCTCAGCAGCAGATGGACTCGCTGCCCGGGGTGCTGTGGCACGTTACCGACGCCTGGGCGCGGCGCGCCCAGGCGAACATCGTGCTCGTGCACTACGACGACCTGTCCGCCGACCTGGCCGGCGAGATGCGCCGCCTGGCGGGCCGGCTCGGGATCACCGTGCCCGGCGAGACCTGGCCGGAACTGGTCCGGGCGGCCACTTTCGAGGAGATGCGGGCCGGCGCCGAGCGCATGGTCGGGCCGACCGCGGTGCTCCGCAGCAGCGCCGCCTTCTTCCGCCGGGGCACCTCGGGGGCCGGGCGCGAGGAGCTCAGCGCCGGAGAGTGGGCCGACTACCAGCGGCGGGCCGCCCAGCTTGCCCCGCCGGACCTGCTCACCTGGCTGCACCGGGGAGTCTGGCAGAGTCGACAGCATGGCGACTGATTCCGCGTACCGCAGCGCATCCATCGAGCGGGTCTCGGCTGGCCGTTTCACCGCCCGTAACGACCGGGGCGGCCAGATCGCCTTCGGCACCGGCGGTGGCGCAGGCTTCACCTCGGTGGAGCTGCTGCTCGCCGCCATCGGCGGGTGCACCGCCATCGACGTGGACATCCTGACCTCCCGCCGGGCGGAGCCGGATACGTCCGGGGTGGACGTGGGAGCGGAAAAGGTCCGCGACTCCGCGGGCAACCACCTGGCGGATATCGAGGTGTCCTTCCGGGTGGTATTCCCGGCCGGCGAAGCCGGTGACGCCGCCCGGACGGTACTGCCGGATGCGGTCCGGCAGTCGCATGGCCGGCTCTGCATGGTCAGCCGCACCATCGAGCTCGGGATACCCGTCACGTCCCGGGTCCAGGCACGGTAGTCCTAGGAAGACGTGGTGCAGGCCCAGCTACCGGAATGGGAAGGTCAGCGGATGGCACATGGTGCCCGGATCGGCTCAGCTGTCATGTTCGTGCAGCAGCTCGACCGTTCGGTCAGCTTCTACACCGAACTCCTCGCCATGCAGGTCGCTGACGAGAGCCCGACCGCCGCGCTGCTGGTCAGCCCGGGCGGATCGCAGTTGATCCTGCGGGCGATGGGCAGCAACGCGGGTCATCCGCTGGGCGGCGTCGGCCTGCAGTACGTGACCTGGACCGCTGACGGCCAAGAGGACTTCGAGCGGTGCGAGCGGGTCCTCAAGGCGCACTCCGCGTACCGCGACACGCGCAGCAGCGGCGGGATCAGGGCGGTGGAGGGCCACGACCCGGACGACACGGTCGTGATGATCACCTATCCCGGCCCCGACGAGCTGCCGGTGCACGAGCTCCCGCTGCGCATCTACGGCTGGTAGCCGCCGGCCCGCCCGCTGCCGTCAGCGCCCCGGATCTCCCGGGCCTAGCGGAACCGGCCTAACGGAACCGGCCTAACGGAATGAGTCGGTCACGCTGGGGTACGGGGAGCCGGGCAGGTCCGCGTCGGCCTGGCTGGCGGTGGCCAGCCCCCTAGCTTGGAGGGACCATGGCACGCATCACCACGACGGAGGAACCGCGCGCTGAGTCGCGTGTCTCGCGCGGTCATGGCTTAATCGGCAAGCTGGTCGCGGTCGCGGCCGTCATCGCGGCCGTCGCGGTGCTGATCATCGCGCTGGCCGCCGTGAACCTGCTGCCCCGGCTCCGCAACCCCTTTGCGGAGACCACGTCCGCGCGCAGCGGGCCCGTACTGCTCAAGTCGATCACCGCCATGAGCCGGTACCAGGCGGCCAGCGGGTCGTTCCAGGTGGTGGTGAACCTGACCCAGAAGGCGAACCTGCTGCCGGCGTTCCTGGAAGGCAGCCAGACCCTGTTCGTCGGCCAGGGTAGCGAGATCGCCTACGTCGACTTCTCCCAGCT
>Ga0208076_1000013_pt1 | contig 14607 bp, 9 predicted proteins | sample NGESurshal072012_8_FD_184459 | JGI IMG/M metagenome (GOLD analysis project Ga0208076, IMG submission 184459) | Arctic peat soil microbial communities from Barrow, Alaska - NGEE Surface sample 210-3 shallow-072012 (SPAdes) | ecosystem: Environmental > Terrestrial > Soil > Wetlands > Peat ...
TCGGCGCCGAGCAGTTCCCGGAGCGGGGCGCAGACCCGCAGCACGTCGTCGCCCCGCTCGATCCGGTCCCCGTCCGCGCACCGCGGCCCGGCAGCCGCAGGCGGGATACCGGCTGCGTCGAGAACGGCGAGGGCGACCGGGATGCCCGCCAGCACGCCCGGCTGCCGGGCTACGACTCCGGCCACGGCCTGGGCGTCCGGCGCGGCGGTCGCGGCCGAGGTGATGTCGGGACCGTAACGGAGGTCCTCGTCGAGCGCGCCGCGGACGATCCGCCAGGTGCCGTCGGCGTCCAGTCCGGCGGCGGCCAGCCGCCCGGTCACCGTCGCGCCGCCGGTCATCCGGCTGCCCCGGCTCCGGCCCGGACGGCCCCGGAGGACCGCTGGCCCGCGTCCACGCGCAGCACTGTGTGGCGGGCGCGGGCGTCCGGCCCGGCCAGCGGCGTGTTCCGCCACCGATGGCAGCCGCGGCTCTCGCCGCGGGCCAGCGCCGCCGCCGCGACCAGGACCGAGACCGCGTGCAGGCTGGCCGCCTCGGCGGTGGCCAGGTCCAGCGGCCGGCTCGCGGGCCGGGCCTGCCCCAGCATCTGCTGCAGGTGTTCCAGCCCCTCGCGATCGCGGGCTACCCCGGCGTGCCGTGACATGGCCGCGGCCAGGGCCGGCCGGCCAGCCGGGTCCACGCCGGGGCCCCGGGATGGCAGCTGCAGCCGGGCCGGCGGCTCCGGCAGGTCCCGCCCGAGCAGCTCCCCGGCGCGCCGCCCGGTGATCAGGGCTTCGGTCAGGGAGTTGGATGCCAGGCGGTTGGCGCCGTGCACCCCGGTCGACGCGGCTTCCCCCACGGCGTAGAGACCGGGGACCGAGGTCTGGCCGTCCATGCCGGCCCGGATGCCGCCGCACGCGTAGTGCGCGCCCGGCGCGACCGGGATCGGCTCGGTGACCGGGTCGATCCCCCGGGCCCGGCACAGGCCGGTCACCGTGGGGAATTCCCGTTCCAGCCGGGCGCGGCCCAGCGCGGTGGCGTCCAGCCAGAGGTGGTCGTCCGGACCATCCTCCTGGGCCATCCGCTCCTGCATGGCCGACGACACGACATCCCGGGGGGCCAGGTCGCCGAGCGGATGGCGGCCGGCCATGACCGGCTGGCCCGCCGCGTCGACCAGCACGGCGCCGGCGCCGCGCAGCGCCTCGGTGATGAGCGGGCACTGCCCGCGGGCGGCCTCCTGCCAGAGCACGGTCGGGTGGAACTGCACGAACTCCACATCCCGCAGCTCCGCGCCCGCCCGGCCGGCCAGCGCCAGCCCGTCGCCGGTCAGCCCAGCCGGGTTAGTGGTGGTCGCGTAGGCCTGGCCGTACCCGCCGGTCGCCACGACCACGGCGCGCGCCGTGACCGCGCCCGCCCGCAGCATCCCGCCGTCGCCGGGTATCCCGGCCAGCACCCCGCCCACCGCCCCCCGGTCACCGATCAGGGCGTCCAGCGCGATGCACCGTGTCAGCACCTGGACGCGGCTGGCCAGCAGGGCCACGGTGAGCACCCGGTGCACCTCCCCGCCGATCGCGTCACCTCCCGCGTTCACGATCCGCTTGCGGCTGTGCCCGCCTTCCAGGTGCAGCGCGGCCCGTTCCAGCCGGGCGCCCCGGGCGACCAGCCGGGTGATCTCGCCCGGGGCCTCGGACACCAGCGCCGCGACCGCGGCCGGATCGCACAGTCCGGCGCCCGCGTCGAGCGTGTCCCGCAGGTGCAGGCCCGGGGTGTCCCCGGGGCCGATGGCCGCGGCCAGGCCCCCCTGGGCCAGCGGGGTCGAGCCCGCGCCGATGCCGTCCTTGCTGAGCAGCAGCACGCGGCGGCCGTGACCGGCGGCGGTCAGGGCGGTGGCCAGGCCGGCCGCCCCGGAGCCCAGGACCACCACATCGGCGTCGCGTTCCCAGCACACCGGCGGGTGAGGCAGGCGGCGGAGCTGGGCGCGGGTCACCGCGCGGCCCTTCCCGCCGCCGCCGGCGAGTCCCCTGCCGTGATCATGGCCTGCACCGCCCGGCGGGCCCGGCTCGCCACGCTGGCCGGGACGGTCACTTCCTGCACGCCCGCACGCAGGCAGCGCAGCAAGCTGGCCGGGGTCGTCATCTTCATGAACCGGCACACGGCGCCGGGGTTGACCGGCTCCCAGCGCACGGCCGGATTGGCCTGGCGCAGCTGGTGCAGCATGCCGGTCTCGGTGGCCACGAGCACGGACTCCGCCGTGGTGGTGCGGGCAGCGGCGAGCATCCCCCCGGTGGACAGCACCCGGGTCCGGCCGGCGGGCAGGTCACCCTCTCCCGCCTGCCACAGCGCGGCGGTCGAGCACCCGCACTCCGGGTGGATGAACAGCTCGGCCTCCGGCTCGGCCGCCGCCTTGCGGCGCAGCTCGTCCGGGCTGATCCCGGCGTGCACGTGGCACTCGCCGAGCCAGATATGCATGTTGGCCCGGCCGGTGACGCGCTGGACGTAAGCCCCGAGGAACTGGTCGGGCAGGAACAGCACCTCCCGCTGCCCCGGGATGGACGCCACGATCTGCGCCGCGTTCGCCGAGGTACAGCACAGGTCGGATTCGGCCTTGACCTCGGCGCTGGTGTTCACGTAGGCCACGACCACGGCGCCAGGATGCTCCGCCTTCCAGTCCCGCAGCTGCGCCGCGGTGATGGTGTCGGCGAGCGAGCAGCCGGCCCGGGGTTCCGGGATCAGCACCGTCCGGTCCGGGGCCAGGATCTTGGCCGTCTCGGCCATGAAGTAGACGCCGGCGAACACGATCACGCTGGCCGTGCTCGCGGCGGCCAGCCGCGACAGCGCGAGCGAGTCGCCGACGTGATCAGCCACGTCCTGGATCTCCGGGGCCTGGTAGTTGTGCGCGAGAATCACCGCGTCGCGCTGCGCCGCCAGCCGCCGGACTTCCGCCGCCCAGTCGTCGCCGGGCTGCTCCCGGCCTGCCCGCGCACCGGCGTCCTGCGTCCCCGTCATGGTCTGCCCCAATCTCCCGCGGAGGTTTTCGACTATGAGTGTAAAACTTGACGCCTCGCAGTCTGAAACTGGGGGTCGGTACCATGCGGAACGTGCCAGACGATGAGCGGTTCTGCCATGAGGCGCTGGCGGTAGTCCTTCAAGTCCGCCATAACGGTCTTCACGTTCTGCTGTGGCAGCGAGGCGCGCCGCCGTTCGAGGGACGGTGGGCCCTGCCCGGGGGGCCGCTGGGATCAGGCGAGCGCCTCGGCACGTCGGTGGTGAGGCACCTGGCCACCAAGGTCGACCTCACCGACCTCGCCTACCTGGAGCAGCTGGAGACCCGGAGCGACCCGCAGCGCGATCCCCGGGGCCGCGTCCTGGCCACTGCCTACCTGGCCCTGGTCTCCGCCGAGGTCGACCCGCGGATTCCCCCGGACACGGCGTGGCACCCGGTCGGGGACCTTCCGCCCACCGCGTTCGATCACGGGTCGATCGCCGAGTCGGGCCGGGACCGGCTGCGGGCCAAGCTGTCCTACACCAACATCGGGTTCGCGCTGGCTCCCGAGACGTTCACGATCGCCCGGCTGCGCGACGTCTACGCCGCCTCGCTCGGCTACCCGGTCTCGGCCACCAACCTGCAGCGGGTCCTCACCCGCCGCGGCGTCATCGGGGCCACGACCGCGGCCACCCGCCCGACATCCCTGGGCGGCAGGCCCGCCGCGCTCTACCGGTTCGTGGCCCGGACCCTGGTCGTCACGCATCCCTTCGCCGCGTTCCGCCCCCCGTCCCCGCCGGCGGCCCTGCTGACCTGAGCCGGGGCACGTCGGCCATGAGCTGCGCGGTGTAGCTGCTGCCCGGATCCGCGAGGACCTGCCCGGCTGGGCCGGCCTCGACGATCTCGCCCCGCTGCAGGACCACGGCGAACTGCGCGACGGTGCGGACCAGGGCGAGGTTATGCGTGATGAAGAGCATGGCGAGGTGCCGCCGGGCCGTCGCGGCGCGGAGCAGTTCGACGACGACCGCCTGCACCGAGACGTCCAGGGCCGAGGTGACCTCGTCGCAGACCAGCAGGCTGGGCTCGGCGGCAAGCGCCCGGGCGATCGCGACCCGCTGGCGCTCACCCCCGGAGAGCTGATCGGGATAGCGGGACAGGTAGCGGCCGCCGAGGGCCACGTCCTCGAGCACGCTGATCACCCGGTCGGCCTGCTCGCCCCGGGGCACGCGCAGGAGCCGCTGCAGCGGTTCGGCCACGATCTGGCCGACCGTCTTGCGGGGGTTGAGGGAGGTATACGGGTTCTGGAACACGAACTGGATCTGCTGCAGCACCGGCACCGGGCGCTGGCGGGCACCGCGCGCGAGCCGGGCACCCTGGAAGGTCATCTCGCCGGTCCAGTCCCGGTGCAGCCCGACGACGCAGCGGGCCAGCGTCGTCTTCCCGGAGCCGGACTCGCCGACGACGGCGACACACGACTGCGGCGGCACCTCCAGGTCGATGCCGGAGAGCACCGGCACCGGACCGTGCCGGGCCGACACCCCGCGGACCGAGAGCACCGGCGCCCCTGACGGCGGCCCCGCCGCCGCGGCCTGCCGGGGCTGCGCCCGCGCGGCCCCGGCCTCCGCCACGCGCAGGCAGCGCACCGTGCGTCCCGCCACCGGCGCCGGCGCCGGCACGCGCACCCGGCACTCGTCCAGCGCGATGCCGCAGCGGGGCGCGAAGGAGCAGCCCGGGCCGCGGTGCCCGGGCGGCGGCTGCTGGCCGGGTATCCCGGTCAGCAGCTGGCCGCCTTCCGGGACCGGGACCGAGGCGAGCAGGCCCTGCGTGTATGGGTGCAGCGGGTGGCCGAACAGCATGGCGGCGGGCCCTGCCTCCACGATCCGGCCGGCGTACATCACGGCCACCTCGGACGCCAGCTCGCTGACCACGGCCAGGTCGTGGCTCACGTAGACGGCCGTCACCCCGTAGACCCGGCACAGGCGGCGGACGGTGTCGAGAATGTGCCGCTGAGTCGATACATCGAGGCCGGTCGTGGGCTCGTCCAGGACGATCAGCGAGGGCCGGCAGGAGAAGGCCATGGCCAGCGCCACACGCTGCTGCTGACCGCCCGAGAGCTGATGCGGGTAGCGCCGCAGCATGTCCGGGGTCGCCTCCAGGCGGACCTCGCCCAGGACCTCGAGCGCTCTGCTTTCCCCGCTCCCGCGGGCGTGGACCCGCAGCGCCTCACGGAGCTGGTAGCCGATCCGCAGGGCCGGGTTCAGCGCCGCCGAGGGATCCTGCGGCACGTAGCTGACCCTGGCCCCGCGCACCTGCCGCAACCCGGCCGGGCTCAGCCGCAGCAGATCCACCCCATCCAGGCGGATCTCGCCGGCGCTGACCGACAGGCCCCGCCTGGTGTGCCCCAGCAGGGCGAGGGCGACCGTGGTCTTGCCCGACCCGGACTCACCGACCAGGCCGAGCACCTCACCCGGCCGGACTGCGAAGGAGATCTCGCTGACCACCGGCGGCCCGCCGCGCCCGCCGCGGATCTCCAGGCCGCAGACCTCCAGCCGGTAGCGTGCCCCCTCGCTGGCCCGCTTCCCCTCCGCCCCGCTCACCGGACTCCGCTCCGGGCCGGACCGAGCTCGTCGGCCAGGGCGGCTTCCTCGGGCTTGCGGTCCACCCCGAGGGCGGCCCGGCCGACCGCGTCGGTCAGCAGATTGGTGCCGACGGTGAGCAGGGCGATCAGCAGGGCGGGGATGATCACGGCCCAGGGGTTCAGGGCCAGGCCGGCCCGGTTCTCGTTGATCATGGTTCCCCAGCTGGGGGACGGCGGGGGCTGGCCGAAGCCCAGGAAGGCCAGGCCCGCCATGATGATGATCGAGTAGGTCAGCCGCAGCCCGGCCTCGACCATCAGCGGGGTGCTCAGGCTGGGCAGGATCTCCTTGGACATCACCGCGGCCGGGCGCATGCCCTGCAACTCGGCCACCTTGACGTAGTCCCGCTCGCAGACGTCCAGCGTGGCCGCCCGCAGCACCCGGGCGACGGCAGGCGCGTGGGTCAGTCCGACGGCCAGCACGATCAGCCACAGCTTGGGGCCCAGGATGCTCAGCAGCAGCAGGGCGAAGACCAGCTGGGGAAAGGCCAGGATCACGTCGACGGTGCGCATGATCAGCCCGTCCCGCCGGCCGCGGAGGTAGGCCGCGCTGATCCCGGCGGCCGCCCCCGCGGCGATACCGAGCACCGTCGCGGACACCGCCATCAGCAGCAGCAGCCAGCCGCCGTCCAGGACCCGGGACAGGACATCACGGCCGAGGAAGTCGGCGCCCAGGGGAAACCGCCCGGACGGCTTCGCGAACGGGAAGGTCAGCAGCGCCTCAGGCGACTGCGGGGTCACCAGCGGGCCGATGACCGCGACCGCCACGACCAACCCGGCCAGCCCCAGCCCGGTGGCGCCCCGCGGGGTGCGCACCGCCGCGCCCGCCGACGCCAGCCACTGGTGTCGGCGGATCCGTCCGGCGCGTGGCCCAGCAGCCGTCATCGGTACCCGGTCCCCCGCCCTACCTGGGAATCCTGTGCCGAGGCGTGACCAGCAAGGCGATCACGTCGGTCACGATGTTCATGCACACGTAGAACGCGGCCAGCAGCACGACGATGAACTGGATGACCGGGATATCGCGGTTCTCGACCGCGTAGACGAGCCCCTGGCCGATGCCGGGGAAGGCGAAGACGTACTCCACGATGACCACCCCGCCCGCCAGGTACAGGAAGTTCAGCCCGATGACCTGGATCACCGGTGCGGTCGCGTTGGGCAGCGCGTGCACCAGCACGACGCGCCACATCGGGACGCCCTTGAGCCGCGCCATCTCCGCGTAGTCGGACTCCAGGGCCTCGATCATCGCCGCCCGCGTCATCCGCTGGATGTACGGCACGATCACGATGACCAGGGTCGCCACCGGCAGGATCAGGAGCTGCGGGGCGCTCCACGCGTAGCTGCCCGGCGGCAGCAGGGACACCGCGGGCAGCAGGTGGGTGACCACCGTGGAGAACAGGATGACCAGGCCGATCGCGACCACGAATTCGGGCAGCGCGGTCAGGGACAGCGCACTGACCGCGCAGACGTGGTCGAACCAGCCGTCCCGGCGGAGGGCGGCCAGCGCGCCGAGCGCGACTCCCGCCACGGTCCCGATCAGCCCGGTGACCGCCATCAGCACGGCGGAGTTGATGAGCCTCGGCGCCACATAGCCCCAGACCGGCTGCCCGTTGACCAGAGAGTGACCGAGGTGGCCGGTGAGCAGGCCGGAGAACCAGAGCCAGTACTGGTCGAGCAGGCCGCGGTTGAGGTGCAGCGCGGCCTCCAGCCGGTGCAGGGCGGCCGGGCTGCTGGCCGCCGTCCGCCCGAGCACCGCGTTGGCCGCGTTACCCGGCAGAACCTCGGTGGCCGCGAACACCAGCACGGACACGACGCACAAGGTGAACACCCCGGCCGCCGCCCGCCGGCTGAGAAGGTGGCGGACCGGGTGGGCGGCGCGGGCGTCTGCCACGTTGCCGATCCTTCCCGCCAGCATGAGAGGCCCCATGCGCCATTTACGGAATCAGCCTGAATCTTACTCTTCGCGGGGATATTCTCCTCGAAACGTCACCACAAGTGGCGAGCGGGCCCGCTAGATCAGCCTGGCCGCAGGGCCAAGGCAGCACCTTTTATCTCCGAATTATCTTAGTAAATCCTCGTCAGGCCAATGCACCGTGGGGTCGCCCATGTCAGGCTTCGATCATGATTCCTGGGTTCGCCCAGTGACTGGTGCAACTAATGTGACGGAACAGGGCCAGGCGTGCATCCCCCCGCCGGCCGTTTCCGGCGGCAGCAATCGGAGACAAGCGCATATGGCTAGCTCCCGTAGCTACTTCGTAATTGCGTGCCAGAACATTGGCTGCTCTCCTCGTTTCCTCCCTGGAGATCAGGCCCGCCCGCGCCTGCCCGGCAGAACCCGGCTCACCAGAACCCGGGCCAGCAGAACCCGGGCCAGCAGAGCCCGGACCCGGGCCGGGCGGGGAGGTCGCGGGCGGTGAAGGCGGCGGCGTTCTACGAATACGGGCCGGCCGAAGCGATGCAGTACGCGGACATCCCCGATCCGGTGATGGGCCCGGGGGACGTGCTGATCCAGGTCGAGGCCTGCGGAGTCAACCGCTCAGACCTCGATTCCCGCGCCGGGACGTCACGCTGGCCGTTCGAGCTGCCGATGGTCCTCGGGGCGGAGTTCGCCGGCACGGTCGTGAGCGTGGGCGACCACCGCGGGCCGCTCCGCAGCGGCGATCGGGTCACCGCCTTCCAGCAGTTCAGCTGCGCCCGGTGCGCCCGCTGCGCCCGGTGGCGGCCTGACCTTTGTGAGGCTTTCGAGGTCTTCGGCACCACCCGCTGGGGCGGCTATGGCGAGCTGGTCTGCGTCCCGGCCGAGGTGGTCGTCCCGCTCGACCCCGCCGATGACCTGCTGGCCATGGCCGCCGGGCAATGTGCCGTCAGCACCGCCTGGCATATGGTCAGCCGCCTGGCCCTGGTCCGGCCGGGTGACCTCGTGCTCGTCCCGTCGGCGTCCGGCGGCGTAGCGGGCGCGCTGGTCCAGTGCGCGAAGCTGGCCGGGGCGACCGTGGTCGCGACGGCCGGCTCGGCCGCCAAGGCCGGCCAGGTCTCCTCGCTCGGCGCGGATGCGGTCATCGTCCGGGGTGAGAACGACGTCGCCGCGGACCTCCTGCGGGCCACGGGTGGCCGCCGCTTCGACGCGGTTCTCGACACCGTGGGCGGCCGGCTGTTCTCGGCGCACCTGTCCGTGCTGCGCGAGGAAGGCACGCTGGTCACCTGCGGCGCGCACGCCGGCGAGGTGGTCCCGCTCGACCTGATTCCCCTGTTCCGGAACGGCTGGCGCATCATGGGCTTCCGCCTGGCGCCACCCGACGATCTGGCCACGTCGCTGGACCTCATCCGGCGCGGCTCCGTCACCGTGCCCATTGCCGCCACCTTCCACGTCAGTGACGCCGCCGCGGCGCATCGTTTCCTCGAGCGCGGCGAGCACGTCGGAAAGGTGCTCCTTGTGGCCGGGTAACACGTCGCTGCCGGAGCGCATTCACGCGGGTAGCGCGACCACTCGGCCTGTGACATTATGGCCAGTAATCCGCATAGGGCGCTTTACCGGGAAGATTGGCCCCGCATGCCGCGCCGGGCCGTCATGCGCCCATTCGATCATGTTCCCTGAATGCTTTTCGCGTTCCTATGCCGAACTTCGTGGAGGTAGGTTTCCGTGGACCGACCGGATCAGAGCAGCACGCCGCGGCCGGCAGCAGAATTCGGGCGACGCCAATTCCTGCGCGGGATTGCGGCCGCCGGCGCCGCAGCGGGCGCCGGCAGCTTACTGGCCGCCTGCGGCGGGTCCGGTCCCGGCGCGACCCAGCATGCGGCTCAGGCCAGCCAGAGCCTGCGGCATGGCGGCAACCTGAAGCTCGGCCTGTCGGGCGGCTCCAGCTCAGACACCCTCGACCCGCACAAGAGCCTCACCTACATCGACACGTCCCGGCTGCAGTCGCTCTACCAGCCCCTGGTTCAGCTCGACGCCCAGGCGCAGGTCGAGTACGTGCTGGCCGAGTCGATCACCCCGCACCAGGGGTCGCTCGCCCAGTGGATCATCAGGCTGCGGCCAGGCGTGACCTTCCACGACGGGAAGGACTTCACCGCATCCGACGTGCTCTACACGTTCCAGCGGGTCTACACCAACGGGTTCACGGGGAAGTTCGGGCTCGGCCCGATCGACCTGGCGAACACCAAGGCCCTGGACCCGCACACCGTCCTGGTCCAGCTGACCAAGCCGTTCTCGAGCTTCGCCGAGCAACTGGCCGCCTTCTGGTACAACCTGTACATCGCGCCCGACGGGTTCAACCCGGCGAAGCCGGTCGGCACCGGGGCCTACGTCTACCAGAGCTTCACCCCGGGCCAGCGCAGCGTCTTCACCCGAAACCCGCACTACTGGAAGCCGGGGCTGCCCTACGCAGGCACGCTGACCATCATCGACTTCAGCGACAACACCACCCTGCAGGACGCGCTGAGCACCGGCGTCATCCACGGGGCCGGTGCGCTCGACGGACCGCAGATCGCCTCCCTGGCTACCACCGGCGGCATCAAGACGGTGGTGTCGCACTCCGGTGAGATCGTCCCCTTCACGATGCGCGTCAATCAGCCGCCCTTCAACGACGTCAACGTCCGTCAGGCCATGCGGCTGCTGGTCGACCGGCCGCAGTTGATCGACTCGGCCCTCGACGGCTACGGAGTGGTTGCCAACGACCTCTTCTCCCCGTACGACCCCGACTTCGACCACTCCCTGGTCCGGCCCGCGCAAGGCGACATCCAGCAGGCCAAATTCCTGCTGAAGCGGGCGGGCCAGGAAGGCCTTACGGTGACCCTGACCACCTCGGCCGTGGCCACCGGCACGGTGGCGATGGCCACGGTCCTGGCCGCGCAGGCCAAGGCGGCCGGCGTCACGGTCAAGCTCAGCAACGTCCCGGCCGGGACCTTCTTCGGCCCGAACTACCTGAAGTGGCCGTTCGCCCAGGACTACTACAACTATTACCCCTACCTGGCTCAGGTCGCGGAATCGATGCTGAAAGCATCCCCGTTCAACGAGACCCACACCAGCAATGCGCACTACACGAACCTTTACAACCAGGCCAACGCAACCGCCAGCCCGACACTGCGCAAGGAGATCATCTCCGAGATGCAGGACTTTGATTTCACCGAGGGCGGTTACATCATCCCCGCCTTCATCGACGTCCTGGACGCGTACAGCGACAAGATAACCGGGTACACCGCCGGCAAGGTCGGCCAGCCGCTAGCCAACTTCGACTTCGAGCATTTCGCCTTTACCGGCTGACCTGTCGCCCAGGCGACGGGGAGCCACCTCCCGCGCCGGCGCCGGGGTTTCCGGGTGCAGCGTGCCAAGCCAGCGCAGCGGCGTGCCGCAGGCGTGTTCCCGCCGAGTCCGGTGAATGGCGGGGGTCCAGGGGGTCGCCCCCGGACAGAACTAGCCCCCGGGCAGAACTACCGGAGCACGAGGCTCTTCAGCGGGATCGTGGTGCGGATCATCCCGGTGCCGTACATCAGGTCAGCCACCCGCTGCACCTGCCCGGCGCTCAGGAAGGTCGGGTACTGGCCGACCGTGACGAGGGCGGCTTCCCGGGCGGACATCCCGGGCAGGGTGCCGAGCGCTGACCGGACGGTGCCGAGCTGGGCCGTGCTCGCCTTGGCGGCGTTGAGCGCGGACCGGAAGCCGCGCAGCGACGCCGCGTGAGTGCCGGCGAAGGGCGCGGTGGTGAAGTAGCCGGAGAGGGGCAGGTCGGCGGTCACGCCGCTGCAGACGTCGAACAGCTCCACGGCCCCCAGCTGGGTCTCGGCCTGCAGGATGTACGGCTGGGTGGCGACGATGGCGCTGACCTGATGGTCGCCGAGGGCGGTGACCAGATCGCCCGGGGGCATGGCCGTCCACAGCACGCTGGAGGGACTCACGCTGTCGCTCTGCAGCACCGACTCGGCCGTCAGCGTCTCGACGTTGTAGGGAGCGTCGGCCGAGAAAGGAGCGAGTTCCCGCGGCGGCGTGGCCACCGTCTTGCCCTGCAGGTCCTGGGGGGCGGTGATGGCGGAGCCGGGCAGGGTGAGAACCTCCATCACCCCCGGCGAGGCGTCATACCCGTCCGCGATCAGCCTGAGCCGCACCCGCGGATCGTGCGCCTGCGCGTAGAGCAGCCCAGCGTAGTCGCCGCTGATGACGTCCGCCTGGCCGCTGGTCAACGCCGCAAAAGCCTGCTGGAGGGTCTGGTAGGTCTGCACCGTCACGTCCAGGTGGCGCCGGGAGAACAGTCCATCCTGGACGGCCACCTGCAGCGGCGCGTTCGCGAAGCCAGGCACGACCGCCACCGTGATCTGCTGGCTCCCCACCGGCCGCCCGGCCGAGGCGCCTGGCACGTGGCACCCGGCCGCGAGCATCACCAGCGAGGCGGCCACCGCCCCGGTCCGTGAGAGGCGGGCCAGCTGCGCCCCCCTCTCGCGGGTCCAGGCCCGTACAAGCCTCATGGAGCCTCCTCAGATAAAGTCCGGCGACCCCGGTTAAGGACCGGAATGAAAATGGGAATTTCCTTAGTGCTATAGCAGCGCCCTGGTTTTCCGAAGAAAGGTAGTAATATCGCCGCGATTGCTGCTTACGCTAGCCTCCGACGTCGCCAGGCGTGCTAAGTTTGGCACGATTTACTGCCAACCCGCCTGCACTCTTGGTGTAGTTTGGCAACAGTGGTAACAATTAGGGCGGGATGACCGGGTGCGCGTTAGAGTTGGCTCCTGACTCTGCGGCCAGGGTCCCGCGCTCAGAATGGTTGGCCAGAGACCGGGGCTGCCATTTCGGTTCCACATCGGTGCCTGCGGTCCGCTGGGCACCCGCCATTCCCGGGGTTGAGAGGTGCAGAACTGTGCGATCCAGGCGACGGAGAGCAGACAGCGCGGCCCCTGGCGCGGCCGCCCGCCGGCCGGCGCCGCTCCTCACGGCACCGCTCCTCACGGCACCGCTGGACGCGGCCGTCCAGGGTCGGCGCGCCTACGCCGAGGACCAGCCTGAGCTGGGCGAAGCAGGGCTGGCGGATACCACGGTGGCCCCCCAGTTCGGCGGGCCCGCAGCCCCGGCGCCGCCCCAGAAGGCCTCCCGCTTCGCGCTGAAGAACTGGCGGGTCCGGTCGCGGCTGCTGCTGCTGGTCCTGCTGCCCCTGGTGGCGGCCCTGATCCTCGGCGGTGCCAGCGTGATCTCGTCCGCGCGCAGCGCGCTGGGGTACCAGCGGGTCGAGCAGTTCTCCCGGCTGGGCGGCGAGATGACCAACCTGATCCAGGCCCTCCAGGCCGAACGGGAAGACACCATCAAGTACATCACCATGGGGCCGGCCAGCGGCGGCCGCGGCTCGCCGGGCCCGGCCGCGGCGCCCCAGTTAGCACTCCTGGCCCAGGACCGGCAGGTTACCGACCAGCTGGCGGCCCGGGTGCGCAGCGGGGCCGCGACCATCGGCCGGTCCTACCCGGCCGTGGCTCAGCATGAGGCCAAGGGCGCGATCACCGCGATCGACGGGCTCCCCGCCCTGCGCAGCGTCGCGACCAACACCCGGATCCCGTCGCTGGCGGTGATCCAGGAGTATGGCGCCACGATCAACCAGCTGCTCGCGCTGGAGGACGAGATCGCCAGCGGTAGCAACGACGCGGTCCTGGCCGACACCGCCCGGGTCGTCGGGCTCATCTCCGCCAGCAAGGAACAGGTCTCCCAGGAGCAGGCCATCCTCACCTCCGCCCTCACGCCCGATCTGGTGGGCGCGAACCAGTTCCAGCCCGGGCAGCTTGCCGCCATCAACGCCGCGCAGGCCGAGCAGCAGGCTGATCTGGCCCAGTTCAGCCTGACCGCCACCAGCGGCCAGCGGCATCTCTACGACAGCGATCTGTCCTCCGCCCAGGCCGACCGGGCCCAGGCGCAGGTGCAGCAGGCCATCACGCTGGCGCAGGGCGGCGGCTCGTCGGCGGAGAATCCGGCCTTCACCGACGCGGCCAGCGGTTCCGCGTACCTGGTGGCCAGCCTGCACGCGGCGGAGCAGGGACTGATGACCTCGGTCATCGCGCAGAGCGGCTCGCTGCGCGGCAAGGCGATCACCGCCGCGCTGATCGGCGGGCTCGCGGTGATCCTGGTCCTGGCGCTGGCCCTGCTGCTCACCCTGGCCCTGGGCCGCTCCATGACCCGGCCGCTGCATCAGCTGAGGTCCGGCGCGCTCGAGGTGGCCGGGGTACGGCTCCCGGAGACTGTCCGAATGATGAGCGGCGGTGCCGACGCCCCGCTGGAAGTAGCACCCATCGACGTGGATTCCACCGACGAGATCGGTGAGGTCGCCCGGGCGTTCGACCAGGTTCACCAGGAGGCGGTGCGGCTGGCAGCCAACGAGGCAGCGCTGCGCGGGAACATCAACGCCATGTTCGTGAACCTCTCCCGGCGGAGCCAGACGCTGGTAGAGCGCCAGATCCGCCTCATCGACGACCTGGAGCAGGGCGAGCAGGACTCCGAGCGGCTCGCCAACCTGTTCCAGATGGACCACCTGGCCACCCGGATGCGGCGGAACTCCGAGAACCTCCTGGTCCTGGCGGGCCACGAGCTTTCCAGGCGGTGGAGCGAGCCCGTGGCGCTGGTGAACGTGCTGCGGGCGGCGGTGTCGGAGATCGAGCACTACGAGCGGGTCATCCCGGACATGCAGCCCGGCATCTCGGTCCGCGGTCAGGCGGTCAACGACGTCGTTCACCTGCTGTCCGAGCTGGCTGAGAACGCCACCACCTTCTCGCCCGCGGAAACCCTGGTGCATGTGTCGGGGTACTCGCTCAACAGCGGGGGCGTACTGCTCGACATCACCGACCAGGGCGTCGGGATGGGCGCCGAGGAGATGGCGCACGCGAACTGGCGGCTGGATAATCCGCCGGTCGTGGACGTCGCGGTCTCCCGCCGGATGGGCCTGTTCGTGGTGGCCCGGCTGGCAGCCAGGCACGGGATTCACGTCCGGCTCCGGCCCGCGTCCAAGGGCGGCCTGACCGCACTGGTGTGGCTGCCCGACGAGGTGGTCACGCG
>Ga0208076_1000014_pt1 | contig 14209 bp, 12 predicted proteins | sample NGESurshal072012_8_FD_184459 | JGI IMG/M metagenome (GOLD analysis project Ga0208076, IMG submission 184459) | Arctic peat soil microbial communities from Barrow, Alaska - NGEE Surface sample 210-3 shallow-072012 (SPAdes) | ecosystem: Environmental > Terrestrial > Soil > Wetlands > Peat ...
CACGCCAACCGCGTTGCCCAGGCTCAGGTCGGTCCGCGAGTCACCGTTGGTGGGCAGGAACCAGTGCAGGATCACTCCCATGGGCGGCGGTCTCCTCGGATCTTGGCGGGTTAGTGGCAGCGGTCAGCGGTAGAGCGAGAATTCGGGGGCCCGGTGGTTCAGTGCCCAGTCGCCGACCTCGCGCGCCTTGTAGGCGACCGGGTCGTGCACGGTGTGCGTGCGCAGGTTGCGCCAGTGCCGGTCGAAGCCGTACGCGGCGGTGGTGGCGCGGGCCCCCTGGACCTCGAACAGCCGGCTGGCCGCGTCCAGGCCGACCTTGGTCGTGACCACCTTGGCCTCGTAAATGGCCACGGCCGCCTCGGCCCGCTGGTCCGCAGTGAGGGCGGGGCCGGTGTCCAGCGCGGCCTGCAGCGCGTCGCCCGCACGGTCGGCGAGCAGGGCCGCGGCCCGCACCTCGCTGACGATCTCGCCGACCCGCTCCAGGATGTAAGCGTCGTCGGTGGCCCGGTCCACCCCGGAGGTCTCCCACGGGGACGCGTGGGCCCGGGTCCACTCCAGCGCCTCCTCGATGGCGCCCTCGGCGGTGCCGATGTAGAAGTTCACGAAGGCCAGCTGCCAGTGCGGCGTGACCAGGGTCTGGTAGGGCGTCAGCTCGGTGCCGCCGATGGGGTCGGGCCCGAGGATCTCGGACCGCTCGACGCGCACGTTGTGCAGTTCCACGCCCCCCGAGTCGGTCAGCCGCTGGCCCATGTTGTCCCAGTTATTGAGCGCGGTGAACCCCTCCCGGCCGCCCGGGATGGACACGAACGCGAGGTTGCCGTCACCGATGGCGGTGATGGACAGCTGGTCGCCCAGGCTGGCCCCGCTGGCGAACGTGCGGTGCCCGTTCAGCCGGAACCCGTCGCCGTCCCGGGTCAGCTCCAGGGCCGAGCCGCCGCGCGGATTCTGCACGCCGCCCCAGAACAGGCGGCGCTCGCCGTTCTTGCGGGACTGCGCTTCGGCCTGTTCTGGCGTGCCGAACAGCGGGGCGATCCGGGTCTGTGCGTAGTGGTAGCCGATCAGGTGCGCGATAGACGTGTCACCGCGGGCGATCCGCCGGGTGATCTGCGCGGCCTGCGCGTAGCTGAGGCCCGCGCCACCGTACTCGGGCGGCTCCTGCACCTGGAGCAGATCGTTCTCGCGGAGCAGCTCGATCTCGGCGCGCGGGGCCTCGTTGGCCCGGTCCCGTTCGGCCGCGTTCGAGCGGAGCTGCCGCGCGACGTCGTCCGCCCTCTCCAGCAGCGCGGCGAAGCGGTCGGCGGTCGGGATACTAAGCGTTGAGGCGGTCATGAGGCTTCCTCAGTCCCTGGTTCGTGGCCGGTGGGTTCCGCCCGGTCTCTGGGTCCGGCCGGGCCCTCTGGGGTCCTGGTCCGGTCTGCGAAGTTGCGGGGCAGACCGCTACCGATCATTTCCTTGTTTTTCGATCTACTTTATAGGGAGGGGTGACTGCCGGCTAGGGGGTCGGAGTGGCGCCGTGGCTGCGCTGATCGGCTGGCGGGCCCGCGCGGTGTCCCGGTCCCGCCGCCCTCGGCCGGAGCTTCAGCGCCCCTACCAGCGGAACTAGCTTCAGCATGCGGGCCGCCGCGGCCGCCCGTCCAATACCGATCGGCGGGGGCGTGGTAAGGTTTTCCTATTAAAACGATCGCTATCCTGGTGTTAACGGGCGCTGGGCGAGAGGGGTCGTGTGCGGATCGAGCAGCTTGAATACGTCGCTACAGTCGCCCGGCTAGGCTCATTCCGCCGCGCCGCCGACGAGCTGCACATCTCCCAGCCCGCGCTGAGCGGATCGGTCCGGAGCCTGGAACGGGAACTCGGCGTCGACCTGCTCGACCGGGGCCGGCACGGCGCGCGGATGAGTGATTCCGGGCGCGAGCTGTTCCCCTACATCCTGACCCTGCTCGACTCCTTCGACCGGCTCCGGCACGCGGCCGGGGAACAGCACCGCAGCGTCCGGCTGGTCCGCCTGGGCACGGTCAGTGCGGCCACGGCGCCCCTGCTCGCCCCGACCATCCAGCAATTCCGGCAGAGTCACCCGCTGACCCAGGTCGAGGTGATCGGGGCCCAGCAGGCTGAGATCCACCGCGGCGTCCTGGAGGGCAGCTTCGACCTGGGCCTGGTCAACTACCTCGACGGCGACGACCTGCCGCCCGAGCTGGAGACCACCCCGCTGCTACGCGGGCGCCCGGTCGTCGTGCTGCGGGCAGACAGCCCGCTGGCCCGGCACGCGGCCGTGCACACGGCCGACCTGCTCGCCGAGCCGCTGATCGTGATGCGATCTGGTTATGTCATGCACCGCTACCTGCACCGGCTGCTGCAGGGCACGCCGCCGGCGTTCTCCTACTCCACCGACGGCGCCGAGATGGGCAAGCTGATGGTGGCCGAGGGCCTGGGCCTCACCGTGCTCCCGGACTTCAGCGTGATCGGCGACCCGCTCGAACAGCACGGGGTGATCACCTGGCGGCCGCTGGCCGACGATGAGACCGGGGTGGAGCTGGTCATCCAGCGGGCCAGGTCCGGGTCAGTCCCGCTAGCCGCCCGGGACCTGCACGCGATGTTCGTCGCGCGGGCCCGCGCTTACACGGCCGGGCACCCCGCCACCGCGGGGCAGCCCGGCGCGGGCCGTTCCCCCACCGGGAGTGATCCGCCGGCTAGCGGCCCGGACGGGGCGGCCCCAGGAGACCGAGGACGCCGGGGGAAGACCCGCGTTCGGTCACGATCTCCGCCCGGCCGCCGATGGTGGCCGGGCCCTGGCCGCTCACGCACAGCGACGCGGCCGCCGTGGCCAGCCGGACAGCCTCCGGCACCGGCCGGCCCCGGAACACCTCGGTGGTCAGCGTGGCAGCGAAGCAGTCGCCCGCTCCCGTCGAGTCGACCAGGGTGCGCACCGAGTCGGCGGTGTATTTCGTGGACCCTTCCCGGGTCAGGACCTCGCAGCCCTGCCGTCCCTGGGTCACCACGCCCAGGCCGCCGTGGCGCGGCACCGCGTCCAGGAGATCACTCACGTAGGGCGCTTCGATCTCGGACACCACGACCACGTCCACCACCGACCACACCGCGGCGAGAAAGGCCCGCGGCTCGAGCGCGACGCGAGCGCCGATGCGATCCCAGTGCCTGACCAGCCCCTGCGGGGTAAGCAGGGCGAACCGTGACCGGCATTCCTCCACCAGCTTGTCCAGCGTTACCTCCTGGGCCACGGGCGCGATATGGAGAATGTCGCTGCCCGGCACATGGCTAAGGTCATCTATTTCGCCAGCCCAGCCTTCCAGCCATTGTTCACGCGCATCACCGGCGGACACGTTCCGGAACATCGTGGTCGACTCGGCGGACTGCAGGCGCAGCCTGACTTCACCGGCGTATGGCTGCCAGTAGGGTTCCAGCTGAGCCGGATTCGCCCGTCCCACGATCTCGGCGCTAAGCCCTAGCCGGGCCGCCTGCAATGCGGAGTAGACTACCGATCCGCCCAGCACGAAAGAACCCCCCGCCTGGACGTCCAGGGTTGGGTTACCCAAAGCAAGGTAGTCTAGGCGCACTGTGATCCGCTCGTAGATTGGCCGATGGGACTCGATGCATAGTACATCAGTAGATAGCGGGCAACAACGCAAAGACAGTCTCGTCACACTGCCTGCGGAATTGCTCCCCAGAGCCACCGGAACTAACAGCGGTGGGACGGTGAACGGTCTCCTGATCGGAGTGGATGGCGGGGCCACTAAAACGATAGCGGCAGCATTTGACCTGGATACCGGGGCGGTGGCGGTGGCGGAAACCGGTCCAAGCAATCCCGAAGCGGTCGGCTACGACGTGGCAGCGGCCTCCATCAATGAGGCAATTAGCGGGATAGCCAGTGGCGGCAAATCAGTAGCCGCTGCCGTATTCGGCGTCGCCGGAATAGACACCGACGCCGAACGGGAACGCCTGCTGTCCAGCGTAACCAGACTGGACACGCCGGTAATGCTGGCCGTCAATGACGTCGTGACCGCGTGGGCGGCCGGCTCGCTGGCCGCGCCTGGTATCGCCGCCATCTCCGGTACCGGGAGTAACACATTCGGCGTCAATGCGCAGGGTGCAGCCTGGCGCTGCGGCGGGTGGGGTCATATCGTCGGCGATGAGGGCTCCGGATACATGATCGCCGTGCATGCGATCCGCGCCGTCCTCGCCTACCGGGACGGCAGGAATGATTGGACGTCGCTCGTCCCGCGCCTGCTGGATTTCTATCACCTGCGGCACATCGAGGATATCAAGCCGGTCATTTACCGGGATTTCGACAAGGCCCGGATCGCGGCCTTTGCCGCACCGGCGGCCGATGCCGCGGACGAAGGTGACGAGATCGCCATCGGGATATTCCGGCAGGCCGCCACGGACCTGGCCGAGCAGATCAGCACGGTCTACGCGGCCCTGGAGTTCGGCGGCCCGGCGGAGGTGACGCTGATCGGAAGCAATTTCCGGGCTGGCGAAGTCTTCATCGGACCCCTGCGCGAGCACCTGCGGCACGTGACCGGCGGCCAGGACTTCGCGGCCCCCCAGCTCCCGGCCGTGGGCGGCTCGATCTGGCTGGCGGCGCGGGCGGCCGGCGCGGAGCACCGGATGGACGCCCGGGCGCTTGCGGCGTCGCTGCGTGACGCGGAGGCTCGGGGTTCCCTGGCCACGCCCCCGTAGGTGCCGCCCCCGGCAGCTGGCTGGTCCTCCGCCAAGGGCCCGCCTGGGCCGCCCCCGGTGTCCCCGCTGTTCAGTCGAAGAACTCCCCCTGGTCGACGGAGGCAGCCAGGTCACCGTGCAGCAGGCCGAGCCAGCGGCGGGCGATCTGCGCGCGGAGGTCCGGTGGCACCACCCCGATCAGCCGCAGCCGCGAGATGCCGCCGTCGGGGTAGATGTCCAGCCGGACGAGCCCGGTGGGGCCAGCCCCGGCCCGCAGCCGGAACCAGTGCTCGCTGTCGGGGATCAGCCCGGTCCTCGGCAGCAGTTCCGCGTCCGTCGCCGCGTCGCTGAGCCTGGCATGGCCGGGCGCGTTGCCCACGAAACGGGTGGTATCGATCACGGCATGGTGCAGCAGGCCAGGCACCGCCAGCCGCACCACCAGCCAGTCGTGCCCGTCGTCGCGGCGGCGTGCGGTTTCCCAGCCGTCCGACATGACCTGGGCCCGCCCCGGGGCCAGCGCGTTGGCCGGTGCGGAGAAGAACATGTTGCTGCACGCCTCCACCCGCCCGCCAGTTGCGGTCGCGGCCAGGTCCACCCGGCCGCCGAGTCGGCGGGGATCGGGCACCACCTCACCGAACACGCGCAGCCGCGCCACGCCCCCATCGGGCTGGATGGTCAGCCGCACATGGGTGACGAGCCGGTCCGGGGCACTGACCGCTACCAGGTTGGCCTGGTCACCCCCGAGATCAGTCTTGGCCGCCAGCGGGATCCAGGCGGCCGCGCGCACCTCGGCGGCGGTGGGGTAGCCGAGCAGCGTGGTCCCGTCGACCGAGCCGAACGGCGGGTAGTTGCCCCGGAAGTGCGCGGTGTCGATGTTGACCCCGCGGACGATGGCGGGCGCGGCGAGCCGGATGATCACGAAGTCCGCGCCGGGTTCCCGGCGCCGCCGGGTCTCCCAGCCGTCGTAGACCTTTCCCCGGATCCCGAAGGCCGCCAGATCGTGGACGGCGGGCCCCGAGTCGATAAGGCTATGCGCGTCCCCGTAGAACTCGTCGTTGGCGTAGAGCACGGACCCGCCCAGGGCCCGGCTGGCCACGTCGGGCAACCCTTGGAAGCCGGGTGCCCTCCCGCTGGCTGTCAGGTCTCCGGTCACGACGCTCCTCCCCTGGCGGCGTCCGTGGCCGCCTCCGCCGCCGGCTCCCGGACCGCCGCCAGCCCCTGGACCGCCCTCATGCCCGCGGACACCAGCTGCCCGGCGTGCAGGTCTGGCCTGGCTGGCCGGCCGGCCAGCCAGGTCTGCCGGACCACGCCGCGCAGGGTCTGGCCCGCGTAAGGCGTGACCGGGTTGCGGTGCCGCAACGCGGCCGGGTCCACCACGAACGTCTGGTCCGGCGCGAACACGCACAGGTCAGCGCGCCGCCCGGGGGTAATCGCGCCCCGGTCGGCCAGGCCGGTGAGGACGGCCGGGGCGGCGGCCATCCAGGCCGCCACCCGGTCCAGGCCCACGCCGCGCCGCGCCGCCTCGGTCCACACCGCGGGCAGGCCGAGCTGGACTGAGGCGATGCCCCCCCAGGCCGCACCGAAGTCACCGGTGTCCAGCCGCTTGGCCGCCACGGTGCACGGCGAATGGTCGGACACCACGCTGCTGATCGCGCCGTCCAGCAGTCCCGCCCACAGCGCATCGCGGTTGGCGTCGTCCCGGATCGGCGGGCAGCACTTGAACTGGGTGGCGCCGTCCGGGACGTCCTCGGCGCGCAGGGTGAGGTAGTGCGGGCAGGTCTCGGCGGTGACCGGCAGCCCGGCGGACTGGGCCGCCCGGACGGCGGGCAGCGCCGCCGCGCTGGACAGGTGGACGATGTGGGTGCGGCACCCGGTCCGTCTGGTCTGGTCCAGCAGCGCGGCGATGGCCCGCTGCTCGGCCTCGGGCGGGCGGGACGCCAGGAAGTCCCGGTACCGGCGGCCACGGGCGGCGGGCGCCGCCGCGATCACGCCGGGATCCTCGGCGTGCGCGATGAGCAGCCCGCCGAAGCTGGCGATCTCGGTCATGGCCGCACCGAGCCGGGCGTGATCCAGCGGGGCGAACTCGTCCACGCCGGAGGGGAGCAGGAAGCACTTGAAGCCCACCACGCCCGCCTCGTGCAGGGGCCGCAGGTCGGCGACGTTGCCGGGCACCGCGCCACCCCAGAACGCCACGTCCACCGCGAGCTGGCCGGCCGCGGCGGCCTGCTTGGCGCGCAGCGCGGGCACGGTCACGGTCGGCGGGATGCTGTTCAGCGGCATGTCCACGATCGTGGTCACCCCGCCGGCGGCCGCCGCCGCGGTCGCGGTGGCGAACCCCTCCCACTCGGTGCGGCCAGGCTCGTTCACGTGCACGTGGCTGTCCACCAGGCCGGGCAGCAGCACCTCGTCCGCGGCCAGCGTGAAGGTGCCGGGCGGCGCGTCCGGGTAGCCGGCCAGGCCGGTGATGACCCCGTCGCGGACGAGCACGGTGGCGGCCCGCTCGCCCTCCGGCGTGATGACCCGCCGGCCCCGGACCGCCGTCACCTCACCCACGGCATGCTCCGGCATTATCGTGGTGCCTTTTGCCCCGTATACGGGGCAAAAGGCACCACGATAAGGAAGGCCGGCATGCCCCGAGTCTGGCACAGGGTGATCCACGGGGGTGCGGCCCATTAGGGTCGTCGGGGTGACCGACTCCGAGTCCTGGCGGAGGCCCGTCGCCACGCTGGACGAGGCCACCGCCGCGGATGCCGCCGGGCTGCTCCGGCCGTCGTGCGCGAGCACACGCTGGATCGAGTGGCTGGTCAGCGGGCGTCCCTACGGGACAGTGCCGGCCCTCGTGGCCGCGTCCGGCGCCGCGATCGCCGACCTGGGCTGGCCGGACCTCGGGGAAGCCCTGGCCGCCCACCCGAGGATCGGCGACCGCCCGGAGCCCAGGGACGCGGGGGGCGGGGACGCGGGGGGCGGGGACGGCGGCCCGGAGGCGGCCTGGTCGCGGCAGGAACAGTCCGGGGCCCGGGACGCCCCCACCGAGGTGCAGGCCGGGCTGCGGGCCGGCAATGCCGCCTACGAGCAACGGTTCGGGCACGTGTTCCTGATCTGCGCGACCGGAATGTCCGCGGCCAGCATGCTGGCCGCGCTGCACGGGCGGCTCGGCCATGACCCGGCGGCCGAGCGGGAGGTGGTCCGCCACGAGCTCACGAAGATCGCCGCGCTCCGGCTGGGTAAGGCGTTCACATGAGCATCTCAACGCACGTGCTGGACGCGACCACGGGACAGCCCGCGGCCGGGCTGGAAGTCGTCCTCGGCCGGCCGGACGGCGGCCGGTGGGAGGAGCTGGCCCGGCGCCGCACGGGCACGGACGGGCGGGTAAGCGACCTGGCCGGCAGCGCCGCGGCGGGCGTCTACCGGATCGTCTTCCTGGCCGAGGCGTACCTGAAGGCCCAGTCCCCGGCGGCGGAGACGTTTTACCCGGAGATCGTCGTGATCTTCCGGATCACCGACCCGGCCGGGCACCATCACGTGCCCCTGCTGCTCAGTCCCTACGCTTACTCGACTTACCGTGGGTCCTGACGCCAGCCCCGGGTGATGACACACACGTGAAACATCAGTCGGCGAGGATGCCGCGACCGTGACGAGGGAAGGGGGCACCAGTGAGCGCACCCGTGGCTATCCAGGGCTGCTATGTCGCCACCGTGGACGCGGCGGGCAGCGAGTATCCCGCCGGGCACGTGGTACTGGACGAGGGCCGGGTCGTCGCGGCCGGTCCCGGGCCGGTGCCGCCGCAGTTCGCCGGGGCCACCCGGATCGACGGCTCGGGGCGGCTGGTCACGCCGGGGCTGGTCAATACCCACTCCCACCTGTACCAGTGGATCACCCGCGGCTACGCGACCGACGAGACCCTGTTCGGCTGGCTGGAGACGCTGTACCCGATCTGGGCCCGGCTGACCCCGGAGCTGATGAGCGCGGCCGCCGCGGCCAACCTGGGCTGGCTGGCCCTGACCGGCTGCACGTCGAGCACCGACCACCTGTACGTGTTCCCGGCCGGCGCGGGCGACCTGCTCGAGGCGGAGATCCTGGCCGCCCGGCGGATCGGCGTCCGCTTCCACCCGGCCCGCGGGTCGATGAACCTCGGCGAGTCGGCCGGCGGGCTGCCGCCGGACTCCGTAGTTGAGGACCACGACACGATCCTGGCCGCCTCGCAGGCCGCGATCGACCGCTGGCACGACCCGTCCTTCGACTCGATGACCCGGATCGCGGTCGCCCCCTGCTCGCCGTTCACGGTGACCGAGGAGCTGATGCGGGACTGCGCCGCGCTGGCCCGCGGGGCGGGCGTCCGGCTGCACACGCACATCGCGGAGACCGCGGACGAGGACCAGTTCTGCCAGGACACTTACGGCCGCACGCCCGCCCAGTACGCGGAGGACCTGGGCTGGCTGGGCCCGGACGTGTGGCTGGCGCACTGCGTGCACCTGTCGGATGAGGCGGTGGCCCGGTTCGCGGCCACCGGCACCGGCGTGGCCCACTGCCCTACCTCCAACGGCCGCCTCGGATCGGGCATCGCCCCGGTCCGCAAACTCCTCGACGCCGGCGCCCCCGTCGGCCTGGGCGTGGACGGGAGCGCGTCGAACGAGTCCGGCCGCATGATCGACGAGCTGCACCAGGCCATGCTGGCCGCGCGCTACGCGGGCGGCCCGCTCGCGCTGAGCGCCCGGGACTGCCTGCGGATGGCCACCATGGGCGGGGCGCGCTGCCTCGGCCGCGACGCCGAGCTGGGCTCGCTGGAACCCGGGAAAGTCGCCGACCTGGCCGTGTGGCGGGTCGATCAGCTCCCCGGGGCCGGCCTTGCGGACCCGGTGACCACGCTGGTGTTCGGTGCGCCTGAGCTGGAGCACCTGTTCATCGGCGGCCAGCAGGTGGTGGCGGGCGGTGAGCTGCGCACCGCCGACGCGGCCGGGCTCGCCGCGGCCGCGGCCCAGGCGAGCGCCGTGATCGCCGGGGCCCCGTGACCGGACACTGACCGCACCCGTGGACATCGACACGATCACCGATTTCCGGCCCGCGCCGGGCACCGCCTGGCAGCCGGGCGACGCCTGGCTGGGCGGCGGGACCTGGCTGTTCTCCCAGCCCCAGCCCGGGCTGCGGCGGCTGCTGGACCTGCGCGGCTTCGGCTGGGACCCGCTGACCGAGCGCCCCGGCGGCCTGGAGATCGCGGCGACCTGCACGCTGGCCGAGCTGGCCCGGTGGCGGCCCGCCGGAAACGGTGCCGGCTCCTGGTCCGCGGTGCCGCTGCTGCGCCACTGCTGCGACGCCCTGCTGGCCTCGTTCAAGGTGCAGAACCTGGCCACCGTGGGCGGCAACATCTGCCTGGCGCTGCCCGCCGGCGCGATGACGTCGCTGGCCGCCTCGCTGGACGGGGTGGCGACCATCTGGTCACCGGGCGGCGGCGTCCGCGAGGTGCCGGTCACCGGCTTTGTCACCGGCCCCGGGACCACCGTGCTGGGCCCGGGCGAACTGCTCCGCTCGGTCACCCTGCCGGACGCGCCACTGCGGAGCCGGACCGCGTTCCGGCAGGCGTCGCTCTCCCGGATGGGCCGGTCCGCGGCCCTGGTCATCGGCCGCACCGACGGCCCCGGCCTGGTCATCACCGTGACCGCCGCGACCCCGCGGCCGGTCCAGCTCCGCTTCCCGGGCCGGCCGTCCCCCGGGGCGGCCGCAGCGGCCCTGGACCAGGCCGGTCCCACCTGGCACGACGACGTGCATGGCGCACCGGCCTGGCGGGCCGCCATGACCCGCCGGTTCGTGGCCGAGGTCGCGGCGGAGCTGCGCGGGGATCCAGCGGCGGAGCCGCGCGAATGAGCATGAACGTCAACGGGAAGCCCGCGGCGGACCGCCCCCGCCCCGGGCAGTGCCTGCGCACCTTCCTGCGCGAGCAGGGCTGGCACGGCGTGAAGAAGGGCTGCGACACCGGCGACTGCGGCGCCTGCACCGTGCACGTCGACGGGACGCCGGTGCACAGCTGCCTCTACCCGGCCGTGCGCGCGCTGGACAGCGACGTGACGACGATCGAGGGCCTGGACCCCGGGCCCCCAGGCGACGATTTCCTCGCCGCCCAGGGCTTCCAGTGCGGCTACTGCACGCCCGGGATGATCATGACGGCGGCAGCGCTGACCGACGAGGCCCGCGCCGACCTGCCCCGCGCGTTCAAGGGCAACATCTGCCGCTGCACCGGCTACGGCTCCATCGCGGACGCGCTGGCCGGCCGGCCGCGGGTCGGCGGTGCTTCCGCGGTCTCCGCAACGGGCGCCCCGTCCCCGGTGGGCTCCGGTCTGCCTGCGCCCGCCGGCCCGGACGTGGTGACCGGCCGGGCCCGGTTCACGCTGGACACCTCGGTCCCGGGGCTGCTGCACATGAAGCTGGTGCGCTCCCCGCACGCCCACGCCCGGATCCGCTCGGTGGACGCGAGGGCCGCGCTGGCCCTGCCTGGGGTGGCCGCGGTGTTCAGCTACGCCGACGACCCGGGGGTCCGCTACTCCACCGCCCGCCACCACAACCCCGGCGACGACCCCTGCGACACCGCACTGTTCGACCAGACCGTGCGGTTCGCCGGGCAGCGGGTCGCGGCCATCGTGGCGGACAGCCCGCACACGGCCGCCCGGGCCTGCGACCTGGTCCGGGTGGACTACGACGTGCTGCCTGCGGTCGTTGACCCGGACCTGGCCATGGCGCCCGGCGCGCCGGTGCTGCACCCCGGGGTCCGTCCGGCTGTGGGGGCGAATCACCCGGGACGGAACGTTGCGGCGGAAGTTCACGGCGGAACCGGGGATATCGCTGCCGGTTTCGCGGCGGCGGACACCACGTACGAGCAGACGTTCCGGGTGCAGCGGGTCCAGCACGTGCACCTGGAGACGCACGCCACGATCGGGTGGATGGACGAGGGGCGGCTGGTGCTGCGGACCAGCACGCAGACCCCGTTCCTGACCCGGGACGCGCTGTGCGGGCTGTTCGGGCTGGAACGCAGCCAGGTCCGGGTGTTCGCGGCGCGGGTTGGCGGGGGGTTCGGCGGCAAGCAGGAGATGCTCACCGAGGACGTGGTCGCGCTGGCCGTGCTCCGGCTCGGCCGGCCGGTCCAGCTGGAGTTCACCCGGGAGGAGCAGTTCACGTCGGCCACCACCCGGACCCCGATGCGGATCACGGTCCGGCTCGGGGCCCGCCGGGACGGCACGCTCACCGCGATGCAGCTGCGCACGGTCGCGGACACCGGCGCGTACGGGAATCACGCGGGCGGCGTGCTGTTCCACAGCTGCAACGAGGCGGTCAGCATGTACCGCTGCCCGAACAAGCGGGTCGACGCCTGGTCCGCGTACACGAACACGGTCCCGGCCGGCGCGTTTCGCGGGTACGGGCTGTCCCAGTCCGCGTTCGCGGTGGAGTCGGCCCTGGACGAGCTGGCCCGGTCACTGGGCCTCGACCCCCTCGCGGTCCGCCGCCGGAACCTGGTCCGGCCGGGCGACCCGCTGCTGTCGGTCAGCGACGAGCCGGAGGACGTGGAGATCGCCAGCTACGGGCTGGCCGAGTGCCTGGACCTGGTGCAGGACGCGCTGGCGAGTGGGCGCGGGCTGCCGGTGCCCGAGGGTGACGGCTGGCAGGCCGGCACCGGCATCGCGATCAGCATGCTGGACACGGTGCCGCCCGGTGGGCACCGGGCGCACGTGCGGATCGCGCAGCGGGACGGGGGCGGCTACCGGCTCGCGGTCGGCACGGCGGAGTTCGGCAACGGGACCACCACCGTGCACCGGCAGCTCGCCGCCGGGGCGCTGGGCTGCGGCGTGGACGACATCGAGATCGTGTCCGCCGACACCGACGAGGTCGAGCACGACACCGGTGCGTACGGGTCGACCGGCACGTTCGTGGCCGGGATGGCCACGCTGCGCGCCGCCCGGTCGCTGGCCGGGCAGCTGGCCGGGGCCGGCGCGGACGGGAAGCTACTCGAGGCCGAGGGGTCCAGCGACGGCCGGGCCCGCTCGGTCGCCTTCAACGTGCAGGGCTTCCGGGTCGCGGTGCGGCCGGCCACCGGCGAGATCGCCATCCTGCAGAGCGTGCAGGCCGCCGACGCCGGCACGGTCATCAACCCGGTGCAGCTGCGCGGCCAGGTCGAGGGCGGCGTGGTGCAGGCGCTGGGCGCGGCCCTGTTCGAGCACGTGGACATCGACGGGGCGGGGCGGGTGACCACGCGGACGTTGCGGGAGTATCACGTGCCGGTGCTGGCCGACGTGCCGCGCACGGAGGTGTTTTTCGCCGGGACCGCCGATCCGCTCGGCCCGCTCGGCGCGAAGTCGATGAGCGAGGCTCCGTTCAACCCGGTGGCCCCGGCCCTGGCTAACGCGGTGCGCGACGCCACCGGGGTCCGGCTCACCGGGCTGCCGATGAGCCCGGACCGCGTGTACCTGGCCCTGCATCAGGATTGACCGCACCAGGACTGACCACAGAAAGGCGGACGCCCATGGTCCAGCTCGGAGCGAACCGGTACGGCAAGGCCGAGGTCCGGGTGATGCGCGTGGCCCGCGGCGCGGGGCCGGGCGGCGGCGACGTGATCAGGGACTGGAACGTGTCCACCAGCCTGTCGGGCGAGCTGGCTGCGACCCACCTGACCGGCGACAACTCCGCGGTGCTGGCCACCGATACGCAGCGGAACACCGTGTACGCGTTCGCCCAGAAGCTCGGGCCGGTGCCGCCTGAGGTGCTCGCCATGGAGCTCGCCGCGCATTTCGTGGCCAGCCAGCCGCAGATCACCCGGGCGCGGGTGGCGGTCGAGGAGTACGGCTGGTCCCCGGTCGGCGAGAGCCGGCATTCGTTCGCCCGGACCGGTGAGCTGACCCGGGCCTGCCGGGTCGTGCATGATTGCGCGGCGGGCGTGAGCGTGCTGGCCGGCCTTGCGGACCTGACCGTGCTGAACACCACCAACTCGGAGTTCTGGGGCTTCCCGCGCGACGAGTACACGACCCTCGCGCAGACCCGGGACCGGATGCTCGCCACCCAGGTCAGCGCCTGGTGGCGGTACCGGGACGTCTCCGTGGACTGGGACGAGGTGTTCGCGGTCGCGCGGAAGGCGTTGCTGTCGGCGTTCAGCGAGACCTACAGCTACTCCCTGCAGCAGACGCTGTACGCCATCGGCGAGCGGATCATCGAGGCCGTGCCGGCGGTGTGCGAGGTCCGGCTGGCGCTGCCCAACAAGCATCACTACCTGGTGGACCTGGCGCCGTTCGGGCTGGCGAACGACAACGAGGTCTACTACCCCGGCGATCGCCCCTATGGCCTGATCGAGGGCACCGTGCTGGCCGACGACGCGCCTGACCCTGGGGCCGCCTGGGCCTGACCGATAACCCAAGGCCTGTCCCTCCACCCCAACTCCCCCGCCGATGTGCTGCCACGAGAGCGGGTGGCCGCCACCAGGGCCGCCCGGACTGATCGGCCATCATGCCGCCACACCGAGCCGGCACGCAGGAGCGCGAAATGAGGGGCGGCGGCCGGGCGGGAA
>Ga0208076_1000015_pt1 | contig 13972 bp, 9 predicted proteins | sample NGESurshal072012_8_FD_184459 | JGI IMG/M metagenome (GOLD analysis project Ga0208076, IMG submission 184459) | Arctic peat soil microbial communities from Barrow, Alaska - NGEE Surface sample 210-3 shallow-072012 (SPAdes) | ecosystem: Environmental > Terrestrial > Soil > Wetlands > Peat ...
GAGATCCACGGGCCGGACTGGCGGGCCTGGCCGGAGCCGCTGCGCACGGTGGGCTCGGCCGAGGTGGCGGCCGAGCGGACCCGGCTGGCTAGCCAGGCCCTGTTCCACGCCTGGCTGCAGTGGCTCGCGGACAGCCAGCTAGGCGCGGCTCAGGACGCGGCGCGGGCCGCCGGGATGCCCATCGGCATCATTCGTGACCTTGCGGTCGGCAGCCATCCGGGCGGTGCCGACGCCTGGGCCTGGCGTGACGTGATGGTCTCCGGGGTCAGCGTGGGCGCCCCGCCGGACGAGTTCAACCAGCGTGGTCAGGACTGGAACCAGCCGCCCTGGCATCCGCGCCGGCTGGCCGGCCAGGAATACGCGCCGCTGGCTGACCTGATGCACGCGGCTCTGCGGCACGCCGGCGGCCTGCGTGTCGACCACGTGATGGGCCTGTTCCGGCTCTGGTGGGTGCCGGCCGGACTGGGCCCGGACCAGGGCACCTACGTGCGGTACGACCACCGGGCCACGGTCGGCGTGCTGGCCGGCCAGGCCGTCTCGGCCGGGGCGCTGGCCATCGGCGAGGACCTCGGCACGGTGGATCCGTGGATCCGGGAGTACCTGGCCGACCAGGGGGTGCTCGGCACCGCGATGCTGTGGTTCGAGCGCGGCCCGGACGGGGCGCCGCTGCCGCCGGGCAAGTGGCGCCGCACCTGCCTGGCCATGGTCGGCACGCACGACGTGCCGCCGATCGCAGCTTTCGTGACCGGCGAGCAGGTGGAGCTGCGTTCCCGGCTCGGCCTGCTCACCCGCGCCTACAAGGAAGAAAGCGATGAGTCGGACGCCGTGGTCCGCGCCTGGCAGGAGGTACTGGAGGCCGAGGGCCTGCTGCCCGCCGGAGGCCGGCCCACCCCGGCCGAGTTCACCGTGGCCTGCTACGCGTTCCTGGCCCGCACCCCGGCTGTGCTCATCGGGGTGTCCCTGGCCGACGCGGTGGGGGACCGCCGGCCGCAGAACATCCCCGGGACCACGGACGAGTACCCGAACTGGCGGGTCCCGCTCTGCGACGGCGAGGGCCGCGCGGTGTCCCTGGATGACCTGGCGGATTCCCGCATGGTGCGCGCGGTGGCCCGGGCGGTCTCCAGTCTCCAGTGACCAGGCGCAGCCGCCAGCCGGCCCCGCGGCGCAGCCGCCAGCCGGCAGTGTGGCGGGACCGCTACTTCGGCGTCTTCCTGACCGCGCAGACCCTCTCGGTGGCCGGGGACTCGTTCGCGTTCATCGCCGTCCCGCTGCTCGTGCTGCGGGCGACCGGGTCGGTCGCCCAGATGGGCCTGCTCACCGGGGCGGCCGGGCTGGCTGCGGTGGCAGCGGGCATCTTCGCCGGAATCCTGGCTGACCGGCTCGACCGCTGGATCCTGATCGCCGCCTGCGACCTGGCCCGGATGATCCTCTACGGCCTCATCCCGCTGGCCTGGGCGTTCCACCCCCAGGTCTGGCTGCTGTACGTGATCCTGCCGCTCTGCGCCGCGATCGGCATGATCTTCCAGGTGGGCTACGTCACGGTGGTCCCCGCCCTGTCCGGCCCCAGCGGGATCACCGAAGCCAACGGCCTCCTGTACGGCGCCGCGTCCGCGGCGGGCATCGCGGGCCCGTTGCTCGCCGGCCTGGTCTCCGCGCTGCTCGGCCCGGCCGGCGCGATTGGCGTCGACGCAGGCAGCTTCGCCATCTCGGCTGTCGGCGTGCTCATCGTCCGGCACGGTCTGGCCTCCCGCCGGCTGGCGATAGCCGACTCCGCTGCGCCCTCCGGCGGTCCCGCCCCCGCCGCGCCCGCGTCTGGCTCGCCGGACGCGGCCAGTGCCTGGCGGGAGTTGCTGGCGGGGGCGCGGTTCCTGTGGCAGCACCCCGTGCTGCGCAGCCTGACCGTCCTGCTGACGTTCTTCATCTTTGCTACCGAGGGTCTCCCCGACGTGCTCATCTACTACCTGAAGCACGATCTGGGGCAGGGGGACGGCGTGGTCGGGCTGGTCCTCGCCGTCGCGGCGATCGGCACCGTGGCCGGGGCCCTGGCCGTGGCTCCGCTGCGCCGGAGGCTGGGCTTCGGTGCCTGCTGGACAGGCGCCGTCCTCCTGTCCGGCCTAGCCATCGGGAGCCTGGGCGCATCTGGGCTGGTCCCAGCCGTCGGCGTGCTGGCGGCCCTCTACCTGGGTTGCGCCAGCGTGGCTGGCATCTGCTCCATGTCCTTGCGCCAGGAAGTGACTCCGAATCATCTGCTCGGCCGCGTGACCGCCGCCTTCTGGACGATCCACTTCTCCCTGGGTCCGGTCGGCGCCGTACTGCTCACCTGGGCGGCCGGCCATTTCGGCGTGCTGGCCGCCTGCCTGGCCAGCGGCGCAGCCTGCCTGGTGATCGGCGGGGCCGCTCTGGTCACGCCGATCCGGCGCCCGGCCACGCGGCACGGTGCGACCGTCGTGGGGAGCTGGCGGGGCGTCCGGGTTTAACGGCCCGATCACAGTGACCCGGCGCGCATCACCCAAGCGCGCTCATGCCGTGTGTTCGAGCCGGTCGCGGGCCTGGCAGCGGAGGGCGCGCTGGAGGCTGTCCCGGTTCTCGAGGAGCAGCCGGTGCAGCCCGGCCGGCGGGTCGGTCCGCGCAATGTAGGCGTCGGTGAGTTCCACCGTGTGCTCGGAGATCTGGGTCATCGGGTAAGCGTTGGAGGTGAAGTACTGGGCCATATCGCTGCTCCAGTTGTGCCACACCTCGCCGACCACCTCGAAGTACCGCTCGGCGTATGGCGCCAGAAGTTCCGCCTGGTCAGGGTCGTTGAACCCGTTCAGCGTGGCGCGGAAGGCGGCGTTCGGGAGGGTACCGCTGATAATCGCCCGCCACGCCGCCGCCTTGGCCCCGGGTTCCGGGATCGCGGCCCGGCAGGTGGCGGCGCGCCGCTCGCCCGCGTCGGTGGGGTCGCGGCGCAGCTCGGCGTCGATCTGGGCGGGTCCCGCGTTGCCCTGGCTGGCCAGCCGGTGCAGCAGCCGCCAGCGCAGCTCGGTGTCCACCACCAGGCCGTCCATGTACGCCGACCCGTCCAGCAGCCCGCTCAGCAGGGCCAGGTCGCTGCGCGAGGTGGCCAGGCTCGCGAACGCCTGGAGGTAGGCAAGCTGGCGGTCCGAGCCCGGCGCGGCCCGCTCGGCCAGGCCGAGCAGCACCCCGGCGGCCTCGTTGATCCCGCCCGGCCGCCAGGCCGGGTCGGCAAACCGGCGCAGCGCCGAGCTGGCCTGGCGCAGCAGCGTCTGCACGACGGAGATGTCCTCGGCGTGGTCCACCCCGGCCGTCACCAGCTGGACGTATTGCCGCGCCGCCATCTCCGCGTCCCGGCACATGTCCCACCCGGCGGCCCAGCACAGCGCGGAGGGCAGCGACTCGGTGAACTCCCCGATGCTCGTGATGAGCGTGGCCAGCGAACGGCTGTCCAGCCGCATCTTCGCGTAGGTCAGGTCGTCGTCGTTGACCAGCACCAGATCCGGCCGGCGTTCACCGGCCAGCGCCTCCAGGACCGTGCGCTCGCCTGCGATGTCCACCTCGACCCGGCGGCGCCGGGTCAGCCCGCTTTCCGCCCGGTCGTAGAAACCGACCGCGATCCGGTGCAGCCGGAGCACCGGGTGGCTCGCAGGGGCGGTCTGCACCACCGTGAACTCGGTGATCCGGCCCTCCTCGTCGAGGTCGTACTCCGGGCGCAGGGTGTTCACCCCGGCCGTTTCGAGCCACTGCTTCGACCAGGCGGACAGTTCCCGCCCGGACGACTGCTGCAGGGCGCCCAGCAGATCGCCGAGGGTGGCGTTCCGCCAGGCGTGCTCTCTGAAGTAGCGGCGTACTCCGGCCAGGAACTGATCGCGCCCCACGTAAGCGACGAGCTGCTTCAGCACCGACGCGCCCTTGGCGTACGTGATCCCGTCGAAGTTCACCTCGACCGCGGCGATGTCGGGGATGTCCGCGGCGATCGGGTGCGTGGACGGCAGCTGGTCCTGCTGATAGGCCCAGGCCTTGTGCAGCTGGCAGAACGTGGTCCACGCGTTGGGCCACCGGGTGGCCTCGGCCTGGGCCAGGGCGGAAGCCCAGGTGGCGAACGACTCATTCAGCCACAGGTCGTCCCACCAGCGCATGGTGACCAGGTCACCGAACCACATGTGCGCCATCTCGTGCAGGATCGTGTCGCCGCGCAGCTCCCGGGCGAAGTCGGTGACCCGGGAACGGAACACGTAGTCCTCGAGGAACGTCACGCACCCGGCGTTCTCCATCGCGCCCGCATTGAACTCCGGCACGAAGACCTGGTCGTACTTGCCGAACGCGTAGCGCACCCCGAACGCCTGGTGGAAGAAGTCGAAGCCCTGCCTGGTCACCTCGAAGATTTCCTCGGGGTCCAGGTACCCGGCCAGTGAGCGGCGGCAGTAGATGCCCAGCGGGATGCCGTCGTGCTCGCTCGTGACCTGGTAGTACGGTCCGGCGATGATGGCGGTGATGTACGTGGACATGACCGGGGACGGCGGGAAGTGCCAGCGACCCGCGCCGCCGGCGACCGGCTGGCCGCCGACCTCGGCGGCCATGTTCGACAGGACCAGCCAGTCCTCGGGGGCGATCACCGAGAACTGGAAGGAGGCCTTCAGGTCGGGCTGATCGAAGCAGGCGTAGATCCGGTGCGCGTCGTAGGTTTCCAGGTCGGAATACAGGTAGACGCTTCCGTCGGTGGGGTCCGTGAAGCGGTGCAGGCCCTCGCCGCTTCGCGAGTAGGCGCACTCGGCTACCACCCGAAGTTCGTTGCTGGGCCGCAGCCCGTCCAGCACGATCCGGTGGCCGTCGAACGCGCTGACGCTGATCGGATCGCCGTTCAGGACGATCTCCCGGACGGCCGGGGCGGTCAGCTCGATGAAGCTGGCGGCTTCCTGGGTGGCGCACTGGAAGCGGACGGTGCTGGTCGACAGGAAGGTGTCGCCGCCGCCGCCGGTCAGGTCCAGTTCCACCTGATAAGAGCCGACGTCGAGGAGCTGCCGCCGGTCACGCGCTTCCTCGCGAGTGAGATTGTTCGCCACGTACTGGCACCCTTTCCATATCCACGACGTCCGGTGTCCACGCTCTCACCATCTGTAGTTCACCCGGGCAGCTGCCCCGGCATTTTCCCATGCCCGGTGGCGGAATGCGGTTGGCCGTATGCCGGTTGCAGGCTATGTGAGGAGCGGGCGGCTCGCGAAGCCCGGCCGCGACCCCGGAAGCCTGATCAACTGGCCAGCACATGGTCTGGCCCCGCCCCGACGAGAAGGAGCCCCCATGGCCGAGCAGGAGCCTACTCCGGTCGATTTCTGGTTTGACCCGCTGTGTCCCTGGGCGTGGATCGCGTCCCGCTGGATGCTCGAGGTAGAGCAGGCCCGGCCGGTTCAGGTGCACTGGCACGTGATGAGCCTGGCGGTGCTGAACGAGGGTAAGGACGACATGCCCGAGCGCTACCAGGAGCTGATGAAGCAGGCCTGGGGCCCGGTGCGGGTCACCATTGCCGCCGAGCAGAAGTACGGGTCTGACGTCCTCGGCCCGCTCTACACCGCGCTCGGCAACCGCTTCCACCTGGAGAAGGCGCCCAAGGACCGGGCCACGATCGAGGCCGCGCTCGCCGAAGCTGGGCTGCCGGCTGAGCTGGCCGACGCGATGGACTCCACCGAGTACGACGAGGCGGTCCGGGCCTCGCACGCGGAAGGCATCGACCGGGTGGGTTACGAGGTGGGCACGCCCGTGATCTCAGTCAACGACACCGCCGTCTTCGGGCCGGTGATGTCCCCGATCCCGCGCGGAGATGCGGCCGCCAAGCTCTGGGACGGCGTGATGCTGGTGACCCAGACTGACGGCTTCTTCGAGCTCAAGCGCAGCCGGACCCGCGACCCGATCTTCGACTAGCACCGTCCAGGGAGCCTGCCTGTACCCGGCCGCCCGGCCGGGTACCGGCAGGCTCTCTGCTGTCTGGCCGGTGCGGTCTGGCAGACTGACTTCGTGCGCGTCTATTTGGGATCTGACCACGCCGGGTACGAGCTCAAGGCAGCCCTGATCACGTGGCTCGGCGAAGCCGGCCATCAGGCCGTCGACTGCGGTCCGGCCAGCTACGACCCGCAGGACGACTACCCCGTCTACGTGATGCGCGCGGCCAGTGCGGCCGCCGCGGACCCGGACAGCCTGGGCATCGTGATCGGCGGGTCAGGCAACGGCGAGCAGATCGCGGCCAACAAGGTGCGCGGCATCCGGGCCGCGCTGGCCTGGACCGACGAGACCGCCCGGCTCGCCCGGCTGCATAACGACGCCAACATCCTGAGCCTGGGCGCCCGGATGTACCCGGTCTCGGACGCGGTCGGCTTCGCCCGGGTGTTTGTGGAGACCGCGTTCTCCGGTGAGCCCCGGCACGCCCGCCGCCTCGAGATGATCGCCGACTACGAGAAGTCCGGCGAACTCCCCCCGGAACCCGTGACCGGCTAGCCGCCGGCTGGGCTCACCGCCCGCCCCGCCTCCGGTGCCGCTTACCCCGACCGGAGTTCCGTCCCCGCCTCGCGTCCCCGTTTTGCCCGGAGGTCTTCGCCTGCCGGGGTGATCTTGCCTGCTCCCCGGCGGGCCGGGGCGTTTCAGCCGGATCAGCCCGCGACGCCGGGGCCCGTGCTGTACCGGGCGGGGATGCTGCGGCGGGGGACTCCGCTGGCCGGGCCGGACGCGATACCTCGGTCCGAGGTGCTGAGGGCGGGACCGGCCCCGGTGCCTCCGGCAGCCGGGCCCCTGATGGCGCTGGGCGTGACGGCCCAGGCTGCGCAGGGCGCGGCCGGGCTGATGGCCCGCCTGTGGACTGCTCGGCGGCCGCCTCATGCTCGGGCCGAGGCCGGGACACGTCCCTGGCCCGCATGGCCGAGTCAACCGTGATCTTCATGGCGGGCATCGGAAACCTCCACCGCCTACCGTTTCCAGCCAGCGGTGAATCAGTCCTGCGAGCCTCATAAATCGGCGCAAAACCAGTCGATGGGAGGGCCGCAATCCGGCGGTGGCGCGGGCCGCAACCCGGCGGTGGCGCGGGCCGCAACCCGCCCACGGGGCAGGCGTGGCTGTAGAGGCGGAGTGTGGTGGTGAAGCGGGCGGTTCCGGTGCGACCGGTGGGCTGGCGCCGGGTGGTTGTGGGGCTTGTGGGGGCGCGGGTTGGCCGGAGGCCCGTGCCCAAGCCCTCAGAAGATCGTGGGGCACCAGGGGGCGGGGTCCCAGGACAACGCCGCCGACAGGGCCGCCAGCGCCCCGCTGCGGGCCTCGGTGGCCAGCCCGGCCCGGGCCAGCGCGCCGAGTGACGTGCCGCCGAGGTAGGTCGCGCCCAGCGTGGCCGCGGGCATGACGACGTCAGGAGCCGCCGAGGTCCGCTCGCACTCCGCCGTCCCGGCCCCCCCGGTAGTCCCGGCGCCCGCCAGCACCGGCCCGGAGCCGCGCACCCTCCAGCGTCCCGCGTTCCATGGGCACATCTCGTCGGTGATCTCGATGACCATGTCGACGGGGGCCGCGTAGCGCCGCGCGGCGAGGGCGGCCGGCACGTCGATGATCCTTACCCAGAGCCCGTCGCTGACCTGGGGGCGTGCCCGCCGGGGATCAGCCAGCATGTGCAGCAGCGGGTCGTCCACCGGCCGCAGCCGGGCCGTCACCTCGCTGACCAGGTCGCGGCTGAGCAGGTCGGCCCAGAGCGCGGCGGTGGCCGCGGGATCGGCCGCGACCAGTTCCCGGATGTCGAGGGACGAATCCGGGAGAAACGTCTCCTCATCCCACCGGCCCCGGCCGGTGTACAGGGCATAGCCGCGCGGGCCAGTGTCGTCTTCGGCCAGCACGCAGCGCAGCGGCGTGGATCCGGGCCGCCCCTCGTCCGGATCCTCCACGATGCGGCTCCACCAGGATTCGTTCCGGATGAAGAAGCCCGGCTGGGCGGGCAGCAGGGTGTCGTAGACCTTGGCCAGTTCGGTCAGGGCCGCGGCTGGCTCGGTGATCCGCAGCCGCAGCCCCGGATCGGCGGGAGCCTGGGAGCTGAGCACGCCCTCGCCGTGCCGGATGGTGAGGCTCGCGTGCCAGGAGGCGCGGCCGTAGCCGAACCGGCCGTAGATCCGCGCGTCGGAGGCCCAGAGCACCGCGAGCGGCTCACCGCGCTCGTGGATGTCGTCGATCTGCCGCCGCATCATGCGGGACAGGATGCCCCGCCGGCGGTGCGAGGGCATGACCGCGATCCAGGTCACCCCGGCCGCTGCCGCGAGCGCGCCCGGTACCGTCATCCGGAAGCTCCACACGCCGGCGCTGGCCACCGGGGTGTCCCCGTCGAAGGCCGCCAGGGTCCGGTCGAGTTCGAGGCGGTCCAGTATCTCGGCCCGGTGCCGCGCAGACGGCGGGCTGTCGTGGAACGCGTGCTCGTTCGTGCGGTGAAAGGCGTCGAACTCGTTCTCGTCCACCGGCCTGATCGGGAAGTGCGCTGCCATGCCCGCATTCCTACCTGGTCCCCCACGGCTGCGCCAATCAGTTTCGGAGCGCGCCAGAGCAGTGAGGGCGCGGATACAGTTCGCCGATCTCGGTGCGGGTCAGGGGAATCAGTTCGTGTCCGTGCTCGTCGCGGTGAACGTCGGGGCGGGGCGGGGCTGGGCGGCGTCATGACTGAGAACGCGTGGGCGAGCATCGCCAGGACCGTCCAGCGCATCCACGAGTTCCAGGACCGGACCTGGTGCTGGTCCAGGGCGGCGGGTTCCTTGCTGCCGGCGAAGCCTTGCTCGGATCCGCGTGAATAAGCGGATCATGCCGAAACGCGGTCAGGCGTGCGTGAACCTCAAGACGGACGTTCGTGTCAGACGCGGGAGCGTAATCCGGCTGCCTGTCACCGTCATTCCACGCCACGCCACGCCACCAAGATCACCCTCACCTGCGTCGTGCCTGTCCGGAGGCGGTAGTTTCCCGGCCAGCAGCGCCGGATAACCGGCCAGGACGAGAGGAGTCCGCTGGTTCCCGCGCCCGTCGAGTAGCCCGGCTGGGTGCCTATCCCGGGAGCCGAACAACCCCGAACGGGGCTGGCCAGGCCCGAATGCGCAGAGGCTGGTCAGAGGGCAGATGCCCCGTAGGTAGGCGCGTTCTGGCTGCTCGCTACGTCCGGGGAAGTAGAGTTCGCCCATCATGGTTTCCCGGCCCCTTACCCGTTCTGCCCGGCTTGCCCGCTCGGCGGCGGCCAGGGTGGCCGGCCAGGTCCGGCGCCAGTTCATCACCCGGAACCGCCGGATGGCGTTCGTGCTGACCATTGCCACGCTGGCCATCGGGCTGGCCGCGGTGCACCTGTCGGAGTGGTGGTTCTCGCCGGGACTGATGATCCTCCCGGTGCTGGCGGGCGGCCTGCTGCTCTGGCCCCGCGCCCTGCGGATCCTCTTCGGCCTGGTCGCCGTCATGCTGGCCTACGACGCTCTGCACCGGCGGGCCGGGGCCGGCATCATCGCGACGGTCGCGGTCACCGCGCTGTTCGCGGACGCGCTGGCCCGGACCCGCTGGAAGCTGGGTGTGCAGGGACTACGCGGGGACCGGATGCTGATCGAGCTGCGGGACCGGATCCGGGCTCAGGCCAAGCTGCCCGAGCTGCCCGCTGGCTGGCAGTCCGCCGCGGTGCTCCGGGCGGCCGGGGGCTCGTCGTTCGGCGGCGATTTCCTGGTCTCGTCGTGTGACGGCAAGACCCTGGAGGTCGCGCTCGTCGACGTGTCCGGCAAGGGCGTGGACGCGGGGACCCGGGCGCTGCTGCTTTCCGGGGCTTTCGGCGGGCTGCTGGGATCGGTGCCGCAGGAGGAGTTCCTCAGGGCGTGCAACTCCTACCTGCGCCGTGGCCCGGCCGTCGAGGGTTTCGTCACCGCCGTGCACCTGGCGCTGGACCTGGCCACCGGCGAGTACATGCTGGCCTGCGCCGGGCATCCGCCGCCGGCCCAGTTCGACGCGGGCAGCGGTACCTGGAAGGTGACCCAGGCGCGCGGCATCGTGCTGGGCGTGGTCCCGGACCCGCGGGCCACTCCGGTGCACAGTGCCCTGCGATCCGGCGACGCGCTGATGCTGTACACCGACGGGCTGGTGGAGGCGCCCGGCCGGGACATCGACGTCGGCACGGACCGGCTGCTGGGGGAGGCCAACCGGCTGGTGGCCTCCGGCTTCCAGAACGCCGCCACCGAGCTCGTCCGCGTGGTCAAGGCCGGCGGTGGCGGATCCGACGACTGCGCGCTGGTGCTCATCTGGCGCACGTGATGCGGCCCGCCGGGGTGACCAGCCACGATCAGACCGTTATGGAGCTCACTCACCCGCCGGGGCAGCGGCAGGCGCTGGCTCACCGGCCGGGACGGCCCCGGGCGCCGCGGCGGCCTGGTCGGAGCGGTCCCGCAGCACCTGGAGGGCGTGCTCGACCAAGGCGATCAGGGCATCCCGGCAGGACGCCCGCTGCCGTGCGTCACACAGCACCACCGGCACGCTGGGATCCAGGTCCAGCGCCCTCCTGACCGCGTCGGGCCGGTAGCGGCGCGCACCGTCGAAGCAGTTCACCCCCACCACGAACGGGATGCCGCGCTGCTCGAAGTAGTCCACGGACGGGAAGCAGTCCGCCAGCCGCCGGGTGTCGGCCATGACGATCGCACCCAGCGCGCCGCGGGCCAGCTCATCCCACATGAACCAGAACCGCTCCTGTCCCGGGGTCCCGAACAGGTAGATGACCAGGTTCTCGCGGATGGTGATCCGGCCGAAGTCCAGGGCCACGGTGGTGGTGGTCTTCCGCTCCACCCCGTCGAGCCGGTCCACCGCGGTGCCCAGCTCGCTCAGCGGCTCCTCGGTGCGCAGCGGCCGGATTTCGGTCAGCGACCCGACCAGCGTGGTCTTACCCACCCCGAAGCCTCCCGCGATCAGGATCTTGATGGTGACCGGCATGTGTCCCATGCGGCCGGGCTGGTTAGAGGCGGCGTAGGCCATCGACGACCTCCTTCAGGATCTGGACGTCAGGCAGCCGGGCCGGCGGGATGGGGTGATGGATCGCGACGAGGGAACGTTCCCGCAGATCGCCGAGCAGGATCCGGACGACCCCGAGGGGCAGGTCGAGGTCGGCCGCGATTTCCGCGACCGACGTGGGCAGCCGGCAGAGCCGGAGCACCGCGAGGTGCTCCGGATCCAGGGACGACGGATCCACCTGGACCCCGCGGACTGCCGTGATGATCGCGATCAGGTCGAGGATTTCCCCGCTGGCCCGTGTCCGGCCGCGGATAAGTGCGTAAGGCCGTACGACCGGGCCGGCTTCCTCATCCAGCCAGTGATCGTCGGGCGACGGCATACCCGGGTCAGTCCGTGAGATTCCCGGCCGTGCCCGGCCGGGGGTTCACGGATAGGTGCTGGCCCACCCGCTTCACCAGGATCGCCATCTCGTAGGCAACCAGTCCCGCGTCCGCGCTGGCCGGGCTCAGCACCGCGAGGCAGCTGCCCTCACCGGCCGAGGTCACGAACAGGAACGCCGTATCCATCTCCACGATGGTCTGCCGGACGTAACCCCCGCCGAAGTGACGGCCGGCCCCGCGGGCGAGGCTCTGGAACCCGGACGCCACGGCGGCCAGGTGCTCGGCGTCCTCCCGGGCCAGCGCGCTCGAGGCGGCGATGGCCAGGCCGTCCCGGGACAGGATGACCGCCTTGCTTACATCGGGAACCCGCACCACCAGGTCGTCAAGCAGCCAGTCCAGGTCGCTCGGTGATCCGGCGCCCGCGCCCTTCTCCTGCTCTGCCGCGCTCATCTTCTCCCCTTGCCGTCACTCATCGCCCTGGGGACCGGCCTCCCCAGCCTCCGGGGCACTGGGCTCGGCCGGTGACTGGGTGCCGGACATCGTGTCCGTGCTCTTCTCGGGCGGGTCGAACAGCGAGCGCCCGCGTTCCCAGCCCTGCTGGATGGCCGTGATCGTGCTCCTCGCCTCTTCTGGTGAGCGTTCCTCCGCCGCGGCCGGACCCGCCGCCGGGCCGCCGTTGGCGGCGGGCCGCCCGTATTGCGTGTTCTCACGAAGCTGCGGAGCCAGGCTGGCCTGGCGCACCCGGCGGGGCAGCGCGTCCCCCTCAGCGAAGTCCGCGTCCCCGTAGTCCGGATCCTGGTGCTCCGGGGTGTCCGCGTGGGCCGGTTCGCCGCTCGGCCAGCCCTGGTCGTCGCCATAGTCCAGCAGCCCGGCGAACCCGTTCCGCCCGCTGCCGTGCTCCGCGCCGTTGCCGGCCCCCGTGCCAAGGCTGTGGTTCGCGCCGCTGCCGTTGCCCGCGCCGCTGCCCGCGCCGTAGCCGTAGTCTGCGCCGTTCGCGTCCGCAGCCACCGCGCTGGCGCGGGTCCGCTCCGCCGCGGCCGCGGCGGCCCGGGCGATCCACGGATCGGTTCCGCTGTCGGCCGGCCACCGCTGGGCCGAGTCGTCGGCTGTGTCGTCCGGCCTCGCCGCGGTGGTCCCGCTGAGGACCGGCTTCCCGGCGTAGCCGGCCAGGTCCTCGGTGACGGCGGTAAAGCTGGCCGTGTCGTCCCGGGCCGCGTGCCGGCCAGACAGCTGCACCCCCGTGCCGGTGGCCAGGTCCGCCCGTTCCTTCTGGTAGGTCTCCTCGGAGACAACCAGGGTGTTGGGGATGAGCACGATCGCGGTCGTCCCGCCGTAGGGTGAGCCGCGCAGCGAGATCCGGATGTTGTGCTTACGGGCCAGCTGGCTGGCCACGAACAGGCCGAGCTGGTCGCTGCCGGACAAGTCGAACGGGGGCGGGTTCTCCAGCAGATCGTTGAGTTCCGCCCGCCGCTCGTCGCTCAGCCCGAGCCCGCGGTCCTCGATCTCCACCGCGAACCCGCGGCCGACCACATCGCCGCTGATCAGGACCGGGGTGTTCGGCGGGGAGAAGACGACGGCGTTCTCCGCGAGCTCCGCGATCATGTGAATGACGTCGGCCACGGCGGGCCCGGTGATGGCCGCCCGGGTGTTCGAGGTGACCTTGATCCGGGTGTAGTCCTCGACCTCGGCGACGGCGGCCCGGAGCACGTCCACGAACGGGACGGGCCGCCGCCAGGCCCGGGCGGGCGCGTCGCCGGACAGGATGATCAGGCTCTCCGCGTGCCGCCGCATGCGCGTGGTGAGGTGGTCGATACGGAACAGGTCCTCGAGTTCCTCCGGCTCTCTGGCCCGCCGCTCCATCGCGTCGAGCAGGGCCAGCTGGCGGTGCAGCAGCGACTGGCTGCGCCGGGCCAGGTTCCGGAAGATGTCGCTGATGCCCTGGCGCAGCCGGGCCTGGCCGACGGCCGCTTCCACCGCGGTCTGCTGGACCGCGGCGAATGCCTGCCGGACCTGGCCGATCTCGTCCGAGCTGGCGGGCAGCTCGGGGGCTTCGGCGGGTATGTCCACGTCCTGGCCGGCGGCCAGGCGGCGCACCACGTTGGGCAGCCGCTCGTTCGCCAGTTCCAGCGCCGACTCGCGCAGCGCGGCCAGCTCACGGATCAGCCCGCGGCCAATCACGAACGACACGATGATGGACAGGATCACGGCCAGCAGGCCCAGCCCGCCGGCCAGGGCGAGCTCGAGGTAGATGTCGCCGGAGTTGGTCGACGCCTGAGCGGTGACCGCGTCCGACGCCTGGTTCGCGGCCCGGGACAGGCCCGCAGCCACTCCGCCGACCGCCGCCTCCCACTGCTGGGGCTGGACCGGCGGCGGGCTGCCGGTGCGGGTGTCGCTGATCACCGTGTTCTCCAGCCCGGCCAGGGCGGTGGCGGCCTGCGGGCTGATGGCCCGCGTGTAGTAGGCGCGGTACTGCGGCTGGAGGTCGGACAGGGTCTGGCTGAACAGTGCGCGCCGGGCCCCGACCAGCTGGGTGAACTGCTCCCGGTCGGCGGCGGGGAACGACCGTGCGGCCAGGTCGCCCGAGAGGATCGCGCTCTCCTGCAGCATCAGGTCCTCGGCCCGGCCCATCCGGA
>Ga0208076_1000016_pt1 | contig 13890 bp, 12 predicted proteins | sample NGESurshal072012_8_FD_184459 | JGI IMG/M metagenome (GOLD analysis project Ga0208076, IMG submission 184459) | Arctic peat soil microbial communities from Barrow, Alaska - NGEE Surface sample 210-3 shallow-072012 (SPAdes) | ecosystem: Environmental > Terrestrial > Soil > Wetlands > Peat ...
GGCACGGTCGCGATGGACTCGACGTTGTTGACCACGGTGGGGCAGGCGTACAGCCCGGCCACGGCCGGGAAGGGCGGCTTCAGGCGGGGCTGGCCGCGGTAGCCCTCCAGCGAGTCCAGCAGCGCAGTCTCCTCGCCGCAGATATAGGCGCCCGCCCCGGCGTGCACGATCACCTCGAGGTCGAACCCGGAACCGAGGATGTCGGTGCCGAGGTAACCGGCCTCGTAGGCCTCGGCCACCGCGTCGTGCAGCCGGCGGATGACGTGCAGCACCTCGCCGCGCACGTAGATGAAGGCCCGGTGCGCGTCGATCGCATAGCAGGCGATCACCATGCCCTCGATCAGCGCCTGCGGGTTGTTCAGCAGGGTCGGCATGTCCTTGCAGGCGCCGGGCTCGGACTCGTCGGCGTTCACCACCAGGTAGTGCGGCTTGTCGCCGCCCTTCGGGATGAATCCCCACTTCAGGCCGGTGGGGAAACCCGCACCGCCGCGGCCGCGGAGCACGGAGTCCTTCATGGTCTGCACGACCTCGTCGGGTTGCCTGGCCAGGGCCGCCGACAGCGCGCGGTACCCGCCGTGGCGCTTATACGCCACGAGGGTGAACGAATCGGGCTCGTCCCAGTACGCGGTGAGCTCCGGGGTCAGCACAGTAGTCACGTGGTCGTCCCGTTCCCGCTCGTGGGCCGCGCCGGCGCTGCGCGACCTCCGGTCCTTCCAGACCCTGATGGCCCGGAACTTCCCGCGCCCGCCGCGCCGTCGCCCGGCGTCCAGCCTTGCTCCTTGGCGATCTTCAGCCCGGCCAGGGAGGGCTCGCCGGCCGTGTTCCCCTCGGTGGCCTGGCCGTCCGGGAATCCGGCCAGGATCCGGGACGCCTGCTTCCAGGTGCACAGCCGGGGCGCGCCGCGGGTGGGTGAGATGCCCTCCGCGCCGGAGCGCAGGCCGTCGACCAGGTTCCGCGCCGACCGGGGGGTCTGGTTGTCGAAGAACTCCCAGTTGACCATCACCACCGGCGCGTAGTCGCAGGCGGCGTTGCATTCCAGGTGCTCCAGGCTGACCTTGCCGTCAGGCGTCGTCTCGTCGTCCCCGATGCCCAGGTGGTCTTCCAGGTCGGCCAGGATGGCGTCGCCGCCCATGACGCCGCACAGGGAGTTGGTGCAGACCCCGACGTGATAGTCGCCCACGGGGTGGTGCTTGTACATGGTGTAGAAGGAGGCCACCGCGGTGACTTCCGCCTTGGTCAGCGCCAGTTGCTCGGCGCAGAAATCGATGCCGTCCTCGGTGAGGTAACCCTCCTCGGCCTGCATCAGGTGCAGCAGCGGCAGCAGCGCCGACCGCGACACCGGGTAGCGGCCGATGATCTGTGCGGCGTCCGGCTCCAGCCGGGCGCGCACCTCCTGCGACAGCGCCATTACCGGTCTACGCCTCCCATGACATGCGGGGCATCGATGCCAGGCGCGCACCGCGTACTCCCATAGCGCCTGCTCACCGGTCCACGCCTCCCATAACTGGATCGATGCTGGCCACGGCCGGGATCACGTCGGCGATCAAGCCGCCCTCGGCCATGGCCGAGACCGCCTGCAGGTTGGTGAACGACGGGTCCCGCAAGTGCGCCCGGTACGGCCGGGTTCCGCCGTCGCTGACCGCATGGCAGCCCAGCTCACCTCGGGGCGACTCCACAGCGGTGTACACCTGGCCCACGGGCACCCGGAATCCCTCGGTGACCAGCTTGAAGTGGTGGATCAGCGCTTCCATCGACTGGCCCATGATGTGCGCGATGTGATCCGGCGAGTTGCCGAGGCCATCGCCCCCCAGGGCCAGCTTGGCCGGCCAGCCGATCTTCGGGTCGCTGATCATCACCGGGTCGTGCTCCGGCCTCGGCCCGGCCAGCCGGTCGCTGGCCTGCTCGATGATTTTCAGCGACTCGTCGCACTCGTCGATGCGGACCAGGTAGCGGCCGTAGGCATCGCAGGTGTCCTGCGTGGGCACCTCGAAGTCGTACGTCTCGTAACCGCAGTATGGCTGGCTCTTCCGCAGGTCCCAGGGCAGCCCGGTGCCGCGCAGCAGGGGACCGGTCACCCCCAGCGCCATGCAGCCCGTCAGGTCCAGGTAGGCGACGGTCTTCGTCCGGGCCAGGAAAAGCGGGTTAGCGTCCAGCAGCGAGCGCAGATCAGCCAGCTGGTGCGGCATCCGGCCGAGGAACTCGCGGATCGCGTCGAGGGCACCTCGCGGCAGGTCCTGCGATACCCCGCCCGGGCGCACGTAAGCGTGGTTCATCCGCAGCCCGGTGATCAGCTCGAACAGGTCGAGGATCCGCTCGCGCTCGCGCGCCGCATACAGGAACACTGTGGTGGCCCCGAGTTCCAGGCCGAACGTGCCGATCGCCGTCATGTGCGAGGCGATGCGGTTCAGCTCCATCATCATGACCCGCAGGATGCTGGCCCGCTCTGGCACCTCGGCCTCCACCCCGAGCAGCTTCTCGACCGCGAGGCAGTACACCGTTTCGTTGAAGATGGGTGAGAGGTAGTCCGCGCGCGTGCAGAACGTGACGCCCTGCGTCCAGGTGCGGAACTCCATGCTCTTCTCGATGCCGGTATGCAGGTACCCGACGACGGGCCGGAGCTCGGTGACGGTCTCCCCGTCCAGCGTCAGCACCAGCCGCAGCACGCCGTGCGTGGACGGGTGCTGGGGGCCCATGTTGACCACGAGGTGCTCAGTGTCCTCCTGGTCGGCTCCGTCCTGCAGGGCCCGGACGACCTCGTCCCAGTCCCCGCCGGCCACGTTGTAAACGCGGCCCTCGGTGCCTTCGGCGGTGCCGTCCGCGGCTGGACCTCCCGTCCCGCTTGCCTGGGTGGTCACGTGTACGACCTCCGCTCATCCGGCGGCGGCACGGTGGCGCCGCGGTACTCGACCGGGATCCCGCCCAGCGGGTAGTCCTTCCGCTGCGGGTGGCCCTTCCAGTCGTCCGGCATCTCGATCCTGGTCAGCGCGGGATGCCCGTCGAAGACGATGCCGAAGAAGTCCCAGGTCTCGCGCTCGTGCCAGTTGCAGGTCGGGTAGACGCTCACCACGGAGGGCACATGCGGGTCGGCGTCGGGGACGCTCACCTCGAGCCGCAGCCGGCGGTTGTGCGTAATCGACACCAGGTGGTAAACCGCGTGCAGCTCACGCCCCACGTCGCCGAGGTAGTGCACGCCGGACACGCCACCGCACAGCTCGAACGCGAGCGACGGCTCGTCGCGCAGCAGCCGGGCAACCGCGACCAGATGCTCCCGGCGGACGTGCAGGGTGAGCTCGCCCCGGTCGACGATCACCCGTTCCACGGCCTCGTCAAAGCCGCCGCCATCCGCCTCCAGGCGGGTACTCAGCGCGTCGGCGACCTCGTCGAAGTACGAGCCGTAGGGCCGCGGGGTGAAAGGCGGCGGGCCCCTGCGGACCTGCAGGCCGCCGTAGCCGGAGGTGTCCCCGGTGGTCTGGGTGCCGAACATGCCGGTCCGGACCACCTGCTCGCTCAGGCGCTCCTGGCCCGCCAGCGCCGCCTCGTCCGGCTCGGCCCCGTGCGGCGGGGAGTTCTCACTCACCGGCCGCTCCCGTCCCGGCCGCCGGTGCGGGCGAGCCAACTGCCGGCGGGCCCAGCATGGTGGGGCCGCCCGCGGGATTATGCGACTGGCCGGCCGCCAGGCTGGCGGTCAGCGGCAGCCGCCGCAGCCGGGCCTGTTCCAGCTCGGTCACTTCCCGCTCACGGTTCGCGCCCAGCTTCATGTTCTGGATCTTGTCGTGCAGCTTGACGATCGCGTCCAGCAGCATCTCCGGGCGCGGCGGGCAGCCAGGCAGGTAGATGTCCACCGGCACGACGTGGTCCACGCCCTGCACGATCGCGTAGTTGTTGAACATCCCGCCGCTGGAGGCGCACACCCCCATCGAGATGACCCACTTGGGGTCGGCCATCTGGTCGTAGATCTGCCGGAGCACGGGCGCCATCTTCTGGCTCACCCGGCCGGCCACGATCATCAGGTCGGCCTGGCGCGGCGTGTTGGAGGCCCGCTCCATGCCGAACCGGGCCAGGTCATGCCGCGCGCCCCCGGTCTGCATCAGCTCGATCGCGCAGCAGGCCAGGCCGAAGGTGGCCGGCCAGACAGAGCTCTTGCGCGCGTACCCGGCCAGCTTCTCGACCGTGGTGAGCAGGATCCCGCTCGGCAGCTTTTCTTCGACACCCATTAGCTAGTCCCACTCCAGACCGCCGCGCCGCCACACGTAGGCGTACGCGACCAGAACGGTGACGATGAACAGCACCATCTCGACGAGCCCGAAGGCGCCGAGGTTGTCGTACGCCACGGCCCACGGGTAGAGGAACACGATCTCGATGTCGAAGAGGATGAACAGCATCGCCGTCAGGTAGTACTTCACCGGGAACCGGCTGCCGCCCGGCTGCTGGGTTGGCTCGATCCCGCACTCGTAGGCTTCGAGTTTCGCCCGGTTCCAGCGCTTAGGGCCGGTGAAGGCGCCCAGACCGAGCGAGAAGATCGCGAAGACGGCGGCCAGCCCGGCGAGCACCAGGATCGGAACATACAAGCTCAGCATGACGCGCCTCCTTTCCTCTTCTCCTATATCGGCTACGAGGCAGAATGCCTACGCCGCCGGCGTCATCTTAGATAGTGCGTGAATCACCCGGTCCGTCGCATGGCCCCCGCGCGGCTCGGTGAGGTTGGCCAGCAACTTCAGGGTGATCCTCATCAGCGCCGGGCGTGGCATCCCGTGCTTGGTCACGAACTGCATGACCTTCGGGTTGCCGATCGCCTGAACGAACCCGCGCCCGAGAGTGTAGTAGCCGCCGTAGGCGGCCTTGAGCGCCTGCGGGTAGGCCGCCAGCACCCGCTCCGCCCCGGCCGCGTCGGGCCGGGCCAGCGCCTGGACGATGAACTCGGCGGCGAGCTCCCCGGACTCCAGGGCGTAGGGGATGCCCTCGCCGTTGAAGGGGTTCACCATGCCCCCCGCGTCGCCTGCGAGCAGCAGCCCCCGGGTGTAGTGCGGGGTACGGTTGAAGCCCATCGGCAGGGCGGCCCCCCGGATGGGCTGGGTGCGGTTCTCCTCGACGTAGCCCCACTCGGGCGGCAGCCCGGCCAGCCAGCGCCGCAGCAGGTCCCGGTAGTCGACGTGGCCGAACGAGTCCGACGTGTTGAGCATGCCGAGCCCGACGTTGCTGGTGCCGTCGCCCATGCCGAAGATCCAGCCGTAGCCCGGCAGCTGCCGCGGCCCGTCCCACAGGTCCAGCCACGACTCGAGGTAATCGTCGTCGTGCCGGGGACTGGTGTAGTACGTGCGGACCGCCACACCCATCGGCCGGTCGTCGCGCTTGCTCAGTCCCATGGCCAGGGACAGCCGGGATGAATTCCCGTCCGCCGCCACGACCACCCGGGCCCGGTAGCTGCGTTCCGGCTGGCCGGCCTCCGCAGTGGACCGGGCGGTCACGCCGGTGATACGCCCGGTGTCGTCAAGCAGCGGGCCCGTCACGCTGACACCCTCGAGGAGCCTCGCGCCGGCCTTCTGCGCCGTGCGGGCGAGGATCTCGTCGAAGTCGAGCCGGCTCCGGACCAGCCCGTAGCCGGGGTAGCTGGACAGGTCGGGCCAGGCGAGTTCGAGCCGGACCCCGCCGCCGACGATCCGCAGGCCCTTGTTCCGGACCCAGCCATCCTGCTCGCCGACGGGGACACCCATGCCGATCAGGGCCTTGACCGCGCGGGGGGTGAGGCCGTCACCGCACACCTTTTCCCGCGGGAACTGGGCCTTCTCCAGCAGGAGCACGTCCACCCCGGCCCGGGCCAGGTAGCACGCGGTCGCCGAGCCGGCGGGCCCGGCACCTACCACGATGACGTCAGCTTCCTCGGCGGCCGCAGGCGTGCGCCGGGGACCGCCGCCCGGTGGCACGGTCACGTCAGCGGGCGGCAGACTGGGGGGGACTTCATGGGTCACGGAAGGTTGTCCTGACTATCTTGTGAACCGCTTCACAAGTGCTCTTTCTGAGTCTAGACCTTCTCGTGCAGCGCCCGCGAACCCGCCCCGCAGCGGATGACCCCGCCGGGGCAGCCATCAGCCCGGGCGGCGCGCGAGGTGCACGGCCACGACGCCCATGCTCAGATTCCGCCAGCGTACTGCGGACCAGCCGGCTGTGGCCATCCTGCGCGCGAGCTCGGGCTGGGCGGGCCAGTCCTTGATCGACTCCGCCAGGTAGTCGTACGCTTCCGGGCTCCCGGAGAGCCGCCGGGCAACCGCGGGCAGCGCGGTGGCCAGGTACGACTCGTACAGCGCGTTCAGCCGCGGCCAGGGCAGATGGCCGAACTCGCAGATGACCAGCCGGCCGCCGGGACGGGTGACCCGGAGCATCTCGGCCAGCGCGGCGCCGGTGTCGGCCACGTTGCGCAGCCCGAAGGAGATCGTCACCGCGTCGAAGGACTGATCGCGGAAGGGCAGCTGGAGGGCGTCGCCGGCCACGAACCGCAGCGGGCCGGCCGGCCCGGCACCCGCCGGGGCCGCCCGCAGCCTGCGGGCCCCGACCTGGAGCATGCCCAGGGAGAAGTCGCACGCCACGCACGTGGCACCGCCGGCGGTGAAGGTCCGCGACGAGGTCCCGGTGCCCGCGGCAAGATCGAGCACCAGCTCACCTGGCCGGGCCCCGACCGCCTGGGCCACGATGCGGCGCCACCACCGGTCCTGGCCCAGCGAGAGCACGTCGTTCATCAGGTCGTAGCGGTCGGCGACCTTGTCGAACATCGCCGAGACCTCGCCGGGCCGCTTGTCCAGGTTCGCACGCGTCATAGGCCCAGCCTGGCACAGGGGCGCCGCTTCCCGGTCACGCGCCCGGCCAGGGGAGACCTGTGCAAGGGAGGCTGCCTCACAGCAGGCCGGGGCGGTGCCAGGGCTCACCGAGCACGTGCTGGGCGAGGAACGCGAACACGGTCTCGTACCAGATGAGCGAGTTGCCGGGGCTGAGCACCCAGTGGTTCTCGTCCGGGAAGTAGAGGAACTTGGATCCGGCCAGGTGGCCGGGACGGGACGCCAGGTCGGTCCACAGCCGCAGCGCCTCACCGACCGGGACCCGGTAGTCCTTGTCCCCGTGGATGACCAGCATGGGCGTGCTGATGGCCGCCGCGTGCCGGTCCGGCGAGTTGCCCGCGTACCGTTCCGGCGCGGTGGCGGGTGTCCCGAGTTGCCGGCGCCACTCCGCGGGGCAGTCCGTCGTGCCGAACATCTGCTCCAGGGCCCACAGGCTGGCGTGGCTGACGATGGCCTGGAACCGGCTGGTGTGCCCGGCGATCCAGTTGGCCATGTAGCCGCCGAACGACCCGCCCATGGCCGCGGTCCGCCCGGCGTCCAGGTCAGGGCGGGTAAGGGCCGCGTCGGTGAAGTCCATCAGGTCGGTGAACGGCAGGCCGCCCCAGGCGCCGTGCCCGCGGGAGAGGAACTCGTGCCCGTAGCCGGTGGACAGGCCCGGGTCCGGCAGCAGCACGGCGTACCCCCTGGCCGCCATCAGCCACGGATTCCACCGCCACGACCAGGAGTTCCAGCTCGAGTACGGGCCGCCATGCACCCACAGCAGGAGCGGGGCCGGCGTGTCCGGGCTGGCCGCGGCGGGCAGCACGAGCCAGCCCCGCAGCGGGGTGCCGTCGGCTGCGGTGGTCTCGATCTCGTCCAGCCGCCCGGGCAGCGGCGGCGCGGCGGCCGGCCCCGGGAGGAACTCGGGCTCGCCGGGCCGGCTCGCGTCGAGCCGCACGACCTGCGGCGGGCTGTCCGTCGCCGAGCGCAGCACGTAGAGGAACTGCCCGTCTGGTGACGGGCACAGGCAGGAGTAGGCCCCGTGGTCTGAACTGAGCCGGGTAACCGCCCCGGTGCCCACGTCGGCCCGCAGCACCGGGCCGCGGCCGTGATCCGGGGTGGTGATGAAGACCCCCGAGCCGTCCGGGGCCCAGGCCAGCTCCGCGGGCCAGTGCTCCAGCCCGGGAAGCAGGTCCAGGGTTTCCGGGCAGTCCTGCAGTGCGCCACCGTCCAGCGGCACCACAATCACGGTGAGCGCGCTGGCCTGGTCCTCGCTCTCGTGCCGTTCCCGGATGGCCACCACCCGCTTGCCGTCGGGCGAGACCCGCGGCGCGGTGAAGTCGAACCCCGGGACGGACAGCAGGGTGCGGCGCTCGCCGCTGCCCGTGTCGATGACCACGACGTCCTTGCGCAGCCCGCCGCCACCGTCGTCGACAGACCATCCGGTGACGGCCAGCCGGCCGTCCGGGGTCAGCTCGAACCCGTGCTCATCCAGGGCGGCCCCCGGCCGGGGGGTCAGGTCATGCGGTTGCGGGTCCTCGCCGGCCAGCACGTCGAGGACCAGCAGCCGCTGCTCGTCCGGGCCGAGATCGTGGTCCCAGTACCGGACCAGGGCTGATTCGTGCAGGATCGCCGTCACGCCCGCGTCGGCGCGGGCCCGGCGCTGCCGGGCGTCCGCGGCGGCCCCGCTGGCGCCGGGCAGCATGGCGGCGGTGAAGGCAGCCCGCCCCGAGCTGGCTGCGGTGACCACCCGGCTGATGCCGCCGGGCGGCGCGGTGACCCGGCGGGCCTCCCCGCCGGCGGCGGGGAGCACCCACAGGGCCCGCTGGCCGGGCGAGTCCGGGGCAGGCTCCTCCTCCGGGCCGGGATGCGTGGTAGCGGGCGGGGCGGGCCGGGGCGACAGGAAGACCAGCGAGCCGTCCGGCAGGAAGGCCGCGCCGTCCTCCCCGGCCGCGGACCGGGTCAGCCGCTCCGCGGGCCGCCCGTCACCAGCGGTATCCACCCGCCAGATGCTGGGCCTGAACGTCCGCCCGTCCGCGGCGAGGGCTGACACGGTCACGGCCAGCCAGCTGCCGTCCGGGGCCAGCCGCAGACCGGTGAGCCGGGGCAGGGCCAGGTAGTCATGCAGGTCGTCGAATGGGGTCACGGCGCCTTCCCGCCTCGCTGGGGATGGGCGCCCGGTTGCGGCGCCTTTCCCCGGATGAGCTGGCCCCCTGATGCTGACCCCCTGATGAGGGCGCGCCCGGCTGCAGGCGCGCCCGGATCGCTCAGTGCCCTTCAGTGATCATGACCGCCCCGACCGTGGCGTTGGTCGCCTCGTCGATCAGGATGAGGCCCCCGGTTTGCCGGTTGCGGCTGTAAGGGTCGAAGAACAGCGGCTGGGTCAGCCGCAGGCTCACCCGGCCCACCTCGTTCAGCCCGAGCCGGTCCGCGGTCTCGTCCCGGTGCAGGGTGTTCACGTCGAGCCGGTAGTGCAGGTCCCGGACGATCGCCTTGACCGTCCGGGAGGTGTGCTTGACCACCAGCCGGTCGCGGGCCATCAGCGGCCGGGTGTCCGACATCCAGCAGACCATCGCCTCCACGTCCTGGGAGACCAGCGGCTGGTTGTGCGGGCGGCAGATCATGTCCCCCCGGGAGATGTCCAGGTCGTCCTCGAGGACGAGGGTCACCGACATGGGCGAGTAGGCCTCCGGCACCGGGCCGCGCGCGGTGTCGATGCGGGAGATCTTCGTGGTCAGCCCGGACGGCAGGTGCATGACCTCGTCACCGGGCTTGAGCACCCCGCCGGCCACCTGGCCCGCGTAGCCCCGGTAGTCGTGCAGGTTGGGGTCGGTGGCCTGGTGCGGCCGGATGACGTACTGGACGGGGAAGCGGACGTCGATGAGGTTGCGGTCGGAGGCGATGTGCACGTGCTCCAGGTGGTGCAGCAGCGACGGCCCGTCGTGCCAGGGCATCTTCTCCGACCGCTGGACCACGTTGTCCCCGTGCAGCGCGGAGATGGGGATGAAGCTCAGATCACCGATCTCCAGCTTCGCGGCGAAGGCCGAGAACTCCTCGCTGATCCGCTCGAACACCCGCTGGTCGTAGTCGACCAAGTCCATCTTGTTGACCGCCAGGACCAGGTGCGGCACCCGGAGCAGCGTGGTGAGGAACGCGTGCCGCCGGCTCTGCTCGGTCAGCCCGTTGCGCGCGTCCACGAGCACGATCGCCAGGTCGGCGGTGGAGGCGCCGGTCACCATGTTCCGGGTGTACTGGATGTGACCCGGGGTGTCCGCGATGATGAACTTCCGGCGCGGTGTGGCGAAGTACCGGTAGGCCACGTCGATGGTGATGCCCTGCTCCCGCTCGGCCCGCAGGCCGTCGGTGAGCAGGGCCAGGTTGGTGTACTCCTCGCCGCGGGCCTTGCTGGTCTGCTCGACGGCCGCGAGCTGGTCCTCGAAGATCGCTTTCGAGTCGTAGAGCAGCCGCCCGATCAGGGTGCTCTTGCCGTCGTCGACCGAGCCGGCCGTGGCCAGCCGGAGGATGTCCATTGGACGGCCTCCCTCGGTGGGCAGGACTTCTGCCATGGTGGTGGCGGACATTTAGAAGTACCCCTCCCGCTTGCGGTCTTCCATGGATGCCTCGCTGGCCCGGTCATCGGCACGGGTCTGGCCGCGCTCGGTGACCCGGGTGGCCGCGACCTCGGCGATCACGTCGGACACCGTTGTGGCGCCGGACTCCACGGCCCCGGTGACGGGAATGTCCCCGACGGTCCGGTAGCGGACAGTGGCCTCGAACACGCGCTCGTCCTCGGCGGGATGGTTGAACTCGCTCTCCGCGAGCAGGATGCCGTCCCGCTCGAACACCCGGCGCTGGTGGGCGTAGTAGATGGACGGGATCTCCAGCTTCTCCCGGGCGATGTACTGCCAGACGTCCAGCTCGGTCCAGTTGGACAGCGGGAAGACCCGGATGTGCTCACCCATCCGGATCTTGGTGTTGTAGATGCTCCACAGCTCGGGGCGCTGGTTCTTGGGGTCCCACTGGCCGAACTCGTCCCGGAAGGAGAACACCCGCTCCTTGGCCCGGGCCTTCTCCTCGTCCCGGCGGCCGCCGCCGAACACGGCGTCGAAACGGTTCTCCTCGATCGCGTCGAGCAGCGTGGTGGTCTGCAGCCGGTTGCGGCTGGCCCGGCGGCCGGTCTCCTCGGCCACCCGGCCCGCGTCGATGGAGTCCTGCACGGACGCCACCACCAGCTTGACCCCGACCTCGGCGACCCGGCGGTCCCGGTAGTCGATCACCTCGGGGAAGTTGTGCCCGGTGTCGATGTGCATGACCGGGAACGGGATCCGGGCCGGCCAGAACGCCCGCTCGGCCAGCGCGAGCATCACGATGGAGTCCTTGCCGCCGGAGAACAGCAGCACCGGCCGCTCGAACTCCGCGGCTACCTCCCGCATGATGTGAATGGACTCCGCCTCAAGCACTTCGAGCTGCGAGAGCGAATAGTCAGAACGTGGCACGGCCATGAAACAGACTCCGGTCGTCGGGCACGGTCGGGATCAGGTCACTCCCCCTGCGGGAGCCCTACTGCGTGGCAGAACAGCCCGCCACGCGCAAACCATCCAGCAATGTGGGGGCAAGCCCCGCTGGGCAGATAAGGATATCCGGCAGGGAAGGGTCAGCCTGGTTGTAAGCCAGCTTTGAGCCGTCCAGCCGCGACGCATGCAGCCCCGCCGCCTGGGCGACCGCCACCGGCGCCGCCGAATCCCACTCGTACTGGCCGCCGCTGTGCACGTAGGCATCGGCGGTCCCGCGGACCACCTCGGCCGCCTTCGCCCCGGCCGAGCCCATCGGGATCAGCGTCAGCTCGATCTGGCGGGCCAGCCGGTCGAGCAGGGCCGGCGGCCTGGTCCGGCTGACGATCACGCGGACCGGGCGGCCCGGGGTCATGGCGGCCGGCGCGGGCGGCGGCTCGGCGGTACTCAGCACCGTGCCCTGGGCCGGCAGCGCGACCGCTCCCGCGGTCAGCTCGCCGCGTTCCCACAGTGCGACGTGGACGGCCCAGTCGGTCCGGCCGGGCTCGCCGAATTCCCTCGTCCCGTCCAGCGGGTCCACGATCCATACCCGGTCCGCGGCCAGCCGGGCCAGGTCATCGCGGCCTTCCTCGGACAGCACAGCGTCGCCGGGGCGCTGCTGGCTGAGCTGCGCGGCGAGGAACTCATGCGACTGGCGGTCGCCGGCCTTGCGCAGCACATCAGGCTCACCGCCCCCGGCACGCAGGGCGAGCAGCAGCTGGCCAGCTTCGCTGGCCAGGTCCCGGGCCAGGCGGTCATCATCGGTGGTCATCAGGCAGGCGCCCCTTCTTAGGCGGGGTAAGCCTCACAGGCTAGTAGGCCCCGTGCCCGAGGACGACCGCAGACCAGGTTTTCCACAGGATCTGCAGGTCCAGGGCCAGTGACCAGTTCTCCACGTACCGCAGATCGAGGCGCACCGCTTCGTCCCAGGACAGGTCGGACCGCCCGTTGACCTGCCACAAGCCAGTAATGCCCGGCTTGACCACGAGCCGGCGCCGCATGTGGTCGCCGTACTTGGCCGCCTCGACCGGCAGCGCGGGCCGGGGCCCGACTAGGGACATGTCCCCAAGCATCACGTTGAACAGCTGCGGGAGCTCGTCCAGGGAGTAGCGGCGCAGCCAGGTGCCCGCCTTGGTGACCCGCGGGTCACTGCGCATCTTGAACAGCGCGCCGTCGGACTCATTGAGCGCGGTGAGCTCGGCCTTCCGCTGCTCCGCGTCCACCACCATGGTGCGGAACTTCCACACCGAGAACGTGTGCCCGTCCTTGCCGACCCTGGTCTGCCGGAAGAAGACGGGCCCGTGGTCACCGAACCGGACCGCCAGCATGATCGCCGCGAACAGCGGCATGAGCAGGATCAGCGCGGTCAGCGCGACCGCCTTGTCGAACGCGGCCTTGAGCACCCGCTTGCCGCCAGCCAGTTCCGGGTGGTCTACGTGCAGCAGCGGCAGCCCGGCGACCGGGCGGATGGTGGTCCGCGGCCCGGCCACGTCCAGCAGCGCCGCCGCGACACACATATCGGTGCCGGTCTTCTCCAGGTCCCAGGCCAGCTCGCGGAGCCGGATGCCGTTCATCTCCGGGCAGGAGAGCACGGCGACAGTGTCGGCGCGGAGGTAGCCGACGGCCGCGGTCACGTTGGTCAGGCCGCCGAGCACGGGGACGCCGGCGATCTCGCCCAGCATGGTGCCGCCGGCCAGGCACGCCCCGACCACGGACAGGCCGTGATAGGTGCCCCGGCGCAGCTCGCCGATCAGGTCGGCGACGGCGGGGGCATGGCCGACCGCCACCACCCGGCGCATGCAGGCCCCGCGGCTGCGCATCCGGTGCAGCCGCTTGCGCAGCCGGTGCCGGACGATCAGGTCGAAGAGGGTCGCGCAGGGCAGCGCGATCACCATGTAGCCGCGGGCGACCTCAAACTTGACCGCGTACGAGGCGATCGCCACCATGGCCGTGAGGCTCACGGCGGCGTTGAGCACGCGGCGGAACTCGTCCGAGCCGACGCCGATGAAGCGGGGGTCATAGCCGCCGGCCAGGCCCACCGCGAAGACCCAGAGCAGCGGCAGCAGTGCGGTGATCGAGAGATAGATGGCCGGCTGGTAGCTGGGCTCGTCGAGACGGATCTCGTACGCGAGCACGCTCGCGGCCAGCGCGCAGGCGGCGTCGGCCACTCCCACCCGGCGGAGGTAGGCCCCGGTCCAGGCCGCCGAGTCCGGTGAGCCTGCGCGCGCGCGGGTGCGCTGCGCACCGCTGACCGCCGTATTACCCGACACGCGCCCCACCGTCCCTGCCGCCGTCCCGCCCGTACCCCCCGGGCACCACAACGGAAGACGCTCAACCAAACCGGATGGTTGACCCCTTTTTCAACACTGATCACCCGATTTCAGCAATAGGTATCATTCTGTAATCAAGTCAGCGCTAAATGTGACTTGAGCCGGGCCGGCTAGGCGCGGCTGCTCTCGTCCCGCAGCCATGTCGAGTACTGGTTCCGCCGCACTTCGCGGCGCGCCCGGCGGCGGGCCGCCACGGCGACGGCC
>Ga0208076_1000017_pt1 | contig 13754 bp, 10 predicted proteins | sample NGESurshal072012_8_FD_184459 | JGI IMG/M metagenome (GOLD analysis project Ga0208076, IMG submission 184459) | Arctic peat soil microbial communities from Barrow, Alaska - NGEE Surface sample 210-3 shallow-072012 (SPAdes) | ecosystem: Environmental > Terrestrial > Soil > Wetlands > Peat ...
AGCGTGAGTTCGACGGCCAGGAAGTGGAGTTGGCCAACGGGCGCCGCGCCGGGCACCTAGCCGCTGCTCCAGGGAGTGCTTGGTCGCCTCGGGGAACCGCACCATGAGTTCATCTTGGCCCGGCCCGGATTGGACCGGCGCGTCCTACCGGGTCTGCTCGACGGTGTGCGACACAAAAGATCACATGCCTGTATCGAGCCCTTTCGTGATTGTCTTGACCGATCCGGAACGCCGAGAGCTGTCCCGCCGGGCCCGATCCACCCGCACCCCCTACCGGGATCGGCTGCGTGCTCGGATCGTGCTGGCCGCCGCGGACGGGGCCGGAGCGTTCGTCGACCCGGTCACGCTGACCGAGGACGACGAGCGGGCGCTGGCCGCCTGGCTGGCCGACCCGGACCAGCCCATAGCGCTGCACGACGCCAAGGGCCCGATACACGCGCTGGCCGCCCGGGGCCTCGAGCTGGCCGGCCTGACCACCGACACGGCGCTGGCGGCCTACCTGGCCCTGCCGGGCCAGCGCTCATTCGACCTGGCCGACCTGGCCCTGCGCTACCTGGGCAAGGAACTGCGGGACGGCGGGACCGCCACCGGCCAGCTCACCCTGGACCTGTCGGCCGGGGAAGACGGGGAAGAAGACGGCGAGGCGGAGGCCGCGGTGGCACTGGTGCTGCGAGCCCGGGCCACCGTGGAACTGGCCGACGCCCTGGACGCGGACCTGGAACAGCGCGGCGCTGCCCAGCTGCTGGCCGACGTGGAGCTGCCACTGGTGGACGTCCTGGCCCGGATGGAGCGGGCCGGGATCGCGGCGGACACGCAGCACTTCGCCGACATGTCCGCCAGCCTGGGCGGCGAGGTGAAGGCGGCCGAGCAGGCGGCGCTGCGGATCATCGGGCACGAGTTCAACCTCGGCTCACCCAAGCAGCTCCAGGAAGTGCTGTTCACCGAGCTGGGCCTGCCCAAGACCAAGCGGATCAAGACCGGCTACACCACGGATTCCGAGGCGCTCACCAGCCTGCTCGCGCAGACCGCCCACCCGGTACTCGAGCACCTGCTGCGGCACCGGGACGTGGCCAGGCTCAAGAGCATCGTGGACTCGCTGATCCCGATGGCGGACGAGGACGGCCGGATTCACACCACGTACAACCAGATGATCGCGGCGACCGGGCGGCTTTCCTCGACCGACCCGAACCTGCAGAACATCCCGATCCGCACCGAGGAAGGCCGCCGGATCCGGCAGGGCTTCGTGGTCGGCGACGGCTACGAGACGCTGCTCACCGCCGACTACAGCCAGATCGAGCTGCGGATCATGGCCGACCTGTCCGGGGACGCCGCGCTGGAGGAGGCGTTCACCTCCGGCCGCGACTTCCACACCGAGACGGCGTCCCGGGTCTTCGGGGTCCCGGCCGACGAGGTCGCGGTCGAGATGCGCAGCCGGATCAAGGCGATGAACTACGGGCTGGCCTACGGGCTGTCCGCCTACGGGCTGTCGCAGCAGCTGCACATCACCCCGGACGAGGCCCGGGTCCTGATGGACGAGTACTTCGAGCAGTTCGGCGGGATCCGGGACTACCTGTACGCGGTGGTGGACGAGGCCCGCAAGGACGGCTATACGCAGACCGTCCTCGGCCGCCGGCGCTACTTGCCCGACCTGACCTCCGACAACCGGCAGCGCCGGGAGATGGCCGAGCGGATGGCGCTCAACGCCCCGATTCAGGGCTCAGCCGCTGACGTCATCAAGGTGGCCATGCTCCGGGTCGACCAGGCTCTGCAGGAGGAAGGCCTGGGCTCCCGGATGCTCCTCCAGGTGCACGACGAGCTGGTCTTCGAGGTCGCTCCCGGCGAGCTCGGCCGGCTACGCGAACTGGTCACCCGCACCATGCGCGGCGCCTTCGACCTGCGCGTGCCGCTGGAAGTGTCGCTCGGCACCGGCCGCAGCTGGGCCGAGGCCGGGCACTGAGGCCAGCCCCCGGAGACGAGCCGGCGCGCGCGGCTCTCAGATTCAGATCGGGACTAAAGTCGGCCTAGTGGCCTTAAAATCCCAGTGTGCGGGGCTAATACGAGCGGTAACGATCACGCGGCGATCGGGTGCTCGGATTGACCGAGTGGCTTACCTCTCATATCCTGAGCGCTGCGCCGTGTTCTGGTGCAGTCCGCCGTGGTCAGGCAAAGTTACGGGCGGCCGAGAGGCAGCTCCGTGGTTCGCCGGCCCGGCCAGCCAAATCCAGTGCACCCTGTAGGCCCACCTGACGGGCCCTCGGTATGGCGCGTCCCAAACTATTCTGTCCGCCGGAGCCAACCAACACATGACGAGCAGCACGCAGGCCAGCCCGACCCCCCAGGTGGCGGTCAACGACATCGGGTCGCAGGAAGCCTTTCTCGCCGCGATCGACGAGACCATCAAGTATTTCAACGACGGTGACATTGTCGAAGGCACCGTGGTCAAGGTCGACCGAGACGAGGTCTTGCTCGACATCGGCTACAAGACGGAGGGGGTCATCCCCTCCCGTGAGCTGTCGATTAAGCACGACGTTGACCCGCACGACGTGGTCAAGGTCGGTGACGACATCGAGGCCCTTGTCCTCCAGAAGGAAGACAAGGAAGGCCGCCTGATCCTGTCCAAGAAGCGCGCCCAGTACGAGCGCGCCTGGGGCACGATCGAGAAGATCAAGGACGACGACGGCGTGGTCACCGGCACCGTCATCGAGGTGGTCAAGGGCGGCCTGATCCTCGACATCGGCCTGCGCGGGTTCCTGCCCGCCTCGCTGGTGGAGATGCGCCGGGTCCGTGACCTGCAGCCTTACGTGGGCCGGGAGATCGAAGCCAAGATCATCGAGCTGGACAAGAACCGGAATAACGTGGTCTTGTCCCGCCGCGCCTGGCTGGAGCAGACCCAGTCCGAGGTGCGCCAGAACTTCCTGAACACGCTGCAGCGGGGCCAGATCCGCAAGGGCGTGGTGTCGTCCATCGTCAACTTCGGGGCGTTCGTCGACCTCGGTGGCGTAGACGGCCTGGTGCACGTGTCCGAGCTGTCCTGGAAGCACATCGACCACCCGGGTGAGGTGGTCGAGGTCGGCCAGGAGGTCACGGTCGAGGTACTGGATGTGGACATGGACCGGGAGCGTGTTTCCCTGTCGCTGAAGTCCACCCAGGAAGACCCGTGGCAGCAGTTCGCCCGGACCCACCAGATCGGCCAGGTCGTCCCGGGCCGGGTCACCAAGCTGGTGCCGTTCGGCGCGTTCGTCCGGGTCGAGGAGGGCATCGAGGGCCTGGTGCACATCTCCGAGCTGGCGGACCGGCATGTCGAGATCCCCGAGCAGGTCGTGCAGGTCGGCGACGAGATCTTCGTCAAGATCATCGACATCGACCTGGACCGGCGGCGGATCAGCCTGTCGCTCAAGCAGGCCAACGAGGGCACGGCCGGCGAGGCTACCGGCGACGACTTCGACCCGACTCTCTACGGCATGCCCGCCACCTACGACGATCAGGGGAACTACGTCTACCCAGACGGCTTCGACTCTGAATCGGGGGAGTGGCTCGAGGGCTTCGACACCCAGCGTGAGGAGTGGGAGCGGCAGTACGCGCAGGCCCGCTCCCGGTTCGAGGCGCACCGCCGCCAGATCACCGAGGCCCGCAGCAAGGCCGAGAGTGGCGACGGTGAGGAAGCCGAGGCGGCCGCCAGCACGCACACGTCGGGTACCCCGGACGAGGGTCCCTCCGGCGGTGGCGGCGGCGGCGGTGGCGCCCTGGCCTCCGACGAGGCGCTGGCCGCGCTGCGCGACAAGCTGTCCGGGGGCCAGAGCTAACTCACTGGTCCCGGTACCGATCCATGATCGTCCCTGGTTTCCTGAGGCCACGGCCGCGAGCCGGGCGATCATGGATCGGTGCACAGCAGCATGATTAGAGTGGGCCTGACCGGGGGCATCGGCTCCGGTAAGAGCGAGGTATCCCGGCGGCTGGCCGGCTACGGGGCGCTGATCATCGACGCGGACGTGGTGGCCCGGGACGTAGTCGAACCGCACACTCCTGGCCTGGCCCAGGTAGTCGGCCTGTTCGGCACGGGAATCCTGGCCGAGGACGGCACCCTTGACCGGCAGCGGCTGGGCGAGATCGTCTTCGGCGACGCCGGCCTGCGCGCCAAGCTGAACGCGATCGTTCATCCGCTGGTCGTAGAGCGCATCCGTGAGCTGGAGCAGGACACCGACCCTGGTGCCGTCGTGGTGGAGGACATCCCGCTCATCGCCGAGAATCACACGGCCGGTTTCTTTGACCTCGTCGTCGTGGTGGACGTGCCGCCCCGGATCCAGGAAGACCGTCTGGTCCGGGACCGGGGCATGACCCGTGAGCAGGTGGCGGCCCGGGTCGGCGCCCAGGCCAGCCGGGAGGACCGGCTGGCCATCGCGGACATCGTCCTGGACAATTCCGGGTCCCTGGCTGAGCTCGACCGCGAGGTCGGGGACCTGTGGACTGAACTCTGCCGCCGGGTGAATGCCGGGCGCGAGTCCTGACCTCCGCCCGTTCTGTCTGACCCCGGAAATACAGTGGACGCTGAGGGGGTTTAGGCACGGGGAGGAGGCGGCAACGTGCGACCAGTGAGTGACCTGAAGCGGCGGGTGGCGCCGTTCGAGGTGGTCACGGACATGGTGCCGTCCGGTGACCAGCCGAGGGCCATCGCCGAGATGGAGCGCCGGGTGAACGCCGGCGACCGGGACACCGTGCTGCTGGGCGCGACCGGCACCGGGAAGACCGCGACTGTGGCCTGGCTGGCCGAGCGGGTCCAGCGGCCCGTTCTGGTCATGCTGCCGAACAAGACCCTGGCTGCCCAGTTCGCCAACGAGCTGCGCGAGATGCTCCCGAACAACGCGGTCGAGTACTTCGTCTCCTATTACGACTACTACCAGCCTGAGGCGTACATCGCGCAGACCGACACCTACATCGAGAAGGACTCCTCGATCAACGACGAGGTGGAACGGCTGCGGCACTCGGCGACCAACTCGCTGCTCACCCGCCGGGACACGATCGTGGTGGCCTCGGTCTCCTGCATCTACGGGCTGGGCACGCCCCAGGAGTACGTGGACCGGATGGTCCCGCTGCGGGTCGGCGACACCATCGAGCGGGACGCCCTGCTCCGGCGGCTGGTCGGCATGCAGTACGCGAGGAACGACCTGTCCTTCACCCGGGGTACCTTCCGGGTCCGCGGGGACACCATCGAGATCATCCCGGTGTACGAGGAACTCGCCGTCCGGATCGAGATGTTCGGCGACGAGGTCGAGCGGCTGATGACGCTGCACCCGCTGACCGGCGAGGTGGTGAGCGAGGACGAGGAGCTCTACATCTTCCCCGCGTCGCACTACGTGGCGGGCCCGCAGCGGATGGAGCGGGCCGTCGCGGGCATCGAGGCCGAGCTGGAAGAGCGGCTGGGCGAGCTGGAGAACACGGGCAAGCTGCTGGAGGCGCAGCGGCTGCGGATGCGTACCACCTACGACCTCGAGATGATGCGCCAGGTCGGCAGCTGCTCGGGCATCGAGAACTACTCGCGGCACATCGACGGCCGTGAGGCCGGCAGCCCGCCGAACACCCTCCTCGATTACTTCCCCGAGGATTTCCTGCTGGTCATCGACGAGTCGCACAACACCGTCCCGCAGATCGGGGCGATGTACGAGGGTGACGTGTCGCGCAAGCGGGCCCTGGTCGAGCACGGGTTCCGGCTGCCCAGCGCCATCGATAACCGCCCGCTCACCTGGGACGAGTTCACTGAGCGGATCGGCCAGACCGTGTACCTGTCGGCCACGCCCGGACCGTATGAGCTGCAGCGGGTGGCCGGTGACGTGGTCGAGCAGGTGATCCGGCCGACCGGGCTGATCGACCCCCAGGTGATCGTCAAGCCGACCAAGGGGCAGATCGACGACCTGGTGGACGAGATCAGGACGCGGGCCGAGCGGTCGGAACGGGTGCTGGTCACCACGCTGACCAAGAAGATGGCCGAGGACCTGACGGACTACTTCCTGGAACTGGGTATCCGGGCGCGTTACCTGCACAGCGAGGTGGACACGCTGCGCCGGGTGGAGCTGCTCCGTGAGCTGCGCGTCGGCGAATACGACGTGCTGGTCGGGATCAACCTGCTCCGCGAGGGACTGGACCTGCCCGAGGTATCGCTGGTGTCCATCCTGGACGCCGACAAGGAGGGCTTCCTGCGCTCGGGTACCTCACTGATCCAGACCATCGGCCGGGCCGCGCGGAACGTGTCCGGCCAGGTGCACATGTACGCCGACAAGGTCACCCCGTCCATGCAGCGGGCGATCGACGAGACCGACCGGCGGCGGGCCAAGCAGGTGGCCTATAACACCGAGCACGGCATCGATCCCACCCCGCTGCGCAAGCGGATCGCCGACATCCTGGACCAGCTGGTCCGGGAGGACGCGGACACGGAGAAGCTGATCGGCGGGAGCGGGCGCCAGCAGAGCCGGGGCAAGACCCCGGTGCCGGGCCTGTCCTCGCGGGTGCGGGCCTCCGCCAGCGGTGCGGGCGAAGCTGAGGGCGGCGGTGCCGCCCGGGGCGACCTGATCGCGCTGATCTCCCAGCTGACGGACCAGATGCACACGGCTGCGGCGGAGCTGCAGTTCGAGGTGGCGGCCCGGATCCGGGACGAGATCAGGGAACTGAAGCACGAGCTGCGGGGGATGCAGGCGGCCGGCGTCTGATCTGGCCGGTTTGCGCTGGTCAGGGCGGGCCGGCGGACATCCCGGGCGGCCGGATCACGGGCTTTGCAGGGTCCTGGTGGCTACTGTCGTGCCACTGATCGTGGTGAGTTCTTACCGAGCGGAACCGCTGGTGCCTCTCAGGCGTCCAAGAGTTGTGGTTCAGGGTGCTGAGCGGTCCAGGCCGCCGCTCAGTGCCCTGGACACGCTGAGTTCCGGGCCTGCGGACAACCTGCGTCCGGCCCCCTGGGGGGGCACACCGCTTCGGCATACCGACGAACGGAGAACACCATGGGCGTGCCCGGAACATGGTCCGGCCGTCTCACCCGCCCTGCGCTGCCCCGTCCTGCGCTGCCCCGTCCTGCGCTGCCCGGTCCTGCGCTGCCCGTCCTGGCGGCGGCCGGGATCGCGGTCCTGGTGGCCGCCTGCGGGAGCCAGGCTGCGACCACGTCCAGCGCGACGCAGCCGGCCAGCCCGCCTGGCACGAGCCTGGCCGGCGGCGCCAGCCCGGGCAGCGGCGGCACTGCGGGCAGCGCGGCCCTGTGCGCTGACCCGGCCGCGGTGACCCGGCTGGTGGTCAGCCGGGTCAGTGCCCTGCCGCAGAACCACCTGCACTTCGCCTTCCCGGCGGGGATCACCGTGTCCAGCCCGGCGCGGTCGCGCGCGGTGGCCGAAGCCGTCTGCGGGCTGCCCATCGTCCCCCGCGTCGCCGTGAAGTGCCCCGCCGACTGGGGAGTCAGCTACCGGCTCAGCTTCGCCGCAGGCTCCCGGAGCTTCCCCGTGGTCACCGCCAGTGCCGGCGGCTGCGGCGGGGTAGCCGGGGTGGGCCCGGTGCGCTCGGCCGACCGTTCACCCGGGTTCTGGGCCGTCCTGGCCCACGCCCTGGGCGTCAGCACGGCTGCCGCGCTGCACGGCGCCAGCCCGGCCGGGCCAGACACCAGCCCGGAGCGGCCAGGCACCAGCGTGGTCAGGCCAGCCACCAGCCCAGTCGGGTAAGGCGAACAAGCTTGCCCGGTCGGGTCAGGGGCGGGGCCCCCGGTTACGCACGGGGCCGCCCGGTTACGCACCGGGGCCGCCCGGTTCCGCCCGGGCCCGGCCGCCGGCCCCGCCCTCGCTGGTAGGTTCGCAGAGCCTGATATCAGCCGGAAGGGTGAGCATGACCTGGGTGCTATTCGACTACGGCGGCGTCATCAGCCAGCCCCAGCCCGAAGAGCACCGGGCCGCGCTGACCCGCGCGTCAGGCGCCCCGGCGGCCGACTTCGAGGCGGCCTACTGGCGGTACCGGCTGGACTACGACCGGGCCGCGCTGGACGTCACCGCTTACTGGCAGCAGGTCGCGGCCGACCTGGGCCGCTCCTACACCGCCGCCGAGATCGCGGAGCTGAGCAGGCTGGACTCCACGTCCTGGATGACCCTGCAACCCGGCACGGTGGACCTCATCACCGGGCTGGCTGCGGCGGGCCAGCGGCTCGCGCTGTTGTCAAACGCGCCCGCCGACACGGCCGAGGCGGTGCAGGCGCTGCCGCTCGCGGCCCACTTCGAGCATCTGGTGTTCAGCTGCGCGCTCAAGTCCGCCAAGCCCGACCCGGAGTGCTTCCGGGCCACGCTCACGCTGCTGGGCGCCGAGCCCGGGGAGGTCGTCTTCCTGGACGACCGGGCCGACAACGTGGCCGGGGCCGCTGCCCTGGGCATCAGGAGCATCCACTTCACCGACGCCCAGGCCGCCCGCGCTGACCTGGCCCGGCACGGCATCGCGCCGGGCTGAGCCGCCGCGTAGTGTCGTAATCGTGTTGGTCAGCCTGGTGGCCGCGCTCGTGGCCGCCTTGTGCTATGGAATCGCCGCAGTCATGCAGGCCGTGGCGGTGCGTGCGGCCAGCCGCCGGTCGCCAGACAACGCGCCGGCCGGCACCGCGCTCGGCAGTGTCGACCCCGGCCTGGTCGTCCGGATGCTGCGCCAGTGGCGGTTCGTGGCCAGCCTCGGCCTGGACCTGATCGGGTTCCTGGCCCAGCTGGTGGCGCTGCGGCGGCTGCCGCTCTTCGCCGTGCAGGCGATGATCGCCGGCAACCTGGCCGTGACCGCGGTGCTGGCGGCCTGGCTGATCAAGGTGAAGCTGACCTGGCGGGAGTGGCTGGCCGTGGCCGGGGTCGTGGTCGGCGTGGGCCTGCTCGGCGCGTCAGCCGGGGCCGAGGGAGCGACCGCGGTCGGTTCGCGGTTCAAGCTAGCGCTCATCATGGCCGTGGCGGCCGTGGCCGTGGCCGGCGTCCTGGCCTCGCGGCTGTCCCGCCCGGCCCGCACGCCCGCGCTGGGCGCCGTGGCCGGGCTGGGCTACGGCGTGCTCGCGGTGGCCGCGCGGGTGCTGCCCGGATACTCCCCGGCCGAGCTGATCCGTGATCCGGCCGCGTACGCGCTGGCCGCCGCCGGCGTGGTGTCCTTCATGCTCTACGCCACTGCGCTGGAAAGCGGCAGTGTCACCGTGGCCACGGCTGCGGTCGTCCTGGCCGAGACCGCTCCGCCCGCCCTCATCGGGATCCTGTTTCTTGGCGACCACACCCGGCCTGGGCTGGCGCCGCTCGCAGCGGCGGCGTTCGTGCTGGCGGTGACCTGCGCGGTTCTCCTGGCCCGGTTCGGCGAGGCCGGGGAGAACTCCGGCGGCGGCCAGCATGACCCGATGCCGGACAAGGACGGCGAGCCGAGCGCATCGACGGTGTGACCCCGCCTGGTGACCGGCGGCCCAGCCCGGGGGCTGACGGCTGTGGCGTGATTTACGGTGGAGCTGAGCAAGGCCGCGGGGGTCGCTTGCGTGTCCGGGCATCAGGCGGTATACGAGGGCTGATAGCCTGATGGTCCGTGGACCGGCGGGATTCCCGCACACACCGACCACGGGAGCCTTCTGTTGGCTGCGGCACCGCGCTCATCACGGCAATCTGCGACAAGACATCTCTTCGTCACCGGGGGAGTGGCCTCGAGCCTCGGCAAGGGGCTGACCGCCTCCAGCCTGGGCCGGCTACTCAAGCTGCGTGGCCTCAACGTCACGATGCAGAAGCTTGACCCCTATCTGAACGTCGATCCGGGCACCATGAACCCGTTCCAGCACGGTGAGGTGTTCGTCACCGACGACGGGACCGAGACCGACCTGGACGTTGGGCACTACGAGCGGTTCCTCGACACGCGGCTGCGTGGCTCGGCCAACGTCACCACGGGGCAGATCTACTCCAGCGTGATCGCCAAGGAGCGGCGCGGCGACTACCTGGGCGACACCGTGCAGGTCATCCCGCACATCACCAACGAGATCAAGTCCCGCATCATCGACATGGGCGGGCCGGGCATCGACGTGGTCATCACCGAGGTGGGCGGCACCGTCGGTGATATCGAGTCGCAGCCGTTCCTGGAGGCCATCCGGCAGATCAGGCACGAGATTGGCCGGGACCGCTGCTTTTTCCTGCACGTGTCGCTGCTGCCCTACATCGGCCCGTCCGGGGAGCTGAAGACCAAGCCCACCCAGCACTCCGTGGCCGCACTGCGCAGCATCGGCATCCAGCCCGACGCGATCGTGTGCCGCAGCGACCGGCCCATCAGCGACGGGCTCAAGCGGAAGATCAGCCTCATGTGCGACGTGGACGAGGAAGCCGTCGTGTCCGCGGTCGACGCCCCGTCCATCTACGACATCCCCAAGGTTCTGCACACCGAGGGACTCGACGCCTACGTGGTGCGGCGTCTCGGCCTGCCGTTCCGCGACGTGGACTGGAGCGACTGGGACGACCTGCTGCGCCGGGTGCACCGGCCTGCGCACAGCGTCACGATCGCTCTGGTCGGCAAGTACGTGGACCTGCCCGACGCCTACCTGTCGCCCGCCGAGGCCCTGCGGGCGGGCGGCTTCGCCAACGACGCCCGGGTCAACATCCGGTGGGTGACCAGCGACGACTGCCAGACGCCGGAAGGGGCGGCCCGCCAGCTCGCGGATGTGGACGGGATCCTCGTCCCGGGCGGGTTCGGGGTGCGGGGCATCGAAGGGAAGCTGGGCGCCATCCGGTACGCCCGCGAGAACGGCATCCCGCTGCTCGGCCTGTGCCTCGGGCTGCAGTGCGTGGCGATCGAAGTGGCCCGGGACCTGGCCGGCCTGCCGGATGCGAACAGCTCCGAGTTCGACCCGGACACCCCGGATCCGGTCATCGCCACCATGACCGACCAGCAGGACGTCGTCGCCGGTGAGCGCGACATGGGCGGCACGATGCGGCTGGGCCTCTTCCCGGCCGTGCTGTCAGAGGGGACCCTGGTCCGCGAGCTCTACGGGACTGACCTGGTAGAAGAGCGCCACCGGCACCGCTACGAGGTCAATAACGCCTACCGGCCGGTCCTGGAGCAGGCCGGGCTGGTCTGCTCTGGCCTGTCACCTGATGGCCGCCTGGTCGAGTTCGTCGAGCTGCAGCGGGAGATTCACCCGTTCTTCGTGGCGACCCAGGCACATCCTGAGTTCCTGTCCCGGCCTACCCGGGCCCATCCGCTGTTCTCTGGACTGGTCGCCGCGGCCCGCGAGCGGGCCAAGTCGCTCAGCCGGGGCAGCGCGGCCCTGAGCCACCCGGCCGCAGCCAGCGCATGACCTGCGAGGAAGCCGGATTTCCCGGAACCGGGCCGGCTGCCCTGGATTCCCTGCGGGACACACCCGAGCAGTGGCCGGTGCTCGACTCGGCAGTGCAGGCCCGCGGCCCGATCGTGACGCTGCGCACCGACCGGGTGCAGATGCCCGATCACGAGGTGGCGGGCCGGCAGGTGGTGGAGCATCCGGGGGCGGTGGCGATTGTCCCGCTCGACGAGGCAGGCCGGGTCCTGATGATCCGCCAGTACCGGCATCCGGTGGCGCGGAGGCTCTGGGAGCTGCCCGCGGGCCTGCGGGACATCACCGGGGAGCCGCCGCGGATCACGGCCGAGCGGGAGCTGCTGGAGGAGACCGGATACCGGGCCGGTGACTGGCAGATCCTGATCGACTTCTACTCTTCCCCGGGCATCAGCACCGAGTCGATCCGCGTCTTCCTGGCCCGCGGCCTTGAGGAGGTGCCGGCGGCGCAGCGCGACTTCGTGCCCCGGCACGAGGAAACCCAGCTGGAGATCCGCTGGGTCGGCCTGGACGAGGCGCTGGCGGCCTTTAGCGCAGGTGACCTGCACAATGGGGTAGCTGCGGTAGGTATCTTGTCCGCATATGCCGCGCGGGCCCGCGGCTTCACCGGTCTGCGGCCCGCAGGCCGGTGAAGACGGACTCGGGGGCACCCGGCAATGGGGCCGGGTGCGGGAGTTACCAAGAGAGGGCTGGCAGCCATGAGGGTAGGCGTTCCCAAAGAGGTCAAGAACCATGAATACCGGGTGGCGATCACTCCGGCCGGCGTTCTTGAGCTGACCCGGAGCGGCCACGAGGTGTTCATCGAGCGTGACGCGGGAACCGGGTCCTCCATCCCGGATCAGGACTTCGTGAACGCGGGGGCGGCCATCCTGCCCAGCGCGGACGACGTCTGGCAGACCGGGGACCTGATCCTCAAGGTCAAGGAGCCGGTCGCCGAGGAGTACCACCGGATGCGCAAGGGTCAGGTGCTGTTCACCTACCTGCACCTCGCGGCGTCGCGGCCGTGCACCGACGCACTGCTCGACTCGGGTATCACCGCCATCGCCTACGAGACGGTCCAGCTGCCAGACAAGTCCCTGCCGCTGCTGGCCCCCATGTCCGAGGTGGCCGGCCGGATGGCACCCCAGGTCGGGGCGCATCACCTGCAGCGCGACGGCGGCGGCCGGGGCGTGCTGATGGGCGGCGTCTCCGGCGTTTACGCGGCCAAGGTGGTCGTCCTCGGGGCGGGCGTCTCCGGCATGAACGCGGCGGCCATCGCCCTGGGCATGCAGGCCGAGGTCCTGCTGGTGGACAAGAACGTCGCCCGGCTGCGGTCGGCGGACGCGATCTACCAGGGCCACTGCCAGACCGTCGCGTCCAACACCTACGAGATCGAGCGGGCGGTCATCGACGCCGACCTGGTCATCGGCGCGGTGCTGGTCCCGGGCGCTAAGGCTCCCGAGCTGGTCTCCGACGAGCTGGTGTCCCGGATGAAGCCCGGCTCGGTGCTGGTGGACATCGCGATCGACCAGGGCGGCTGTTTCGCGGGCTCCCGCCCGACCACGCACGCCGACCCCACCTACCGGGTGCACGACTCGCTGTACTACTGCGTGGCGAACATGCCCGGCGCCGTGCCGCACACCTCGACGTATGCGCTCACCAACGTCACCCTGCCGTACGTGCTCGAGCTGGCCAACCGGGGCTGGCAAGAGGCGCTCCGCGCCGACCCGGCGCTTGCGCTCGGCCTGCACACCTACGAGGGCAGCCTGACCTGCCAGCCGGTCGCGGACGCGCACGGCCTGCCGTTCATGCCTGCCAGCGAGGTCCTGACCTGACCACGGCCGGTTCCATCAGCGTCACGGGCGCGGTCAGCCGGTATCTCGATCACCTCACGGTCGAGCGCGGGCTGGCCGTGCACACGCTGGCGGCCTACCGGCGTGACCTGCTCCGCTACCAGGCCACGCTGGCCGCCCGCGGCCGGACGGTGATCGGCGAGGTCACCACGGAGGATGTGGCGGCGTTCCTGGCCGGGCTGCGTGAAGGGGACGACGACCATTCCCCGCTCGCGGCCAGCTCGGCTGGCCGGGCCGTGGTGGCGGTCCGCGGGCTGCACGCGTTCGCCGCTGCCGAGGGACTGGCCGGATCCGACCCGGCCAGCCTGGTCCACCCGCCCGCCAGCCCGCGGAAGCTGCCCCGTGCGATCGGGGTGGCGGAGGTGGAACGGCTGATCGCCGCCGCAGGAGCGGGCGCTGCGGGAACAGGTGCTGCGGGACCCGGTGACGACGGCGGCGTGCTGCGCCCGCTGCGCGACCGGGCCCTCCTCGAGCTGCTGTACGGGACGGGCGCCCGGATCTCCGAGGCCGTCGGGCTCGACGTCGACGACCTCGGCTTCCTCGCGGCGGACGACGCACCGTCCCCGCCCCGCCCCGCCGGGGGGCCGCAGGCGCCGCCCGCCACCGTCCGGCTG
>Ga0208076_1000018_pt1 | contig 13628 bp, 11 predicted proteins | sample NGESurshal072012_8_FD_184459 | JGI IMG/M metagenome (GOLD analysis project Ga0208076, IMG submission 184459) | Arctic peat soil microbial communities from Barrow, Alaska - NGEE Surface sample 210-3 shallow-072012 (SPAdes) | ecosystem: Environmental > Terrestrial > Soil > Wetlands > Peat ...
TCACCGTGGAAGGCGTTCTGGGCGGCGGCCAGACCCGTGCTGAGCAGGGCCGCCGTGGCATCCGCGCTGCGGTCGATCAGGAACGGCAGTTCCTTCCGCTCGGCGGCGCTGAAGTCCCGCAGGACGAACGCGGCCGGATCCATCCGGCCGGGGGGGCGCCCGATGCCGACCCGTACCCGGTAGTAGTCGCGGGTGCCCAGGGCGCCGGTCACTGAGCGGAGCCCATTGTGCCCGTTGTCCCCGCCGCCCAGCTTGAGCCTGATCGTGTCGAACGGCAGATCCAGCTCGTCGTGCACGACCACGATGTGCGCGGGGTCCACGTGGTAGTAGCCGCGGAGCCCGGCGACCGGGCTGCCGGACTCGTTCATGAAGGTCAGCGGCTTGGCTACGGTGACCGGCGTGCCCTCGAGGCGGCCGTCAGCGATGACGGACCTGGATTTACCCGCCCGGAACCGGCCACCGATCCGGGCGGCGATCTCGTCGGCCACCATGAAACCGGCGTTGTGCCGGTTACCGGCGTAGCCGGGGCCGGGGTTACCCAGTCCGACGATCAGCCAGCGTTCGTCGTCGGCCATGTCCTTCTCGTCTCGGCTCCCCGGTGCCAGCCAACGACCGCAGCACGGACCACACGGGGCGGCCTTAGTCCGCCCTGACCGGGCCGCCGCCCGTCCGGGAACAGCCCGGCCGGGTGGTTACTCGTCCGACCCAGCGGATTCGGACGGGGACTCGCCCTCGGGAACGGGAGCGGGCTCGGACGTGGTCACGGTGGTCTCCGGCGCGCCGATCTCGGCTTCCATCTGCTCGGCCGTCGGTGCGGCGATCACGTGCAGAACCAGCGACTCGGGTTCGACAGCCAGGGACGATCCAGCGGGCAGCTCCAGATCGCCGGCGTGCACCGTGGTGCCGATCTGCATGTCCTCCACGTTGACATCGATGGCGGTAGGGATATGCGTGGCCTCGGCCTCGATGGCGATCTGGACCATCTGCTGGTCGAGCAGGCCGCCCGAGTACACCTCGCCCGTCACCTGGATCGGGATGTCCACGGTGACCTTCTCACCGCGGCGGACCAGGATCAGGTCCACGTGCTCCACCGAGCCCCGGATAGGGTTGCGCTGCACGGACTTCGGCAGGACCAGCTGGTTCCCGCCGGGCAGGCCATCCAGGCGGATCAGCACGTTTGCGGTTTTCAGCGCCATCATCACGTCGTGACCGGGAAGCGTCAGGTGCCGCGTGTCAGTGCCGTGGCCATACAGCACGGCAGGAACCCGGCCTGCGCGGCGCTCCCGGCGGGCGGCGCCCTTGCCGAAATCGGTGCGCGGCTCTGCGGCGATGCGAACCTCGGGCACGGTACTTACTCCCTACGATGCGGACTCAACTGCCGGGGCCAGCGCCTCTCCGGGTAACCGCTCGGGTACCGGGGCCGCATACGACAACCGACAGGCACGCAAAACAGCGTGCCGGTCGGAGTCTAACTCACCCTGGCGGTCCCCGGTGCCCCGCGGTAGGGAGCAGCTCGGGGACCCTGGGTCCCGATGACCGCCGGCTCCCGTCAGCGGGGCCTTATCCGGGAAGGCTACGGCTTGGACTCGTGCTCCATCGCCGGCTTGGACTCGTGCTCCATCGCCGGCTTCGACTCATGCTCCATCGCCGGCTTCGACTCATGCTCCATCGCCGGCTTCGACTCGTGCTCCATCGCCGGCTTCGACTCGTGCTCCATCGCCGGCTTCGACTCGTGCTCCATCGCCGGCTTCGACTCGTGCTCCATCGCCGGCGATTCCTCGGACCCGGTTTCTGCCATTACTGCACTCCCCTCCGCCAGCCCCCGTGGGCCAGGATGAGTGACGCTGATTCCTGCAGCATCGTAGCGACCGGGCCGGAGAGAAAACGCCCACTATGAACCGGCTCGCGGCGACCAAACGGTCACACATGTGTTCCCCCGGTGCTCAGCCCTGCGCCGTCGAGGCCCGCGAGGGCCGCAGCGGCCAGGGCTTACCGGGCGGGCCTGGTCGCGGTCGCCGCCAGTTCCGCGAGGACTTCACCAGCCTGGGTATGGTCGTCCAGCGCCTCGAAAATGGACACCGCCCGGGCCCACGACTGGCGGGCGTCCGCTGGCAGGTCAGCGGCCTGCTGAGCCCGGCCAAGCTGGTGCAGCGTCTGTGCCTGAGCCAGCCGCTCACCTCCGGCCTGGCGGACACGCAGAGCCCGGGTGAGATGGTCGAGCGCCTCATCGATCCGGCCCGTTGCGAGGAACAGCTGACCTAGGTAGTGCCAGGCGTAGCCTTCGCCGCGCGCGTCCCCCACCGCGCTGAAGATCTGCCCGGCCTGCCGGAGGCAGCTGATCGACTCGTCGAACCGCCGGAGCTGACGGTAGGCCTCCCCCAAATTGTTGAGCGCGACCGCCTCGCCGAACCGGAACCCGAGGCGCCGCTGAATCGCCAGCGCCTCCTGGAAGGGTTCCAGGGCATCGAACCGGCGGAGTAGCAGGTAGGTATTGGCCAGGTTGTTCGCGGCTTGCGCTTCACCGCGCTGATCACCGGCCTCGCGGCGGATGGTCAGGGCCTGCTCGAAGCACGCGATGGCCTCAGGCAGTCCTTGCTGCGCATAGACGATGCCGAGACTGTTCAGCACCCAGGCTTCGGCGACCCGATCCCCGGAGCGCCGGGCGCTGGCCAGCGCGATGCGGTGGGTCGTGACCCACTCCGCCCGGTAGGTGCGGCGGTTGAAGAAGCTGAGCGCGGCGACGGGGAGTTTCCACGCTATGGCGTCCATGCCGCAGGCGGCGGCCTGCTGCGTCGCGGCGACCAGGTTCGCCCGCTCGAGTTCGCACCAATCCAGCGCCTTATCGGGCGCGGCGAAGCTCAGCGGCCTGACCGTGGCGTCCGGCGGGCGGAGCGGGACCTGATCGCGGTTCGGGGACACCATCGTGGCCATCGCGGCCACGCTGTGCAAATACCATTCCAGCAGCCGCCGGAGGGCGGCCCCGCAGGCAGGCTCCGGTTCTTCCGCCGACGCCCGCTCCGCGGCATAGGCCCTGAGCAGGTCGTGGAATCGGTAGCGGTCAGGCGCGGGAGCCTGGAGCAGCTGGGCATCGACCAGCACTTCCAGGGCGTCGGCCACCGTGTCCTCCGGCTGCCCGGTGAGCGCAGCCGCCGCGGGCAGGCTGATAGAGGGGCCCTGCCACAGGCCCAGTAGCCGGAAGGCGTGCGCCGGATCGACCCCGCCGGTCACCGACGGGCCCGGCAGGCTAGCGAAACTGACCTCAAAACATGCGCGGACAGCCAGGTCGCCCGTCCGCAGCCAGTCCAGCCGCCGGCGTTCGTCAGCCAGCCGCGTGGCGATGGTGCGCACGCTCCAGCTGCCCCGGGCGGCGAGGCGTGCCCCGGCGATCCTGATCGCCAGGGGCAGGCCAGCGCAGGCGGCGAGGACCTCCTCGGTCGCCTCCGGCTCAGCCTCGGCCCGGTCCCGGCCGATGATGCCGCCGAACATCTCCCTGGCCTCGGCCCGATCGAGGACATCAAGGTCCACGAAACGGCTGCCGGCCAGGTCGGGCAGGCGGCTGCGGGTGGTGACCAGGACCGCGCACGAGGCGCTCCCGGGCAGCAGCGGCCGGACATGGGCGGCGTCCTTCGCGTCGTCGAGGACGATCAGGACCCGGCGATCGGTCACCCTGCTCCGGAACTGCGCGGCACGCTCCTCCTCGCCCACCGGAATGCGTTCCGGGTCCACGCCCAGATCCCGCAGGAACCTGGCCAGCACGTCGCTCGCCGAAGCCGGCTGCGGGCTCGCCCCGCGCAGGTTGGCGTACAGCTGGCCGTCCGGGAAATGCCCGCGCAGCAGGTGCGCGGCATGAACCGCCAGGGTCGACTTCCCCAGTCCCCCCGCCCCGATCACCGCCGCGACCACGACTGCGCCCGGGCTGTCCGGCCGCCCCGGGTCGGCCAGCAGGTCCCGCAGCTTCTGCACGTGCTCACGCCGGCCGGTGAAGTCCGGTATGTCCGCCGGAAGCTGCGTCACCTGGGACAGGACGACCGCGGGAATGAACCCGGTCACCGCGGCCCGCCCAGCCCCGCCACCGGGCGGAATCGGCCTGGTCTCCGCGGCAGGCTGGGCCGCGAAGGGGGAGTCCGCGGCTGCGGTTTTCGTTGCGGAAGATTGTGGGCCCGGGCCCGCACCGGACCTGAGCATCTGCTCATGCAGCTGCTGCAGCTCGGCGCTGGGATCGGAGCCAAGCTCCTCGGCTATCACCTCCCGGGCCTGGGCGTACGCCTCCAGGGCCTCGGCCAGCCGGCCCGAGCTGTACAGGGCCCGCAGGAGCAGCGCCCAGAGCCCTTCCCGGAGCGGGTGCTCGGCCAGCAGCGTGCGCAGCTCCGCGACCACCTGCGCCTGGCGCCCGCAGCCCAGATCGGCATTGATGCGCAGCTCCAGGGCCGCGATCCGGGCTTCCTCGAGCCCGCTCGCGGCGGCGCTCACCACTTCGGAGTCGGGGACGTCAGCCAGGGCCCGGCTGCCCTGCCACAGGCCGAGGCCTTCGCTGAGCAGCTCCGCCGCCTGCGGGAACGCCCCGGCCGACAGGGACGTACGGCCCTCGGCGGCCAGCCGGGCGAACCGCTCCGCGTCGATCTCATCCGGGCTGGCCAGCAGCTGATACCCGCGGGACCGCGTGACCAGGACCCGGCCGTCCGAGTCACCGATCATCCTGCGCAGCCGGAGCACGTAGACGCTGATCAGGTTGGTGGCCGTGGCCGGCGGATTCTCCGGCCATACCTCGCTGATCAGCTGATCGGTCAGCACGACCTCGCGCGGCCGCAACAGCAGCACAGCCAGCACCGTGCGCCACTTGGTGGCGCTGATGCTGATCCAGCTCCCGTCAACCTGGACCTCAACAGGCCCAAGTATCCGAAACTGCATCGATCGCGCCTCGTTCACTGGGGGAACCCGTCCCGCACACCGTGAGTCACGGAACTGGCAGAGCCGTTACCCAATGATGACCCATTTGGTCATCCGCGGGCAGCCGCAGGCCGGGATGTTGCCGGGGCCGCCCGACGTTCGAGGCTCAATCACGGATCAATCGTGGCGCAAGAGCCCCCTGGCATTGTCGTACTCAGCCCCGGCAAGCACGAACAAGCCGGGGGCAGGGGAACCAGGTCGGGGGGTTCGACCGGGATCACCGCGGACGGCCGCGCGGGGGCGCAGTCCGTGAAATCCCTGGTCAGGGCGGGTACGCGTGCACCCGCCCTGACCAGGGGACCCCGATCCCGGAGTGCGGGGACACAGCACGCGCCACAGCCCGGCGGGGGCTGAGCTGGTGGCCGCCGTCTTCGTCGCTTGCGGGGGCGAAGACAGCGGTCACCTTCGTATGCCCTAACGGTCCGTCCGCAGTTCCCGGTCCGGCCGGGTCTGGCCGGAGCGGTCACCGGGCGAGGGCCTGCCCGGCCCGGGTCAGCTCTGGCCGTCGAAGAGGCTGGTCACCGACCCGTCGCTGAACACCTCGGTGATCGCCCGGGCGATCAGGGGCGCGATCGACAGCACGGTGAGCTTGTCGAACCGGCTGTCATCCGCGATCGGCAGCGTGTCGGTGACGATGACCTCGCTGACCCGGGAGTTCTTCAGCCCGTCCACCGCCCCGCCGGACAGCACGCCGTGCGTCGCGGTGACGATGACCTTGGCCGCACCCTTCTCGAACAGCGCGTCGGCCGCCTTGATGATGGTGGAGCCGGTGTCGATCATGTCGTCCACCACGATGCAGGTCCGGCCGGCCACGTCCCCGACCACCTCGAACACGGCCACCTGGTTGGCGACGTCCGGGTCGCGGCGCTTGTGGATGATGGCCAGCGGGCTGCCCAGCCGGTCGGTCCACCGCTCACAGACGCGGACCCGCCCGGCGTCCGGGGCCACCACGGTGACCTGCGAGATGTCGAGGTTGCGCTCGATGTAGCCGGCCAGGGTCGGCAGCGCGAACAGGTGGTCCACCGGGCCGTCGAAGAAGCCCTGGATCTGCGCGGTGTGCAGGTCCACGGCCATGATCCGGTCCGCGCCGGCGGTGAGGAACAGGTCAGCCATGAGCCGGGCCGAAATCGGCTCCCGGCCGCGGCTCTTCTTGTCCTGCCGGGCGTACCCGAAGAATGGCGCGACCACGGTGATCCGCTTGGCCGAGGCGCGCTTGAGCGCATCGACCATGATCAGCTGCTCCATGATCCACTGGTTGATCGGCGCGGTGTGGCTCTGCACCACGAACGCGTCACTGCCGCGCACCGACTCCAGGAAACGGACGAAGATCTCACCGTTGGCGAAGTCGAAGAGTTTGGCGGGCGCAGGCTCGATGCCCAGGCAGCCGGCGATCTCGTTGGTCAGTTCCGGGTGGGCCCGGCCGGAGAAAAGCATCAGCTTCTTCTCGCCGGTCGCGGTGATGCCGGTCACGCGTCCTGAGCTCCCTCACTCGTAGCGGCGTCCTGTCCCCCGGCGTGGCGCCCCCCGGCGCCCCGTGCTTGTAAGCCCTGGCCGCCAGAACCCTGGCCGCCAGGGTCCCGCCCGCTGCCGGTCATCTGCCCGCCAGCGTTATTTCCTGATTTATTCCTACCCTCTGGCGAGCCACCTGCATCGACCTTGCTGCCTGGATCCACCTTGCTGCCTGGATCCACCTTGCTGCCTGGATCCACCTTGCTGCCTGGAGGAAGGTACGCGAAGGGGCCTACCACCGCGCCCGCGCCGACATCGGCGCCGCGGCAGAAGGACTGGATGACGGTGGCCCCCTCGCCGACGACGGTGTCGCGCAGCTGTGACCCAGGGCCGACCCGGGCCCCGGCCGCGACCGCCGTCCGGCCCTCGAGCTGGGTTCCCGGCCCGATCTCGACGTCACGCGCGAGGCTCACCCCGGTGTCGATCCAGGTCGTGGCCGGGTCCACGATCGTGACCCCGGAGCCCATCCAGCTGCCGAGCAGCCGGGCGTTGAAGATGTGCCGCGCCCGCGCAAGCTGGGCCCGGTCGTTCACGCCCAGCACCTCGTCTGGGTCCTCCAGGGTCACCGACGCCACGTGCTGGCCTTCAGCACGCAGGATGGCGACCACGTCGGTGAGGTACTCCTCACCTTTCGCGTTGTCGGTGGGCACCCGTTTGACCGCGTCGCCGAGCAGGTGCGCCTCGAACGCGTAGACCCCCGAGTTGATCTCGTCCACGGCCCGCTGGGCGGCGGTGGCGTCGGCCTCCTCCACGATGGCCAGGAACTCCCCGGAATCGTCGCGGACGATACGGCCGTAGCCGGTCGGGTTGTCGACCCGTGCGGTCAGCACGGTGGCGGAGGCCTCGGTGGCGTGGTGCTCGCGGACCAGAGCGGCCAGCGTGGCCCCGCGCAGCAGCGGCGTGTCCGCGCAGGCCACCACGATCGTCCCGTGGTCCAGCCCGACTTCCTCGATCACCGTCCGGACCGCGTGGCCGGTGCCGCCCTGGCGGTCCTGGACCACGGGCTGGGCGTCCGGCGCGTGCTCGGCCAGGTACGCGGTGACCTCGCGGCGGCGGTGGCCCACCACCACGATGACCCGGACCGGGTCGGTCTCCCGCGCGGCCGCCAGCACGTGGCCAAGCAGGGTGTCCCCGCAGATCGCGTGCAGAACCTTCGGGGTATCGGACTTCATCCGCGTACCTTCGCCCGCGGCCAGGATGATGACCGCAGCCGGACGGCTCACACTCACGTGGCGGTGCTCCTCGGTTGCTGCTCCCCGGATACCGGGATCACGCTCCCCGGTCGCGCCGTCGTGGCCCGCGCTGGTCCCGCCCCGCAAACCCGGCACTCAGTTCACGCGCCCGACCCTCGCAGGATACCGTCCGGCCAGTCAGGCCGATGCCGGTTGGGTGGGGTGAAGCCCCTGCTCAGCGGAATGTAGCGGGCACCGCACGGCCCGCCAGACCCGGCGGTGGCCCCTTTCGGCCCGCATGTCCCCGCGAGGCAGGTTTTGTCGGTATCTCCGACTATCATTCGAATATGAATTCGATCGAGTTAGCCACCCAGACGTCCCCATGTTCCGCCGACCTGCTACGAGAGCGGGTTATCGCGCTACGCCGGGCCGGACACTCCCGCCGGGAGATCAAGGAGATCCTTGGCATCGGGAGTAACGCCACCCTGGACCTGGCCCTGCGCGGCGAGCCGCCGCCGGAATGGACCCGCCGGCCCCGGGCCAAGGACGATCTGCATGCCCAGGCCCGCGGGCTGCGTGAACAGGGTCTCGACTACGAGGAGATCGCCGGAGCGCTGGGTGTGTCCAAAAGCTCAGTCTCACTTTGGGTCAGGGACATGCCACGACCCGAGAGGCTGAGCTACGAGGAGTGCCGCAAGCGCGCGGCCGAGGGAGCGCGCCGGTACTGGGAGATCGAACGGCCCGCCCGCGAGGCCAGGCGCGAAGAGATCCGCGGCGCGGCGGCGGCCGAGATCGGTGCGCTGGCGGAACGGGAGATCCTGATCGGGGGGGCTATCGCCTACTGGTGCGAAGGCAAGAAGAGCAAGCCCTACAGAAGACAGGCTCGCGTGGTCTTCATCAACAGCGACCCTGGGCTGGTCACGTTCTTCCTGCGATTCCTCGGCGAGGCGGGTGTAGAGCCCTCGCAACTGCGCTTCCGCGTGCACATCCACGTGACCGCCGACGTGCCTGCGGCGGAGGAGTTCTGGCGGGGAATCACGCGCGCGGAGCCCGCACAGTTTCTCCGGACCACGCTGAAACGGCACAACCCGCGGACAGTGCGCAAAAACGTAGGCGCCGAGTACCACGGCTGCCTGGTCATCGATGTCAGACAGAGCGCGGATCTCTACCGACGGATCGAGGGCTGGGTCCGGGCCGGGGTGGGGATGTCCCGAGCAACCGACGACGGGGTTCGGGTGAGGTTCCGAACCCGCTTAGAGCTCCCGGGGAAGGATTCGAACCTTCGTTAAGTGAGCCAAAGTCACTCGTCCTGCCTGGCTAGACGACCCGGGATCGTTCGATTCTTGCCCCCAAGACTCTACCGGCCCGTCGGCGAGGCGGCTGCGGACCTTAGTGACCGGTAATCGGCGAGGTGGGTTCGGGCTCTGCCCGGGTAGTGCTGATCCCGGCCCGGCGTGGCGGGGCGTCCGATCGCGGCCTCGCGTCTCGTTATCTGAGACGGACTCGTCGGCTACTCTCCGCTGATCGCCTAGCCACATGGCGAAGTCTTTGCCGGCCCCGGTATGCAACTTACGGTTTCGTAGGTTACGGTGACGTAAGCGTCATGAACTCCGCGGTGCTGGGTAGCTGGGCGGGGACGGACGCGAGGCCCGACCCCCAGGCCCCGAGAGCTAGAGCGAGGTTCAAGCACATGACTGCCTCCCCCGAGACCGTCACGAACGGAACCATCCCGGCTGCGCCCCCCACGGCCCCGACCGTCACCCGGCGCACGCCCCTGCCAGAAATAGAGCCCGAGCCCAGCCGCCCGCTGGATCACTTTCTGGTCGCCCTGTTCGTCACCATCCCGCTCCTCGCGGTGCTCGCCGCCGTCCCCGTGGCCTGGAATCTGGGCTGGCTCGGCTGGCACGACGTCGTGATCGCGCTGGTCTTCTACGTGATCTCCGGGATGGGGATCAGCATGGGCTTCCACCGCTACTTCACGCACGCGTCGTTCAAGGCGAACCGGGGACTGAAGATCGCGCTGGCCGTCGCCGGCACCCTGGCCATCGAGGGACCGGTGCTGGTCTGGGTGGCCGACCACCGCAGGCACCACAAGTACAGCGACAAGGAAGGCGACCCGCACTCGCCGTGGCGCTTCGGCACCGACTGGAAGGCGCTCACCAAGGGTTTCGGCTACGCGCACATCGGCTGGCTGTTCAACCCGAACCGGACGTCGCAGGCCAAGTTCTGCCCGGACCTGCTGGCCGACAAGGATGTCAGCCGCATCTCGCGCTGGTTCCCTGGCCTGGTCGCCGTCTCGCTCCTCGCGCCCGCCCTGATCGGCGGCCTCTGGTCGATGTCGATCGCCGGGGCGCTCACCGCGTTCTTCTGGGCCAGCCTGGTCCGGATCTGCCTGCTGCACCACGTGACCTGGTCGATCAACTCGGTCTGCCACACGTTCGGCAACGAGGACTTCGAGGTCCGCGACAAGTCCCGCAACGTCGCCTGGCTGGCCATCCCCTCGTTCGGCGAGTCCTGGCACAACCTGCACCACTCCGACCCGACCTGTGCCCGGCACGGCGCGCTCAAAGGCCAGATCGACCTCAGCGCCCGGGTTATCGCCTGGGCCGAGACCCTCGGCTGGGCCTATGACGTCCGCTGGCCGGACGGGGAGCGGCTGACCGCACGGCTGACCGGGGTGCGCGGCAAGTCCCTCGGCTCCATGACCGACCGGCAGGCGCCGAAGTCAGGTGACCGGAAGGCTGCGTAATGGCGTCATGATGGGCTGGTGACCAATTCGGATTCCGGCTCCAGTCAGCGCAAGCGGATGACCGGGAAGGAACGCCGCGAGCAGTTGCTCGATGTCGGGCGGCGGCTGTTCGCGGAACGTGGATTCGAGGGCACCTCCATCGAGGAGATCGCGGCGAAGGCCAGCGTGTCCAAGCCGGTGGTCTACGAGCACTTCGGCGGCAAGGAAGGCCTGTACGCGGTGGTGGTGGACCGCGAGGTCGAGCGGTTGCTGGTTATGGCCACCCAGATCCTGGGCGGCGAGCACACCCGGGAGAAGTTCGAGGCCGCGGCGATCGTCCTGCTCAAGTACATCGAGGACGACGCCGACGGCTTCCGCATCCTGGTCCGTGACTCCCATCCGGCCTCCGGCGCGGGCACCTTCGGGAGCCTGATAAACGACATCGCCAGCCAGGTGGAGTACATCCTGGGCGACTTCTTCGCGGACCGTGGTTACGACACGAAACTCGTGCCGATGTACGCACAGATGCTCGTGGGCATGGTCGCGATGACCGGGCAATGGTGGCTCGACGCCCGGAAGCCGAAGATGGAAGAAGTCGCAGCGCACCTGATCAACCTGGCCTGGAACGGGTTGTCACAGCTCGAGGTGAAGCCCCGGATCTCCAGCGAGGTGGTCAAGCGCGCCCGGAACGCGGACCTCCCGCCGATCAGGCCTTGACCCTGGCCACCACGAACACGCGGCGGAACGGCAGCACTGTCCCGTAGGGCGCTGGCCGGTAGGCGCGCAGGATCTGCTCCCGGTACTCGGCCAGGAACTCCTCCGCCAGCGCCGGGGGGAGGGCGGCCAGCACCGGCCGCAGCCCGCTGCCCCGGTACCAGTCCACCACCGCATCTTCGCCCGGCAGCACGTGCAGGTAGGTGGTCTCCCACGCATCCACGTCGCAGCCCGCCCCGGTCAGCAGGGCGAGGTAATCCGCGGGCTCGCCGGCCTGCCGGTTCAGCTGGGCGCCGTCGAGCAGCGACTGCCAGCGCGGTGCGGCGGCCAGGCTGCGCAGGATGGTATGGCTCGGCTGGTCGAAGTTGCCCGGGAGCTGGAAGGCCAGCCAGCCGTGCGGGGCCAGCCACCGGACCCACGAGGTCAGTAGTTCCTGATGGCCGGGGATCCACTGCAGGACCGCGTTACAGGTGATGACGTCTACCGGCTGCTCTGGCTGCCAGGTCCGGATGTCGGCTAGCTGGAAGGCCAGCCGGCCAGCCCGAACCGGGACCGCGGCACGGGGCGCCTCTGCCTGGGCAGCCTCGATCATCTCCGGCGAGCTGTCGACGCCCACGACACGCGCGGCGGGCCAGCGCGCGGCCAGCGCGGCCGTCAGGTTGCCGGGTCCGCAGCCCAGGTCCACCACGAATCCCGGGTCGTCCGCCCCCACCCGGCTGAGCAGGTCGAAGAACGGCCGCGCCCGCTCGCTGCCGAATCGGAGGTAGGTCCCTGGATCCCACATACCGTCCGCCCATTTCTCTCGACGTCGAGATACCTGACCGGCCCTTGTCTACCTGGACCACACTCTTGATGTCAAGAGATATGCTGCCCGCATGGACGAACACCCCGCCGGGCCAGTCCAGCCAGCGGCGCTGGCCCGCGACGAGGTGGACGATCTCGTGGCCGCCTGGCACTCCGAGCGGCCCGACCTCGACGTGGACCCGCTTCAGGTGCTCAGCCGCATCTCGCGCCTGGCCCGGCACCTGGACCGGGCCCGGCGCACGGCCTTCGCCAGTCACGGCCTGGAGATCTGGGAGTTCGACGTGCTGTCCGCCCTGCGCAGGCAGGGAGCGCCGTACCAGCTCAGCCCCGGGGCACTGCTCCGGGCCACCCTGGTCACGTCCGGCACCATGACCAACCGGGTGGACCAGCTGGCTAAGGCCGGCCTGGTCCGGCGGGAACCCGACCCGCACGACCGCCGCGGGGTGCTGGTCACGCTGACCCCGGCCGGGCTGGACCGGGTCGACGCCGCCCTGGCCGATCTCCTGCTCAGCGAGCATGCGCTGCTGCACAGGCTCAGCGAGGCTGACCGCCGCACCCTGGCCGGCCTGCTGCGCGTCCTGCTCGCGCCGCTGGACGCGTAGCCCCGTCAGTCAAGGCCGCGGCAGATAGCTGCTCTTGACCTCTTACGGACGTGGGCCGCTGCGCCGTACCATCCCGGTCACACACTCGTAATCCCGCGTGACCCGGAGGACACATGCACCGCATTGCCACACTCACTGTCTTCGCCTCCGCGATCGCGCTCGCCATTGGTACTACCGCCGCCCCGGCCTTAGCCGCCCCGGCAGGACACGACCGGGGTCGCGGGCCGGGTTATTACGTCGCCCTGGGTGACTCGCTCTCGGTGGGCATCCAGCCCGACGCCACGGGCGCCGACGTGCCCACCGATCAGGGTTACCCGGACCAGCTGGCGTCGATGCTGCAACGCCGCGGCGAGGACCTGCGGCTGGTCAAGCTGGGCTGTTCCGGGGAGACCACGGTCACCTTGATCAGCGGGGGCATCTGCACGTACCCCGGCGGCTCCCAGCTCGCCGCGGCCACCCAGTTCCTGCGCCAGCACCGCGGCCAGGTCAGCCTGGTCACGATCGACATCGGCGCCAACGACCTGAATCCGTGCATCGCCCTGGGACAGACGGCGCAAATCCAGTCCTGCCTCACGGCGCTGATCCCCCAGGTCGTCGCCAGCCTGACCACGATCATGTCTGCGCTGCGCCAGGCGGGCGGCAGCCGGGTAGACATCATCGGCATGCGGTATTACGACCCGGAGCTGGCTGACTGGCTCACCGGGGCGGCCGGGCAGGCCCTGGCCCAGGCCAGCGTGGGCCTGCTAGACACCTACAACGGCTACCTGGCCGGCGTCTACCAGGAGTACGGCGCGGACGTGGCCGACGTGTTCACCGCGTTCGGCACCACGGACTTCACCGGCCAGGTGACCCTGCCCGGCCTGGGGACCCTGCCCAGGAACGTGGCCACTATCTGCCAGCTGACCTGGGAGTGCGTGCCGCCGCCGCAGGGCCCGAACGAGCACGCCAACGCTGTCGGCTATCACGTCATCGCCGGCGCTTTCCTGGCCGCCTACCACCCCGGGGCGCGCCACTGACGAATCAGCGCGGTGCACTGGGGGCGGGCCAGCGACCCAGATGCACCGCGCTGATGGTTTCCGCGGCTGGGTTGCGGTCGCTCAGGCGTTTTCGGCGGCTTCGAGCCACTGCTCCTCGAGCTGCGCCTTCTCGTCC